>Ga0105247_10000793_pt1 | contig 24229 bp, 14 predicted proteins | sample KBSS24metaG_FD_81519 | JGI IMG/M metagenome (GOLD analysis project Ga0105247, IMG submission 81519) | Switchgrass rhizosphere microbial communities from Kellogg Biological Station, Michigan, USA - KBS S2-4 metaG | ecosystem: Host-associated > Plants > Roots > Rhizosphere > Soil | place...
ACCTTTCTATGCAAATTATAATGGCTTTGCCTGTGCTGCAGGTGTAAATGTAGTGCCGATCACTTCGTATATAGAAACAGGTTTTGCATTGCCTCCTATTGACGAATTTGAGAAAGTTATTACAAATCGCACAAAGGCTATATTGATCTGCAGCCCCAATAATCCGACCGGCTATTTGTACAGTGCTGAAGAAATGGAAGCATTGAAAAATATTTGTATTAAACACAACTTATATTTATTCAGCGATGAAGCTTATCGTGAATTTTGTTATGAAGGAAAGCATACCAGTGCTATGCATTTAAAGGACATGGAAGAAAATGTAGTGATGATGGATACGATCAGTAAAAGATATAGTGCCTGTGGTGCAAGATTAGGAGCTTTAGTTACGAAGAATAAACAAGTGTACGATGCTGCCATGAAGTTTGCGCAGGCGAGATTAAGTCCGCCTGGACTGGCCCAGATATTGGGTGAAGCAGCAGTCGATCTTCCTGATAACTATTTTGATATTCCAAAAGCTGAATATTTGGGCCGCAGAAATTTATTAGTAAACAGGTTGAATGCAATGTCCGGAGTTTTTTGCCCAAGTCCCGGTGGCGCATTCTATGCTATTGCAAAACTTCCTATTGATGATTGTGACAAATTTTGTCAATGGTTGTTAGAAAGTTTTTCATATAAAAACCAAACAGTAATGCTGGCTCCGGCTACCGGATTTTATGGCACAACAGGATTAGGCAGAAAGGAAGTTAGATTGGCGTATGTATTAAATCTTGATTCAATCAATGCAGCGATGGATTGCTTGGAAAATGCATTAATGCTATATCCCGGCAGGATTCTGAAAGAGGCAGCTGCCCACGTTATGGTAAAATAATAGCAGCTTGGATTAATATTTGCAAAGTTTTTTATAAAACAAGATGAAGATATTTAATCATTATTTTCCTGTCATTATAATTTTATCTCTTTTTCTGTTAATCTTCTCTTCGTATAAAAGGCAGAAAAAAGAAGCATCAAAAAATATCATTTCCCGTCCATCAGGTATTAATGACAGCTCCCTTACAGCAACCTGCGATCCTGAAATATGGAAACATGTATATAATCCTTCAAGGCTTAAAGTGATCAAGGATTGCATAACAGTGAGTGGAGTTATAACTGAATCTCATGCAGAGGCAGACGGTGATCAGCATTTATTGCTGAAACCTGATGGAGGAAATGAAAGTTTATTAACAAGAAAAAACTTAAAGAATAAAAAAGGGAATCTTGTAGTCGAGGCAGTTTGCGTAAATAATATTACTGAAAAAAAAGTGGGGAGTGCCTGCAAAGGATATGTAAATCATATTAGCATTCCTTCTGTCGGAGCTCATGTAAAAGTATCAGGAAGTTTAGTCCTGGATACACATAACGGATGGAATGAAATACATCCAATCAGCAAAATCGAAATCCTTCAATAATAGTTCCTGATTATCCCCGATAATTATTTGAGAGGAGGCATTTTTTGCCCAATTATTCCTTAGATTAAAGTTATTAACAAAGATCAAAGCTGAAATGCCAGATTTTATTTAGCATGTTATTTGATTGTAAATCTTGTTGAAAAAAACCGAAAAACCCATGGAGCAGTTTAAAAGTTTATCACTTTCCCAGCTTGTAGATAAGCTTTCGGAATATACAGCCAAATATTCACAGATACGTACGGAAGGTGGTTTAAAAAAAGAATTTGAAGAGTGCCGTTTGTTCATTGATTATTTAACAAATGAAATAGAATTGAGAAAGAAAACACCTACAAACAACGAAATAATAAGCGACTCGCAGGTGATCTTTTTTAATGAATAAATTATTTTTCAAGGATCGGTACAAAAACCAGGCTGGTTCATATTAATGAGCCAGCCATTTTTATTTCTTTATTGTACCGGAATATTTATCAAAAAGAAGAGGTAAAAAGTCTTTGTTTAACTCAGAAAATTTTATTGGCGCCGCAGGCTCCATTGTATAATCATTGATCACAAATTGCCACCAGCCAACATTTTTCCATTTACCTAATTTGTAGCCGACTTTTTCATAGGTAGCAAAATATTTAAACCCGCAGCTTTCATGAAAGCTCACGCTTTTTTCATTAGGTAAATTGATAACGGCGTATACATTTCTAAACCCTTGTACTTTTAAAATATCAATAAGCGTCATATATAAAGCACGGGCTATACCACTCCTTTGAAAATCATCATGTATATATACTGAACTTTCAACGCACCATTGATAGGCTGTTCGCTCACGATATTTTGCACCATAAGCATAACCTGCTATTTTACCTTCAATTTCACAAACGATCCATGGCCAGTCAATAAGATAAGTGCTGATCCTTTCAGCAAATGCATCTATTGTTGGAATTGCAGTTTCAAAAGTGAAGGAAGTATTTTTAATATAGGGAGCATAGATAGCGAGAATTCCTTCTGCATCTTTTTCATTTGCTATCCGGATTGAACACATATAAATTTTTATGGAAGATAAATTAGTTTTTATCTGCAAGGCTTCTTGAAATTCCCAATTCCAATCCCCGCAATTCCGCAAGCCCACGGAGTCTTCCTATGGCGCTGTAACCGGGATATGTTGCTTTTTTAAGATCATCCAGCATTTGATGTCCATGATCGGGGCGCATCGGTATTGAGACATTCCGTCGCTTGCTCATTATTGCAATTTCTTTTATCACTGCATACATATCTACATCACCATACAAATGATCAGCTTCAAAGAAATTTCCATCTGCATCTCTTTTTGTACTTCGCAAATGAATGAAATGAATATAATCGCCTAATCTTTTTACCATGCCGGGCAGATCATTATCAGGTCTTACTCCATACGACCCCGTACAATAACAAAGGCCATTTGCAGGTGATGGCGCTGCATCAATCAATTCTTTTGCATCCTGCTCAGTGCTTACAATTCGGGGTAGGCCAAGCAAAGGAAATGGCGGATCATCCGGATGGATTGCCATTTTTAACCCGCACTTTTCGGCAACTGGTACAACTTGTTGTAAAAAATAAAAAAGATGTTGTTTTAACTTTTTTGCATCAATATGCTCGTATGTTTTTAATGCAGCAAGAATTTGTTCGGGAGTAAAACGTTCTTCGCTTCCCGGCAATCCTAATAAAGCGTTTCGGTAAAGAATCTCTTTTTGTTCAACTGTCATTGATTCTAATCTTTTCTTTGCCTTATCTTTTTCTTCTTTTGTGTAATCATTTTCAGCGCCAGGTCTTTTCAATAAAAAAAGATCAAAAGCTATGAAGGCTGATTTTTCAAAAAATAAAGCTTTGCTCTTATCGGGCATTTCGTAATTGATATCCGTACGCATCCAATCCAGGATCGGCATAAAATTATACGTCACCACTTTTAATCCGCATTCAGCCACATTGCGTAAGCTTTGTTTATAATTTTCTATATGCTGAAGATAATGGCCAGTTTGCTTTTTGATGTCTTCACTCACAGGAAGACTTTCGATTACTGTCCATGTCATTCCTGCTTCTTCAATCAAGGCTTTCCTTTTATTGATCTCTTCTGTTTGCCATATTTCGCCAACGGGTATATGATGCAAAGCTGTAACAACACCGGTGCATCCCGCCTGGCGAATATCCCATAATCCAACAGGATCGGCAGGCCCGAACCAACGCATCGTTTCTTCCATCAACATAAAGGTTTTTTTTATAAAGATAAAACGCCAGGTTGTCTCTTAATCCGAGGATTCTTTTATTTGACAAATAATTTTATTGCAATCCTTTTATATATTCAGTAAATGCTACTTTTTTATTATAAGAAGCATCAAATAAAGTTGGTGCATCTTGTTTTCCGCCTACAACGATCCAGCTATCGGCATCAGTAAGATCCCATACTGTAATGCCATAGCGTTGAGCCGCTGGTACATTCCTGAAATAAGACTCAGCAACATATTTGAATTTTGCTGCCTGTTGATCTAATAGTGCAGATGTGGGAGTGAATGGAGTTGTATTGGATGGATTTATCCTGATATCCATTTCTGATACATGGATCAATAATCCCGTCGCCGCCAGCTTTTGAAATGCATTATCAATGCCTGCATTGCTCGTATTAATACTGATATGCATTTGCAAACCTACTCCGTGAATTGGAACAGATGCAGCCTTTAATTCATTAATGATTTTGATAGTAGAATCAAGCTTGCGGTTATCAATTTCAAGATTATAATCATTAATAAAAAGTTTTGCATTCGGATCGGCAGTATTTGCCCAAACAAATGCGCTGTCAATGTAACTTCTGCCAAGGTAATCCGCCCAATAAAAAGAATCACCGCCGCTTCCTGAAGAATTAGAGCTTGTTCTTAAACTACCAGTACCATCTACCACTACCTCATTGGCCACATCCCAGCCCGTTACTTTTCCTTTATATCGTGTGACCATTGTTATAATCCAGTTGCGCAATGCATCCTTTACCTGCAGTGCTGTTGATAAGGAACGAAGATAAGTTCCATTGTTATTCTGGTGCCATGCAAGTGTATGACCATGAACTGTTAACCCTGCCGCCTGTATGATTGAAAAAAAATCATCTGTCCTTGTAAAATCAAAACTTCCATCATTCTTAATATTGGCTCCATGCTTCATTTGATATTCGGCTGTTACACGATCAAACTGGGCCTTGACCAATGCAGAGTATGTCGCATTGCTTTTCATCAGGTCATAGCTAATGCCAACACCAATTGGAATACTAGATACATCCTTTAAAATTGTTGGCCCTGTTGGCGATGGATTTGTTCCGCTACCACCGGTTGAATTGTTTTTATCGCAGGAAATAATGATAATTAATGTAATTAAGAAGCCTGCCGGTAAAATTGCTTTCTGCCTCATAAGGAAATAATAAGGTTACAATTCTATTTTCACACCATTGCACAAGCAGAAAAGGTTCTGTAATGCCACCTATTTTGTTACATTCAATTTGATGCTTTGTATTTTATCTGAAGAAGTTCCTACCATAATTGTAAAATCACCTGGCTCAATTACCCATTTCATATTCGTGTCATAAAAAGATAACAGTTCGGGGTTAATAATGAAGCTTACGGTTTGCGATTGACCGGGTTCTAACCAAATTTTTTTAAACCCTTTTAATTCTTTTACCGGCCGGGGAACAGATGAATAATCATCCCGGATATACATTTGAACGACTTCAGCCCCTTTACGATTGCCTATGTTCTTTACATCGATACTTACAGTAACGGTTCCGTTTGTTTTCATATTCGAAGATGATAATTTCAAATTGCTATAAGCAAAAGTGGTATAACTTAACCCAAAACCAAACGGAAATAATGGACTTACATCAAAGCCAAGATTGTATCCTCTTCTTGCAGATGGTTTATAGTTATAATAAGCAGGAATATGACCGGTTGTTCTTGGGAAAGAAATGGGGAGCTTACCACTTGGATTAACATCACCGAATAATGCATCAATCATTGCATAACCGCCTTCCTGGCCAAGATACCAGCATTGCATTACCGCAGGAACAGCATCAACAAGATTACCGATGCTTAGCGGAGGGCCGCTGTTTACAAATGCACAGGTTGGTTTGCCAAGAGCGACAATTTGTTTGATCAATTCGTTTTGTCCATTTAATAACTCTAACGTTGGCAAATCGCCAAGATGATTGGTTCCCCATCCTTCTCTATTGGTGCTTTCATTACCACCAACAAATAATACTATAACATCAGCTTGTTTTGCAACCTCTACAGCCTCTGCAGTTTTCTTTTTATTCTCTTCTGCATTTGCAAGATTGATCGTATCAGCAAACCAATTATTCTTATCCGTGATCTTTACTCCTTCGGAATATAATATGTTCATCGAGCTGCCATATCTTTCTTTAATAGCTTGCAAAGGAGAAATAGTGATACGTGGTTTGCTTGAATAGCCGCCCAATAAACATTTATCTGCGTTTGGCCCAATAAAGGCAATCGTTTTAATCTTTGTTTTATCAAGCGGTAAAAAATTGTTGTCATTTTTCAATAACACCATTGCTTCCTGGGCCGCTTTATATGCTACAGCTCTGTTAGCGGCACTTCCAACGATCTGCTCTGCTCTGTTTTCATCCACATAAGGATCATCGAATAAGCCCAGGCGAAATTTTGTAATAAGAATTCTTGTCACCACTTCATCTAATTCTTTCATTGAAATCTTTCCACTGCTAACTAATTGCTTTAAATTTTTAAAACCTCCGGGGTCAGGTGTTTCCACATCAACGCCTGCTTTGAAGGCTAAGAGCCCTGCTTCATCTAATGAAGGAGTTACTTTATGCAGGCCTTGTATATCATTGATAGCATAATAATCGGACACGACTAATCCCTTAAAACCCCACTCCTTTCTTAAAATATCAGTGAGAATGTATTTATTAATATGAGCAGGCAAACCAAATATTTCATTGTAACAAGCCATTACATTCATAGCATGAGCTTCCTGCACTGCGGCTTTAAAAGGTTTAAAGAAAACTTCTCTAGCTGTTCTTTCATCGATATTGCTTGGCGAAACATTTTCACCTCCTTCACTCTGTCCATGAATACCGAAATGTTTCAATGTAGTGGCTACATGATCTTTTCCGAGGTAAACACCATCACCCTGGTAAGCTTTTATTTGTGCAACAGCAAGGCGTGATATCAAATAAGGATCTTCGCCCAATGTTTCTTCCGTTCTTCCCCATCTTGGATCACGGGTTACATCTACTACCGGCGCCAATACATGCTGCCCACCTCTTGCTCTTACTTCTTCTGCTACTTTCGTAAATATCTCCGTCATCAGGTTTTCATTCCATGTACTTGCAAGACCAATAGGTATTGGAAAATTGGTGGCATCCTGTGTTTGTTGTCCATGCAACGATTCTTCATGTACCATTACAGGAATACCCAGCCTTGTTTTCTCAATAAAAAAATGCTGGATCTTATTGTATAAAGCAGCTGCTTCGCCGGGATGATAACCTGAGCTGTTTTGTCCCGCATTTTCATTCAGCCTTGCCAATTCTCCCAATCCGTTTTTCAAATTTTGCGATGCTTTGGTCTCATCAAATTCCCGTTTATCATTTAGCAATAATGATTTCTGTCCCCACAAGCATTGTGTCTGCATTACTTTCTCATCCAGGGTCATTCTTCCAACCAGGTCTTTTGCTCTTGCTTCCGGAGAAAGGCTCTTATTTTTATAAGCCGGCGCTTGGGAAAATGACAATACACATCCGCTACAAATAGCAAGAATGATAAGGGATAATTTTTTCATAATAGATTATGTCGGTAAAAGTTGAAATAAAAATGAAATCCTAAATACACATCAGTATTTAGGATTTCCAAAATTCATACTATTATTTAACCTGTGAAATACATATAAACTGCAATGATAAGTACAACGAGCAATACTGAAAGCACTACATCTTTCATACTCCATGTTGCACGGGATTCCAATTTATCTTGCTCTGACATTGTAGAAAAAGTAAGTCCACTAATTTTTGCATAATCAGGTTTCGGTGTTGCATAGCTCACCAGAATAAATACAAGTATGCAAACAATAGTTATTAAAAGACTATAGTATTGAAAGAAAATATTATTCACTATCCAAAAAAACGAGCCTTCTGCATAAACACTTCCCATCAATTTTACCGGTGTATCTACCGCCAGGCGGAATAGTCCCATTGCAAAACCTACAAGCAAAGTGGCAAGTGCGCCACGACCGTTTAATCGTTTCATTAAAACGCCAAAGAAGAAAACTACCGCTATTGGCGGAGCCAGGTAAGCCTGTATGCCCTGCAAATAATCATAAAGGCCACGTCCGCCCTGTATCACCGGGATCCATAATATTCCAATAATTACCATACCAACCGTAGCGGCTCTGCCCACCCAAACTAATTGTGCCTGGCTTGCTTTCGGTCGAAAACGTGAATAAAAATCCATTGTGAAAAGAGAAGACGAAGCATTGAATACTCCGGCAAGTGCACTCATAAGAGCGGCCAACAAACCTGCAACTACAATCCCTCTAACGCCAATGGGAAGTACATGCATTACAAGTAATGGAAAAGCAGCCTGAGCACGGTCCCTGATTAAATTACCACTTGCATCAAACAACTCCTGGTGTAATGATGGATTGATTCCGCTTTTTGCTAATGCAAAACAGATCATACCCGGAATGATAAAAAGAAAAACAGGAGTAAGTTTTAAAAAGCCTGCGAAAATCGTTCCTCTTCTTCCCTCCTTTTCATTCTTTGCACCAAGTACACGCTGAACAATATATTGATCAGTACACCAATACCACAAGCCTATTATTGGAGCACAAAGTAACATTCCCGGCCAGGGATATTTATCATTAAAATACCAGGCAGCTTTACCTGCTTCTTTTATAGGAGCCCAGGTACTTTCTACGCCATGTGGCGTGATTGGTTTCCATAAATTAAACATTTCAGGTCCGCATATCTCTTTAAGCTTATCCCAGCCTCCAAGAGCTTGCAAACCAAAATAAGTTACCATTACGGCTCCGATGATCTTCACAAAAGTTTGAAGTGTTTCAGTATAAGCTACCGCTCTGAATCCCCCAAGGATTGTATATATACCAGTTAGCACAATTAATAAAATTGAACCGATCCAGAAAGTATCCATTCCTAAAAAGTTCACTTCAGGCAACAGCGCTCTGAATACTATACCACCGGCATAAATACCTACAGCTATTTTTGTGAGAATATATGCGATCAATGAAATGATAGAAAGAACTGTTCTTGCTTTTGGTGAAAATCTTTTTTCCAAAAACTCGGGCATGGTGAATACTTTCGAACGCATAAAGAAAGGAGCCATAACCCAACCCAATACTAAAAGACACCAGGCATGCAATTCATAATGCGCCAGGGCTACACCATCCGTTGCTCCGGATCCCGCTAATCCAACCAAATGCTCGGAACCAATGTTGGATGCAAAGATTGATGCGCCAACTACGAACCAGCCAAGGTGACGACCGGCGAGAAAATAATCATCCGCAGAAGTTTTTTCTTTTTTCTTTATTGCCCACCATGAAATACCAGCAATGATCAGAAAATAGAATAAGATGATAAGCCAATCGATTGTTGTAAGTACATTCATAGCAATTTGTTTTGATTTAAAAGAACAGTTAAATATACCGGTTAATAATATTTTCCAAATACTCTTGTCTTCCGCTTTTTACAGCAGGTTCGCCATTTTCAATAGCATAAGTTCTCAGGTCTTCAAGAGATAATTTTTTATTTTCAAAATCTTTCCCTTTGCCACTATCATAAGAAGCATAACGTTCAGCTCTTATTTTTTTGTAATCAGATTTGTTCAGCACATTATCAGCAACAATCAATGCTCTTGCAAATGTATCCATGCCTCCAATATGCGCATGAAAAAGATCTTCGGGATCAGTAGAGTTCCTCCTTATTTTAGCATCGAAGTTGATACCGCCTCCTTTAAATCCTCCCGCTTCTAATATCACCAGCATAGCTTCACTTAATTCATAAACATTATTGGGGAATTGATCTGTATCCCATCCATTTTGATAATCGCCACGGTTGGCATCAATACTGCCTAACATTCCTGCATCAGCAGCTATTTGTAATTCATGTTGAAATGTATGACCAGCCAGTGTTGCATGATTTACTTCAATATTTAATTTAAAATCATTTAGTAAATCATACTGTCTTAAAAAGCCGATCACCGTTTCACTATCATAATCATACTGGTGTTTGCTGGGTTCGCAGGGCTTTGGTTCTATGAAGAATGTTCCTTTAAAACCATTCTTTCTTGCATAATCTTTTGCCGCATGAAGAAAATTTGCAAAATGTTCTTTCTCTCTTTTCATGTCTGTATTCAACAAACTCATGTATCCTTCCCTGCCACCCCAGAATACATAATTCTCACCTCCTAATGCTATTGTTGCATCTAATGCAGCTTTTACCTGTGCTCCTGCATGTGCTAATACATGAAAGTCAGGATTAGTGGCAGCTCCATTCATATATCTTCTGCTGGAAAATAAATTAGCGGTCCCCCATAATAGCTTAACACCGCTTGCTTTTTGTTTTTCTTTTAAATAATCAGTAGTTGCCTGCAATCTTCTATCATTTTCTTTTACATCGGTACCATAATCAACTGCATCTACATCATGAAAGCAATAGTAAGGCAATCCTAATTTGGTAATAAATTCAAATGCAGCATCGGCTTTATCTTTCGCTCTTTCAACAGCATCGGCTTTTTCGTTCCATGCAAAAAGATGGGTTGGCTCACCAAAAGGATCAGCGCCACTGCCGCAGAACGAATGCCAGTAAGCACATGCAAACCGCAAATATTCTTTCATCGTTTTACCTGCTACCATTTTGTTTTCATCATACCAGCGAAAGGCAAAAGGATTATCCGAACCAGTGCCTTCATATTTAATTTGAGGGATGCCTTTAAAATATTCTTTGTTACCAGTTATTACTTTCATGTATATTTTTTTATTTGGTTTTAATCAGATTGAATCTTAATGTTAGTTTAATTGCTCAAGCAGGATTGCTTTCCATCGTTCATACAGATCATTGTATAATCCCGACTGCAATGGTTCCTCTTTTCCTGTTGACTTATAGTTGCTGAAAGCTTCTTTTGCTGATGAATAAAAACCAGCACCCAATGCAGCTCCTATTGCCGCACCAGCACTTCCATCTGTATCATAAAATTCTACAGGAGTGTTTGTCGCATTTACAAATGCTTCTGTAAATATTTTACTTAAAAACATATTTGCCTTTCCGGCACGAATAACCGATGGGTGTATGCCATTTTCTCTCATAATGTCAAAGCCATATCGCAGAGCAAAAGCAATTCCTTCCTGCGATGCTCTGAAAAGATGCGCATCATTATGCCGGTTGAAATCAATATTGCGGATATGAGCATTCACAATCCTGTTGTTAAGCATTCTCTCAGCGCCATTGCCAAATGGTAAAATTGAAACGCCGTCACTTCCTGGTTTTATTTTCTCCGCTTTATCATTCATTTGGGAATAACTTAATGAGTTGCCCGCTACTTTTTTGATCCAGCTATTTAAAATACCAGTTCCGTTTATATTAAGTAATACACCTATCCTGTTTTTATTCTCCGTATGATTAACATGTGCAAAGCTGTTCACCCTGGATTGTTTATCATAGTCAGCTTTATCAGTCACTGCATATATTACACCACTTGTTCCTGCCGTTGCAGCTGCTTCACCGGGCTCAAGTACATTTAGGGATAAGGCATTATTAGGTTGATCCCCGGCTTTGTATGAAACAGGAATACCTTCAGTTAATGATAATTCTTTTGCAATATCAGTTGAAAGTTTTCCATGCTCTGAAAAAACTTCTTTGATCTCAGGGATGAAAGATAATTCAAATCCATATTGCTTCATCACATCTCCCGACAATTTATTATTCTTAAAATCCCAGAAAATTCCTTCTGATAAAGCTGCAATAGTGGTACTGATTTGACCGGTAAATTGCATGGCAATGAAATCTCCGGGCAACATTATTTTATCAATTTTTTCATAAACCGAAGGTTCATTTTGTTTTACCCATGCTAACTTACTTGCTGTAAAATTTCCGGGTGAATTGAGTAAATGAGAAAGTGATTTTTCTTCGCCAATTTTTTTAAACGCATCATTGCCGATTTGTACAGCACGGCTATCACACCATATTATACTATCCCGCAAAACTTGCTTGTTTTTATCAATACACACCAACCCATGCATTTGATAGGCGATGCCAATTGCTTTTATGTCTTTGGAATTATACTTGCCGCCGGCATTTGCCTTTTTGATCGCATCTTTTACATCAGCCCACCATTGTGAGGGAGATTGTTCACACCAGCCGGGCTGCAAACTTTTAATGTTCCTTTCTGTTTCGGGAAATTGAACAGTTGTAAGCGTTTTTGCAGTAGATATTTCTACCACTGATACTTTGACCGATGATGTGCCAACATCAATTCCTAAGGCAAGCATTATTCGGAAGTTTTTTAGGCGTTCAAGATAAGGATAAAAAGCATAGAAGAGATGGAATGAACATCTTCTTTATTACTGGCTGGAATAACTAATTGTATGTTTAAAGCATTCCTGTTAAATTTTCTTTCCATTATTTACCAATGTTTTTTCGCAAGATATTGCTTAGTCTTTTATAAGAATCTGCAGCATACTTAAATTTTGTGCCTTTTATCTAATTTCAAATAAATTTAGACAGCTGCTTTTCTATATGACTATTAAATTTATTTAATCCTGGCGGCAAATATCCGTAAGCTGTCATTATTTGAGCTCACTAATATTCCCCAATTATCTTTTATTTTTACTGATTGAATGTCTTTTACGTTATAGGGAATAAAAAAGCCGCTTTCCAATGGCTTAAAGCTTCTGAATTCAAGGTTACCCAGGCCTTTTAAAAATACACCGGGCGAAGCATCGGCAGGTGTTGTTTCCACTTCTACATCAAACTTATTTCCACCAATGAGAATATCCTTCTTTCCGTCACCATCAAAATCTTTTACGATGATTCCGTTAACAGTAGATAGCTGTGCTTCCATGGGTAGCTTCTTCACTGTAAATTTTCCTTTATCATTTACAAATATTACTGTAGAAAAAAGATGTGCCTGGTAATGTAAGGCTGTCTTCATAGTTTCTTCTCCCAATATCCCTGTCAAATCACTTTCGGCAAATGACAGGTAACTAGGGAATTTTTGTGCTATCATAGGGCATTGCTGTGAGGTGCATTCTCTTCCCCGGATAGGAACCATCATGTCATTGTTCAAATGTTTGGCAAGAAAAATATCATTAGTACCATTGCCGTCAAAATCTTTTGCATAGACTTCAAAAGGTTTTTCCTTACTTGCCTGAAATTTATAATTCTCTCCCAGGTTGCCTGCTATTAAATCTATATCTCCATCACCATCTATATCATCTGCTACTAATTTATCCCACCAGCCTTCGGTATTTTGCAAACCATAAATGGAAGAAACATCTTTCATTTTTCCATTCGCATATTCAAAAACTCTAACAGGCATCCATTCCCCTGCTATTGTCAACTCGGCTTTTTTATCACCATTAAGATCAGCCCAAACAGCTGATTTTACCATACCAGCCTTAACAAGGTCCGGGGCAATTTCTTTTGTTTTGTCAACGAACTTTCCATTTTCATTCACCAATAAATAACTTAAAGGTGACTGCGGATATTTATGCGCTACTACTTCACCGCCTCTGAATATATCTATATCTCCATCCCCATCAAAATCAAAAGCTGCAATGCAGGAACCGCTGCTGGCTGTTACCGGTAATCTTGATTTGGAAAAATTTCCTTTACCATCATTAATATATAACCGGTCCTGGTACATAGCAGAACCTTCGTCAAACTCACTTCCGCCACTGATCACATAAAGATCAAGATCTTTATCTCCATCTGCATCAAAGAATGCAGTACCCATGTCTTCATATTTTTTATCAGCTTCAAAGGCAGCAACATTTTTCTTTACAAACTTTCCGTTTTGCTGGATATACAAAATTCCAGCCTGATCTTTTGCACCACCGATATAAAAATCTTCTTCCCCGTCACCATTTACATCTCCAGTAGCGATAAAAGGTCCGTCACGACTAAACTCATGAGGCAACAACACCTGGTCGGCATATTCATCATATTTATTTTCTTTATGGATAAACGGGTTCGATAATAATTGCCCGGTTACTTCGGCAAACTGAGGAGTATAATGCCTGCTATGATCCGCACCTGGCATAGCTTCCTGATAGTTTACTTTTAATAGTTGGTTTGCTTTAACAGCCCTCAATGTATTCGATTTTCCATCTGGCCAAACTACCACTACACTATCGACCTGCTGTTCTTTCCCCAATCCGAAATGAACAATCGGGTCATTGGATGAAAGATACCCTCTTACAGTTTTCTGTTGAAAGTATTGTTCCGGTACTCCTGCATTATACAGCGAAACTTTTGCGCCAATCCCGTCTGCATTTTTTGGCGGCCCTTCCAGTTTTATCCTGAGATAGTTATTTTTTGAATTAGTAACATTCTCATATAAATCAGACAACCCATCCAGGTTATTAATTACAAGGTCAAGATCACCATCATTATCAAAATCGGCAACGGCTGCACCATTGGAAAAAGTACTGTCCTTAAATCCCCAAGCCTCTGAAACGTTTGTAAACTTTAATCCTCCTTCGTTTTTGAACAAATAATTTCTCACTTTAATTGGATCATATATTTCAATGTATTCTTTAAATCCTTTTTGAAACATTTCCTCGGCAGAATTATACTTGTTCATATTTGCTTTAACATACAGGTCCTGTTTCTGCAAAATATCTCCGTCGAATAAATCTCTTCGATAACCATTGGCTACAAAAATGTCTTTCTTACCATCATTATCAAAATCTGATGCAATGGTTGACCAGCTCCATTCTGTTTTAGAGACCCCTGCCATTTGAGATACATCGGTGAAAAATCCATTGCCATGATTAAGGTGTAATACATTATGCATGTATTGTTTCTGAAATCCGCTGTCAACTATTGCCCAAAAGCCAGCTACATCCATTCTTGGCATAGATACTTTGGATCGTTTATAGTTTTCAGGCAACATTTCCATTACAAGAATATCTTCAAAGCCGTCGTTATTTATATCAGCAATATCGGCGCCCATCGAAAAAAGAGAAAGATGATTGGTCATGCTCTTTACTTCATCTTTGAATGTGCCGTTACGCTGATTTATAAAAAAATAATCGTTATCGGCATAATCGTTTGCTACAAAAATATCCTGGTACCCATCGTTGTTGAGGTCTGCAGTAACTACGGATAATGCATAACCAAAGGCATGATTAATTCCCGATTGCTTACCTACTTCATTGAATTTTCCATTATCATTTCGGTAAAGCTTGTCCCTGCATTTATCGGGAGGATTTCTTTTTCCTGAAACCATTCTTGATAAACCGAGATAAAAAGAATCTGGTCGGCTGGTAATAAAAACATCAAGGTCATTATCATTATCCATATCAAAGAAAGCTGCATGCATGGAGTACCCATCATCATCAAGTCCGTATTGTTGGGCTTCTTCCTTAAAAGTAACCTCACCCTGGCCCTCTCCTTCAGGAGAGGGAGAAATACCTTGATTAATATATAATAAGTTTCTTCTGTCGCTATCGGCATCTTCAAAACCACCTTTACAAACATATATATCCATTAAGCCATCGTTATTGATGTCAACCATTGTTACACCATTATCCCATCCCCTTCCTCCATCAACACCGGCAGATTGTGTAATATCTTTAAACTTAAAATTTCCCTGGTTGATATATAATTTATTCGGTACTTCATTTCCGGTAAAATAAACATCAGGAAGCCCATCATTATTTACATCTCCAATGGCAACACCGGCACCGTTATATACATAAGCAAATCTGTCAAAATAATTTTTATCATAGTTTTCATCCACAAGATTATTAAACGTAATGCCACTTTGAGCAGATGAGATTTTCCTGAATACAGGCTCTATAGAAGATTCTCTGCTTTTTGGATTATCCTTGCAACTCATTATTGTCAATAAAAAAACAAGTATTGACAACGTCATTCGGTGATAATAAAAAAATTGTTTGTGTTTCATTAGTTTGTTTTGCTCTTGCACCAAATCATTTCTCAACGTTTAGTATTTTTTAAAATCGTAATACTGAATTTATTAATAATCTTCTTATATGTCAGTTGATATAAGTTTTGCTTAAAATAAAAATAAGAAAACCGAGGATAAATATTTAGTCCCCGGTTTTCCACATTCTAAAACAAAACTGCTTGTGTATCGCTTAAGCTTTATTAGTATCCCGGGTTTTGAGGGAATTTAGGCCCCTCAGTAACCAGGTCTATTTGTGTTTGTGGAATAGGCCTTAGCTCAAAGTGTTTATCAGCGCCATAGGTAACCATATTAGCTCCACCTTGCGAATTGTATTGCACGACTCTATCATATAGTTTATGAGTCCTGGAAAGATCCCACCATCGGCAATCCTCTGCAAATAGCTCTCTGCTTCTTTCTTCTAAAATGAAATCCAGCGTTACCTCAGCAGAAGTAATTTGCTGAGCTGCAACAGCTGCCGCATATTGCACCGGTGTTTGATTTGCCTTTAATGCAGCCCTGGTTCTAAGTACATTTATCATGTCAGCCGCCTGCTGCATGGTGCCACCTCCTTTGAAGGCAGCTTCTGCAGCAATAAGGTATACATCAGCAAATCGGAACAAAATATAAGGCCTGTCAGAATAATCATTCATGTCACCTCTTGTTGAATCGTCAAATTTTCTGACACTTGGATAATAACTGGCCGTAAATGGATTAGTCGCTCCCGGTAAGTGCTCTGGTTCAAAAATTATCCCTTTGAAAGCAGCTCTTTGCGCTGGTGGTATAAGCCTATCAGCCGTCCATATAGCAGTATCTACTCCATTAATTAATGTGCCTCTTGGAGTAGTCACACCAGTCGATCCTTTTACAGACGATACAACGCTATTGGAAAGCCATACTGTCTGAAACGTGCCATCATATCGTGAATCATTGGCTCTGTTGGCGAATGCAACATCAATTATATATCTGGTATTTGGGCGGATACGCTGAAAAGGTCGTCCGTTATTGACATCCCTTACACAAACATTGGATCCGGTAAGTGTAGGATAGTTTGCTTGTACGGTAGGATAATTCATACGCCAAAAAAAGTTTGATTTGTTTTCCTGTCCGTTAACTGCTCCAGCACCCACATTTGAATTCTGACCAAATTTCAAGTCTTTTGTGTGGTCAATAACCATTAAAACTTCCTTACTATATTCCTGACCTTCCCTGAAAACATCTGGGAAATAGGGAAGAAGATCTAAATTATAAGTTGCTTTATTATCTATTAATCCCTTAGCGGTTGTAAAGGCATTAGTAAAATCAGAGGACTGCGCCACTGAGGACCACCCTCTCCAAAGATATGTTTTGGCCAACAGATACAAAGCTGTTGATTTTGTAGCGGGCTTGCCCATACCTGCTGCTGGAGTAGGAGGTAAATCATTAGCTGATTCCGTAAGGTCTTTTATGATTTGCGCATATACATCCGCTAAAGGTGCTGGAGCATCTGCCGCTGAAGCAGACGTATTGAAAGTGGTGTGCAATGGAACTGCCCCAAAAGTAGTTACCAAATAAAAGTAACAGAACCCACGCAGAAATTTTGCCTGCGCCAATAGCTGGGTTTTAGTCGCAACAGGTATATCAGCCCCTGCTCCATATTGCAATACTCCATTTGCTGTATTGATGTCAATAAAAAGTGTATTCCAAAAACCGAGATAGTTATCTGTATTTTGTCCTTTTATTAAGGGGTTATTGAACTTTGCCCAATGATCTACATCAGAAACAGCAGCTGCCAAACTTTCATCCGTACCTTCATTAAATAACTGTGTCCATATCTGTGTCGCCCACTGACCCCGAAAACTGGAATAAATACCTGCAATCCCACCCTGAATACCATCGCTTGTTGTAAAAAACGTAGGTGCAAAGCTTGTTCTTGGTTGCTCTTCCAAAATTTTCTTGCATCCCGGCGCAGCGAATAAGATAGCTGTACTTAGAATCAAGAGTAATATATTTTTACGTTTCATTTTGTCTACTATTTAAATTTTAAAATTTCAGATTAATACCAGCAATGAATAAACGGGAAGGCGGAACACCCATACTTACTGTAATGGCACGTCCCTGAACAGGAGTACCGCCAGCAGTAGAACCTACTGAATTACCAGTACCATTACCTTCCGGATCTATGCCTAAATGATCTCTGACAAGCGGAGCCCAAAGTATAAATGGATTCTGTGCAGATACATACACTCTTAAAGATTGGATCTTCGCTTTGCCAATTAAATTATTTGGGATATTATATCCCAGATCAATGCTCCTAATCTTTATGAAAGAACCGTCACGGTAAGTAAGTGTGGAAGTGTACTTTTGACCATCTACACCGGCATCAGGTTGAGGAAATGCATTGGTTGGATTGGTGGGAGTCCAGTAATCAACTTTTAACTGGTTAACACGGCTGTTCATAAAGAACGGATAACCCGCACCACCACCATCTGCAGATAAATAGGTGACTACTACAGTCTGACCAAAACGGCCAAACATTACCACATTCAAATCGAAATTTTTGTATTCAAAATGATTGGTCATACCTGCTACAAGATCAGGTTGAAAATTGCCAATTATTTGCCTGTCCTCGGCTCCTATTGATTTGTTCTTATCAATATCTTCCAACTTAATATCTCCAGGCTTCACACCATATACTGCTGCTTCTGCAGCTTCGCTTGTTTGCCAGATACCGAGTTTTTTCACATCATAAATAGTTGTTATCGGCTGACCCACAAACCAACCATTACCTATGTCTTGTTTAAGACCCAACTGTAAGGCTACTATCTTTTCCCTGTTAAAAAAAGCAGTAGCATCTGTCCGCCATGTAAACCCGCTCTTGGTTTTAATGTTCACACTGCTTAGTGAAAACTCCATTCCATTTGAGGCTGTCTTACCTACGTTAGTCAAAATTGAATTGGTACCATTACTGCGGGGAAGGTTTCTCTGTAATAAGATATCGCTTGTCTTAGTATTATAGTATTCTATTGTACCAGACACACGATTGTGGAACAGTGCAAAATCAACCCCAATATTTAAGCCTTTGGTTTTCTCCCAGGTTAATTCAGGATTGGGGCTGGTATTGATAGTATAGCCATTCTGGAAATTAACTCCAACAGTAGTTCCCTGGCCAAAATTATAAAAACCTGTTCCGAGGCTTCCTAAAGTAGAATATGCACCAACACCTGAGTTGGAACTAATTCCCCATCCACCTCTCAACTTTAAAGCAGAAACAAATTTTATATTTTGTAGGAATTTTTCCTTATCAAGATTCCATCCTACAGAAACGGCTGGATAGGTTGTCCATTGATGCCCTGGTGCCAATACCGAAGCTCCGTCCGTTCTTACTGTAGCAGTAAGTAAATATTTCTCATCAAAGGAATAAATAGCCCTGGCCATATAACCGATAAGGCCAGTTTCATTAAAGTTTCCACCTTGTGGTGTTGTTGTACTTACCAATTGCCAGTTATAATCCTGAATAAAATTCGCGGGAACACCTACACCGTTAAATTGTTGTGCCTGAAAATGATTTTTTTGTATTTCTTGTAAAACCAGTGCCTGCAGCTTGTGTCTTGCGGCAAAGGTTCTGTTATATTCAAAAGAATTATTGATTGTGTATTGCCAGCCTTCTGCATTTTGTTGGCTGAGGCTTGAGTTTGCGGTAGTAGCGTTTGTATTAAAAACCGTATTGGGACCTGTATAATTGTCGTTCAGTGTTTGTGACCAGCCAAAACCAAATGTAGTTCTGAATTTAAGATCCTTTAGGATCCTTACTTCTCCATATATATTATGTTGGAATTGGTACCTGCGGGAAAAAGCTTTGATCAGGTCATTATTCCCAATAGAAGTAAGCACGTTTATTTGAGTATTATCAACACCCTGTTGAATTGCAGGCTGAAAATTAATAGACCCATCATCATTGTAAGGCTTAAATAGTGGACCTATTCTCGTTGCCGTCCCATACGCATTGGTTCCGGTACGGTTTGAACGAAGCATAGTATTAAAACTTGTAAATCCTACTTTGATACGTTCGGACACTTTATGATCAATATTCACATTGAACGAATAACGATCCAATGTCTGATCATGTATTATTCCGGTTTCTCTATAATAACCCAGGCCGAAGAAAAACTGTGTCCGCTCGTTGCCACCACGAACACTTATATCATGACTTGTTCTCATACCAGTAGTCAACAATAAATTTTGCCAGTCAGTGCTTACACCTTGCTGAAGATTTGTTTGTTCAATTGGCCTAAGCGCATAACTGTTTGCATTTGCGACAAGTGAATTACCCACTGCTGCATCGGCTTTAAATTGAGCATATTCAGTTCCATTGAACAGCCTGTATGTATCAATAGCTTTCACCATACCCACGTACCCATTATAGCTCGTAACAGCCTTTCCACTTGTGCCTCGTCTCGTGGTAATAATGATAACTCCATTTGCACCACGAGAGCCATAAATAGCCGTAGCGGAAGCATCTTTCAAAATATCAAGAGTGGCTATATCATCCGGGTTAATATCATTGACACTTCCTCCATAGGCCATTCCATCTACTACGATTAATGGATCATTATTGCCGGTAATAGATCGGTTACCTCGGATCCTGATTTGACCTGCTGTTCCAATATTTGTACTATTATTTACGATATCAACACCAGCAGCCCTACCTTGTAATTGGTTATAAATATTAGGAGCCTTAATCTCATTAAGTGTTTCTCCTTTTACCGATACTGTAGAACCGGTAACATCCTTTTTTCTCACTGTGCCATAGCCTATCACTACTACCTCCCCTAAACTTCTATTTAATGAAGCGAGCGTTACGTTTATTGTAGTTCTATTATTGATCCTTATCTCCTGGGTAGTAAAGTCAACAGCAGAAATCACCAATGTTGCATTACCAGGAGCATTAATCTCAAAATCACCATTGTCATCACCGGTGACTCCTGTCGCTGTTCCCTTTATAGAAACCGACGGTCTTGCAACAATCTGGTTGGCATCACTCGTAACATGCCCCTTTACATGAATGTTTTGGCCAAAAACGGGTAATGCAAAAAATAAAATGAATAAAGAAAAAATTCCTGCAGCCAATCGCTTCATGAATTTTCTTTTTAGCAACGAAGACTTTTGTCCTTCTTCAAGAATGGAAGATTTCATAAACAATTTGTTTTAGTTTGTTTTTTGCAGTTGTAATCGTTTACAATTTTGGAGCTGCCGATACGTTCCCATTATCATAAATAAACTCAGTCAATCATTAATACAGTTGTGTAATCAAACCTTCTAATACCTGATTGAAATAAGAATCTTTTTAATGATATCTATTTCTCCATCGGCCACTTGCTGAATGAATAAGAGAAAGAAAAATTGCAACCTGATCAGAGAAGATATTATCCAACAATTTTTGGCTTACACCTTAGTTTTTGGTTGCTTTTCAATCAATCTTTTTTTCATAACGCAAGTCAGTCCAGAATTATTAACGAGGCCAATTTAGGAAGTTTTTTTAAAAATGTAACCGATTACAATAATTTTTTTTAAAAATATTTTTTTTAGCTTTACGCCTCCTCATGTAAGCGATTGTATGTTTAGAGAAAAAGAAGTTACCATATACGACCTCGCAGATAAGCTTGATATCTCCATTGCGACAGTTAGCAGGGCATTAAAAAATGACCCGGTTGTCAACAAAAAAACCAAGAAGAAAATATTTGAGTTGGCTGAAAAAATGGGTTATCGGTCTAATCATTTTGCCCGTAATCTTCGTAATCAAAAAACAGAAACTATTGGTGTCATAGCTAACAGGCTGAACAGTTATTTCATGTCGACAGTAATTGCCGGAATTGAAAAGACAATTAATGAAGATGGGTACAATTTAATTATAACACAATCTGCGGAGCTGCTGAAAAAAGAGATCGCCGCTGCAAAGACAATGTTTAATAGCAGGGTTGATGGGTTGTTGGTGACATTATCTTACGAAACTGAAAATCTTCATCATTTTGATCAATTCATAAAAAAGAATGTGCCTGTTATTTTTTTTGACCGTTGCGAGGAAAATGACAGAATCGCTAAAGTACTCATCGATAATCAAAAATCGGCCTATGAAGCTACCCGGCATCTTATTGGCCAGGGATGCAAACGAATATTGCATGTAACGGCTCCACAAAAAAGAAACCTTTATATACAACGTATGAAAGGTTTCAGACAGGCATTGCATGAAAGCGAATTGGAATTTAATGATGATCTTGTGTACATCTGTAACCTCAGTATGGAAGCGGGGGCTGAAGCAGCCCGGTATATTTTAAAAATGAAACGAATGCCGGATGCCGTTTTTGTTGCTAATGATAATTGTGCCGTTGGTTGCATGCTTGCTTTAAAACAAGCCGGCATACGTATTCCGCAGGATATTGCTTTTGTTGGATTCAATAATGACCCGGTATCAAAAGTTATTGAACCTAATCTGACAACTATTAATTATCCCGGTTATGAAATGGGCGAAGTTGCTGCCAGGAACCTGATTCATCATTTAAATGGCATTTCCCCTATCCATACCACGCATACAATCCTGTTACGATCTGAATTGATCATCCGTGATTCATCAAAAAAATCAGGACAATAATTGATACTAACTAATGTGGCGAGTTGATTTATTTATTAACATGAAAAATTTTATTATTTCACTGCATTCTTACCAAACCGTTATGTCGATATGGAGTACATGGAATTACTTTACTATATCAAAAACTTAAAAGCATTAAGAATATCATTTGCAAAAACTATCTAAACGAATTAAAAAGAATGGTAAAAGACACTCAGCATAAAATAGCAATCGTGACAGGCGGAGGATCAGGAATAGGACACGCTATAGCCGAAAAATTCGTAAAAGAAAAAATTTTTACCATTATAATTGGACGAGATGATAAAAAATTAAATGCCGCAAAAGAAAAGTTTGGAGAATTATGTTCGCCGATTATCTGTGACCTGAGCAATCTCTCTTTAATACCTAAACTGGTAAAAGATATCATTGATAAATATGGGAGAATTGATATACTGGTAAACAATGCCGGTATTAATATGAAAAAAGAATTTGTTGATGTAACAGATGAAGAATTTCAACGCATCATTCAAACTAATATTACGGCTGTCTTTGCTTTATCAAGAGAAGTGGTGAAACAAATGTTGGTACAAAGAGATGGAAGCATTATTAATATAAGTTCGATGGCTTCTCAATACGGACTTCCCAAAGTGATTGCCTATACCGCATCCAAGTCAGCTATTGAAGGAATGACAAGAGCTATGGCTGTAGAGCTTTCTCCAAAAGGAATTCGTGTTAACTGCATTGCGCCTGGTTTTATAACAACAGACATGAGTACAAAAGCATTAAATGGCGATCCTGAAAGAAAACAAAAAGTGATGAGCCGTACACCTATGGGCTATATGGGCGATCCATCAGACATTGCTAATGCAGCATTGTATTTAGCGAATGGAGAAGCAAAATATATAACAGGTATTGTGTTACCTGTGGATGGTGGCAACTCAATTGGTTTTTAAATGATGACTCTGTGACGTGATCGATTTGTTTTGTTATTTATTAGTGTCAGTTCAATAACTTCTTATCCTCATCGCAATATCCTTTAATAAACCAGCCTGGTGCTATTGAAAGTTTAGTTTATTTAATTATTGCCTTAACGGCATTGCCAATGAAAAAATATTTTTCAATACTATTCCTGTTCTCTTCTCAAATTGTTTTTTCACAAATTAAGCTTCCCCGGCTTATTAGAGACAGCATGATCCTGCAAAGAGATATAAAAATAAAAATATGGGGGTGGGCAACAAAAGATGAGAAGATCAATTTAAAATTTAATAATAAAACTTATAAAACAAAAACCGGTTCTGATGGAAAATGGTCCGTATCGTTAGCTCCTATGAAAGCAGGGGGGCCTTATACGATGGATATCAGCGGAAGAAATAAAATAACACTAAAAGATATACTGATTGGAGATGTATGGATCTGTTCGGGACAATCCAATATGGTTCACCAGATGATCTTACATAGTGTACGATACGCAAATGAAGTGGCTTCTGCTAATAATCCGGAAATAAGACATTTCTGGATACCAACCATGACTGACTTACAAGGACCGAGAGATGATCTTCCAACTGGTTATTGGAAATCTGCCAATCCAAAAGATGTTCTCGATTTTTCAGCAATTGCTTATTTTTTTGCAGAAAAGATTTATGAAAAATATCATGTCCCTATTGGTTTGATTAATGCAAGTGTCGGTGGCACTCCTATTGAAGCATGGATAAGTGAAGATGGCTTCAAAGATTTCCCAACACTACAAACTACTATTCAAAAGAACAAAGACACTGCATATATAAATGGTCTTGCAAGAAGAGGTTTTGCAGGTAATACAAACAGATCAACACCGGGAGATAAAGGATTAATTGGCCCTATTCAGTGGTACGATGTTTCTTATATGCCCAAGGAATGGCGCACTATAAATATTCCGGGGTATTGGGAAGACCAGGGAATTAAAGATCTGAATGGATCTGTATGGTACCGGAAAGAAATTGATATCCCTCCATCAATGATTG
>Ga0105247_10000796_pt1 | contig 24171 bp, 20 predicted proteins | sample KBSS24metaG_FD_81519 | JGI IMG/M metagenome (GOLD analysis project Ga0105247, IMG submission 81519) | Switchgrass rhizosphere microbial communities from Kellogg Biological Station, Michigan, USA - KBS S2-4 metaG | ecosystem: Host-associated > Plants > Roots > Rhizosphere > Soil | place...
GAGTCGCGCCGCGCTCGCGACGATCAGGACAACACGATGATCAGTTGGCCCAACTATCATTCTGGCGCGAATGGCGACTACCAGAGCGTCACGGTTGTTGAGCCCGTTCACGAGCTGTTGCGAGGGCCTTCAGGTGTTATTGAGTACTTCCCGGCGCATCCGCATGAAGGTAGTGTCGGCGTGCCTGAGAATGAAGATCGCGCGCGCGTGATCGCGAAGGGCGTTAGTCAGGCAAGTGGCCGCGACTTCAATCTGGTGGTTGCATTCGAATACCGCGACGATCGTCATGGTAATCGTCTGGGCCGGGCTGTAGCGGAGTCGAGTTTTCACCACTTTGTTGATTACAACTGGGACACATCCAAAGGTGGTCCGAGTTTTCTCTCCGAGCCTCCGGGCGACGAGATCAAGCGCGATCCAGGGCGCCTCGCCGGTATTAAAAACTACGTCACGAATCTCGCACGCTGGCTCGCTCCTGTGTTGTTGTTGGCGTTTGTCTTTACTGCGACGCAGGCCCAACCGAAGTCGGAGATAGTAAATGCTTCTGACGGTGTGCCGATTCATTATTCGGTGCAGGGGAAGGGTGAGCCGGCGCTGGTCTTCATTCATTGTTGGTCCTGCAATCGTCACTACTGGGACAACCAGGTGGCCGAGTTTTCCAAAACGTATCGGGTGGTCACGATCGATCTGCCGGGTCACGGTGAGTCGGGGCAGGGAAGGAAAACCTGGTCTATCGAGAGTTATGGCGACGACGTCAAAACAGTTGTCACGAAGCTCAATCTGAAACGAGTGGTACTTGTCGGTAGCTCGATGGGTGGACCGATCGCTTTGGAAGCAACCAGACGAATGCCGGATCGCGTGGTGGCGATTGTTCCAGTCGACACGCTTCAGAATGTCGACCAGAAAGTGCCCCAGGAGCAACTCGACGAAGTGTTCAAACAGATGGAAGCTGACTTCAAGGGCGCCAGCACGAGTTTGTTGAACCAGTTCTTCTTTTCACCTACAACTCCGGCGGCAATAAAAGAACGTGTGATCAACGACACGATATCGCGCCCGCCCGACGTGGCGCTGCCGATTCTCAAGGGCGTGTTTAGTTATGACGCCGCGGCGGGAATCAAAGAAGTTAAAGTGCCGATTCGCGCGATCAATGCAGATCGAGTTCCGACTGACGTTGCGGCGAATCGCAAATACGCGCCGCAGTTCGATGCCGTGATAATCAAAGGCACGGGTCACTATCCGATGCTCGAAGATCCGGCGCGCTTCAATCAGATGCTCGCGGAGATACTGCGCAACCTGCCACGTCAATAAATAATTAGCCACGAAAAGGCACAAAAAACACAAAGGTGGGCTTAGATCTTTTGTGTCGTTTGTGCCTTTTTGTGGCTAATATCGATCTCTGTCACGCGGCGGCGGATGTAGTTTTGTTCGACCTGATTAGTGGTGAGGGAGAGGGCGGTTTTGTAGGCGACGGTGGCTTCGTCGTAGCGATGCAGGCGTCGTAAGAGATCGGCGCGCGAGGCGTGGAAGAGATAATAATTTTGCAGCGCGCCGTTCTCGTCCGCAGCTTCGATTAAGCCCAGGCCGCGCTCGAATCCTTCCGACATCGCCACTGCGGCAGCATGATTCAACGCCACGATCGGCGAGGCCGTAAATCGCAGTAGCTCTTCATAAAGCGCGACGATTTGCCGCCAATCCGTTTCAGCGGCGGTCTGCGCTTCCGCGTGCACGGCAGCGATTGCGGCCTGGAGTTGATAGATTCCAACCCGTCGCAACCGCAACGCGCGCTGAACAAGATTCACACCTTCCGCAATCTCGCGTGCGTCCCAGCGCGTACGATCCTGTTCTTCGAGTGTCACCAACTCGCCGTCGTCGTTCACACGAGCATCGCGTCGCGAATCCTGCAAAAGCATCAGCGCGAGCAGGCCGAGGTTCTCCGGCTCGTCCGGCAGCAGCTCGCAGAGTACACGTCCTAAACGAATCGCTTCCGCGCACAGATCGTTTCTGATCAGATTTTGACCGGCGCTCGCGGCGTAACCTTCGTTGAAGATCAGGTAAATCACAGCCTGGACCGCCGAGAGTCGATCGGCGATGCGATCGACGGGCGGAATCTCGTACGGAATGCGTGCGAGACGGATCTTTTGTTTCGCGCGCACGAGACGTTGGGCCAGTGTCGGCTCAGGCAGCAGAAACGCGTGTGCGATCTCAGTCGTGGTGAGACCGCCGAGTGTACGTAACGTTAGCGCGACTTGAGTTTCGCGGGTTAGCGACGGGTGGCAACAGGTGAAGATCAAACGCAGGCGATCGTCCGGATATTCCATCGCGTCGTCCAGCTCGGGCTCAACGTGAGGCTGTAATCGAGTCGCTTCAAAAGCGATCTGTGTTTCCTTGTCAGTGTGAGTTCGGTTGCGACGGATCGCGTCGAGTAGGCGTCGATGAGCGACGGTGGTTAGCCACGCGCCGGGACTGTTTGGCAGTCCTTCAAGTTCCCATTTCGAGGCGGCGGAGATGAAGGCTTCCTGCAAAGCTTCTTCGGCCAGATCGAACGAGCCGGAGATACGGATCAGCGTGGCGATGATTCGTCCGTACTCTTCCCGGAAAACCTGTTCGAGCGTCTCGCCTGCACGTGACATGCCGGCGAGACTATACACTTATTTTTATGCCGATGCCGGGGCCGCAGTCTCGACCAGTGGCCGCACCTCGATCGTTCCCGTTTTCGCGGATGGAATGCGAGCGGCGATGCTGGTCGCTTCGTCGAGGTTCTCAGCTTCGACCAGAAAATAGCCGCCGAGTTGTTCGTGCGTCTCTGCGAACGGACCGTCAGTCACGAGCTCTTTGCCATCGCGGACGCGGACACTCGTCGCGGTTGAGATCGGTTGCAACTGCGAGCCCGTCACAAACTGACCGCGCGCCAGAAGCTCTTCTCTCAACTTTCGGTAATCACTATAAATCTGCTGGCGCTCGGTCTCGTTGATCGCGCTCCAACTCTGCTCGTCGTGGTAAATCAGCAACATGTACTTCATTTCATTATTCCTTTCGTTGATTTCCTGCCTTCGACCTTACGACGCGCGAGAGTGTGGGAAATCGACAGTCGCCACGAAAAAATTTTAGCCGACGGTTTGGCCGTAGCCGAGCCACTTCCGCAGGAAACTCATTTGCCCGGTGTGATACGCGTCGTGAAAAGCAAGAAAGGCGACAGTGCCGCTCATTTGCTTATCGAATGAGGGCATACCTTCCGGCGAGGCTTTAGTGAGTACGTCCTCGGGCGCCTCGCGCAGAGCGGTTTTGAGTTGCTCCGAGATCTGGTTCCATGCCTCGCGCATCTCGTCGATCGATGGGTACTCGGCGTCGTCCACTCGCTCCGAGCCGCGCACGAACAACGGCGCCCAAGTGCGTTCCCACTGGCCGCCGAGAGTTTTGAGCACGAGCCCGCGATGAACGACCACGTGTCCGAGCAGCCACATCAGATGATTCGAATCGTCGCCGGGCTTGCGAAACCAATCGTCAGGACTGACGTCCGCGATGGCTTTGTTGATGATGTCGGTATCGGCCCTGTATATCCCCGAAATGTTTTTAAAATCGGTCTCCATAAATGTCTCCTCGAATGTGTTTTCGGCGTCACAGTGTATCTGAAAGTACCTTATCAGCGCCTCTTTTGCGCGTTTACTAGTGAGTTATCAGATTGAGAGGCCGTCATGAAGGCATGTCCCAGGTGTGATTTGATTTACAAGTACGAATCGCTGAAGTTTTGCCGGTTCGACGGTACTCGCCTGGTTAACATGTACTCCGGTGAAGAAACCACGCAATTGCTTGCTTCGCCGCCGGTCTCGAATCAAAATACGGGAGCTCTGGTCGATCCCCGCACCGGTGAACTCAAAGCGCACAAGCAACTTCGTTAAAAATCCCACGCGAAAAGCTGCTATATCTTCGTCAAAAAGTAGCTATCAATGCTATCTTTCTAAGCCGATACGCAACACCAGCTTCTCAAGGCTAAACAATGCATAAGAATCCGTCTCGAAACTGGATTGTCCTTCTGTTGATTTGCGCCGTTACCGGTTTGGTTGCGCAGCGCGCCGTCGCTCAGCAGGTGTGCTTTACGGCGCAGGAACGCGCGCGCGCGGAGCAGACCGCGAAGGTTTATCGCGCGCCCGATCCGGGGTACGACCCGGTGCTCGGTTACAACCCGGCCAACGGGCCGCGCCGCGGCGCGCCGCCGGTCGACGACAACGGACTCGCGAAGGTCATCAACTGTGTGGCGAATAAAGACGAGCATCCGGGCGCCGGCACGACACCGAAGTTTCACTGTTCTGTAGCCGGTAACACTGATGAAGACGGCAACCTGATCCGTTACAAGATCAAGCCACACTTTAAAGGACAGTCGCCTGATAAACGCAACGGCGAGATCTACGGTGAGTTTTTGTCGTCGCGGTTTTCGAAAGCGCTCGGATTCTTTGCTGACGACGAGTGGGTTGCAGATGTGAACTGTCCTGACTGCGAGAAGAGTTTGACGAAGGGTTTCCAGGGCACGAGCTTCTCGCCGTTTCAACCCGCGGCCGGCATCGAGCTTTCGCTCGCGCGTGGACTCGACGTGAACTGCAATAACAAAGATTCAGCACCGCTGGGCGAGACGCTCACGAACCTGCTTCAGAACGGCGCGCCGCGCGCGGAGATTGACGCGTTCAAATTGTGGCTCGCCTTCATCGATCACGGCGACACCAAAACTGACAATCACAAGTTTGCATGTCTAAAGTCAACCAGGAACGGGAACACGCGGATCTGCGAGGCGGGCGAGGCTGTGTTTTACGTTAGCGACATGGGATCAACGTTTGGTTTTTCCAGTGCGAGCGAGAAGAAGGCGAGACTCGATGCGTGGCGCAGCAAGAAGCCGATCGAGGTTAAGGATGGAGTGTGTACGACGACGGCGAAGAGCATCGGCGATGCGCGCGTTAGCGAAGGTGGTCGCAAGTTGCTCGCAGACAATTTGCAGCGGCTACTCGACGCCGAACAGCAAAATAAAACTATAACGAGAGTCTTTGCAGCTTCACGAAATGCAGAGCGTGATCGACCACCGGCCGAATGGGCGGCGGAATTCGTCCGTAAGGCGCAGATGATCATCAATGCGCGCTGCACGAATTAAAACTTATCTCTGCGGCTCTCTGCGTATCTCTGCGTGCTCTGCGATTAATGGCAATTTCAACGCAGAGGCCGCAAAGATACGCAGAGGACGCAGAGAAGACATTCAGGTAACAAATTGATGCAATCAGAACCATCGGGCAAGCCCAAATCGAAACCAAAACGCTTTCTCTCCTGGTCAGTCCTCAATCGCGATTTGTGCCAGTTGGAGTTCTTTCGACGAATACTCGAAGAAGCCACTGACAAATCAAATCCGGTGCTCGAGCGGCTGAAGTTCCTCGCTATTTTTACCTCGAACCTCGACGAGTTCTTCATGGTGCGTGTTTCCGGTATCAAGGAAATGCTGGGTATTGACGACATTGGTCCAATGCCCGGTGAATTGACACCAGTCGAACAGCTCGACGTGATTCGCAAACGGGTGCTTCCGCTTGTCGAAGAACAATCGCGCTGTTTGCGAGAGGAAGTGGTCCCGGAGCTCGAGTCGAATGGCGTAGTGATCGCACCGTATGCGACGCTCTCGGAAGACGAGAAGCGCACGCTCGCCGACTACTTCATCAAAAACATCTTTCTGGTGTTGACGCCACAGGCAGTCGATCCGGCTCGCCCGTTTCCCTATATCTCAAACTTGAGTCTGAATATCGGTCTCACGGTTGAGAGTAATCCTGAAGACACGCTTGCCGGAGCGCCGCTCGGAAGCCAGATCAAGTTTGTCCGAATTAAAGTGCCGCCTGTCGTGCCGCGCCTGATCCCGATCAAAAAAGGCGAGTTGAAATTTGCCCTCGTCGAAGAAGTGATCGAGGCGAACATTCACTCCATGTTTCAAAACATGCGTTTGAGCAAGGGACAGGTCTTTCGCGTCACGCGCGATGCAGACGTCGAGATCCGCGACGATAAGGCTGCGGACCTGTTGGCGCTGATAAAAGAATCGCTGCGCGAGCGCCGTTTTGGTTTGCCGGTGCGGTTGGAAGTGTCGGCGTCGATGCCGAGCGAAATGGTTGAGTATCTTAGGACCTCGCTCAAGATCGAGCCGGAGGACGTCTATCAAATCGATGGACTACTCGACGTCCCGGATTTGATGGAGCTTTACGGCATCAATGCGCCGGAGCTGAAAGACAAGCCGCTAAAGACGGCCATGCCTCCTGCGATACGCAGTAAGGAGTCGATCTTCGACGCGATCAAAAAACAGGACGTGTTACTGCATCATCCGTACATGTCGTTCGGAACGATCGTTGATTTCATTGACGCCGCGGCAAACGACGCGGACGTGGTCGCGATCAAGATGTGTTTGTATCGCACGGGCAAGAACTCACCGATTCCGCAGGCACTGATCAGCGCGAGCGAGCGTGGCAAACAGGTCACGGCGGTAGTCGAGCTCAAGGCCCGGTTTGACGAAGAGCACAACATCGAGTGGGCCAAACGGCTCACTGAATCCGGTGTGCACGTAGTTTATGGATCGGTGGGTCTGAAGACGCACAGCAAGATCGCCCTCGTAGTCAGGCGCGAAGAGCACGGTCTGCAAACTTACACGCATATTTCCACCGGCAATTACAATCCAATGACGTCGCGCTTTTACACGGATCTCGGTTTACTGACGAGCGATTCGGCGATCGGCGATGATGCGTCAGACGTCTTCAACTTTCTGACCGGTTTTGCGATACAGAAAGAGTACAGCCGGTTGATGGTGGCGCCGCTCAACCTCCGGCGGCGCATGATGAACCTGATCAAGCGCGAAACAGCACATGCTGTCGCTGGCCGTCCCGCGCACATAGCCGTAAAGATCAATCGTTTGACTGACCTTACTATTATTGAGGCGCTTTACGAAGCATCGCAGGCAGGCGTCAAAATCGAATTGATCGTGCGTGGCCCATGTATTTTGCGCCCCGGCGAGCCGGGACTGTCTCAGACTATTCACGTGCGCAGCATTGTTGGACCATACCTCGAACACAGTCGCATCTTTTACTTTGCGAACGGGGGCGACGAAGAACTCTACATTGGATCTGCTGATTGGATGTCACGTAATCTCGATCGTCGGGTTGAAGTCGTGACGCCGGTGACGGATCCGCAGTTGAAGAGTTATTTGAAAGACACGGTCCTGGCTGCATACCTGCGCGATAACGTGAAGGCGCGCGTGATGAATTCGGATGGCAGCTTCGAACGGCCGGCAATGGAGCCTGGCGAAGAGCCCTTCAACAGCCAGTTGTTCTTTGAAGGTCCGAACAGTTCACCGGCTGGGAAGAATGTTCATTCGTTGAAAAGCCAGCGACTGTGGTCTAAAAAATGAGAGAGGGTAAAGTATGAACCGTGTGACGGTTGCGGTGCTCCTGCTATTCATCGCGATCCTGCTGGGTAGCGGGTTACTGGCGTACGTTTTAAGCGACGAGCCGAGAAACGCCGGTAGAACTACCGCGACACCGGCCGCATCGCCGGCCGTTGCCACTCCAACTGACGAAAACGCAGCGCGACAGATTCCGCTGTTTGGTCAACTCTTTGGACCAGACGCGACCGGTCTCTCGCCTGCCAGCTTTTCGAGTTGGGAAGCGATGTCGGCGCGCATCGCTTTGCGGTTTTCACTCGCTGCGTTCCTCGCGTCGCTACTCGCCTTTCGTCCGCGACGCGGTGTTTCCGTGTCGCGTCGCAATCCGTATGTGGCGCAGACGCAGATTCTCATGGCTGTAGTTGCGGGTGCGATGATGATGGTCGTCGGCGATAGTGCGGCGCGCGCGTTTGGAATTTTTGCGGCGGCGTCGCTCGTTCGCTTCCGCACTAACATTCGCGATCCGAAAGAGACGACGGTGCTGCTCGTTTGTCTTGGTGTTGGCCTCGCGTCGGGTGTCGGGCGCTGGGACATGGCGGTGATCCTGACGCTGTTTGTGTTGCTCACGTTATCAGTGCTGGAGTACTTCGAACGGTTTCAAGTGTTTCGCTCGATGGAGATTTCCGTGCAGACGCGCAAAGTCGATAATGCTGACAAGATATTGAAAGGACTGTTCGAGCGTCACGGGTTTGATTACGAGCTGCGTCACCTCGATCGCGAGGATGAGGAAGAACCTATGGGGAAAGTTGTTTACCTGGTTAACCTCGATCCGGTTATCAATACGAGCAAGTTGAGTGAAGAGATCCTCTCGTCCGACCGCGACAACATCGATAGTGTCGAGTGGGAACAGAAAGAGAGCAAGACTTACATTTACAAGTAGACGTATTTTATTCTCACGATTTGATGACTCACCTCAAGTGTTTTCAATGTGGCCTCAACAATTGGCAGGGCGTTGAAGTCTGCGAGCGTTGTGGCGCCCCACTCGAACCCGGTCAGCCGGAACCCGTCATCACTGCGCCGGCAAAGCCCGATGTCCCAGGTTTCCTAACTCTTGGCAGCGCAGCGCCGGCACGTTCGAGAACGTGGAAGGTGATCCTGGCAGTTGTTATCGCGCTTGCCGTTGGTGTTGGAGCGTGGGTTGTATATAGAAGTCGAAGCAGGGCGGCGACAGGAAAGCGGCGGCAGTTAGTCGAGCGCACTGTCGATGAGCGCACACGTGACGCGGTGCTCTCGTGCCTTGCGCAACCCGGCTTTGTTGGAACAAAGATTTCCGAACAAGTGCTTGGTGCCGTGCACCTGGAATTCGTGCAGGTGTCTGATAAGGAGGTCTACTTTTCTGCGCCTGCACCGGAGCAAGCCGGCGAGGCGTTCGAGTCGCAAGTCGCGCGTTTCACCATTGATTCAAAACGGATTGTTATGGCGGAGGATGACGGTAAGGGCCGGCTCCGCCTGGGCAAGTACTCGCTCATTCCCTCCGAGACGAAGCACTTGTTCTTTAAGACACCGGTGGACAATATCAAGTTTGATAATGGGACTGTGTTGAAGTTTCCATTCAAGCTGGCGACCTACACGCTGGACATGCGTGAGTTGGAAGACTTTCTGCTGAACAAGAGCATCTTTGGCGGGCGCATGAATGTTCGGATGGAACAAACTCGAGCGGGGCGGTCTGTTATCTTTGCGAACCACGGAGCGTTCGTTGCCAACCCACAAGAGACTTCACTGCGACGATTCGTCACCGATCTGACTCGCGACATTCAGCCGGACGCTGCCGGCGCGCGGGAAGCCCGCGTACAACGGGTGCTTGATTTCGTATCGAACGAGATCAAATACGACATGCGCGAGGCCACTTACAATTTCGAATTGTTGAAGCGGCCCGACGAAGTGTTGATGTCTGGAGAGTCGGATTGCAGTAACAAGGCAATCCTTCTCGGCTCGTTACTGGAGCAGCTCGGTGAGGACTACCTGTTCGTTTACACGCCGGACCACATCACGGTGGCGGTGAAGCAGGGAGGCTTTCCTGCGAGTAACGGGCTGTTTCTCGGCTGGCAGGGAGAGGTATGGCTCATTGCCGAAGGGACCGCGCCTGGTTTCCGCATCGGCGTTGATCACGTGCAGGAAGAAGCGCGGTTGAAGCAATTCCAACACGTACAGCGGCCGAGGGACCGCGACGTGATTTTTGACCTGGCCACAGGCCGGCAGCTATCGTTTCAGTGATATATTGTTCAGAGGAGGAAAATGATCATGGTAAAGAAACTTTACAACGAGGATTACTACTGCTTTTGAACCGTCCAGCAAGCGTCGCCGCGGTTATCCCTCAGAGACCCGGGTCCGGCGCGGCCTCAGAATGGTCCATGGTGAAAAAGAGTTAATTGAAAAGCTTGGTAGGAACGACCTGTGTCCGTGCAACTCAGGACGTAGGTTTCAAGAAGTGTTGTCTGCGAACAGGGAAGTTTGAGGGCGCACTTCGAGATTACTACTTTTAGAGATTGAAGAGTTCCCGAGGCGCGTTTCAGTAAACGCGCCTCATGTATTTGAGCTTCGATGGTTGTCATAGAAACGGTAGGCTTCAACCAGTTTGCTGGCTATTTCAAAATTGAAGTTGGGCCTCCGTTAGAGTCTCCGTCTGCGCGGGTGAGAATATAAAACAAAATATTGCCGCCGGCGCTCAGGCAAAACACGCCCAGGGCCAAATGAAGCGCTACACTCAAACCCATCTGCCAGAACACGCCGGCAGATCGGGGAAGTAACTGGTTGTTTTCAATCAAGAATAGGTAAGAGCTAATGAGAGTGACTGTCCCTTCAACTGCTTGCCACAGCAGCCATACCGGCAAGTCTGATTAACAGCCATGCAACTTCATTCTTAGTCACAAGACGCTCCTTTCCATCGCTCTGATTGTGCTGGGGGACGCGACATGGTGAGCCTCCGAGATGAGGATGCGAGAACGACGGCCTATATACCACAATTTATTGCTTGTTGAATAGGAAGAGGCAAAGCCGGTAGTGCCTCAGTTTGAAATCTTGACCAAATTACGCCGAAGGCGTTCGCTAATTTGAGCCCAGGGTTCGAGCTGCGAGAACCCTGGGAATCATTATCAAAAGGCGTTCATACCCTGAAAGGGTTCGCCAACCGCCGAACCCTTTCAGGGTTCAATGCTATTTAATGACCTACTCCCAGGGTTGTCGCTGGCGCTCCAACCCTGGGCTCAAATTAGCGAACGCCTTCGGCGTAATTTGGTCAAGATTTCAAACTGAGGCAGTACCGCAAAGCCAGAGATCTATCACAACGAAAAAACGGCAGGCTGTTCAAACCTGCCGTCTTCGGAGCGTGGTAGCGGAACTTTTCGTGCTCGCTATCCATCTATCTGCCGCTGTTTTGATTTGAGGTTTCCAGCAGTTCCTTGAGATAGCCCTGCCAGATTGAAGCTATGGTGTGTGTGCCGTGCCCGCGAGTTTGGTCTGTAATCGGTAACAGTACGTAGCGACCGTTCTTCACGCGCTTAATCTCCCGATCCATTACTCCCAACTCAGGCGGATTGATCAGATCGTCAGCAGAGTTAATTGCGATCAATCGTGCTTTGATCTTTTCGAGCGTTGGGGATGGATTGTATTCACGCGACGAGTCGAAGTAGTAGAGCATGTCGTTGGCATCGGTTCGCATCACGCCACTCTTCACACGCTCCTCGTAGAATTTATCGGCGGCATCACGAGTCGGCGCCTGTTTCTGCCACTGCATCGGCGCGCTTCCCATTAGTAGCAGAATATTCTGAGCAGCGGTCATCCCCTGTACTGGCTGAGTTTTGTATTCACCATTATTCCAGGCTGGATCGTTGCGAATCGCATCCATAATCATCTTTCTCATAATTCGATTGCGGCCAGCGATCTCAACCGTTAGGCTCGCCAGCGGCATCAAGGCGTCCATGAAGTCGGGATAAGTTTCACCCCAAACCCATGTGTGCATTCCACCCATTGAAGTGCCCATGACGAGACGCAGGTGATTGACGCCCAGTTTCTCGGTGATGAGTCGATACTGCGCGAGCACCATGTCGTCGTACGTGTAATGAGGAAACTTCAGGTGCAGTCCGTTGCTCGGTTTGCTGGATCGACCATGTCCGATGGCGTCGGGAAGAATGATGAAGTACTTAGTGGCGTCGAGAAGTTGACCGGGCCCAAAGAGGACGTCGGCAAACTGCGGCGAGAGAAACTGCGCCCCTGTACCTCCAGTGCCGTGCATAATCAGGACAGCGTTGCGTGTGACTCCGCTGTTGTCTTTCGCTGGTGTACCGATAGTGAGGTAATGAAGTTTCAGCTCGGGAAGAGTCTCACCTGAGCGAAACTTGAAGTCGTTGATTGTATAGTCGCCCTCGACTGGCGCTGGATAGTTCCTTTGTCGTTCCGGAGTTGTTTGGGAGAACGCGAGTGTGCCAGTGGCGACGACAATTATCAGAATCAGCAGGATGCGAGTGCTCAGATTAGACATACAACCTCTTCTATTGCCGACAAGATTGTGGACCATGGTTCAGGTAGTCATTCGCGACGCAACGCAACCAGTGGATCAACTTTCGTGGCGCGACGCGCCGGGATATAGCAGGCAATTAACGCGACTACAAGTGCGCCGATCGCCACTGCTGCAAAAGCGAGAGTGTCTGTGGTGGACACGCCAAATACCACCGATCCCAATACCCTGGTCAATATAACTGCAACTGCGAGACCGATTGCTGTGCCAATCGCCGCGAGCTTCATTCCATCGCCCACGATCAGTAACAGAACGCTTCGTGGCTGGGCGCCGAGTGCCATCCGAATGCCGACCTCGCTGGTTCGCTCGATAACGTTATAAGACAACATTCCGTAGATGCCAGTGGCGGCTATAATCAATGCCAGCAAACTTATAGTACTGGAAAACCACGCACCTGTTCGTGCCGGTTCCAATGCCCGCCTGACATTTTCTTCGAGTGGCTCGACCGTAACGAAAGCATCTTTATCGATCGAACGCGCCGCTTCTCTGACCGCATTCACACTGGAATTCAGATTCCCATCGGTGCGCAAGACAAAGCTGTGCGCCGCTAAGTGAACGAGTGAGTCCGGCGTATAGAATAAAGGTCCATCCACTTTACCTACGTGCGTGCTACTAACGTCGCTGACGACCCCGATAATCTCGTGCCAGTTGCCATCACCGTCCCTGAAATGTTTTCCGATGGGATCGGCGTCTGACCAGAAACGATTAGCCATCGCCTGGGTGATGACCGCCGGTGATTGTCCACTGCGGACATCTTCGTCTGTAAACTCGCGCCCTCGCTGCAGATGAATACCCAGAGTTTGGAAATACGTTGGCGACACCAGATTAGCGTTCACGCTTATGCCTGATCCTTCGCCCTCGATGTCGATTGCATCGTCGCGCCTGCCGCCGAAAGGCATGATTTGGGCACTGCTTATCTCTTTGATTTGAGGCACGGCTTTCAAACGCTGAGCGACTTGCTCACGAAGTGTGGTAACGCGCGCCTCGTCGTAACCCAGTGCCGATACATCCATCGACAAGACAATCAGGTTCTTACTATCAAATCCGACGTCGCTGGATTGTGCCCGTTGTAAGGTGCGCACTAATAGACCTGCGCCGATCAGAAGCACGAGGGAAACCGCCACCTGGCCAATGACTAACAAATTTCGCAGATGCGGACGTGAAGCGCGCGTCCTGTTTCCAGATCTGAGGGCAACGGTTAGATCGGGTTTGGTTGACTGAATTGCCGGCGCTAGTCCAAATACAACTCCCGTAATCAGAGAGATCGAAAACATGTAAAGAAAGACTGTCGCATTTGGCTTCAAGTCGATGTCGAGGCCCACTTCAGGAACCAGTGAGATCAAGATTTGAGGCAGAAGTAGTGAGAGAGACAGTCCCGCAGTGCCGCCCAGCATTGCGAGGAGAAGGCTTTCTGTCATCAGGAGTCTAACTAAACGCCAGCGACTTGCTCCGAGCGCAAGACGCACCGCGATCTCTTTTCGCCGCGCGGAGCCACGCGCAAGCATGAGATTCGAAACGTTGGCGCACACTATTAAGAGAACCAGCCCAGTTGCTGCCAATACAAGCATTGCTACTGGCATGCCTTCACTGCGAACTTCCGGAGAGTTGAGATATGACCCGGGCATCACTTCAACAATCGACTTTCGTCCGGGATACTCCAGGTCCATTTGCGAAGCCACCAGTTGCATCTCCGCCTGCACCTGGTTTGCCGAGACGTTATCCTTCAACCGTCCGATCACACTTAACCAGCTAAGATTTGGGCGCGAGGTAAAGTTGCTTTCTGACATGATACCTTCGGTCGCCGTTAACGGAATCCAGACGTCAGGAACAGTCATCTCAGTTCCGCGAAAATCCGGCGCGGCAACACCAACGACAGTGAAGCGCTGGCGATTCAGCACGATTGAAGTACCGATTACGCTGCTGTCCGAGCCAAATCTTCGCTGCCAGAAACCGTAACTCAGAACTGCAACGGGACATGGAAGAGGCGCCGTGCATTCTTTGTCGTAAAGGGTGCGCCCAAGTGCGCTTGTTCCGCCCAAAACCGCAAAGTAATTGTCCGTAACCATTAGCCCGCTGATTTTTTCAACGGGGTTGCCGCCCAAATACAGTTTTAGGTCTGATGAGGCTACCAGATCAGCCAGGCCATGAACTCGATCGCGATAGTTCAGGTATTCAGGATAAGAAGAAAACGATGCGCTCCCTTCGACTTCGCGCGAGAACTCACCCTCGAAGCGTTGATAGACATTCACCACACGCTCGGCGTTCTTCACCGGCAACTCACGGAATGCGAGGGAATACAAGAGCGTGAAGATGCTCGTGTTAATTCCTATTCCGAGAGCGAGCGTCAGTAAAGCGGCTACCGTGAAATTGCGATGCTTAAGCAACGAGCGGAATGAATAGCGCAAGTCATGAAGGATATTGGGCATGCTCCATGTACTAGAGAGCGAATTGAAAAGTTCGCAGTTCTTTGGTCGGGGACGCAGGCTGGAATTCGCCGCTCACCTATCTACAGAGCTGATGGAGAAGAATCCGTTCGGATAGTTTCGAAAGATCCAAATCTCAAGGCGCGATTCTTGAGTAATCTTATTGAGTGCCTCTCGCAGACTCACGCCTTCCAAATTCACAGAAAACCTGGAGTCCCTCAGTTTTCCAGGGGAGCCTTCCGGTGCCCGGCGCTTCAGATTCAAAGCGGTCATGTTTGCTTGAACCTCAGGCAAATTCAACAGTTGATCAAAAGCCTCTGACGGGCTAACGTCTTTGACATTGAAACTACTGATTCTCGTCTCGAGTAACAGATTGCTGCCGGCTAATGGCCAAACGTCGACAATCCCACCGGTCTGCTGCCACTGGTACTTTTTCGACGACTGAACGAGCGCATTCATAACGTCCGTTACAGTTGCATCCGTCAACGACAGACTAACGCGGTGGTAACGTTGGGTGTCGAGCTCTAATCCCATCGTCACGCCGTAAACATTGGGCAGCGCAGCCAGGAGTGCTTCCATGTCACCGTCGAACCGGATGACCCTCACTGGCGGGGGTACCGGCTGCTGGGCCATGACACCTGACATTGAGACAGCACAGATTCCCAGAACAACTGCCGCGGCAATTAGTTTGAAGCAGATGATCATCTCGGCCTCCTAAGTTTCTCGAGTTCCTCTTTATCGCCTCTGCCTTACATCTGTCAACTAACTTTGGCTCAACTTTAATATCTCTTCAACGAGTGCCTCGGGAGTACAGGGCTTTTCGAGATACCCCTGTGCGCCGGACGCGAGCGCCGACGCGACGTCAGATGGGAACACCGCACCGGAATAGAAAAGTATAGGAGTATGTGGATCGAGAGTACGCAAACCGCGGCACAACGCGTTTTCGGTGTCACCCTCAATCCAGTTGTCGATCAGATAAAGATCGAACCCGCCCGCCGCGGCAAGCTTGAGCGCTGAAGTGGCGTTTTCCACGGACACCACCTGCCACCCTTTGCCGTGCAATATGAACTCGACGAGTTTTCGTGTGTCCTCATCGTCTTCGACGTGTAAGATTCGCATAATAGTTGCTCCTCAAGTAAAAGGCGGCTGACACACAAGTACCGGTGAGTGGTCAAAATCGCACACGTCACCACTCAAAATAGATCTCACGCTAAGTTGTTGGGGAAAGTTTGCCGTGCCGGTCGGCAGTAATTCAGAAAAGAACCGCGGCGTTAGAGATTGATATGGCGAGATTGGTTGTACTGGAGAGTCGTAGCTGCCAACATTTTTCGTAACGCGATCGAGCGATCTATCGGTGTTGCAGCGTTATGTATATACTGCGAGCAATAGAAGGGTTATGTGAAAGTATCGAATCGCGTCGTGAAGTTTAAAACGGTGTTCTCGAAAGGAAATCTATGATCGGTAAAATCATAATGATCCTCGGGCTCCTCGGCGTGCTGCTCGGGGCCGCGGTACTTTTCATCTCGTTATTGTTGCCGGTGTTGACTGACGGCCGCACGAGTTGGGATGAGGTCTTGCTCGGCATTATTCCCGGAGCTGTCGTGCTGACGATCTCATTCATCATCTTTGTCGCCGGACTGATCGTTGTTTTAATGCAAAGGAAGAAGAAGCAGCAGTTACGACTGAATCAGGTGGTTTCTCAACCATGAAGATTATCCGCAGAATGGATCTACATGCTTGACCTGCTAAGTTTATAAACGGCAATTCCCCAAAAATTAATATCGGGCGGCATACTGTTCCAGTGGTCGAACGCGTGCGAATCATCAGATTTGTATCGCAGCTTGTAGTTTCCCGCAGGCAGAGTGATTACCGCATCAATTTTCCTGTTCTTATCTGCACCACCGGCATGTGTAGTCCTGGGCTCTTGCATCTCCCACACACGTGAACCTTTGTCGACGTCTTCTATCCAGCCGTAGTCAAACATCTCACCAGGCTGACCTTCGCCGATGGCGAAAATACGCACGTCCTCACTCTTCGCCAGACTAAACGCCACACTCTTATCTTCGTTGTCCAGCACTTCAACGATCTTCGCAATCACTGGCAGCTTCACCAGCTCATCGGGCATAGGCTTCGAATAGAGCGCCGCATACAATTTCACTAACTGCGGGATATCGGTTGCGCGTCCCACGCTTTGATAGATCCTGAGCTTTGTAAGCAGGTCTGTACGGTAGACGTCGGCGTAGGGTTTAGCCGCTATCGCGTTGAGCTGATTTTTCAATTCTGTAACCGGAGCGTTCCAACTGATTTCGGGAATACTCTCTCCGAACTTCCCCGGGAAGATGAACGTCTTCAAAAAAGCCATGCCGACCGGCGAGCTTAGTGCATCACCCGCGCCGAGATTCGTGGGGCGGCTGAGATTGTCAGAGTTTGCCATTATGATGAACGTAATGTTTTGCTCGGGCACTTTCAAAATAAACGACGAGTTGCCGGTCCAGTAGCCGTAATGCCAGAGCAGCTTCGTGCCTTTGTAGTTCTGCGTAAACCAACCCAACCCGTAGGGAAGCGACTCACCTTTGGTTGAGACCGCCGGCGTGAAAGCGAGTTGTTGAGTTTCTTTCGTGAGGAACTTGTTTTGATCGATCGCAATGTCATACTTCGCCATGTCAAGAACTGTTGAGATCAATCCGGCGGAAACGCTGAAGCTCTGCGGGTAACTTATTTTCGTGATCTTAAATTCGCGATCAAGTGCATACGGTTGAGCCAGTGACTTTACGACCGTGTCGAATCTTTGTTTTTGCTTTTCCGTAATAATCGCTCTGCCCACTGGCGACTGGTGTGCATGGACCAGCTTCCAGGCGTTGTCTTGTTTGTTCAGGAAGTATGAAACTCTCCACGGGCCTTCAGTGCGCGGCGTGCCATTAGGAGGCGTGACGGTTGTGGCCATGAAGAAGGTCGCGATGGCGCTGTCGCCGTAAACTGCCGCCTCGAGATTTTGGACCTCAATGTTTATCTTGAGACGCGCCTGGAATGCTTGCCTCAACTCGGGCGTATTAAATGAAGTTAAGAAACCTCCTTCGCCTTGAAAACGATTGTGCTGCGGCGCGAGACGCCGCTCAATTTTATCGACGTTGCCGGAATTATATCCGCCAACGATATCCATAACTGCGGCTTTCACTTCGGCCTCTGCCGCCCTTACCACGTCGCCTGCAGCGTTTGGTGATCGTGTGCTGACGATCGTGGGCACGTTCGGCGCCGTCTCATTCATGCCGAGAGGATCGAGAATGTTTGCTATTAAAAGTTCCGCGAATGATTTGCCGGTCGCCCTCTCAATCACCTTATCCAGTTCTGCAAAGCGATTGCCGTTATAGCGGTACTGCTCGCCGGGATTTCCTTCGGATGTGTGGGAGAACAAGTGACGCACTCTAATAACGCCATCGCTCTCGAGCGTGATGCCGTACTTTGTAACAGGATCGTCCAGTTTGATCTTTCCGTCCTGGACCAGTTGCATCAGAATCGTAGACGCAAACGTTTTGGTCAGCGAAGCGAGATGGTAGGCGGTATGTTCGGTTGCAGGAATCTTATTCTCAACATCTGCATAACCGAATCCCTTCGCCCAAATCACTTTTTGATTCTTGACGATGGCAGCGGAGTAAGCGGGTATCTTCAGCTCTTGTCGCAGACTTTCGAGTTGTGTTTCAAAGCTGGCAATCCGTGCCGATTCGGATGATCCGTTTTGGTCGCCTGTAGCCCGGACAAATGAGACCTGTCCCAGAATGGCCACTGTCAGAATGAGTGCGACTGGTGCTTTAAACTTCATAGGATCTCATTTCCCCTTACTGATGTGGACTGTGCTTAGAAACGTAGAGCAGAGGTGTCTGTTGGGCAAACACCGCCGGCCCGAGTTTTGTGTAAACAATTCGCGCTTTTGGGATTTCTCTGTGCAACCTCTGTGTCCTCTGTGTCTCTGTGGTGTGGTTTTACTCGGAATTCATCAACCACAGAGACACAGAGGACACAGAGGTTGCACAGAGAAGAGCGTCCATCGAGACTCTTTGCCCAAAAAGGAGGGAATAAAAGCGCTTTGAAGGTGGTATTAGGGGTAGACTCGCCAGTTTTCAAAACGGCCAGTCCACCGCATCTCGACTAAAGCATATATAAAATACGCCGAAGGCGTTCGCTAATTTTAGCCCAGGGTTCGAGGAACGAGAACCCTGGGTAAGGTTCCCATAGATGGACCAAAACCCTGAAAGGGTTAGCCGATTGGCGAACCCTTACAGGGTTTCAAATCTTTTCTTTTGTAACCCAGGGTTCTCGTTCCTCGAACCCTGGGCTGAAATTAGCGAACGCCTTCGGCGTTTTCAAACTAAAACCAGTACCGAATCGCGTGGAGGTTTCGAGTTGAGTTGTCAAAAAATACTGGAAATCGTTCATCCCTACATCGATCGCGAGTTGGACGGGGTTCAGGCAGCGGAAGTTGAACGCCACCTGGAAAAATGCGACGACTGCGATCTTATCTATCGGGGCCAGGTTGCCTTGCGTTCATCTTTGCAGCACCCGTCATTCTATTATCGTGCTCCGGCAGATTTGAAAAGGCGCATCACATCGGGCTCCAAAATTATTTGCGCAAGGCGTCCGCGAGCCCGAGCTAAGCGCGACATGACTGTGCCCACTGGGACCTGAATCGTGTCCGCAATTTGTTTGTATGACAGCTCTTCAAATTCTCTCAACACAATAACCTCGAGAAACTCTGTTGGCAGCTTTCTTAACGCGTGCCTGACTAATTGTTTATCCGTTTCCTTCAGCAACAGCATCTCCGGATTAGGGGCATCTGAAATGTGAATGTCTTCCTCCTCGTCAAACGGAGTCACGGCCTCTTTTACCCGGTTGCGCTGGATCCAGGTGTAGAAAGTATTACGCACGATCCTCAACAGCCAGGGCCGTGCGTCGCCACCTTTAAAAGTATCGAAATGCTTCAGAGCACGCAGGTAGGCTTCCTGTACTACATCTTCAGCATCTCTTGAGTCGCGAGTGAGCCAGCGGGCGAGATTGTACGCCGCGTCGAGATGCGGTAAGAGTGCTTCCTCACAATTTTGCTCAGTGACTCCCATTTACCAATCTCCTGCAGCTCGTTGCTACGCCGCTCCGTCCTTACACTTCTTGATCTGCTCGGCCACGAAAAGTGGCGGGTTTGTGTGACGAACGCCGCGCTCGATCAAATTCCTTATTAGTGCGATTCCCTCACAGTCGATGAAAGAAATATTTTTTAGATCGACATTGAGCCTCACTCCCTGATTGAGCATCGACTCGGCTGTCTCTCGTAATAACTCAACCCATTGACCTGAAACCCGACCGTCCAATTGCAGAGTAATTTCCTTTTCCGATAAAACAACTTCGGTAATCTTCAACATGCCTTAGACCTTAGAAATAGACGCGATGAATAAGCGATTTGTCTCAACCCTGTGCATCTCTGTGTGGCCGAGCCACACAGAGATACAGGGATCCAACGTTACGGCGTTAGCTGATGTGGCTCTCCATAGATAAAGTCGTCCATCATGACGACGTCGGTCTTCCCGTCATCGTCCGGACCGGGAGCGATATTGCCTGCAATAATCCGCACACTCGCGATCCGCGGATCGTTGAATTTGATCCCGAAGAAAGAAAAACCTCCATCGCCAGGCGAGGCCGGGACGAAACTGCTGAACAGCAAACGGCCATCAGCACCGAAAAACTGCACGAGGGTACTGGCGCCACGATTACCGTATTTGGTACCTGGACCACTGCCGTCAGGTTGGTCCACGTCAGTAAAAATCGCGCCGAAGCCGGTGACGGCCGCTCGAGTAGCTCCTTGTGATCCAGGCACGAAGAAAAACGTGTCGGTGACATTGCTGCCGACGGGTGTGAACAGGCGGGGAGCACTAAAGGCCCGGAATGCAGTCGCATAAGACGGATTGCCGAAGAGCGTTACCAGTCCGCCCTGTGGTCCACCTGATGGCGGCGCCTGGGAAAGTCCGATACCCGGAGTGGTAAACTGGGCGCCACGTGTATTCAGAAAAGTGTTGAATGGGTTTACGGGAGGAGTAGTAACGTCCGTGGGTACAGCTCCATCCCAGTTGATCTCACGACGACCTGAACCGAGTTCCTTGGTTGTATTACCGTTAACAGGATCACCTAACGCCGCGCGAAAGTCGGCGATAGTGCCTTGGATCGACGCGATGTTTGGTCCAGCCGCCTGGAACACAGCCGGCGGAACAAAGTCCACAGTCGTGATGTCCTGAATTGCGACCCGATCTATCGACAGGCGCTTTCCGCTGAAGAGTTCCTGAGCCCTGGTGTGCACGGCCAGAAACGTGACAATGATTGCGATGCCAACGCCTACGACCCATCGCCAATTCGGATTGGGCCTGCGTGCTAGATACTGACTTGAACTGCTCATTCGTATTCTCCTTGTTCTGCTGAAGTCCTTTTTCAAATTTGTAGTGGTCCAGTGCAGATTGCATGCCGTACTTCGATACAGAGAGATCTCTCGCAAACCGAGCAAAGCGCGGTCGCTTGGGAGTTGGACCTACCGTATTTGGTGGTTGAAGGGATCGGAGGTTTGCGGAGCTACGAAATGCGGTGGGCGGAGCGTTTTATTCCCAGTTTTTCCATCCGATGTCTCAAGGTGTTCGGATGCATGCCAAGAGTTTTGGCGGCGCCGTTCGAACCCTCAATCACACCGTGTGTTTGCTCTAACACTGCCAGAATGTGGTCCCGTTCAACTTCCTGCAAGGTTTTCAGCGGTGAGTGGTCCAGGTAAGGGAGGGCCTCGGGAACTTCAGTTTGGTAATCCGGCGACACGGCAGACGCCGAGACCCCTGTCAGATCGCTTTCCAACTCTAGTATAGGGCCCGTAGAAAGAATCAGTGCTCGCTCGATAAGATTTTGCAACTCACGTATGTTGCCAGGCCACGAATAAGACAGCAGCTTTTGCCTGGTTGCCTCCGAGATGCCGGTTATCTTTTTGCCGAGATTACGTGCATAGCGGGAAACAAAAAACGTTGCAAGCTGGTCAATGTCAGAACGGCGCTCCCGCAAAGGCGGAACCTGAAGTGGAAATACGTTCAATCGATAGTAGAGATCCGAGCGGAAAGTAGAAGCTTTGATGGACTCTTCAAGATTGCGGTTTGTCGCACAGATGATTCGTACATCCACGCTAACGGAACGATTACTGCCAACCGGTTCGAACTCGCGCTCCTGCAAAACTCGAAGCAATTTAACCTGAGTGTCCAAAGGCAATTCGCCTACTTCATCAAGGAAAATCGTGCCGCCGTCGGCAAGTTCGAACCGGCCAATACGACGCTCGAACGCTCCGGTAAATGCGCCTTTCACGTGTCCGAATAGTTCACTCTCAACCAAACCTGCGGAAATAGCGCTACAGTTCACCTTTACTAACGGCCGATTTTTGCGATTGCTGCGATCGTGAATCGCACGTGCGATCAATTCTTTTCCGGTTCCTGTCTCTCCATAGATCAGCACAGTAGAATCTGTTGGTGCGACTTGATCAACGCGTCGCAGCAGCGCGAGCAGAGGCGGGCTGTCGCCAACAATCTCTTCAAAGTTGTGTTCAGTGCGGATCTCCTCCTGTAGATACACATTCTCTTTCTCGAGCCTCGCCTTCAGCGCCGCGATCTCTTCGTACGACTGCATGTTTGCGATTGCCAGGGCAACCTGGTTTGCGACGTCTCTGAGCAACTCAGCATCGGCCTCTGTATAACGGTTCTGTGTCTCACTCCAGACTGCGAAAGTACCGAGACTCTGCCCCATGGCTACGAGAGGGACCACGCAATAGGATTGGATACCCTCACTAACAAGGCTTCTTTCGCCGGGAGACTGCTGTTCCCGCTTCAGATCACCTTTTGTAACTACCTCCTGGTGCTCGAGCACCCATGCGGAAATGCGAGTCTCCTCCAAATCATATTCCCTGCCCACCCGGAAAAAGTCAGATTCGTTCGGGCCCTGCATCGAGACAAGCTTCAGTGTTTTAGCTTCCGGTTGGTAAAGAAGGAACGCGGCTCGGTCAAACGGGATCACGCGTCGTATTGCTTCATATGCAGAAGCGTAAAGTGCCTCAGGCGTGAGGTTCGTGATGATGGCGTTATTGATCTCGAGTAGCGTGTGGGTGCGTTGTTCACTCAAGCGAACTGCTTCTTCTGCGGTTTTGCGCTCGGTGATGTCGAGAAAAGTAACTACGGCGCCGACGGTCTTGCCCTCGCGAATAAGTGGGTGAGACCAATACTCAACAGGAAAACTGCTACCGTCCTTTTTCCAAAAAATATCGTCGTCAATATGGACGCCGCGATTTTCAAGGAACCCTAAATAAATAGGACAGTCGTCTATCGGGAAGGGTGTGCCGTCTTTTCGAGTATGGTGTTCGAGCGCATGCATGTTCTGGCCGATCAACTGCTCAGCAGCGTCGTAGCCGAGTAGCTGAGCGGCCGCCGTATTACAAAACAGACAGGTTCCATGAGAATCGCAGCCAAAGATTCCTTCGGCCGCTGAATTGAGAATCAGGCGAGCTCGCTCGTCACTTTGTTGCAGGGCTTCTTCTGCTTGTTTTCGTTCGGTGATGTCTTCCGACAAAGCCAGCATGAACCGTGGCGCGCTTTCACCGTCTCGAATCAGAGATACGTTGTTTCTTACCCAGACGAGACTGCCATCTTTGCGACGGTATTGCTTCTCGATTTGAAACTGATCTCGCTTACCCTCCAGCAGTTCTGTAACGAGGGCCCAGTTAGCTTCACGATGATCCTCATGAGTGATGTCGAGGAATGAAATTCCCTGGAATTCACTTTCCGTGTACCCCAGCATTTTTTGGTAATTAGCGTTGGTGGACAGCACGCGGCCATTCAAATCGGCGACGGCAACTCCAATAGCGGAATTCTCGAAGACAGAGCGCCACCTTAGCGCCTCCGTCCTTTCTTGCGATGGGTCTACTTCCGAGGCGGAATGGCTGTCCGTGGTTCCGTTAGTTGAACCAATGTGCCCCATATAGCAGGTGGAATAGAACGTAACTGTGGATGGAGTTTGTTTCACGCCGGATGGGAAGTCAAGAGGTGGTCTCCATTAGGGTGACTTTAAGAAGTTTTCTCTCTGCGTCCTCTGCGTATCTCTTCGGGCCCTCTGCGTTAGGACTGTTTCAACGCAGAGGGCCGCAGAGATACGCAGAGGACCGCAGAGAAGGCCGGCCACCCCTCGTGCCACGGCCTTTGCCTGTTCCCCTTGTTCGCTTCTGCCGTCTATACCGTGTGAGAGGCTGACTTATTCCCGCCCCTGGTCCCTCACGTTGAGAATCTTGTCTTGAAAGATGATTCCGAACAGCTTCTGAGACATTTCATAATCAATCGATTGGAGCAAATGGTATTGTTCCAGAGCCAACGATCGCTGACCGCGTTGCAGATAAAGCACGGCCAGATTGTGGTGCGCTTCAGCATATTCTGGTTTTAGCGTCAGGGCTTGCTTGTACGACGCGATGGCTTGCTGCTCTCGATGCGCGTGACTCAAAACATAGCCAAGATTGTAGTGAGCCAGGGCCATATCCGGTCTTAGGCGGATGGCCTGCTGCAAAGCTTCTATCGCGTCTGGAGCCTGGCCCGTTTTGAAATACGCCACTCCAAGATTGTTATAGGCGTCAACGAAATCCGGTTTCAAACGGACAGCTTCCTTTAACACTGCTACAGCTTCCCGGGCACGTCCGTCGTTGGAATATGCAAATCCCAGCTCCGTAAGTAAATCAACTCGACCTTGCTGGAGCTTGA
>Ga0105247_10000798_pt1 | contig 24153 bp, 13 predicted proteins | sample KBSS24metaG_FD_81519 | JGI IMG/M metagenome (GOLD analysis project Ga0105247, IMG submission 81519) | Switchgrass rhizosphere microbial communities from Kellogg Biological Station, Michigan, USA - KBS S2-4 metaG | ecosystem: Host-associated > Plants > Roots > Rhizosphere > Soil | place...
GAACTACGACAATCGACGTTGCCAGCCGTGTGAAGGAGATCCAAAGGCCGCGCGTCGTAGAACAAGCACCCAATGGTTGGGGTGGGCTCTAAAGCTCGCGTCGTTCAAGGAAACGCTGGAAGTGTCCTCGGGGCCGCCGTCCGCTTCGTTGGAACGATCCTCCAGCGCACGGCGGACGCCCTTGTCGGCGCCGCCGTTGCCCTGTGACGCGAAGCGCCGTTTCTTCAACGGGCTGCTAGAGTGCCGCGAAGCATTCTATCTGCACGGATGTGCAGCGTATGCCGCTTTGGAGGGTGCATCCGACCCGAGACACAAACGAAATGCCGTCACATTTGGAACGGGGGAGGATCTTACGGATGCACGACCAACCCTCCCCCCGGCGCGTGTCGTCCCCCACGCTGCTTGCTCGATCTTGCATTCCGTCTGAGGATACATGAAGTCGCACACTGCATTATCGACGACGTCGTCCCTTTGGTCTTCCGATCTCGACACGACCTCAAGCATGGTCGCCACGGACGTCGAGCTCAAGGACCTCCTTCGGGCCATCGCCTACGCCTCTCCGCAGGGGCTGCCGATCGTCGTCGAGCCGGGGACGCGCTGGGGGAGCGGCGGCCGCTACGCCATCAAAGAGAAGGTCGGGCGCGGAGGAATGGGGACGGTCTACGCGGCGCTCGACACGCTCCTCCACCGTGACGTCGCGCTCAAGGTGCTCGACGCGAGGGGGGCAGACGCCGCCGACCAGCGGCGGCTGCTTCGCGAAGCGCAGCTCGCCGCGCGTTTCGAGCACGAGCGAATCGCGCGCGTGTACGACGTCGGCGAGCACGACGGTTTCGCGTTCGTCGCGATGGAGTACGTGCGTGGCGTCACGCTCCGTCGCTGGATGAAAGGCCGCGTCCTCACGTCGAGCGAGATCGCCACGGTCGGGATCCAGATCGCTGAGGGACTTGCCGAGCTCCACAACAACGGCGTCGTGCACCGAGATCTCAAGCCCGAGAACGTGATGCTCACGGTCCAAGGGAAGGTGAAGCTGCTCGACTTCGGCCTCGCACTCCGCTCGGGCCGCCCGCTTCGGTCCTCGGGCGGCGAGTCGGGCGAGGTGCCGAGCCTTCATCGTCCCGCTGGGACGCCCGGGTACATGGCGCCCGAGCAGCACGCCGGCAAGCCGGCGACACCACGCATCGACATCTTCGCCCTGGGCGTTGTCCTTTACGAGCTCGTCGCCGGCAAGCGGCCGTTCTGCAGTGACGAGGACCGTGCGAGCATGCGTGCGGCCCCCATCGCGGCGGCACCGGCGTTCGACGGGTCGACATGGCGGCGCATCGTGCCAACGTTCCGCGATGCGGTCGCGCAGATGCTCAAGGATGATCCCGCCGAGCGGTTCGAGGACGGCGCCGCGGTCCTGCAAGCGCTCTACGAAGCAACTCCGGACACGTCGCCGCGCCTCCAGGTGTGCCCCGCGGATGCCCCCTTAGTTCGGCCGTCGCCGCGTTTTGCCCTGAAATGGTACGTATCGCGCGGGATGTCGAGCGTCCAGCTGGGATCGCGCCCACACCCTCGCGCGCGCTCGGGTGGGCTGGCAGGTACGGCCGAGCGGTCGCGTTCTCCATCGGGGGGAACCGCGCATCCCGTTGCTCCGATGCAACATTTTTGGAAAATCGCTGAAATGAAGCTCCCTACGCTCAATTACGATCGCCGGGAGAACATTCTGCACGTCAACCATCCCCGACATGTACATCTTGCCAATCGGTCTGAAGTCGAAAACTATTTCAGACACGTCACCGCCTTCTGGCGCGCGCACTGTCATGCAAAGCGTGTGTACTGGGTAGTTGGCTACGACAATTTTTCCATTAGTCCTGATGAAGGGAAGGCGTTCACCGCGGAAGTCGCGAAATATCCCCAAATTGGGCTAGCCGTGTTCCGGTATGGGGGCACTCTCTCGCAGCGCATCGCCGCTCGGTCCCGCGCGATCGACCTCCATGATCCATCGAACCTATATGCCTCTCTGGACGAGACGATTGGCATCGTTCATCGACTGAAGAACGGCGGGATTCAGCTCCGTCGAGGACGCCCTAATGCGGACCCTCTTGAGTAGCCTCGGTCCAGTTGCCGGAGCGCGAGCGCGGCGGCGGGCCGGTGCGCGCACGAGCTCGGCGGGCCACCAAACCGGACAGCAGCGCTGTCCAAATCGAAGGCGGGGAGGATTCGGACAGCAGCGCTGACCCAATCCGGGCACATCCCCGTGACCTTTCCGCCGCACCTCGGCTGGACCCACTACCTCGTGCTCCTTCGGGTCACGAACCCGACGGCGCGCGCGTTCTACTAGCTAGGTGCACGGCGACGGCGGGCGCGCGCCGTCCACATCCGCGTTCAGCGATGTCCAGGCAGCGCCGTATTCGTCAACGCGGCGGCGGGGGGAAGAGGGAGCGGAGCGCGCGCTGCGCCGCGGGCTCGTAAATGGTGCCGTGCGTCTCGCCGGGCAGCGGCTCGTATTGCCATATCAGCCCCGGCGGCCGATTCATCTTGAGCGCGTCGACCACGTCGAGCACGCCGCGGAGCATCGCCCTCCCCTCGTCCGCGATGGTGAGGTAGAGCGCGCGCCGCCTCGGCGGGAACGCGCCGAGCCGCGCGGCCGCTTCTTTGCCCAGCGATCCGCCGTCCCACCACATGCTCGGGCTGATCGCGATGTAGTCGTCGAAGAGGTCCGGCTGGCGCAAGAACGTCTCCATGATGAACAGGCCGGCCAGCGACTCGCCGATGACCGCCTTCTCGCCGCTCGTTCGATAATGGCTCTGCACGTACGGCTGGAGCTCGGCGCCGATGAAGCTCCGGAAGTCCGCCGAGCCGCCGCCGTTCGGAATGAGCTCTCTGTCCGTCGGGTCGGTCGTCGGATACGTGTCGTCGTGCTTTCGATTCTTCTGCTCGATCCCGACCACGATCACCTCGCGCATGTGCTTCGACAGCACCTCGAGCGCGACGATCCCGGTGATGTGGTGGAAGTCTTCGTGCACGCCGCCGTCGAGCAGATAGAGCACGGGGAACGACCGCGACGCGTCGGCGTAACTATCTGGAAGATACACGTTGATCTGCCGCGCCTCCTTCAGCGCCGCGGAGGTCACCGTGTACGACCGGCCGATGCAGATCGGCCGCCCCTCGTCAGCGGAGGCCGCGGCGGCGCTCGGCGCGCGGGCGGGCGGCGCGGCCGGGGGAGGACGATCCGCGGGCGGAGGAGAGCACGCGACGGTGCTCGCGAGGACAGCGGCGGCGAACGAGCGCGCGGCGACGGTTCGAATCACGGCGCGCATCGTCGCATGGAGGGCCGCGGCGCGTCGGTCTCGAGCGCGAAGGAGCGGTCGGGCTCCCACGCCGCGCGGCGCCTCCAGTCCGATCCGTGGACGAGCGGCGAGCCGGCCATCGCGCCCGGGCGTGAGGCGCCGCGCTTCGAAGCGTCAAGCGCCCGCGCGGCGCGCCGCCTTGCGCCGGACGAGGCGCAGCTTCCCCTTTCGCCCGCCGCACCAGAAGCCGTCGGGCGATCGCTCGACGCCGGAGATCACGTCGACGGAGACGTCGAGCGACTCGAGCACCGCGCCGTCGGGCCCGAGGCGGCGGAGCTCGCACGGCTTCCCGTCGTCGCTCGCGCCGTGCCACAGCTCGCCGTCGACGCACGACACGCCGGTGACGAAGCGATCGGAGGTGAGCGTCCGCACGATCTCGCCGGTCTCCGCGTCCACCTTGTGAATTCGCGATTGGCGGAACTGGCCGATCCAGAGGTATCCGTCCGACCACGCCATCCCGCTGTCGTCGCCGCGGCCCGGCGCGGGGAGGCGGCGCACGACGCGCCCGGTCGCCGGCTCGACGACGAGGATCTCGTCTCTGGTGAGCTGGTAGAGGTGCGTCCCGTCGAACGCCGTCCCCGCGGCCGCGCCCTCGACCGGCACGCGCCGCACGACCTCCTCGCTCTTCGGGTCGAACGCGACGACCTCCCCGTCGCGCGCGAACCACACGCGCTCCCCGTCGAACGTCACCCCGTGAATGTGGCCGTCGTCGAGCGGCGTGTACTCGCGCGCCACCTCCGCCTCGCCATGTGCCGCGCGCTCTTCACGCTCCGGGATCGTGCGGTCGCTCATCGCCGTTCACCTCCGGCTCGTGACGTACCACGCGCCGGCGGCTCGAGGGGCGAGACGAGGGGTAACATCCGTGACGCGCGATCGTGGCCGTCTTCACTCCTTCTCCGCCCCTCTCGGCACGAGGCCGAGCAGCAGCATGCGCGACGCGATGGGCGTGCCGACGCGGGCGTACCGGACGCCGTTGCCCGCGCCGGTGCGCACCACCGAGCCCCCTTCGACCAGCGCGGCGAGCGCGCGGCGCGCGGTGCTCTTCGAGACGGCGGCGTGCTCGGCGAGGCTCTTCGCCGACCACGACGCGCCGTCGCCGAGGAGGAGCGCGACGCGCGCGCCTTCGTCGTCGGAGGGGGGCAACAGGATCTCGACGTCGCGCTTCGAGACGAGCGCGTAGCCGGTCTCGGTCGCGACCGGCTCGGCGCCGAGGTCGTCCATCACCTTGCGCAGCCGGCCGATCTCGACGCGCAGCCGCGCGCGGTGCGACGCGTTGATCCGCCGCGCGCCGAGCGCCTGCTCGAGGAGCGCGTCGCGCGGGACGGAGGCCGGCCACGCGCGCGCGAGCGCGAGGAGGAGCGCGAACAAGGACGGCCTCCGCGCGAGCGGGACGATGAGGCGCCCGCCGATGGCGAGGCGGCGGCACGCGTCCACGAGGAGCGCGTCCCCGCGCGACGCGGCCTCGATGGCGAACAGATCCGCGGGGCGCACCGCGCCGCCGCGGACGACGCGCGCCAGAGGGAGCGACAGCTCGCGCTCGAGCGCGGCGAGGGCGCGGGCGAGCAGGCGGTTCGGCGCGGCGTCGAGCGCGGCGCGCACCCGCGCGAGGGCGCGCCGCGCCTCGGTCGCCGCCACCGCGCGGATCGCCGTCTCCGCCTGCGCGAGGAACGCGACCGCGCGCACGTCCTCCGGCAGCTCCGACGAGAGCACGACGTCGACGATCCGCCGCGCCTCGCCGAGCCGCCCGAGCAGCACCTCGGCGCGCGCCAGAACGAGCCGCTGCATCGCGGCGTTCCGCGCGTCGCCGAGCCGTTCGAGCTCCGACGCCGACGCGCGGGCGTCGCGCGCCGCGGCCTTCGGATCGCCCGCGCCGAGCGCGACCTCGACCAGCGCGGCGCGCGCGCGGGCCCGCGTCACCGGATCGCCGTCGAGCGACGCGGCGCGCTCGAGCGACGCGCGCGCGAGCTCCAGATCGCCGAGCTGCGCGTACGTGATGCCGCGCAGCGTGAGGCCGAGCGCGCTCTCCATCCGCCCGGCGATCGCGAGGGCGCGGAGCGCGTCGCCGCTCGCGAGCGCGCGCCCGGCGGCGGCGGTGGCGGCGGCGGCGGCGGAAGAGAGCGACCCGGTCACGCGGGCGAGGATCGGACCGCGCCGCGCATTTGTCATCCGTCGATCGCGAAGCCCGCGCATGTGCTCGGCGCGCCACGCGTCGGCTCGGCTGCGCAGCGTCGCGTGATCGCGCGCGTCGCGCGTGCCGACGCGGCGCGCGCCAGGATTGTTACTCCCTGGTGCGGCGGGGCGCGCGTACGGTCCGCTCATGTGCCCCGCATGCATCGCCGCGATCGCGGTCGCCGTCGCCACCAAGGTGGGAGCCGTCGCCGGGGGCGGCGCCGCCGTCACCGCGGTCGCGGTGCGCGCCAAGCGGTCGTCCACGTCGTCACGAACCGAAGAAGCCCGAAAAGGAGCGAACGATCATGAGCACCACGAAGACCGTCGTCAGCCGTGAAGAGTGGACCAAGGCGCGCAAGGAGCTGCTCGCCAAGGAGCGCGCGTTCACGCACGAGCGCGACGCGCTGAGCGCCGCGCGGCGCGCGCTGCCGGCGGTGAAGGTCGATGAGCCGTACGTCTTCCAGGCCGCGGGCGGCGAGCGCACGCTCGCGCAGCTCTTCGACGGGAAGCGCCAGCTCGTCGTCTATCACTTCATGTTCGACCCGGCGTGGGAGCAGGGCTGCAAGAGCTGCTCGATGATCGCCGACGGCTTCGACGACGCCGTCGTGCACCTCGCCGCGCGCGACACGTCGCTCGTCGCCGTCTCGCGCGCGCCGCTCGCCAAGCTCGAAGCGTTCCAGCGGCGCATGGGGTGGCGCTTCCCCTGGGTGTCGTCGGCGAATACCGACTTCAATCACGATTACCACACGACGTTTCTGGCCGACGAGGCGGGCGAATACAACTACGCGCCGCGGAGCGGCACCACGGCGCGGGAGATGCCGGGGATGAGCGTCTTCCTCCGCCAGGGCGACGACGTGCTCCACGCCTATTCGACGTACGCGCGCGGCCTCGACGCGTTGATGATGCCCTACACGTACCTCGACCTCACGCCGCTCGGCCGCCAGGAGGACGGGCTCCCGTTCAGCATGGACTGGGTGCGCCTCCACGACTCGTACGGGAGGGAGTGAGCTCCTTGACTTGGGGCGGGCGCTGAACATGGACCCCGCCTCACGGCGCGCTTCTTCTTTTTGCGTGCGCACGCTACGCCATGTGCGTGAGCACGGACCGCCGCCCCTTCGCCAATCCGCCCCGCACCTCGACGCGTCGCGCTCGGATCCTCCGCGCCTGGATGATCGCCGCGGCGTCGCTGGCCCTGTCCGCGCACGGCTGCGCGAGCCCTGCGCCGCGGGAGGTGAAGACGGCCGGGCCGCGCGTCGAGCGCGAAGCGCGCGGCGCCGTCCCCGCCGCGAACGCGCCGCCGGCCCCCGTCGAGGCCGCGTCGCCCCAGGACACGCCGATCGTCGACGCGACGATCGCGGACCTCGCCGCGGCGATGGCGGCGGGCAAGACGAGCGCGGTCGCCCTCGTCGACGCGTACGTGGCGCGCGTCGAGGCGGTCGATCGCCGCGGCCCGGAGCTCCGCTCCGTCATCGAGCTGAACCCCGACGCGCGCTCGATCGCCGAGGCGCTCGATCGCGAGCGGGCCGAGCGCGGCGTGCGCGGCCCCCTCCACGGCATTCCGATCCTGCTCAAGGACAACATCGGCACCGCGGATCGCATGGAGACGACCGCGGGCTCGCTCGCGCTCGTCGGCGCGCGGCCCGCCGAGGACGCCCACGTGGCGCACCGCTTGCGCGCGGCGGGGGCCGTCCTGCTCGGCAAGACCAACCTGAGCGAGTGGGCGAACATCCGCTCCGCCCGCTCGACGAGCGGATGGAGCGCGCGCGGCGGCCAGACGAAGAACGCCTACGTGCTCGATCGCACGCCGTGCGGATCGAGCTCCGGCTCCGCGACCGCCGTCGCGGCGAGCCTCGCCGCCGCCGCGATCGGCACCGAGACCGACGGATCCATCGTGTGCCCCTCGGCGATGAGCGCGCTCGTCGGCCTCAAGCCCACCGTCGGGCTGGTGAGCCGCCACGGCATCGTGCCGATCGCGCCGAGCCAGGACACGGCGGGGCCGATGACGCGCACCGTCCGCGACGCCGCGCTGCTCCTGAACGTCCTCGCCGGCGAGGACCCCGCGGATCCGCGCACCGCCGAGTCGCGCGGCAAGCGCGCCGCCGACTACACGATGGCGCTCGCCCCGGACGGGCTCCGCGGCGCGCGCCTCGGCGTCGTGCGGGCGGGATCTCCCGCCCATCCGGGCGTGGTCGCCGCGTTCGATCGCGCCGTCTTGGTCATGAAGGCGCGCGGGGCGACGATCGTCGACCCGGTCGACCTGCCGCCCCTCCGCGACGTCGACGACAAGGAGCTCGAGCTCCTGCTCATCGAGCTGAAAGCCGCGATGGCCGCCTACCTCGCCGAGCTCGGCGGAGCGACGAAGCTGAAGACCCTCGCCGACATCGTCGCGTGGAACGAGGCGAACCGTGAGCGCGAGATGCCGCTCTTCGGCCAGGACCTGTTCACGCGCGCGGTCGCGGAGCCGCCGCTCACGAGCGACGCATATCGCCGCATCAAGGCGGAGATCCAGCGGCGCACGCGGGCCGCCATCGACGGCGCGCTCGCGAAGCACCGGCTCGACGCGCTCATCGCGCCGACGATGGGCCCCCCGTGGCTCATCGACCCCGTGAACGGGGACGCGAGCACCGGCGGCACCTCGTCGCTCGCCGCGGTGGCGGGCTATCCGAACGTCACCGTGCCGGCCGGCTTCGTGCACGAGCTCCCCGTCGGCGTCGCGTTCTTCGGCGCGGCGTACGGCGAGCCCGCGCTGCTGCGCCTCGCGTACGCCTACGAGCAGGCGTCACGCGAGCGGAGGCCGCCGAAGTACCTGGCGCATACGCCGCCGTGAAGGCGCCCTGGCCGGACGGTGATGGCCGCCCATGACCTGCGCGATGGCGTCCTGCTCATTCGGATCGAGAACGACTCACCAGGTCCGGTCGAGAGGGCACAGCGTGTGCTCCTCCACCGAGGATGAAGTCCAAACGATCGATAGGGGCGCTTTTGCTGCTCGCGCTCGCGGCGCTCGTCACCTGCACCAGCACGCGGAACGAACGAGGTGACGCGGACGCCTTCCCGCGAGGGTTGGCCGAGCTGTCACTCCGCGTGGTCGGCGGCGCGACCTTCTGCGTCGGCGGCCCCACTTCGTGCTCGAACGAGTGGCTCACGATCCTGGGCCGCGACGGCGCCCTCGTGCTCGACGCCCCATGCTTGGCCGACTGCGCCGTCTGCGAGCCCGTCTATTGCCCGTTGCTTTGCCGTGCTCCGATCTTCATGCCCGCGGAAGGGGTGAAGCGGACGTGGGACGGGACGATCTTCGTGGCGCAGACGTGCGGCGCGGGGACGCCGTGCTACCGGCGGACGTGCGCGCGACCCGGCCGCTACACCGCGAGGATGTGCGCCTACGAGGCGCTCGCCCAGCCGGGGTACTGCTCTCCGGCCCCGGCGCCGACGTGCGTCGAGATCGGCTTCGATTGGCCGCCCGCGGGCGAGACGGTGACGCTCGACGGCGTCATCGGCGGCGCGAGCGACGCGGGCGCGAGCGACGCGAGCGACGCGGGGAGGTGCTGCCCGCCGGGATGGGGCATGTACTCGTGCGTGCTCCCGGACGGCGGCGCCGGTCTAAATTGCCACAATCCGGCGATGGCGTGCCCGTCGTCGAGCACGTGCGGCGGAGGCTGCGACTTCATCGCCACGGGGCGATGCGGCTGATCGATGCGGCCGGCGCTCGCGCGGCGCCGGCTCACGCTCGAAGGAATCGCGGATCTGCGCTCGTCGCGCGTGCGCCGCGGCGCCTCCCGCGCCCGCGTCCGACGCTGCGGAGTCGCCGTGAGCCCGAGGAGAGCCCGATCGGCCGAAATAGAACTCGTTGCGCCGCGCAACGGGTTGTGCACCACTGAGCGCGTGAGCGCCGGACTCCGACCGATGAATCGCCTCGCGCACCGCCTGGTGCTGCTCGCGACGCGGGTGCTCGTCGTGCTCCTCGCCTTGGAGCTAGGCGGTGCCCCGGGGCTCATCGCCCTCGACTGCTGCGCGCTCGACGCCGATGCGTGTGGAACCGAGGACTCGGACCCACCGTGCCGGGACTGCCCGCCCGAGTGTCCGTTCTGTCACTGCGTCCACGGCTCGCTGGCCGACGCCGCGCCGCGCACGACCGTGACGCTTCCCCCGGAGGCCCCGAACGAAGGTGCCCCGGTTCCTCGGCCGTACGAGGCCGACGCGCCGCGCGCGCCGCCGCCGTCATCGATCGAGCGTCCTCCCAAATCGCCGCTTTTGGCTGGGTAACGGCGGGAGCGCGCAGCCTGCGGCCCCGCTGATCGGGATCCGTGTGCCTTCGGCCGCACGGCGCGTGGAGCGCGCCGCGAGCGGCTGCCCACCCGTGGAGCTGACATGAACACGATTCGGACGATCGCGCTCGTCGCGATCCTTGCTTGGTCGCCCATCGCGCGCGGCGAGGTGCCGTGCGCGCACGTGTCGCGAGAGAACCTCGCTCCGTGCGTGCGCTCGGGGAGCTTCGGTCTGGCGATCGCGCACGAGGATCTCGACGCGGCCCGCGGTCGGCGAGACGCGGCGGCTCCGTGGTTGCCGTCGAACCCGGGGCTGGCGGCGACGCTCGGGCGGAGGGAGCCGGCCGCCGGCCAACCCGCGGCGGCGAACTGGAACGTGACCGTCTCCCAGGAGCTCGAGGTCGCCGGGCAACGCGGCGCGCGGGTGCAAGCCGGCGACGCGGGCGTCGTCGCGTCCGCGCGACGCGTCGAGGTGCAGGGCCGCGACGTCCTCGCCGCCGCCTGGGCGGCCTACTTCGGCGCGCTCGCCGCGAGGGACGAGGCGGCGCTCGCGGCCGAGCTCGTGACGAGCGCCGAAGCGTTCGTCGAGGTCGCCGAGGCGCGCGCGGACAAGGGGCTCGCGTCGCCCGTCGACGCCGCCATCGCCCGGGCCGGCGCGGTAAGGCTGCTCCGCGAGCGCCTCGCGGCGGAGCGCGCCGACGCTCGGAGCCGCGCGGATCTCGGGGCAGTCCTCGGCAGCACGGCCGTCCCGACGGTGGCCGGCGATCTCGCACCGCTCGTCGGCGCGGACGAGGCCGCCGCGCGCGCCTCCCCCCGAGCCGAAGTCCGTGCGCTGGAGGCGGAGGCGATCTCGAACGCCGCGCGGGCGGTCGCCCTCCGGCGCCAGCGCGTCCCGAACCCTACGCTCTCCGTGTTCGCCGCCAACGAGGAGTTCAACACGCGCGTCGTCGGCGCGGGCATCGCGATCCCGCTCCCCCTCCCTCATCCCGTCGGTCGCACCTACGCGGGAGAGATCGAAGAGGCCGAGGCGCTCGCGCGCCGCGCGCGGCTGGAGGCAGAGCGCGTACGCCGCGACGTCTCGCGCGAGCTCGCCACGGCACGTCAGGCGTACGCGTCTCGGAAGGAGGAGCTCGACGCGTTCCCTCGGGCGCGCGTGGACCAATCGCGTGCCCTCGTCCGCGCGACCGCCGAGGAGGTGACGGCGGGCCGACTGTCGATCCGCGACGCCGTGGTCGCGCAGCAGTCACTCCTCGAGTTCCTTCGCGCGTACGTCGAGACACGGCTCGAGCTCTGTCGCGCGTCGGTCGAGCTCGTGCGGGTGTCAGGCCTGCCGCTCGATGGAGGCGCGCGATGACGTCACGCGCCGTCCGCACCGCTCGCGTTCGCCGGGCGCTCGTCTCGGCCGTCCTCGCGCTGGCGTGCTCGGCGTGCCCGCGCGAGCAAGGCGCGGAGAAGGGAAAATCCGGCGCCGAGCGCTCGGAGCACGGCGCGGCGGCCGGCGCCGCGCACGTCGACGAAGCCGAGCACGAGGAGCTCCCTTCGCGGATCCGCCTCGCGCCGGAGGTCGTCTCCGCAGCCAAGATCACCACGGTGGTCGCGGGGCGCGAGCCGCTCGACGAGGTGCTGACGCTCCCCGGAGAGATCAGCGCCGATCCCGACAAGCTCGCGCGGATCGCGACGCCGATCGGCGGGCGCGTCGAGCGGGTGGAGTTCCAGGAGGGCCAGCTCGTGAAGCGCGGGGACCTGCTCGCGCTCGTGCGCGTCCCGGAGTTCGGCAAGGCCAAGGCGGAGTACGCAGGCACGCAGGCCAAGGCCCGGGCCGCGCGGAACAACGCCGATCGCCTCGACGAGCTCGCGAAGAAGGGCCTCGCCGCGCAACAGGAGGTGCTCTCGGCGCGCGCCGACGCCGACGCCCTCGACGCGCAGGCGCGCGCGGCGGGCGAGCTCCTCCGGGCCATGGGCACCACCGCCGGGGACGGCGGGGTGGGATCCCTCGTGCCGGTCCGTTCGCCGCTCGCGGGCGTGGTGATCGCCCGCGACGCGGTCGTGGGGCAGCCGGTGACGAGCGATCAGCCCCTCGGCACGATCGCGGACCTGGCCGAGGTCTGGTTCCTCGCCCGGGTGTTCGAGAAGGACCTCGGTCGGCTGCGCGTCGGCGCCGTCGCCGAGATCCGCCTGAACGCCTATCCGAAGGACGGCTTCGACGGCGCGGTCGAGTACATCCGCCAGCAGATCGATCCGGTCGCCCGCACGTTGACCGCGCGCATCCGCCTCAAGAACCGCGAGGACAAGCTCCGCATCGGCCTCTTCGGGAGCGCCCGCGTGTCGACGGGCGAGCGGGAACCCGGCGCGCCGCGGCTCGTCGTCCCCCGGTCTGCGGTCACGGACGTCGCGGACAAGGACGTCGTCTTCGTGCGCGAGCCCGACGGCGACTTCGAGATGCACCGGGTGGTGCTCGGGGACGCCGCCCTCGGGAAGGTGGAGGTCCTCTCGGGCATCCGCGACGGCGAGCAGGTCGTGAACCAGGGGACCTTCACGCTGAAGAGCGCGATCCTCAAGTCCACCTTCGCCGAGGAAGGCGAGTAGCCGTGCGCCTCCTCGCGTGGATCGTCGGCTGGGCGCTCCGCAGTCGCCCGATCGTCCTCGCCGGCTCGGCGCTCCTGGTGGTCCTCGGCGCGTTCGCGGCCCACCGCCTCCCCATCGACGCCGTCCCCGACGTCACCAACGTCCAGGTGCAGATCATCACCGCCGCGCCCGCGCTCTCGCCCGTCGAGGTGGAGCAGTACGTCACCGTCCCCGTCGAGCGCACCATGGCCGCGCTCCCGCGCGCGACGGAGGTGCGCTCGATCTCGAAGTACGGGCTCTCCGTCGTGACGATCGTCTTCCGTGACGATACGGACATCTACTTCGCGCGGCAGCTCGTGAGCGAGCGCATGCGCGAGGCCGAGGACGCGGTCTCCCCCCGGTACGGCAGGCCCGAGATGGGCCCCATCACGACGGGGCTCGGAGAGATTTACCAGTTCACGGTGCAGAGCGACCACCTCCGCTTGATGCAGCTCGAGGAGATCCTCGACTGGGAGATCGCGCCGCAGCTCCGAACCGTGCCCGGCGTCATCGAGGTGAACAGCTTCGGCGGCGAAGACCGCCAGTACCAGGTCGTCCTCGATCCACGGCGTCTCCAGGCATCGAGCGCCTCGATCGCCGAGGTCGTGGAGGCCCTCGAGAAGTCGAACGCGAACGCCGGCGGCGGCTACATCGAGCACGAGGGCGAGCACATCGTCATCGGCACCGATGGACTCGTCAAGAACCTCGACGATCTCCGGAAGGTCGTCATCGGAGCCACCCCTGCGGGGGTGCCGATCACCATCGCGACCGTCGGGGACGTGCAGTTCGGTCCGCGCCTCCGCCGGGGTGCTGCCTCCGACGGCGGTAAGGGAGAGGTCGTCGTCGGGGTCGCCATGATGCTCATGGGGGAGAACGCGCGCGCGGTCACCGAAGCCGTGAAGGCGAAGATCGCCGCGATCGAGCCGACGCTCCCGTCGGGAACGCGGATCGTGCCGTTCTACGATCGATCCATCCTCGTCGACCGCACCATCCACACCGTGACGAGGAACCTCGTCGAAGGAGCCATTCTCGTCGTCGCCATACTGTTTCTGTTGTTGGGCAATCTGCGCGCCGGGCTCGTCGTCGCGGCCACGATCCCGCTGGCGATGCTCTTCGCCATGTGGGCCATGAACGCGCTCGGCCTCTCGGGTAACCTGATGAGCCTCGGAGCGATCGATTTCGGCCTGATCGTCGATGGCGCCGTGATCATCGTCGAGAACGCCGCGCGGCGCCTGGGCGAGCGCCGCCGCGAGCTCGCCCGGCCGCTCACGGACGAGGAGCGGATCGCCACGGTCGAAGCCGCGACGTTGGAGGTGCGGTCGGCGAGCGTCTTCGGCGAGGCGATCATCGCGATCGTCTATGTTCCGATCCTCGCCCTCACCGGCGTCGAGGGGAAGCTGTTTCGCCCGATGGCGACCACCGTTCTCCTCGCCCTCCTGGGAGCATTCGTGCTCTCGCTCACCGCAGTACCCGTGCTGGTCAGCTATCTGGTGGGGCCAGCCGAGCGGGGGGCAACGGACGCGGAGCCACGCCTCCTCCGGTACGCGAGCCGCGCCTACCGTCTCGTGCTCGATAGGGCGCTCCGCCACCGCTTCGTGACGCTCGGCGCGTGTGTGCTTTCGCTCGTCGGGGCCGTGGCCGTCTTTACCCGGATGGGCGCGGAGTTCGTTCCCCAACTCGACGAGGGGGACCTCGTCGTCGAGGCGAGGCGACTCCCCGGGGTCGCCCTGAGCGAATCCGTCGCCATGGGCCTTCGGCTCGAGCGCGCGGTGCAGAAAGTCCCCGAGGTCGCGGGCGTCGTGAGCCGCACCGGCGCGCCCGAGGTCGCGACAGATCCCATGGGCTTCGAGCAGAGCGACGTGTACGTCAGCTTGAAAGACCGAGCGACGTGGCGGCGCGGACTCACCAAGGACGCCTTGGCCAAAGAGATCGCCGAAGGCATCGAGCGCGAGGTCCCCGAGGTCGCGGCGGGAGTAAGTCAGCCGATCCAGATGCGCACGAACGAGCTCTTGGCCGGCGTTCGCTCCGACGTCGCGGCGCTCGTCTACGGGCGCGATCTCGGCGAGCTCACGAAGCTAGGCGAGCAGATCGAAGGCATCGTGCGCGACGTCCCTGGCGCGGTGGACGTGCGCGTCGAGCAAATCGCCGGACTCCGCTACCTCCGCGTCACGCCGGATCGCGCGCGCCTCGCCAGATACGGGCTCACGATCGACGACGTCAACCAGGCGACCGAGACCATGGCGGTGGGCCACTCCGTCGGCGCCGTCCTCGAGGGCGAGCGGCGCTTCGGCATCGTCGTCTTGACGGCGACGTCGTTCGACGGCGACCTCGACCCGTTTCGGTCGATCCCCCTGAAGGACATCAGCGGTCAGATCGTGCCGCTCGGGGACGTCGCCGATCTGACGCTGTCGCGCGGGCCGGCCGAGGTGAACCGGGCATGGCAGTCGCGGCGGCTCGGCGTCGAGTTCAACGTGCGAGGGCGTGACCTCCTCTCCGTCGTCGAGGAGGCGCAGGCGCGCATCGGGCGCGAGGTGAAGCTCCCCGAAGCGTATCACGTCGAGTGGGGCGGCCAGTTTCAGCACTACACCGAGGCGCGGCAGCGCCTCGCGATCGTCGTGCCCGTGGCGCTCGGCCTCATCGCGTTCCTCCTCTGGCTCGCGTTTCGGTCTGCGCGAATGGCGATCCTCATTTTCCTGAACGTGCCCTTCGCCGCCGTCGGCGGCGTGCTGGCGCTCGCGCTCCGCGGGATCCCGCTCTCGATCTCCGCCGGTGTCGGCTTCGTCGCGCTGTTCGGGGTCGCCGTCCTGAACGGGCTCGTGCTGGTCTCCTTCGCGCGTCACCGCGAGGAGGCCGGCGACGACCACGTCACGGCGATCCGCCACGCCGCCGAGGTCCGCCTCCCCCCGGTGCTCATGACCGCGCTCGTAGCGTCGCTCGGCTTCATCCCCACGGCGCTCTCGACGGCTCCCGGGAGTGAAGTCCAGCGCCCGCTCGCGACCGTCGTCATCGGTGGGCTGGTCACGGCGACGCTCCTCACGTTGCTCGTCTTACCCGTCGTCTACGCCTACTTCGGGCGCCCCCCGCCCTCCGCAGGTCGGGGAGCCACACCGGAGGGGAACATTCAGGAGAACGTCGTTCCCTCGCAGCGATGATCCCCGACACACTGCGCCGCAACATCGCGTCCTTCGGCGGCGACCCGTCCCGCGTGACGATTACGCGGCGTCGAGGGCGCCGATGCCCTCGGCGGAGATCGCCGGGAGCGAGCGGTGACCGGGGCGCGCGAACAGGTATCCCTGGAATAGACGGATCCCTTTCGAGCGCAGAAGCTCGTATTCGGCTTTGGACTCGATCCCTTCCGCGATGATCTCGATATCGATCTCCCGGCACGTCGAGACGATGCCGGAGACGATGGCCTGCTTGACCGCGCTCCGATCGATGTCGCGCGTGAGGCCCATGTCGAGCTTGATGTAGTCGGGCTGGAACTCCGCGAGCAGGCTGAGGCCGGCGTATCCGGCACCGAAATCGTCGATCGCCGTCTTGAACCCTTGCTTCTTGTATTCGGCGAAGATGCCGCGGAGGTGCGCGTGGTCGGTGACCCGCTCCCCCTCCGTCACCTCGAACATGATGCGGTCTTTCGCGAACCCGAGATCTCCGGCCGCCTCCAGGGTCGCCCGGATGCACGTCTCTGGCCGGTAAATCGCGTTGGGCAGGAAGTTGATGCTCAGGACCCCTTCGAGGCCGAGCTCGCTCGCGAGCTGGATCGCCTTGACGCGACACGCCTGGTCGAACCGATAACGATTGGCGTCGTTCACCTTGCCGAGGATCTCCGCCGCGGACTCGCGGTTCGGCCCGCGGACCAGCGCTTCGTAGCCGAAGATTCGCTTGGTCCCGGCCTCCACGAACGGCTGGAACGCCATGGTAAAGTCGAAATCCAGCCCCGCGCCTTCGAGGCAAGCACGACACGACAACGGTTCGAATCGCTCCACTGCCGCTCCCCGCCGTCGTCATTTGTAGAGCGTCGCCGGTCGGGTGACCACTCGAATCGAGACCGCGCGCGCGCCGGCCCATGCCGGTCCGGCGCCGGGGAGTGCGCGGTTTCGCGCGTTTCGGGGCCATGGCGCCGCTCGACGAGCGAATGGCGCTCCAACACGGTCGGTGCGAAAGCCGACCCCTCTTTGCCGGTCGCTTGCTCGACGACATGTACGCGGGCGCTCCGACGGTCCGCCCCGCCGCTCACGTCGCACGTCGCGGATGGCCGCCCGATGCAAGGCCGAACGGCCGTCGACGGGCGGCTCGGAGACCGGGGCGGCCATCCGCGAAGAGCGCGCTACTGCGTCGACGGATTGAGCTCGATCTCGCCCCGTGCTCCGGGATTGCCGGCGAGCCCGGCCGTCCCTGCCGCCTGACCGGCGCTCCCGGCGGTGCCGCCGGTGGCCCCGTCTCCGGCGGATCCCCCGGCGCCGCCCTGTCCAGCGACGCCGCCCTGGCCCGGAGCGCCGCCCGGGGCCTGATCGTTGGTGATCAACACGCGGCTCCCGTTCGTGCTGGCGTAGTAGATCACCGAGAAGCTGCCGTCGCCGCCGTTTCCCCCGTCGCCGCCGTTTCCCCCGTTGCCGCCGTTGCCGCCGTTTCCCCCGTTGCCGCCGCCGACCTCGCACGCGCCGCAGTCCTCCTCGTCTCCGCCGTTGCCGCCCGCGCCGCCGTTGCCGCCGCGGCCGCCCTGACCGCCCTGGCCGCCTTTGCCGCCGACGTTGAGCACCGCGATCGTCGATCGTAGGTCGTCGATGGAGAGGATCACTTCGCGGGCGTTCGCGCCGTCTTCGCCGTCTTGTCCGTCGCTGCCGGAAGATGCGTTGCCGCCGTTACCGCCGGGCTGGCCCTCCTTGGCGCCGCCGCTGCCGGCGCCGATGCCGCTGCACGTCGCGTCGGCGCCGTCCGCCCCCCTGCCGCCGCTGGTCCCGTCGGCGCCCGCGAGCCCGTTGGAGCCGGTCGTGCCCCGGATGTAAAAGTCGAACTCGCTGGAGCCGCTGCCGCCGACCTTGACCAGGGTCTGGCATTGGAAATGGCACGTGACGAGGATTTCGATGTAGCCGCCCGCCTCGATGGTCACGGTCCCGAACGCCGTCACCGCCTGGGCCGAATCGATGATCAGCGGCTTCGCGGCGGTCACGACGATGTCCTGGGCTGCGTAGACGACGAGAGGGACGGCCGGGAATCGGGACTCGAAGTCACGGATCGTCTCGTCGCCGTCGAGCGTCGCGAGCCCCAGGCAATGGCGCGCCGCCGCCAGCCGCAGGTTCCGCTTCTGAGCGCGCGCGGGGAGCTGCGGGTCGGCCGGCTGGAGCACGGACGGCCGAGGACTGGAGAGGCGCGGCGCATGGAAGCGCCGGGCGAGGTCGTGGAAGGTCTTCACGTAGAGGAGCTGCGGCGCGTGCCCGTCTCGCTGGGCGTCGACGTCGACGCCCGCCGCCGCGACCGCCTCTTGCCAGCTCTTCTTCTGTCGATCGGTCAGGTTCTGAAATGACATTTCAATCTCCTCGATAATCGGACGACCCCATGCCGGCAGCTCACGAGCGGCGCACCAACGACTTACCCGCGTCCCACCAGGACTGGGCCTGCTTCATGTACTGCATCGTCTCCAGCGGGTGCCGGGCTGCCCAGTTCAGGGCCCACGTGCCGGCGACCCCGACGCCGCAATAGAGCGCCGCCGGGACCACGGTCATCGCCGCGAGCGTCGAATACCCCCCTCCCATCAGGTAGTACGAAGCCGCCGACGAGACGACCCCGCCGACGGCGGCGGCCCCCTGCTTCAGCGGCTCCAGGTTGAAGTCGAAGTTTCCGAGCGACGGCAGCTCCACGTCGGGGACCGGGAGGTCGAGCCCCGCCCAGCTGGGCGGCTCGGGGAAGTCGAAGCTCGCGAGCTTCCCGCGCGCCAGGTCGAAGCGCGCCCAGCTCGGCAGATCGGGCAGGGAGGGCGGGCCGATGTTCCTCAGAGACACCTGCCCCAGCAGATCGCCCAGGGGCAAAGACGGCAGGTTGGGAGCGCGTATACCGAAGCTCGGCAGCGGGGGCGGTTTGGGGAGGTTCGGCAGCGGCGGCAGCCTCGGGACTTTGAGCGCCCAGGCGAGGTTCGAGACCGAGAGGCCGATCGAGAAAAAGCTGATACCCAAAGAGCCGATGCCGAACGCCACGCTCAAGGCCGGCATGTCGAGCGCGATGGTGGCGGCCTCCGCCGCCTCCATGACCAGCGTGGGGGCGATCTTCTTGGCGGCGATCTTCATCGCCTGTCGCGTGGTCACCACCCCCTTCACTGCCCGCGTCGCGACGGCCGCGGCGCCGCCGGCCAGGCCGAAGCTCAACGCCGAGAAGGCGATATCCAGGTAGGTGTCGGGAGCTCCCCAGTCCCACTCCAGCGGATTGGGCTCGAAGTCGTTGGACTTGAATCCCCCCCACCAGGCGCCGAAGAGGGCCAGCCCACCGACGAAGATCGCCGTCGTCACGGCGAACGTACCCTCGGGATCGGAATGACCGATGGGGTCGCCGTTGGCATAGAGGTACGGGCTCGTGAACTGCTCGGCGGGGTCGACGCCGTAGAAGCGCCCGAGATCGGGATCGTAGAAGCGCGCCTTGTAGTTGTAGAGCCCCGTCTCGCGATCGAGCTCCTGGCCCGTGTAGAGGTAGTCGCACAGCGGGCTCGCGGAGGCGCCGTCGGGGCTCGTGAGGTCGCCCAGCGGTGAGTACTCGTACGCGGCGGCGAGGCGGTCGCCCTGGAGGACGCCGCGCGTGGAGCCCAGGTGATCGCGCAAAAGGTACGTCCGGTCGCCGTCGCGGAGCTGACCGAACATCCCACTCGGACCATAGAGGAGATACGTGGTCCTGGCCCCCTCCGCCGAGTCGTGCCGTTCGATCAGCGGATCGCCCGTGATGCCGACGACGTAACGCTTGCTTCGACCGGGCCCTCGCTTCGCCACGCGCCGGTTGGCGAAGTCGTAGAGGAACGTATGGGTCTCCTCCCGCTCGCCGGCTCGGCGCGTCATCGCGACGGTCCGCGCCGAGACGCGGCTGTAGGTGATGGCGGTGAGGCCGCGCGGGAGCGCCCGGGTCACGTTGCCGTTGGCGTCGTATTCGTAGTCTCGAGCCGTGGTGCCCGCCGTGTTGACGACCTGGTCGGTGCCGGCCGCGTAGCGATAGTCGGCCACGTCGCCGCCGCGCTCGACGCGCCGGTAGTTGCCGTCGGCGTCGTACGAGAGGGGCTCGCCCACGCCGAAGCTCGCGGCCTGGTCGGCGCTGTTCTGCGCCACGGCCAGGCGGCCGAGCTCGTCGTATCGGTAGGCATAGTCGTAATCCGTATATTGGGCGCGCGCGATGCGGCCCGAGTAATAACCGGCGCCGTCGTATCCGCCTTCGGTGTAGGCGAGCCGCTCGCCGCAGAACGTGGACGCGATCGCCTCCAACCACCCCGGGGAGGTATAGGCACAATGGCGGCTCAGCGCCGGAGCACCCGCGGGGAGGAAGGTCTCCGTGCGCAGGTCTCCGCTCGCCGTGTACTCGAAGCGGGCATACTCCACGGGCGAGGAGGCCGGCCCCTCGAGCCCATGGGCCGCGTCGACCTGACCGAGGGCGTTGAATCGATAGAGCACCGTGAGCGGCGGCTCGGCGCGGCCGGCGTCGTAGACCACCCGATCGATCGTGCCCAGGTTGTCGTAGCCGTATTCGATCACGTGGAGCCACGAGGAGTCGCCCTCGACGACGCGGGTGCTCTTGCTGCGCACGGCGCCTTCGCGGGTGAAGAGCCGGCTCTCTTCCACGATCTCCTCCGGGTCGCCCGCCGTCGTCCGGGCGTGCCCCGCGACCTCGGTCCGGACCAACCTGCCAATCTGGTCGACGTCGGCGCCGTCGCCGTCGTAAAAGAGCCGCTTGTGCCAGACGCCGGCGGCGGGCAGCCAATCCCGGCGATCGGCGTTCGCTCGGAGCTCCGCTTCGTCCCACGCCGCGTCGCAGGAGCCCTGCTCGCGCAGCCGCCCGACCGAGTCGTAAAGGGAATAGAGCAGGTAGCCCTCGGCCGCTCCGTTGGCGTCCAGCATGAAGCGCAGACGCCCCGCGGTGTCGTAGACGAAGCGATAGGGAGTGAGGAGGTTGGGGGCGCGATGTTCGAGCAGGCGGCCGAAGAAGTCCCAGCGCATGGTCTGCACGAACGCGCCGGGATCCTCGACGCCGCCGGCGAAGGCGTTGGGGAGCAGGACCTCCTGCAAGTTGCCCCGATCGTCGAAGACGTTGCGGGTGAGCGTGAAGGCCTCGGGCCCCTTCGCGGCGTCGCCGTGGACGACCGCCACCGTGCGCCCCGCCTTCTCGGTGAGGACGCTCCTCGGCACGCCGTCGGGATCGATCGTCGTCTCGACCAAGTAGGCGCCGGCGGGGAGGTCCGCCAGGAGCCGCGGCGAGGCGGCGTTGGTCGCATAGACGATCCGGGTGGTGTGCGCGCCCTCGGGCGCGTCCTCGCGGATGGCGAACGGCTTCCCCGGCATCCCGAGCTCGATCACGCGGCTCGACGGCGAGGCTTCGAAGCGCCGGCGCGAATAGGGATACCCTTCGTCTTCGGGGTAGTGATCGGCCAGCTCGCCGGTGAGCACGCCGGAGAGCCAATCGAACGTCTCCACGAAGCGCGGGCGATACCCGAACAGCGCGCGCTCCGCCGCCGCCGCCTTCGTGATCACGGCTTCGCGACCGACCCGATCGTAGAGCGTCGCGGCGGTGATCACCCGGTCGTCGTCGAGGGTCTGCCCCTGCATCACCCGGCCCGCGTTGTCGAGGAACGCGCACTGCGCGAGCGGCTCGGTGGCGACGCAGAGGAAGGTCAACGCGACGGGGTCGCCGACGAAGACCTCGGGCGCGCCGCGGATCGCGCCGGAGAAGACGTGGGTCAGGATCAATCGGTCGTCGGCGTAGAACAGCACGCCGTGGGTGGTCGCCAGGAGCAACCAGTCACGGGCCGTCATCGTCGCGGCCGGCGCGCGCGCCACCACGGGCCGCGCGGGATCGGAGAGATCGATCAGCCGCCACTCGCCCTCTTGCCAGCGGACCTCGAAGGCAGCGGCCACCCGCACGCCGGTGGGGCGGGTGATCGGGTCTGCCCATTCGAGGTGGAGCTGCAGCGCGAATCGGCTCAGCGTCGCGGCGTCCCGCAAGGTGAGCGTCCCCTCGCCGTCGCCGCCCGCGTACACGAGCCGATGCGGCACGGTCGTCCACGCGCCGGCCGGCTCCCACGCCTCGCGCCACGCGTCGCCGTGCTGAAACGTGGATAGGCGGCCGCCGGTCCGCGGGCTGACGCTGACCGTGCTGTTGGGCGCTCGCGCGTCGAAGGCCGCCTCGGATCGATGCCAGTAGAAGCTCGACGTCAACGACTTCGGCGCGCCGCTCGCGTCGCCTTCGACGGCGGGTTGAAAGAGGCGATTGTATGCCAAGAAGCGGGACCGGCCGAGGTGGTCGAGCTCGGCCTTCACCTGTTGGTCGTAGGTGTCGAAGACCTTGGCGCTGCACGCCCCGAGGAACGGGACGACGAAGACGTCGTCGATCCACGCCTCGCTCCCGTCCGCGCCGTTCGTGACGAACAGGTCCATCTGCGCGGCGGCCTCGAGGCCCCACTCCGCCGGGTCGATCACGACATGAAAATAGGACCAGGACGCGCGAGCGGCGATCGGGACGAAACGGCGTACGGCGCCCGCCGGATCGTCGGAGCGGGTCAAGGTGATCTCCCACCCCAGTCGTTCGTCGGCGCGCCCCTCGGCGAGCTTGGCCCAGAAGCTCACCACGCAGCGGCGGTCGTCCCCGCCGATCCGCACCGCCCCGCGCAGGCCCGTGGGGTGGGCGCCGTTCCCGGGCAGCCGCAGGCGACGATCTCCAGTATACGCCTCCCCCTCGTCGATGACGGCGACGGGCCCGCCGGCGGGCGCCACGATCTGCCACGTCTGGGGCGATTCGTAGATCTCGAAGCCGTAATAGGTGCCCTCGCCCCGCGACAGGCTCGTGTTCGCGAAGTCCGCGACCACGAAGCGTTGCTCGCGGTCGTAGAGGCGGCTCCTGCACTTGCCGTCGACGTCGGCGATCTCGAGCGGCTGGCCGCGAGGCGTGACGTCGACCACCGCCTCGATCTCGACCCACCCGGCGGGAGCGCCCTCCTCGTCCCCGAAAGGGAACGCCTCCGTGCCGGGGGCGCCGCTCCACAGATACTGTCCGCGCGCCGCCCATACGACCAGGTCTCCACCCTGCCACTGGTCGTCGTAGGTCTTGACCGTCCGGCTCGTGATGAGCCCCTTGTCGAGATCCCGGATCGTCGTCTGGGCGATCGGGGAGAAGAGGCCCGCGCCGGCCATGCCGGGGTAGACCTCCCAGGCATAGAGGGTGTCCTCGGCGAGGATCTCCGCGCGGCCTCGGGAGTCGTAGTTGTGCGTGACGGTGCGGACCGTTTGACCGTGGGCGTTGTACTCGGTCTCGGTGAGCTGAGTGACGGTGGCGGTGACCGCGGCGGCGGCGGACGCCGGGGCCTCGATCGCGACGACGGGCAGCTCGACGTCGTTGACCTGTTTGCGGAGCCGCACGTAGGCGCCGTAGACGGGCTGCCCCTCCGCCTGGTCGAAGGCATAGAAGTAGTTGGTGGTGCCCGCCACCTTCCTCCCGGCGGCGTCGTAGTCGTGCCGTTGATAGATCTCGCCGTCGAATACGCTGAAGCACGATTGGACGTTGGTGAAGGTGCTGTCGTCGGGGTAGTCGACGCCGGGCACGTCGGGGTTGAGCGCGTTGAAGAAGACGTGCTCGCTGCGGCCCTCGCTCCCCTGCGGGTCGCCGCGGCGGGTGGTCGCCTTGACGAACTGGGCCACCTGGCTGGAGGGATCGTAGCGGGCGCTGGCCAGATCGTAGCCATAGTGGGTGTCGACGCGCTGATAGCCGCTGTCGACGCTCAGCGCGACGACCACCGGGGCGACCTGCCGCGACTCGAGGGAGTGATCCGTGACGTGATGGAGATAGAGCCTCTGCGCGGCGTCGAAATCGGGGGCGTCGTAGAGCACGAACGCGTCCGCGCCGGCCAAGGACGTCCCGGGCGCGCCGAGCCCGGTGAACATGCGCTTCCCGCTCATCTCCACGGGGGAGCCGTAGGCGCGCCCGTCTTTGAAGAGCTCGATCCAGGTCGACGTATCGCCGCCGAGCTCGTAGGCGATGTAGCCCGGCGCGCGGTTTTGCACGGTGGTCGGATCGACGCCGTCCGGCAGCGTGTGGATGGCGCTCCACTGGTCGGAGGCGTCGCGATAATAGACCGTGGCGCCCACCGTGACGTAATCGCCGCTGCAGGTGGGGGTCGCCACGCGATCGTCGGACGAGCCGGCGCGCCGCTCCCCGCGCATGGGCCCGTCCGTCCACCGTAGCTGGTAGGGGTCGAAGAGGAAGGATTGGTAGTGCTCCACGCCCCCCTCGACGCGCGTCGTGAGCGCGACGTCCGATCCGTAGGTGTAGCGATAGGCGTCGCCCGCGACGGGCGACAGCGCGGTGGACGTGCTCCAGACCTCACCGTCGTAGCGATAGAGGAATTGAGCGTTGCCGATCAGCGATCCCCGGATCGCCGAGCTCAGCGCGGGGTTGTCGAGATCCGCCGGCTGGACGTGCGCGTGGACGTCGAAGCGATCCAGGCTGAAGTCCTCGCGCCACGAGAGGAGGACCATCTCGTAGGCGATGCTCGTCTCGCTCCGGCCGGTGGCGAAGGTGGCGGCGGCGAAGGAGGGGCCGACCGCCCAGAA
>Ga0105247_10000804_pt1 | contig 23935 bp, 21 predicted proteins | sample KBSS24metaG_FD_81519 | JGI IMG/M metagenome (GOLD analysis project Ga0105247, IMG submission 81519) | Switchgrass rhizosphere microbial communities from Kellogg Biological Station, Michigan, USA - KBS S2-4 metaG | ecosystem: Host-associated > Plants > Roots > Rhizosphere > Soil | place...
TACGAATCGGCCCCGACTTACGAACTGCACGCCAAGACCGGCTGGGGTACGAACGCGGCGCAGGACAATGCCGACCCGACCAAGGCCAGCGACATCGGCTGGTACGTCGGCTGGGTGGAACACGACGGCAAGCGCTGGTTCTTCGCCATGAACATCGACATCAGGAATCCCGAAGACGCCGGCAAGCGGCTGACCCTCGCCCGCCAGATGCTTCAGGACCTCGGCGCATTCGGTCCGCGCTGAGCGGACGGACCGCGTGCACCGAACGAAGGTGCTCAGCGATTGCCGAGCAATTCGATCAGCTGCGCGCGCGGCAGCTTGCCGGTCTCGTTACGCGGGAGCGCGTCGACCAGGCGCAGGGGCCGAGGCAGGAACACGGGGTCCATCGCGTGACGCAGCGCATTGAGCACGGCGTCCGCGGTTAGCGTGGGCGCGACGACAAGGCCGGCGATGCGGCGAATGCCCGCGGCATCGCCTTCGTCCAGCTGGAACAACACGCCGTCATGGACGCCATCGATGGCCAGCAGGCGCCGATTGAGGTCGCCCAGCGACGCGCGCTTGCCCGCGATCTCGAGCAGATCGGTGTTGCGCCCGCGAAGACGGAAGCGACGCCCTTCGTCGTGCAGCGAAACGATGTCGGCCAGCGCGATGGGCTCGGCCAGCTGCGGCGCGTCCACCAGCGTGCCGTCTGGCTGCGGATGCAGCACCACGCCTTCGTAGAGCTTCCAGTCCTCGTCGACCGCCGTGCGCCGGCTGGCGAACACGCAGGTCTCGGTGGAGCCGAACACCTCGTGCAACGGCGCACCGAAGCGCTGCTCGGCCGACGTGGCCAACTCGACCGGCATGGGCGCTGTCGCGGAAACGAAGGCGGCCAGTGGAGGCAGGCTGACACCGGATTCGATCAATGCACGAAGGTGCACTGGCGTCGTCACCAGCACGCGCGGCTCGGGTAACGAAGCGAGTGCGCTGGCGACGTCCGCCGGGAAGAAAGGCCGGCCCGCATGCACGCTCACATCGGAAAGCAGTGGCATCAGCACCGACATCTCCATGCCGTACATGTGCTGGGGCGGCACCGTGGCGACGAGATGGAACGCGTCGCCGATCGCGCCGCCGAGCATGCTGGCGTTGCCTGCATTGCTGGCGACGAAGCTGCCCCACGTTTTCACGTTGGGCTTGGGCTTGCCGGTGGACCCGGAGGTGTAACCGATTGCGACCACCGCGTCGGCCGCCACCGAGGGGATGCCGCCATAAGCGGGCAGCATGTCATCCAGGGCCGGCATGCGAAGGTAGCCTGGAGGCGCGGGCGACAGGTCGAGCTCACCGATGGCATAGGCGCCGGGATGATTCGCCATCACTTCGTCGACAGCGTGGGGTGCCCGCGAGGGTGGCAACAGGTTGGTCTGTCCACGCACCACCAGGGCCGCGAAGGCGACAAGGAAGGCATAGCGGTCTTCGCAAAGGTTGACCGCGCTATCGGCCTCCGGAAGCGTCGCCGCTACCTGGTGCACATGGGCGAGGAAGGTCGCCGCCGTCACGGCTTGTCCGTCGCGCCACGCGATCACGCGGGAAGGCGAGCCGACAAGCAACGGCAAGGACGAAGCGCCTGGGCGCCCGGAAATCTCGGAATGGACGATCGACAACGGCTTACTCCCCCTCTCAGGCGCGGATGATAGCGCCGCTGAGGGCGTCACGGATGGTCGTGGGCCGCTCCTGGTCGCCGAGCGCCGCCTCGAGCACGCCGTCGAGACGATCGCCGAAGCAACGCTCCAGCGTGGCCACGTCTCGCGCCGGTGCTTCGCCATGGGGGTTAGCGCTGGTGGAGACCAGCGGCGCGCCAAAGGCGCGGCACAACGCGGCAGCGGGCGCGTGCGCGGTGACGCGCAGGGCAATGCCCGCATGCGCGCCAGCCACCCAATCGGGAACATGGTCGCTGCGTGGAAAAATCCAGGTATGCGGTCCGGGCCACGAAGCGCGGACATCGCTGAGGACGGCCGCCGGGACCGCCGAGAGATCGATATAGGGCGCGATCTGGTCGAAGTCGGCGGCGATCAGGAGCACGCCCTGCGTCGAGGGGCGTCCTTTCAGCGCGAACAGGCGGTCGAAGGCGTCGCGATCGTGCGGATCGCAACCGAGACCGTACACGGCCTCGGTGGGGTAGGCGAGAACGCCGCCACCGCGCACGAGCGCGGCAGCGGCATCGACCGTGGCCGTAGTGAAGCGACGCATGTCAGTCGACGGACGGGGAAACCGACTTGGCAGCAGCCGACTTGGCAGGCGCCTTCTTGGCGGCCGCCTTCTTCACCGCCGTCTTCTTGGTTGCCGTCTTCTTCGTCGCTGCTTTCTTGGTCGCGGTCTTCTTGCTCGCAGTCTTCTTCACGGCCGTCTTCTTGGCCGTGGCGTCCTTCGGTGCGGCGGCCTTCTTCGTCGCGGCCTTCTTGGCCGCGGCTTTCTTGGTGGCCGTCTTCTTTGCCGCCTTGCCACCGCGCGGCTTCTTGATCGGCGCAGCCGCAAGGAGCTCGACGCACTCGGGCAGGGTCAGCGTTTTCGGCTCGCGGTCCTTGGGAATGCGGGCGTTCTTCTCACCGTCGGTGATGTACGGACCATAGCGGCCGTTGAGCACCTGAATGTCGTTGCCGAAGTCGATGATGATGCGGTTGGCGATGGCCTCCAGCTTCTCCTGCACCAGTTGGAGCGCACGCGGCAGCTCGATCGTGTACGGATCGTCCTCCGGCTTGAGCGAGGCGTAGGTGCTGCCCTGCTTTACGAACGGACCGAACCGGCCAACGCCCACGGTGATCTCTTCACCCGCCTCGGACTGACCGAGGTTACGCGGCAGCTTGAACAGCTCCATGGCGTCTTCGAGCGTAATCGTGTGCATGCTCTGACCGGGACGCAGGCTGGCGTAGGTCGGCTTGGCCTCGTCGTCCTTGCTACCGATTTGCGCATAGGCACCGTAGCGACCCAGGCGGACCGAAACCGGCTTGCCGCTCTTCGGGTCTTCGCCCAGTTCTCGTGCGCCGGTGGCCTCGTTGCGATCGACCGATTCGGTCTTGTCGTCCACGAGGGTCTTGAACGGAAGCCAGAACCGCTCGAGCAGCGGCACCCAGGCTTCTTCGCCCCGGCTTACCGCGTCCAGCTCGTCTTCGAGGCGGGCGGTGAAGTCGTAATCCACGTACTGGGCAAAGTGCCCGGAGAGGAACTGGCTCACCGCGCGGCCGACGTCGGTCGGGCGGAAGCGCCGGCTCTCCAGAAGCACATACTCACGGCTGAGCAGCACCTGGATGATGCTTGCGTACGTGGACGGGCGGCCGATGCCGTATTCCTCGAGCGTCTTGACCAGGCTGGCTTCCGAGAAGCGCGGCGGGGGCTCGGTGAAATGCTGGTCGGTCACGATGGCGGCCACGGGCACCACGTCGCCCTGGGCCAGGCGTGGCAGGCGGCGCTGCTCGTCGTCATCCTCGGTTTTCTGGTCCTTGCCTTCCTCGTACACGGCAAGGAAACCCGGGTCGATCACGGTGGTACCGGTCGCCCGGAATGCCGACTCGCCGACCGGGAACTCCACCGAAACGGTGTTGAGCGTGGCGTGGACCATCTGGCAGGCGACGGTGCGCTTCCAGATCAGTTCGTAGAGCTTGCGCTGGTCGTCGTTGAGAAACGACGCCACGGTGCGCGGCATGTGCATCGCCGAGGTGGGGCGGATCGCCTCGTGCGCTTCCTGGGCGTTCTTGGACTTGGACTTGTAGACCTGGACGGCATCGGGCAAGGCGCCCTTGCCGTATTCGCGTGCGATGAGCTCGCGCAGCTCGGCCACGGCGTCGTCGGAAAGAGCCACCGAGTCGGTACGCATGTAGCTGATCAGGCCGACGTTGCCCTCACTGCCCAGCGATACACCCTCGTAGAGGCCCTGGGCCACGCGCATGGTCCGGCTGGTGGAGAAGCCGAGCTTGCGGGCGGCTTCCTGCTGCAGGGTGGACGTAGTGAACGGCGGTGCGGGGCGGCGCTTGCGCTCGCGACTGGTGACTTCGCCGACGGTGAACTTGCCAGCTGCCGCCTTCTCCAGCGCTGAACGCGCGGCCGTGGCGTCGGCCTCGTTGGTCAGGTCGAACTGTTCGAACTTCTTGCCGTCGAGCTTGACCAGGCGGGCATCGAAATCGCCCTGCGGGTGGGCCATGTTGGCCTGGATGGTCCAGTACTCGCGTGCCGTGAACGCTTCGATCTCGAGCTCGCGCTCGACGATCATGCGCAGGGCCGGCGACTGCACGCGACCTGCCGACAAGCCGCGCTGCACCTTGCGCCAGAGCACCGGCGAGAGGTTGAAGCCGACCAGGTAGTCCAGGGCGCGACGGGCCTGCTGGGCATCGACCAGGTCGTGGGACAGCTTGCGTGGGTTGGCGACGGCTTCCTTGATGGCGCGCGGCGTGATCTCGCTGAAGACCACGCGCTGGACGTCCTTGCCTTCGAGGAGACCGCGCTCGCGGAGGATCTCGCTGATGTGCCAGGAGATGGCCTCGCCTTCGCGATCCAAGTCGGTCGCGAGATAGATGCTGGTCGCCACCTTTGCCGCCTTGGCGATGGCGTCGACGTGTTTCTCGTTACGGTCGATGACCTCGTAGGCCATGGCGAAGCCGTGGTCGGGGTCGACCGCGCCCTCCTTGGGTCGCAGGTCGCGCACGTGGCCATACGACGCCAGCACCTGGAAGTCGGGTCCCAGGTACTTGTTGATCGTCTTGGCCTTGGCCGGCGATTCGACGATGAGGAGGTTCTTAGCCATGCGTTAGTCGGTTCCGAAGTCCGCCGGGGCGAGTGAACCCCAGCGTATGTATATATTTAGTTGGAAACATATCGCCGTGACGACTGTCAAGCGTCGGCGATCAGACCACACGCTGATAGCGGTTCCCGGGCAGGGAGGCGACCACGCCCTCGAGCTCAAGCATCAGAAGCATCGAAGACAGTGCGCCGGCGGTGAAGCCCGTCGTACCGATCAGGGCGTCCAAAGAGGCGGGATCGTAACCCATGGCGTCGAGAAGGCGGCGATATTCGTCATCCTGGCGCCAGTCAAAGGGGCCGGTCTTGCGCCGACCGACTGCCGGACCGGCCTCGGAGCGCTCCAGCCGGGCCCTCAATTCGGCGCCCAGCTCGACGGCCGCCGGGGCCAATACGCCTAGAATCTCATCCGCGCGCTGGACCAGACGGGCGCCCTCGGCGATGAGAGCGTGACAGCCTTCGGCCAACGCATTGTGAATGGACCCCGGTAGGGCGAACACCTCGCGGCCCTGTTCGCCGGCCACGCGGGCGGTGATCAGCGACCCCGATCGCAGTCCGGCCTCGATCACAAGCACACCCAGGCTGAGGCCAGCGATGATCCGGTTGCGTTGAGGGAAATGGGCCGCCCGCGAGCCCACGCCGGGTGGATATTCGCTGACGAGGGCGCCATGGGCAGCGATACGCCTTGCCAGGGCGTGGTGCTTGCGTGGGTAGACCCGGTCGGGACCGGTCCCGATCACGGCGATGGTCGGTTCGCCAGCATCCAGGGCCGCCTCGTGGGCGGCTCCGTCAACGCCATCGGCCATGCCGCTGGTGACCAGGAGGCCGCCCACGGCCAGCGCTTCGGCAAAGCGCCGGGCATTGGCGAGGCCCGGCGCCTGGGCACGGCGGGCGCCAACGATGGCGATCTGCGGCCGCAGCAGCAGCGACGCGTCGCCTTTCACGAAGAGGGCGGCCGGCGGATCGGGAATGGCTTCCAGCTGGGGCGGGAAATCCTCCTCCGTGCAGCGCAGAAGCCGCTGGTCGTCGCCCGACAGCCAGGCGAGGTCGCGAGCCAGGGTGGCCTCGTCGGGAGAGGCGATCCAGGCGCGCCCCTCGGCGGTGAGCGCTTCCTCGTGACGGGCCAGCCAGTGCAGCAAGGGAACGGCACCACCCCGGCCGACCAGGCCCTCGCGCAGGCGACGGGCATTCATGCCGGGGGTACGCAGGAGGATCAGCCACTCACGGAGGTCGTCGGAATCGATCATCCGGGCAGTGTAGAGGCCCCACCCGCTGCCCGCGGAAGTGGAAACGGCCGCCCTGGGGGCGGCCGTTTCATCGTCGTTGCCGGCAAGCCCGCTCCCACCGAAGGTAGGGGCGGGCTGATCGCGTCACTCCGGAAGCGTGAGCTTGTCGCCCTTCTTGATCGGACGCAGGGCATCCATGACCAGCGCATAGCTGACGTGGTCGAAGGTACGGAAGACCATGAGATGGCCGCCATATTCGTCGGGCAGCTGCACCTTGGGCGAGGTATCGCGGCGCTCGTAGTTGCCGGACACTTCGTCGGGAATCTTCTCGCCCTGGCTCATCACGGTGAACGTCGTGCCGTTGTCGATGCCGTCCGCCGTACCGGCCGAGATGGAGACCACCTGGCGACTACCCACGCCGTCGAGAGCGTCGGTATAGCCGATCACACGCGGATCCGCCGGCATGGCCTTGGGCGCATGCGGGTAGAAGTACGGGTCGTACGGCTTGTCGTCGACCTGCATCAGGCGATCGCCCTTGCGCACCTCGAGGGTCGAGTCGACCAGCACCAGGCTGGCGACGTCGCCATTGGTGGCGATCACTTCGGCCGTGCCGATGACGGAGACTTCCACGCCCTGGTCGGTGCCCCGGCCGTTGTGGGTGTCATGACGCGAATCCTCGCGCCACGGACCGGGCGCCATGGAGGCATCGCTGTCGAGCTCATCGGCCACGAACGAGCCATGCTCACGGTTATTGAGCATGTCGATGTTGCCGGCATCGCCGCCGTGGTCACGGAAGCGGTTGGTCGGCCGCACGATGGCCCAGCGCTGGCCCGGCGCAGCCGAGTCCAGGTTCTTCGCGTAGATCTTGTTACCCGGCGTGGCGCGCAGGCGGCTCTCTTCGAACCCGACCAGGTAGGGCGCCTGCTCGACGGCGTCGGCGTCCATGACGCGCAGTTCCTTCAGGAACATGCGCAGGTCCCCCAGCGGGATGGCCGTGACGGCATCGCCCTCGGTACGCACGCGCGGCTGCAGGCCGAGATGGGCATTGCCTCCGTACATCGAGAGGTTGAGCACGTCGCCAGGGTAGATCAGGTGCGGGTTCCGTACCTGCGGATTGGCCTGCCAGATCTCCGGCCACAGCCATGGCTTGCTCAGAAAGCGCGCCGAAATGTCCCACAGCGTGTCGCCCTTGCGCACCGTGTAGGTGTCCGGGTGATCGGGACGGAGCTGGGCCGCGGCGGCATAAACGGCCACGGTGAAAAACATGCCGCCCAGCAGCATGGCGAACTTCTTGATCATGCGGGATTTCCCCCTTCCCCGGTGCTGTCGCGAGTGTAACTGAATCGTTAACGGGCACAATATGTCCGAACGCTCGCCCGGCCCCTGACGCGCGCGTAGAATACGGGGCCATCCTACAGGGTCGCGCTGCTTGGATTTCGCCGACTTGCCCGCATTTTTCCAGGCACGACGCGCCGCAGTGGCCCGTAAACGTTCAAGGTGACACCGTGTCCACCCTACCCATCCTGGAATTTCCCGACCCGCGCCTGCGCACCGTCGCCGCCCCGGTCACCGTCTTCGATGACGAGCTGAAGCAGTTCGTCGCCGATATGTACGAAACCATGTACGCCGCCAATGGCGTCGGACTGGCCGCCACCCAGGTGAACGTGCACAAGCGCGTCCTCGTGGCGGACATGAGCGACGATCGCGACGAGCCGATGGTGCTGATCAATCCCGAGATCCTCGAGAAGGATGGCCAGCAGGTCTACCAGGAAGGCTGCCTCTCGTTCCCGGGCATCTATGCCGACGTGACGCGCGCCCTGCACGTGAAGGTCCGCGCACAGGACGCTTCGGGTAACGAGATCATCATCGATGTGGAAGGCCCGCTGGCCGTCTGCATCCAGCACGAGATGGATCACCTGGCCGGCAAGGTCTTCGTCGACTACCTCTCGCCGCTCAAGCGCGGCATGCTCCTGAAGCGGATGGACAAGCAGCGCAAGGCAAGCGCCTGAGCGCGCCGGTGCGTCCCCTGCGCGTGGTGTTCGCCGGAACGCCCGACTTCTCCGTGCCCTGCCTTGAAGCCTGCCGCGCGGCCGGTGCCGAGGTCGTGGCTGTCTACACCCAACCGGATCGCCCGGCCGGGCGCGGCCGCAAGCTCGCCGCCAGCCCCGTCAAGGCGGCTGCGCTCGCCGCCGGGATCCCCGTGGAGCAGCCGGAGTCGTTCAAGGCGGAAGCCGACCGCGATCGCCTGGCCGCGTACGCACCCGACCTCATGGTCGTCGTGGCCTACGGCCTGATTCTCCCGCGCAAGGTGCTCGCCATTCCCCGTCTCGGCTGCTGGAACGTCCACGCTTCGCTGCTGCCGCGCTGGCGCGGCGCGGCGCCGATCCAGCGGGCCATCCTTGCCGGTGACGATGAGTCCGGCGTCGACCTCATGCAGATGGAGGCGGGGCTGGATACCGGCCCCGTCCTCGTCGAGCGACGCACCGCCATCGCAGCGGACGAAACGGGCGGCAGCCTGCACGACCGCCTTTCCGCTCTCGGCGCCGATGCGCTCACCGAGGGCCTGCGCCGCACGATGGCCGGCGAAACGCTGGCTGCACGTATCCAGTCCGAAGCGGGCGTCGAATACGCCCACAAGCTCGACAAGGCCGAGGCCCGGCTGGACTTCCAGCTTCCGGCGCTCGCCCTGGAGCGGAAGGTCCGCGCGTTCAATCCCTGGCCCGTCGCCGAGGCCGATATCGCCGGCGAGCGTCTGCGCATCTGGGCAGCTCGCGCCGTCGACATCGCGACCAGCGCCGAACCGGGTCAGGTCATCGCGGCAACCCGCGATGGCATCGACATCGCCTGCGTCGATGGCGTGCTGCGTCTTACGTCCGTGCAACGCCCGGGCGGACGGCCGATCGGCGCAGCCGACTATCTCAACGCCCGTCCGGAACTCAAGCAGGCCGCCTCGTGAACAAGCCGATCTCGGTTCGGGCGTTGGCTGCCGAAGCGCTGGCCGACATCGCCCTGTCGGGGCATTCGTTGCGTGAAGTGGCCGATCGTGCGTTCCCGCGCCTTCCCGACTCGCGTGATCGTGCCCTGCTGACGGCCCTGCTCAACGAGGGTGCGCGGTGGTGGACACGTTTCGACGCCGCCATCGATCGGCTGCTGGACAAATCGATCCGGCGCAACGAGCCGGTCATCCACGCACTGCTGGTCATCGGGCTGGTCCAGTTGGAAGTGCTCGAGTTACCTGCCTACGCCGCCGTGGCCGCGACCGTGGAGGCCGTGCGCGAACTGCGGCGCCCGCGCCTGGCTGGCCTTGCCAATGCGGTGCTCAGGCGCTGGCAGCGCGAACGCGAAGCGCTCAATGCCGTGCTGGATGCCACACCGGCTACGCGTCACGGGCATCCGGCGTGGCTGGCTGCGGCAATTGCCCGCGACTGGCCCGAACAGACCGAAGCGATCCTGGCGGCCGCCAACCAGGAGCCGCCGCTCATGCTTCGGGTCAATCGCAACCGCGCGACCCGAGAGGAAGTCGTCGGGCGCCTTGCCGGCGCCGGGCAGACCGCCGAACTCCATCCCTGGCTGGCCGATGGGCTCGTACTGCCTCACAGCACCGACGTGACCCGGCTGCCTGGCTTCGGCCAGGGCGACTTCGCGGTTCAGGACGGCGCGGCCCAGGTGCCCGCCGACCTCCTCGACCTTGCCAACGGCCAGCGTGTGCTCGATGCCTGCGCTGCACCGGGTGGCAAAGCCTGCCACGCACTTGAGCGGGCCAATATCCATCTGGTCGCCGTTGAATCCGAAGCGAAGCGAATCCCTCGGATACGCCAGAATCTCGAGCGCCTCGGCCTTCGAGCCACCGTGATCACGGGCGATGCCGGCGACGCGTCCGACTGGTGGGACGGCAAGCCGTTCGACCGGATCATGATCGACGCGCCGTGCTCGGCCACGGGCGTGATACGACGCCGGCCGGACGTGCGCCTGCACCGTCGCGAAGGCGACATCCCCGCGCTGGTCGCCCAGCAAGGGCGAATCCTTGCGGCCTGTTGGGATCTCCTCGCACCGGGTGGCAGCCTGCTCTACGTGACCTGTTCGATCCTGCGACCCGAGAACGACGGCGTCGTGGAGGCATTCATGGCCGGCAGGGCCGATCTCGTCGCCGCGCCGCTCACCTTGCCGGTGGGTCAGGCGACCCGTCACGGCTGGCAGATCCTCCCGGGTGACGGCGATCTCGACGGCATGTATTACGCCCTGCTCCGCAAGCGCTGACAGCAGCTGAACCAAAGGCAGGTACGGCCTGTTCGACCTTGGTCGCAGGCGACCGGTCCATTGCAGCGGTGATGTAACATCTCGGCCAATTCGCGTGCCCATGCGAACCCGCACCGCAGCCTGGCATGCCATGGCCGCGGCGTCCCTTACGGGCGCTTATGGAAGTTATGCATGACCGCAGCCACTCCGGCCGCTGATCCAACGCGTTCCTGGCGAGCGCTTCTCCTGAGCGCGCTCGTGGCGATCATTCCGATCGCCGTGTCCGTTCCCTGGAAGATCAAGGCCCTGCCTATCCTGGTGCTGGTGATCACCGGCATCGTCATGCTCATCACGCGCGCCGAAACGCGGCTTCGCTACCGCGTCGCCTGGGCGATCGTGGTCATCTGCGTGCTGCGCTTCGCCTACGCCGTGTTCAATATCGCCTTCCATCGACTGGGCTGGAATGAACTGGACCTTCCCGCCCAGACCCTCGTCTTCCTCCTCACGGCGGCGGTGTTTACCGGCCGGCTGCACTGGCGCGGCATCTGGACCTTCTTCGCGGTAACGACCCTCGTGCTCGGCGGTTCCTGCATCGTCCAGCGCCACATCATGGGGGTGGACCGGGCGTATGGAATCAACGGCGGCGACTGGAGCGCCATCGAGTTCACCATGGTCACGCTGTGCATGACCCTGTTCTCGATCATCCGGCTGATCCAGCCACGCGTTGCCCTGGGCGAGCGCTGGCTGCACGGCGTCGCGGTCGCGGTGGGTGCCTATGGCGCCATCCTCACGCACAGCCGCGGCCCCATGCTGGCCTTCATACCGGCCCTGCTCATCGTCATCGCGGTGCACATTCGCCGCACGGGTCACTGGCGTGGCGCACTGGTCTTCGTCGGCGTGCTGATCGTCGGCGTGGTGACCGCCACGACCGCCCTGGACCGCGAGGTGGTACGACGCTTCAGCGAGGTCAGCGGTGAGATGTCCACGTTCAGCAAGGACAACTCGGTAGGCCCGGTGCGCGAGCGCATGGCGATGTGGCAGTCCGCCTGGACCGCTTTCTCCGAGCACCCCCTTGTCGGCGTCGGCGTGGACCAGTTCGGCACGTACACGCGCGCCAGGGTCGCGAGCGGCGAGGCGAGCGAGGCCATCGCCAAGTACGACCATCCGCATAACGAATACCTCGAGGCCGCGGCGACCGGTGGTGTGCCGGCGCTGGTGATCGTGCTGCTGCTGTTCGCCTTGCCGGCGGTCCACTTCATCCGACGACTGGGCGATCGCGACGAATGGGTGGCCACCCTTGCCACGGCGGGTCTGGCAGTAGTCACGATGTACGTCCTTTCGGCCATGACCGACAACGTGTTCTACCGGGCCATGCCGCATTCGTTCTTCCTTTACCTCGTGCTCGGCTTCGTCATGGCCACGGCACTGCCGCTGGGGACCCAGCGCGACGCACGCACGGGCACGTGACCTTGCGTATCCACCTGCTCGCCTGGGATAACCAGCGCGGTCTGTCCCATGACATCCGTGTGGTCGAAGACGCGCTGCGCGCGCTCGGCCACGACGTCACCGTCTCCCGGCTCGGCTCACGCCGGCATGACGGCGCATGGAAGTTGCGCGGCATGCGCTTACGCATGCTGCTGGGCGCGCCTCGTTTCGACATCAACCTGTCGCTGGAGCATGTGCGCCCCGCGAGTTTCGGGCTGGCGCGACGCAACCTCCTCATGCCCAACCCGGAATGGGTTTCGGCGCGCGGCCAACGCTATCTGGGTCGCTACGACGCCCTGCTGACCAAGACCCACGAGGCGACGCGGATCTTCACCGACCTCGGCCTGCGCGCGCTGGAGGTCGGTTTTCGCAGCCGCGATCGCTTCGACGACAGCGTGCCGCGTGACCCCAGGGGCTTTCTTCATGCCGCGGGCTCGAGCCAGCTGAAGGGTACGGCCCGCTTGATCGAGGTGTGGAAGCGCCACCCCGAATGGCCGACGCTTACCGTGCTTCGCGGCGGCCCCACGGCCGAGGACGAAGGCGGCGCGAGCAACCTGCGCATCGTACGCGAACACCTGCCGGATGCCGACGTTCGTCGACTGCAGAACAGCTGCGCGTTCCACCTCTGCCTGTCGCAGACCGAAGGCTGGGGGCACTACCTGGTCGAGGCGATGAGCTGCGCCGCCGTCGTACTGGCCTGTGATGGCGCGCCGATGAACCAGATGATCGACGCCAGTCGCGGCTTGCCCGTACGAGCGGTCGAGGGCGAGGCATTCCACCTCGCGCGCACGTGGCAGTTCGACGAAAGCGCGCTCGAGTTGGCCGTGGAACGCGCTATCGCCATGCCGGCGGCAGAGCGCGAAGCACTCGGCGCCAGCGCACGCCGCTGGTATCTCGATAACGAGGCCAGCTTCACACCGCGCCTGGGCGCGGCGCTGGATGCCTTACGCTGAAGCGGGGCGTACGTCGGGCGGTGCCGTGACGAACTCCGCCAGGTGCTGGTCGACACCGAGCTCGCAGCGGACCAACCCCAGCTTTCGCGTCTCGTCGAGAATCCGGTCGTTCGGATTGTCGACGATGTTCTTCCGGGTGCGGTGGTACAGGTGCGTTGCCAGCGCGCTGAAGCGCAGGTCGCGACGATGCAGGCCCGCGTGGAACGCGCGCGTGACCAGCTCGGTGTCCTCGCGACCCCAGCCGGTCATGCCTTCGTTGAAACCATTCAGCGCGAGCAGGTCTTCACGCCAGAAACCCATGTTGCAGCTCTTGATGCCGCGCGTCTTCTGGCTCGGCTTGGCATACCAGCGCGCCAGCGCGGGCATGCGCAGGGTGTGGCGGCGTCGCTCGATGCCGGGGGTGAAGAAGGTGGCGCGAACCGAGCCGTCGGCGAGCATGCGCCGGGTAAGGGCTTCATCGCTGAGCACGCGTGAGCCCTGGACGTAGCAACCGCGCGTGGCGAACGCCTCGTGATCGGCGACGAAATGCGGCTCGGCCACCATGTCGCCGTCCAGGATGATGATGTAGTCGCCGGTTGCGGCGGCGATAGCGCGATTGCGTGCGCGACTCATCCGCGCACCATCGTCAGGCTGCCACAGGTGGACCAGGCGGACCGGGAATGTCGCTGCGACCCGCTCGATCACACGGCGGGTCTCGCCGGTCGAGCCATCGTCGGTGACGATGACCTCGTCGGGCAAACGGGTCTGCCGGGCCAGCGATTCGAGCACGCGCTCGAGGGCGGCCGGCCAGTTGTAGGTGATGATGGCGACAGTGATGCGCATGGGGGCGAAGGATAGCTCAGAGGCGATTCGGTTAGACTTTCCCGATGGCGAGCCTTTCCCTGACCCTTGTAGTGATCACCTATAACGAGGCGCACACGATCGCCCGCTGCCTGGACAGCGTGCCGTTCGCGACCGAGAAGCTGGTGATCGACAGCGGCAGCACCGACGACACGGTGGCCATCGCGCAGGCGCACGGCGCGCGCGTGGTCCACCAGGACTGGCTGGGTTTCGGCCCACAGCGCAACTTTGCCACCACCCAGGCCAGTCACGACTGGCTGCTCGCCCTGGACGCCGACGAGTTTCTTTCGCCGGAACTGGCCGCCGAGCTGGAAGCAGCCTTGCCGTCGATCCAGGCCAGCGGCGATGCCGCGGCGTTCCTGCGCCGGCGCACCATCTATATGGGTGCGCCGATGCGCTGGTACCGGCCCGCGGTCGGCGAAAAGATGGCCCGCCTGTGGCACCGCGATCGCGCCCGCTGGACGGATGCCCGCGTGCATGAATCGCTACGCTTCGATGGTGCCGCGCGCACGTTGCGCGCACCGTTCGACCACGTAAACAACCCCAGTCTCGTTGAGAAACAGCTTAAGGTGCTGCGCTATTCCGAGCTGAAGTGTCGCGACTGGTACGACAAGGGCAAGTCGCCGCGCATGTGGCAGACGCCCTTCGTCTTCCTGCTCGCCTTCATCAAGGATTATGTCTTCCGCCTCGCCATGTTCGACGGCTGGCGCGGCTTCATCATCGCCCAGACCGCCGCCAGCTACGCGGTCTACAAGCGCATGCGCTACTACGAAATGCGGCACAACCCCGCCTCGCGCGATTCCGCCGCCACGGCACTGCACCGTCACGGCCTGGACCGTGGCTCGGAAACCCCCACATGAAGAAGCATTACCTCCTCTACGGCTCGGAGCGTTACGCGCTGGCCATCCTGCGTCCCTTGCAGGATGCGATCCGTGCGCGCGGCGATGAGGCGGCGTGGTTCTTCGACGGTCCCGGCGGTGAAGACCTCGTGGCCGGCGAGACCTGGCTGCGCACGACCGAAGAAGTGCGCAGCTTCAACCCGATCGCGGTGGTGACCTCAAGCAATGCCGTGCCGCACTTCTTTCCGGGCGTGAAGGTCGAGACCTTCCACGGTTTCAATGCCGGCAAACCCCGGCACATCTATATCCGGGGTTTCTTCGATCTCTACTGCACCACCGGTCCGAAGGACACGAAGGCGTTCGGTGACATCGCCGCTCAGATGGGCCATTTCGCCGTGAAGGAAACCGGCTGGCCCAAGCTCGATCCCTTCATGGGCGAGATGGGCGCGCGGCCGGTACCGCCGCTGCGCCAGCCGCCGGTGATCCTGTACCACTCCACGTTCTCGCCCTCGTGGAGCGCCGCGGAGATCCTCTACGACAAGGTCCGCGAACTGTCGCGCGATGGCCGTTACCGCTTCATCGTCACCTTCCACCCGAAGATGAACCCGGAAACCACGGCCAAGTACCGCGCGCTGGCGAACGAAAACCTGCGCTTTGCCGACGACGACAACATCCTCGACCTGTTCGGCCAGGTGGACATGATGTGCTCGGACACCTCCTCGGCGCTGAGCGAGTTCCTGCTCACCGGCAAGCCCGTGGTGACCTTCAAGAATCGGGCGCCGGGCCCCCAGCTGATCGATATCGACGACGCGGCGCAATTCGAGCCTGCCATCGAGCGCGCCCTGGCGCGCTCGCCGGAGCTGATGAAGGCCATCGACGACTTCGGCGCCAGCATCCACCCGTACCGCGACGGCAAATCCAGCGAGCGGGTGCTGGATGCGATCGACCAGTTCATTGCCGAAGGCGGGCGTAATCGCCGCCGTAAGCCCCTCAATCTGTGGCGCAAACTGAAGATTCGCCGACGCATCGGCTATTGGGGTCCGGCCTGATCGGCCCGGGCGTCCACGTTTCGGCGACGAAGGGGGCGGTAGGAGTGGAATCAGCCATTCCTCCGGTCGTACGTTTAGAATTCATGCTCCTTCAACGGTGACGACGCCCTTGTCCAATAGCGCCTATATCCGCTCGGAACATCTTCGCGCCCTCTGGCCCTGGTTGCCGCTGTGGTCGGTGATGGCCCTGCTCGCGATCTTTTCGCACGGCCCGATGCCGATGTTCTCCACGCGGACGCTCGCTGTGGCATGGGAAATGTGGGCGCATGGCCACTGGCTGGTGCCGCACATCAATGGCGATCCGTACAGCGAGAAAGTGCCCCTGCTGTTCTGGATGATTCATGCGGGCTGGTTCGTCTTCGGCGTCAACGACGTGTGGCCGCGCATCCTCGAGGTGATTTTCGGCGGCGTGCAGCTGGTTCTTGCCTCCGTGCTCGGCAGCCGCCTGTTCCCCACGCGTCCCTGGGTAGCCAAAGCGACGCCGTGGCTGCTGATGGCCTTCGCCTACGCATTCCTGTTCGGCCTGCAGATCATGTACGAGGTGCTCCTCGTGGTCTGGGTGCTGGCCGCCCTGCTTTGCCTCACCCCCACGGGCAACCGCGCCGAGCCGCGCTGGTGGCTGTTCGGCCTGATGATCGGCCTCGGTCTGCTGACCAAGGGGCCGGTGATGGTGGTGCATGTGCTGTTTCCGTTCCTGCTCGGCCCGCTGTGGAACACCTGGGCACGAGAGAACCGCGCGCGCTGGTACGGTTTCGGCGTTCTCGGCCTGCTGCTTGGCTTCGCGATCCTGCTGGCCTGGGCGATTCCCGCGGGGCAGTCCGGTGGCGAAGCCTATCGCCAGCGTCTGTTCTTTACGCAGACTGCCGGGCGCGTCGTCGCCGAACATACCCAGGGCCTGCAGAGCCATGCGCGGCCGGCCTGGTATTACCTGATTTTCCTGCCGGTCATCGTGTTTCCGCTGAGCGGCTGGCTGCGCGGCATCGTGGCCTTGCCGATGACCCTGTTCCGTCGCCCCTGGCGTGCGGGCACGGGTGCGGCGCTGATCGTCGCCGGCCTGGCGCTGCTCCTGTCGCTGGTTTCGGCCGCCGGCGCGTCGTTCAATGCGCACGTGGACCAGTTGCTCCTGGTACTGGTACTGGTGCCTCTGTTCGTGGCGGCAATCCGCCAGCCGCTCGAATCCGGCCTGCAGTTCCTCGTCGTCTGGCTGTTGCCGACCCTGCTGACCTTCTCGCTGATCGGCGGCAAGCAGCTTTACTACCTGCTGCCGGAGCTGGCCGGTGTGACCATGCTGGTGGCGGCGGCCGTGGCCGACCTGCGCGAACGTCACCCCGGGCTGGCTTCCAACTACGCCCTCGGCACGTGGCCGCTTTCGCTGGGCGCCTTCCTGCTTGCCATCGTGCTGTTCGCCATGCCGTCGGTCGTGCCGACGCACTTCCCGGACAACATCTGGCTCACCGGGATGGCGCCTTACTCGCGCTTCTTCGGGGTGATCTTCGTCGTCCTCGGCGCCCTGCTCCTGCTTCGCGGTCGCGGTGAAATGCGCCGGCTGGCTTTTGCCGGACTGATCGGCACGGTGGCCCTCAATGCCTTGTTCACCATGGGCCTGTGGTACCGCTACGACCTCGCTCCGGCATCGGCCTTCCTGGCCCAGGCCGATGCGGCCGGTCGCCCCATCGGCAACCTGGGCACCGAGTACAACGGCCAGTACCACTTCGCCGGACGCCTGATGCACCCCATCACGCGCCTAAACGAGCTGCCGGGCGCCGCTCCTCAGGACGACGATGACGACGATGACGATGCCGTCCACAACGGTGACAGCCTGGACGACTTCGCCCGGCACCACCCGGACGGTTTGGTCGTGTCCTACGCCAAGCATCCTCCGGCGAACGCCTTCCGCTTTGCCCGACTGATCCAGCCCTCGCGCACCGGCTGGTTGATGATCTGGGACGCCGCGACGCTCAACGCGCTGCACGTGGGTCACCTGCCGCCCGAGCCGAAGCAGCCGACGCTGCTCTACCCGCAGGACTACTGGCGCACGCGGACAGCAGCGCGATGACCGACCCACTCGTCGAACGACTGCGCGCACAGATCGGCGGCGTTCGCGACGGGGCGCTGCTGCGCTTTTCCATTGGCAATGCCCATCTGGGCGATGGCAACTACGTCGAGGCGGCGACTTCCTTCCGCGAGGCGCTGGGTTTCGATCCGGCGTATTCCGCCGCCTGGAAACTGCTAGGCAAGGCGCTGCTGGCCACGGACGACGAGGCTGGCGCCGCCGACGCATGGCGCCAGGGCATCGCCACGGCGACCGGCCGCGGCGATATGCAGGCGGCCAGGGAAATGACGGTCTTCCTCAACCGGCTTTCGCGGAACGGTTGATCCAGTAAGGGTTGCGGCCGGACGCGTTGAATCGCTTGTAGTGCCACTGGTACTGCGTGAAGGCACGCTCCGCGCACTGCTGCACGCCGCGATTGAGCGCGGCGCAGGCCACATCGAGGTCGGTGCTGTCGATGCCTTCCGGCGCCGGCAGGACATGGATGCGGAAGCCGGCACCGTCCGGCAGTCGCTCGGCGAAGCTGAAAAGCACCGTGGCCCCCGTACGCGCCGCCAGGCGCGGCAGCAGGACCATGGTCAGCGCTTCCTCACCGAAGAACGGGGCAAACACACCCTCACCCTCGCGAGGCCGCTGGTCCGGAAGGATGCCGACCGTGCCACCGGCGCCGAGACGCTTGAACAGCGTGCGCACGCCGGCACCCTCGGCCCTCACCTGCTCGGGCGCCAGCTTGCCACGCACCTTGCGCAGCAGGCCCTCGATCGCCTGGATGCGCGGTGGCCGGTAAAGGATGGCCATCGGTGTCTTGCTGCAGAGCCAGTAGTTGAGCAGCTCCCAGCAACCCAGATGGGGCGCGGCAATGATCACGCCCTTGCCCGAGGCCAGCGCGGCTTCGAACAGCTCGCCACCGACGACCTCGCGGATCAGGCCGAGCGAACGGTCGGCGCCGGCGCCCCAGATCGCCGCCACTTCCGTCACGGACTTACCCGCTTCCTCCATCGTGCGCTGCAGGAGTTCCGCCCGCTCGGCGTCGGTCAGTTCGGGGCGGGTGAGCCGCAGGTTGACGGCGGTAACGTGCGTGCTGTGCGAGTGAGCGCGCAATGCTCGCCGGCCCATCCAGGCACCCACCGCGTGCACGGTCCGCAGCGAAAAGAGACTGACCAGCCGAAGGAGGAGGTAGAGGAGGTAGATATCGGGGCGCATCCGGGGAAGTGTACCGCCGCGTGCCGGCCTCCTTTAAGCTTGGCCGCCATCCGCCGTTAGCCTTCCCATGATTGCAGTGATCCAGCGCGTGGAGTCCGCACGTGTCGATGTCGATGGAGAAACCGTGGGTGCCATCGGCGCCGGTCTGCTCGCGCTGGTCGCGGTCGAGCCCGGCGACGGCGAAGCCCAGTGCGTCCGCATGCTCGAGCGGCTGCGCGGCTACCGCGTGTTCTCCGACAGCGAGGGAAAGATGAACCTCAGCCTCGCCGATACCGAAGGCGGCCTGCTCCTGGTCAGCCAGTTCACCCTTGCCGCGGATACGCGCAAGGGCATGCGCCCCAGCTTCACCACGGCCGCGCCCCCGGCCGAAGCGAGCCGCTGGTTTGACCGTCTGGTCGAGCTGGCTGGCGCCGCCCATGCCCCGGGGGTGGAAATCGGGCGCTTCGGTGCCCATATGAAGGTACATCTCATCAACGACGGCCCGGTCACCTTCCGCCTGGAGGTGCGCTGAGGCGTCCCTACGGGGTCCCATGGCCCTTTTCCTTCTCATCGCGACGCTGACGCCCGGCCGGAAACGGCCATCTGGCGCGATTCTTGCGTCCCCTCGATGAGCCCGATCCACTTGAAAACTGGTCAAAAAATCATCAAATGACTATACTGATCGGTTCCTGTAACCCGCGGCGGTCGGCATGACTAATAAAGCTCACGAGCAGCAGTCTGAAATCAAACAGCTCATCTCCAAGGGTTTGGAGCAGGGCTACCTGACCTACGCGGAAATCAACGATCACCTGCCCGACGATATCGTCGATCCGGAGCAGATCGAAGACATCATGGCGGTGCTCAAGGGCGTCGGCATCGAGGTGCATGACTCCGCACCCGACACCGACACCATTTCCGACGGCGCCGCGCCGGGTTCCAGCACGGATGACGAATCCGCCGCTGAAGAAGCCGTGGCCCTGTTGTCGGCTGTCGACGCCGAGGTTGGCCGTACGACCGACCCCGTGCGCATGTACATGCGCGAGATGGGCACCGTCGAGCTGCTGACCCGCGAAGGCGAAATCGCCATCGCCAAGCGCATCGAAGAAGGCCTCAACCAGGTCCAGACCGCGCTGGCCAGCTTCCCCCTCACCATCCAGCTGCTGCTCGAGGAATACGACCAGCACGTGGAAGGCAAGCGCCGCCTGAGCGAAATCCTGGCTGGCTTCACCGACCTCGAGGAAGCCGCGGACGCCGCCAAGGCTGAAGCCGCCGAGGCCGCCGAAGCCGCCGCCGCCGAAGCCAGCGACGACGACGAGGAAGAAGTCGAAGGCGCTCCGGTGGTCGAGGAAGAGGAAGCCGGTCCGACCGGTCCCGATCCGGAAGAAGTGAAGCGCCGCATGGAAGAGCTCCGCTCGCTCCACGGCAAGTTCCAGAAGACCGCGCCCAAGGCCGAGATCAACGACAAGAAGCTCGCCAAGATCCGCGAGCAGATGTCGGAAGCCTTTCTCAACCTGAAGCTCCCGTCGGCCCTGATCGACAGCTTCGTGCGCAAGCTGCGCGAAGTGGTGAACGACATCCGCCACCACGAGCGTGTGCTCATGGACATCTTCGTCAAGCAGGTGAAGATGCCGCGTGCAGAGTTCCTCAAGAGCTTCCCGTCGAACGAAGGTAACCTCGAGTGGGCTGCCGAGCTGGGCCGCAAGCGCCAGAAGTGGTCGCCGAACATCAAGAACTACCGCGAAGCGATCGACGGTGAACAGGAGAAGCTCGCCGCTATCGAGCGCACCCTGTACCTGCCGCTGACCGACATCAAGGAAATCAATCGCGCCATGTCCGTCGGCGAGGCGAAAGCCCGTCGCGCCAAGAAGGAAATGGTCGAGGCCAACCTGCGCCTGGTCATCTCCATCGCGAAGAAGTACACCAACCGCGGCCTGCAGTTCCTCGACCTCATCCAGGAAGGCAACATCGGCCTGATGAAGGCCGTGGACAAGTTCGAATACCGCCGCGGCTACAAGTTCTCGACCTACGCGACGTGGTGGATCCGTCAGGCCATCACCCGCTCGATCGCCGATCAGGCTCGCACCATCCGTATTCCGGTGCACATGATCGAAACGATCAACAAGCTTAACCGCATCTCCCGCCAGATGCTCCAGCAGTTCGGCCGCGAGCCGACGCCGGAAGAACTGGCCAAGGAAATGGAGATGCCGGAAGACAAGATCCGCAAGGTCCTGAAGATCGCGAAGGAACCGATCTCCATGGAAACCCCGATCGGCGACGACGAAGATTCGCATCTGGGCGACTTCATCGAAGACACCAACGCCAGCTCGCCCGTCGAGTCGGCGACTGAAACGGGTCTCATGGAAACCGTGCGCGACGTACTCGCCGGCCTCACCCCGCGTGAAGCCAAGGTACTGCGCATGCGCTTCGGCATCGACATGAACACGGATCACACGCTGGAAGAAGTCGGCAAGCAGTTCGACGTCACCCGCGAGCGCATCCGTCAGATCGAAGCCAAGGCCCTGCGCAAGCTGCGTCACCCGAGCCGTTCGGAGACGCTGCGGTCGTTCCTTGATATCGATTGATTGGTAGCGACATCTGGTTAGTTGAAAACGCCCGCGCAAGCGGGCGTTTTCTTTTGGGGGATGCGATCGCCAAACGCCAATAGCCCGAAGAACCGCTCGCCGGCACAAGCCGTCGCGGCGCATCGGAAGTCACCGACTTTTATTCCGCCTCTCAGTAGGTAGCATAAATGCTCCTTTGGAGTAGCACTTTCGCTACTCATTGATATAGCATGGAGCTATCGGAGTGACCGACGAGCGCATTTCGGTACGAGCCTACGTCAGCGAAATGGGCAAAGACGCCTTTGGCGACTTCCTCGACAATCTCCGACCCGCCGCTGCCGCGAAGGTCGTCGGCGTAGTGGAAAAGCTGGAGAGAGGACACAAGAGCGGCCTGAAGCACGTAGGTGGTGGCGTTGCAGAGTGGATTTTGGATTGGGGCCCAGGCGTAAGGGTCTACGTCCATGAAGACGGCGATACGCTGATTCTCTTGATGGGCGGGAGCTACGGAAAAAGCTCGCAGAGCGTGGAAATCGCCGATGCGAAAGCGCTGGTCCGGGAATATAAAAGGCGGAAGAAAGCCCCGAGCAATTCCGTTTCCGCGGATGGCTGGCGACATCGGCAGGACACCATACGATGAGGATGGGACCCATGGACACCACAATGACAGTAGACCCGCGCGTACGAATCCTGGCGCGCCTTCGTCGCGAGCCCGCATTTGCGATGGCCATGGTCGGCGAAGCCATTGAGCTGATAACTGAAGGCTATGCGGAGGAGGCCCGCTCGGTTCTTCGCACCCTGGCCAACGCAGTTGGATTCGAAGAGTTGGCACGCGTGACGGGAACTCACGCCAAAACGCTCCACCGCCAACTATCACCCGCAGGCAATCCCACCATGAACGCAGTCGCGTTGATTCTCCACGCACTCATGACCCAGCTATCTCCAAAGCCCGTCCGAATGACAGTACGCTTTGAGGAAGCAGAGGCAGCCTGAGCTGGACCCGTAGGTTTGCGTCGACGAGGGTCAGGGGAAGCGCGGGATGGATAGCTTGTCGACCAAGGACATCGTGGGCGCGATTCTGCTGGGGATCGTCTTCCTGGTGGTCGCGTTCTTCGTTCGGGCGGGCTCGGACTCCCGGCGCCCCCGCGAGAAAACCTTCAACTGCTGGCGCTGCAAGACACTGACGCCGCATACCCAACGCACAATCGAAGCGTGGCGCAACGGCGAGACGCGGCTCTTTTGCGGTGCTTGTCACGCCCACTGGCTGCAGTCGCATCCTCTGCCGGCTAGCCAACCTCGACCGATCACCGGCGGGTACAGGCGACGAAGAAGGTCTAGTCCGGTAAGGGCTCTTGTTGTGTTCGGGGTTGTCGTCGCGATGAGCGTTCTCGGCCGTTCTTGCTCATGAGGGAGAGTCCCTCTGCCGAAGGGGCGACCGAACCTAGCGATGTCGCTACATGGCACAAGAAAATGCCCGCGAATGCGGGCGTTTTCAATGAAGCTGTCACCCACCGCTCAGCGGTGGTGAACCGGACGGTGCGCCGGGTAATGATGACGCGGCGGCGGACGATGATATGGGCGGTGGTGCACGACGCGATGGTGGTAGTAGTGGTGATGAACCGGACGATGGTGCACCGGGTGATGCACGACGACCACGCGACGCGATTGCGCCATCGACAGTGCCGGCGCGGCCAGGGCCGCAACAGCCAGTGCCACCGAAATAATCAGCTTCTTCATGGAATCCCCTGTTGGTTGAACTGGGCCAAGCATGGAGGGTGCCGGCTGAACAGTCGACGTCGGCGCGTTAGGCTTCGTCACGTTTCCTTGGCTTTCCATGTGGGCGCCCGCCCATCGTCGAACGACCCTTCATTGGGTACACTTGGCCACCGCGCGCGGGCCTATAGCTCAATGGTTAGAGCAGAGGACTCATAATCCTTTGGTTCCAGGTTCGAGTCCTGGTGGGCCCACCAACGATCCCTCGTTATGCGTCTCGCCATAGTTGCGAACTGATCGAGTATGGATATCGATGATGGCGACTCAGTCTGAGGCGATCGCGGCCGTGGATCAGGCCTTCGGCTCACTGCCAAAACCCGAGCATTTTACGAACTTCACGCATTGCGAAGAGTGCGCAGAGCACGACGAGCTCCTGAGGAGTCGCACGCGCGAAACGCTTTCTTTTCAGGACGTAGGAAATCCTGGATGGGAGCCTATGTGCTTCTCAAGTCCAGAAGGGATGGCGTTCTACATGCCGTCGCTGGCTCGGCTTGTGTTCACTGACCCACCCTATGGCTACGACTGGTACGGCTATCAGCTGCTATTCCACCTCTATTCCGGTGGTTTCTATAACGGGCTTTATACGTACTGCAACGCAGAGCAGAGGCAAGCGATTGCGGTGCTCATCGCAGCAATGATTGAGTCCCATAGCGTTGACATCGAAGCAAGTTCTAGCGAAGACGAGTTCCTTCGCGCACACGAAATCTGGTCGCAGGTGGCGCCGTCGATCCCCTGACGACCAGATCAGCCGTCAGCACGGATGGGCTCGAAGAAGTGAAGGGTAGGCAAACGCGTTAAGCATGACCGATGACCTGGATTGAAACATCCCTGTCATTCACCCGACCTACGGTTGACCGCTAGACAGGCAACCAGCGGTAATTCCTCATGGATCATTCCCGACGCCGTTTTCTGGGCGTCGCCGGCGGATTCGCCGGTGCATGCGTCTTCGTCGAACCATGGCGCGTAGCCCAGGCGATGGA
>Ga0105247_10000808_pt1 | contig 23874 bp, 21 predicted proteins | sample KBSS24metaG_FD_81519 | JGI IMG/M metagenome (GOLD analysis project Ga0105247, IMG submission 81519) | Switchgrass rhizosphere microbial communities from Kellogg Biological Station, Michigan, USA - KBS S2-4 metaG | ecosystem: Host-associated > Plants > Roots > Rhizosphere > Soil | place...
CAGCGCCAGGATCTCGCCAGCACGCAACTCGAAGGTGAGATCGCGGAGCACGGTCTGCCGGGCATATCCCCCATGCAGGTGCTCGACGTGAAGGACGATCTCGCTCACGCCTGCTGCTCCTCTTGGCTGGCCTTGTCAGCAGCGACGGCAGGACCCCCGAGGTAGGCCGCGATGACCTTCGGGTCCCTACTGACTTGATCGGCGCTCCCTTGCGCGATCAACGTTCCGAAGTCCAGTACGTAGAGGTAGTCGCACGAACTCAGTACAAGATCCATGTCGTGTTCGACCAGCAGGACGGAGATGCCCGAGCGCACCACGGAACGTAGTTGCTCTCCGAACCAGCGGCTTTCCCCGCTATCAAGACCTGCTGCGGGCTCATCGAGGAGCAGCACGGAAGGCTGGGAGGCCATCGCGCGCGCAATGCTCACGATCTTTCGATGGCCGTGCGACAGGTTGTTCACCCGCTCGTCTCGGTAGCGCCTCAAGTTCAGCAGGTCGAGCAGGTGCTCCACGAACTGAGGCGGCTGGCCCGGCCGTCCGGTGACTACGTCGCGAACGGCATGCCAAGGTGGGATGTAGCAGCTAGCGACCAGGTTCTCGATGACGCTGAGGTCATCGAAGAGTTCGAGCGACTGGAACGTGCGTGCAACCCCGAGGCGCTGACGCATGTGCGGACGCAGGTTCGAGATACGTCGACCTCGCAGAGCGACCTTGCCCTGCGAGGCGACGAATCCCGACAGGGCATCGATGAAGGTAGTCTTGCCGGCGCCGTTCGGGCCGATGAGGCCCGTGATGGACCCCCCCGCGACTTGCAGGCTCACGTTGTTCACTGCAACGACAGCGCCGTACTTGACGGTCAAGTTCTCGACTTCAAGCACGTTCTCGGCCGAGCGGACAACCGAATCGCCGGAGGACCCGGGAGTGGCGATCGTGCTGGTTGGCGTCGTCATCGTTCTCTCTTCATGGATTTGGAATTGCAACCGAGTGTTCGCTGAGTAAACAGTGACCGGCGACACTTGGCAAGCCCTCCGCGGGATCGGGCAGGGTGTCATTACCGAACATCGGGTTGCAATGTCAAACAACGGTGCGAAATTGTAGATGGGCAGACACTGCACACTCTCCATCGGAAAGCTTGTACATGACACTCGACCAGGCGACCTCCCAGTTCGTCGCGGCTGCATCGCAACCCGGCTCGGTGCCGATCCATGAGTTGCCGGTCGAATCGGCTCGAGCCTTCGGCACGCGGCTGATCCCGATGTACGGAAGCGGACCCGAGTTGGAATCGGTCGAGCAGCTTGACCTGAAGGCAGCAGACGGCGGCTCGTTCGCGATTCGCTGCCTGCGTCCGGCGGACACGCGAGGCGTCATCGTCTACCTGCACGGCGGCGGCTGGGTCGTCGGCGGCGGCCTGGACAGCAATGACACGATGGCCCGCATCCTCGCTTCGGCGACGCGCTGCACCGTCGTGTTGGTCGACTACCGACTCGCGCCCGAGCACCCGTTCCCGATCCCATTACGCGACGCGTCCTTCGCGACAGCTTGGGCCGCCGAAAACCTAGCGAGGCTGGCGGCATCTGGGGCGCCGTTGGTCGTCGCCGGAGACAGCGCCGGCGGCAACCTTGCCATCGGGGTCGGGCGTCTCGCGCGCGATGGTGGGCCCGAGATCTCGCAGCTCGTGCTGGCTTATCCAGTCGCGGACGCGGACTTCGAACGCCCGTCGTACAACGCTCCCGAGAACCAGCTATTGCTGGACCGGCGAGGCATGGAGTGGTTCTGGGATAACTACCTCCCTGACCCCGCTTCACGGATGGACCCGGACGCAAGCCCTGTACGCGATCCCGACCTCGCGGGCGTCCCGCCGACAGTCATCCTGACGGCGGAACACGACCCGTTGCGCGACGAGGGTGAAGAACTCGCCGAACGTCTCGCCGACGCGGGCGTCGAAGTTGAATTGCGACGGTTCGACGGTCAGATGCACGGCTTTCTGACCATGGTCAACATCCTTCCTGGCAGCGCTGAAGGATTGGGGTTCATCGCCGACCGCATCAATGCCGCCCTAGAGCTCCGGCGACCCGACCGTCAGTAGCCCAGTTCTTCGAGCTGAGCCTCGACACGCTTGCGCGCGGCACCGAAACCGGGTGCCGACTTGTCAGCGGCGGAGTCCAGCACGCGGGCAGCTTCGAACAGTTCCCGAAGCCCCAAGGATTGGCCGGGGAGATGGCTGTTGCGGACCCGCTTGATCGTGTTTTCGGGCTCGGGCATTCGGATCACCTCGTTGGGGCTGGCGCGGGGCGTTGTCGTTGACCACCCAACCGCACAAAGGTACGTTACTGCAACCATTTGTTTGATTACGCAAACTACGAGACGCGGTGAGGAATGCCCAGACCAGCACGCTCGGTGGGGCGGACCATCGACGTTCTAAACTTTCTCGGAGCCGATCCGAGCGGGCGGTACTCCCTCACTGCCATCGCGACCGCCCTCTCCTTCAATAAGGCGACCTGCCACGCCATGCTGGTCGAGCTTTCCAACCACAGCATGGTGCTGCGACACCCTGACAAGTCGTATTCGCTCGGCCCGGCGCTGGTGAACCTCGGCACCGCGGCGACCTTGGAAGATGAGGCGGTACTGGACATCGCGGTCCAGGAATTGGCTGCGATCCACGCTGAGCTCAACGTGTCCGGCATGGTGACCAAGTTGATGGGTGGCGAGATCGAGGTCATGGCTCGCCGCGATGTGATGCGTCCGTTGATCGACTTCACGCCCGTCGGCGCGCGAACACCGTGCCGGCCGCCTGCGGGACAGGAATTTCTGGCGTGGGAGTCGAGCCGTGAGATCGACGCCTGGCTGCTCCGCTTGCCGGAGCACGTGCGCGCGGCGCAGCGGCCGCTCTACTACCAGCGGCTCGGTGACGTGCATCGACTCGGTTACCGCGCGAGCATCCTCGAGGACGTCCGTGCGTTGAAGACGCTCTTGCGGCGCTTTGTCGACGGGATGCCCGGGACGGAGCAACTCATCGCCGCTGTCGAGGAACGCGCGCACGGCCCGTTCACTGTCGACGACTACCATTCGGATCTATCGGTGGTCACGAGGTTCCGTGCACCGATATTCGACGCCTCCGGACGCGTCGTCCTGGCGATGTCGATAGGTCCGTTCGGTCCCCACGTGGCCAAGGACGACATTCTGGCGGCAGTCGGGCGACTGTTGGAGGGCACCAGCAAGGTGACCACTTCGCTACATGGCGTCGTTCCCGTGCCGGACTGGGTGACAGTCCGGCCTGACGCAGACGGGAACCACACCCTCAACCCGGGAGCATGAGTCTGTTGCCGGAGAATCGAATGGTGTCTTCCTCGGTATGCGACTCAGCGTCCCGCTGCTGCGCAAATCCGCAGCTCCAGCGATCGTCAACGTCTGCTTGATTTTCGGCGTCACCGGCGGCCACGAAGGTTCGCCGGGTTATCACGAAGGCTTCCCTCGAGAAATGCCTCGGGGACGTACCGACATCGTTGTCGGCACGCCCCCAAGAGCTTCAGCAGGCTACTTCAGCGCGTCGGCACCATTGATCGTCTTCACGTTCTCGATCTTGCCGCCCTTCCACTCGCCCATGAGGGCGGTGAGACCGCAGAGCGCGGGGAGGTCGGGCAAGGCGCTGCCATCACAGGTGTATGTCGCGTCCGGGCCCATCAGGTACTGGTGAATGCCTCCAGACTGCAGCGCCGTGATGACCGAGGCGCTGGTGACCTCGCCGCTCTCAGCGGCCTTCTTCAGCGCACCGTAGATGTTGAAGATGTCCGTGAAACCGTCGACGGCCCACTGGTCGTCGAGCTTGTCGCCCAGGCCGACATTGCTGAATACCTCGCGCAGCACGGCAGCGTCCGGGTCGTCCTGCGAGTCGCCCGGTACCGCGCCGAGCTGGCCGTACACGGTCTGCGACAGAGTCGAGACAATCTTGCTGTTCGCCTCGTTCCGGCACGCCGAACTGGCGTAGAGCGGCTTGTCGAAGCCGAAAGACTTGATCGCGTTGAGGGCGGCGCCGCAGGTGATCGGATCCACATTGAACTCGATGGCGTCGACGCCTTTCGAGGCCACCGTGGAGATGGTCGGCGAAAGGTCAGCAGACGGGTACGGCACCGGGAAGAGCTCGTACTTGACGCCTTGCTTGTCGAGCATCGCCTTGGTGAGCGGGATCAGACCGTTGACGACCGCGGGAACGTTGACGTAGATGATGGCGGTCTTCTTGACGCCGTGCTCCTTCATCATCAGCGCCGTAGCACCGTCAAAGGCATCTGCGTAGTTCGAGATGATGAAGGCCTTGCCTTTGGCGGTCAGCGTCTCGGCGGTGAAGCCAGAGTTCGAGACGTACGGGATATCCGTCTTGCCGGTGACCGCGATGATGTCGTTGTCATCCGAGAGCGTGCCGGCGCTGATGATGACGGGCTTGGCAGTCACAGCCTTGTTCGCGCAAGTGGTCGTCGAGGCCGGAGTCGCGTCGGTGAAGCAGGTGGTCAGCTTGATCGGGCGACCGTTGACGCCGCCGAGCTTGTTGTTTATGTAATCGACCGCTCCCTTGGCAGCCACGGTCTCCTGCGGGTAGCTGGCACCCGACGACGCTCCCTGCTCGTTGATGAAGAAGACGTCGATCGGGTCGCCGGTCGCGGGCGCAGCCGCGGACGAGCCAGCTGCGGATGTAGGCGCCGAACCAGCGCCGCTGGTCGTCGGCGCCCCGGCCGAATCGCCGTCGCCGGAGCTACTACAGGCGGCAAGAGCACAAGCAAGCGCCACCGCCGCTGCGGTAGCTGATGTGATTCGACGAAGCACGCCAATCCCTTTCGATCCCCAGCGCGGCGGGTCCGCGACTGTGAGCTAGGTCATCCAGATGGACGATTCGTCAGAGCGTGGCCTAGATGGCAGTGGGTGTCAATACCTGCGCATCATGACCTTTCGACATTGTCCGACGGTATCCGGGTAGAGCCTCTCGCTAGCTCTGATGGATGCTTCGTCAGGATCCGCTTGCCGCAGTGAACTCCAATTCGACCTCCTCGAGCGCCCTGACGTTCGCGTGGCGATATCGCGGCGTGAATCCGGGTGCCCATCGGATCTCATCCAGCCGATCGAGAATCGCGTTAACCGCCTCGTGCATGACTGCGCGCGCAAGGTTGGAGCCCACACACCGGTGTGGACCGATCCCGAACGCGTAGTGGCGGTTGTGCGGACGGTCGAGCCTGAACTCAAGTGGATCCTCGAAGATCTCGGGGTCCCGGTTCGCCGCAGCGAAGGACAGCGCTACACGCTGACCCTGCTTGATCGACAGGCCTTCGAGTTCGGCATCCTGCGTCACGTACCTCGTCAAGAACGATGTGGGCGCATAAAGACGTAGGAACTCCTCAACGGCAGGCCGCACCAGCCCGCGATCCGCACGCAGCTTCGCCTGAAGCTCAGGGTCGCTCCCCAAACGCGCCAAGGCGCCGGCAAGGGTATTGGTCGTCGTCTCGAGGCCACCGAGAATGATCATGGTGAGTGTCGAGACCGCATCCGCAGCAGAGGCCTGCTCGCCGTTAATCTCGGCGAACACAACTCGTCCGATGAGGTCGTCCGTACGAGGCCCCGCCCGCCGCTCGTCCACCAGCTTTTGCACGTAGGCGCCAAGTTGTATCGCCGCCGCGGCCTGCTTCTCGGGGTCCGTCGGGTCGACCGTCATCTCCACGATGTGCTGAAGATGCTCAAGATCCTCTTGCGGCAGATCGATGATCAGCTGGAAGAAGACTCGCCCGGGTAGGGGGCGGCAGAAGTCCGCGATGAACTCAGCCGTCCCCTTGCCGATCAAGTCGTCGATGAGTTCGTCGGCGATTCGGCGAATATCGGGGCGTTGCTCGTCATGGACAGCCCGGGTGAAGAGCGGATTGAGCGGACGCCGCCACTGTCGGTGCTCGGGCTCGTCCGCATCCATCGGCAGAAGCTTCGGGTAATGCGGACCGCCTACGCCGTATGCAGAGGAATAGGTCTCGATGTCCTGAGCTACCTGCATCAATTGTTCGCCGGCGAGCACGATCCATCGCTTACCGCCCTCGTCCCACGCCACTGGACACTGCGCACGCGCGCTCGCGACGACGGCATCGAAGTCGTCGTGGAATTCGGGAGATGTGGTGGACAGGTGCGGACACGCCTGATCGCGGGGACCGATCTGGTCGTTCCACGTACCGGTGCCGAGCCAGGATTCCGTCACGTCAGGCCCCCAGCGCCATGTGGACCGACTTCGTCTCCAGGAATGGCTCGAGACCTTCGACCCCGCCTTCCCGCCCGATGCCGGACTCCTTGTATCCACCGAAGGGCGTTGTGACGTGTGCGCCAACGAAGGTGTTGATCTGCACGGTGCCGGTTCGCATCCGCTGAGCCAGGTCGTACGCAACTTCGATATCCGTGCCGAAGACCGCGCCACCCAAGCCGTACTCAGTGTCGTTCGCGATCGCGACAGCCTCGTCCAAGTCCTTGTAGGTGAGCACACTGACGACGGGACCGAAGATCTCCTCCCGCGCCACGCGCATGGAGTTGTTCACGTCGACAAGCACAGTGGGCTCGTAGAAGAAGCCCTTCTCCAGGTGCTCTGGCCGCTTTCCACCGATGGCGATCCGAGCGCCCTCCTCGACCCCGACCGCAACATACCTCTCCACCCGGTCGCGGTGGCGCGCAGCAGCCAGCGGCCCAGTCGTGGTTGCCGGGTCCCACGAGCTGCCGATGACCATGCCACCGACGAACTGCTTCATGGCATCGATGAGTTCGTCACGCCGGCGCTCTGAGACCAGTACACGCGTCAGGCCGAAGCAGGCCTGGCCCGTGTTGATGAGACCACCAATCAGCAGTGGCGTGATCGCGTCGGCGAGGTTGGCGTCATCCATCACGATCGCGGCGGACTTGCCGCCAAGCTCGAGTGTGAACCGGCCGATTCGCTGCCCCACCGTCGAGATGATCTGCTTCGCCACCGCCGTACTGCCGGTGAACGTCACCTTGTCGATGTCCGGCGATGCGACGAGTGCCTCGCTCCCCTCGCGATCGGCCACAACCACATTGATGACCCCGCGCGGCAGGATCCCGTCACGGGTCATCTCCCCTGCGACCTCGCCGAGGATGTCGACTGCGAGCGGCGTCTCGGGCGAAGGTTTAACCACTGTCGTGCAGCCAGCGACGAGGGCCGGGGCGATCTTCATGCAGGCAACCGGGAAAGCACCGTTGAAGGGCACGATGGCCGCGACCGGGCCGACCGGTTCCCGCAGGATGCGCGTCGTTGATCCGTCCTGGCGCAGGCGGTCCTCACGGAACTCGAAGCTTCGCGCCAGGTCCGCATAGAACTTCAGGTAACTGAAGGCGCCCTGCTGCGAGGCCTGCGACATCGTGATCGGCATGCCGATCTCGGCGGTAGCGGCATAGGCGAGATCCCCCGCCCGAGCTTCGAGTCTCCGGCGCAGCTCGTCGACAACATCTGCGCGCTCCGACGGCGCCATCTTCCGCCAGGGCCCCTCATCGAACGCCACGCGGGCGGCACGAGCTGCACGCTCGACATCCGCGGCGGACGACTCGCGAACCGTACCGGCGATCTCTTCGGTGGACGGATCGATCACCTCGATCACTCGCTCACCGGTCGACGGCACCCACTCACCGTCGATGAAGCTCTCGGTACGTTCCTTCACCAGGCCGACGGTGGCCTGCTCCGTTGCTGCCATGAAGCGACTCCTCGTTGAGTTGCGCCTACGACTCTGCGCCGACGCTGATTTCTGTGTGGGCCTGGCTGTAGGTCTGGGTGGTGTTCGCGCGGATCTGCTCAATCGTCACCAGGTGACGGGAAGCCGATGAATCCCGTAAACCGCCATCTCATGCTTGAACGGGAGTTCTCCAACGGGTTCCGCGAGCGCGAGGGTCGGAATGCGCCGGTAGAGGGTCGCGTACACGACCTGGAGTTCCAGACGCGCGAGTGATTGCCCCAGGCACTGGTGGGTTCCATAGCCAAATGCGATGTGGTTGCGTGGGTTTCGGGCGAGGTCGAGCTTGTCCGGGTCCTCGAAAGCCTTCGGGTCGCGATTGGCGATGTCCGCCGCCGCGATGATTCCCTCGCCCCGCGCGATGTGCTCGCCGCCGAGCTCGATGTCTTCTAGCGCGACTCGACGCCGCCCGTGGTGCGTGACGGTGAGGAAGCGCAGCATTTCCTCGACCGCGCTCGCGACGAAGGCCGAATCATCTGAGCGCTCGCGCAGGCGCTCCAGCTCATCCGGCATCTCCAGGAGTGCAGCCGTGCCGAGGGCGATCATGTTCGCGGTGGTCTCGTGGCCGGCGACGAGCAGTAGACGCGCCATTTTGGCGATCTCATTCCGCGTCATCGCGCCGCTTCGGAGTTCGCTGACTACCAGCCGGCTCAACAGGTCATCACCGGGATCAGCGTTCTTGCGGTCGATCAGCGTCTCGAGGTACGCGATCAGTTCGTCCATTGCCGCCGCGGACTCGGCCGGCGTCACCGCGGAGCTGTTGAGAGTGACACTCAGCCGGTGAAAGAGCGCACGGTCCGCGTACGGCACCGCTAGTAGTTCGCAGATGACCAGCGACGGCACCGGTAACGCGAACGCCTCAACCAGATCGATGGGCTTGGGTCCGGAGAGCATCTCGTCGACCAAGTCATCGACGATCTGTTGCACCTGCGGCCGCATCGTTTCTATGCGCTTCACCGTGAAGTCGGCGGCCAGCTTGCGCCGCTGAACGTTGTGCTCAGGGTCGTCCTCGTTGATGAACGTCTTCCCCTTGAGCTGGCGCGCTTCCATGCTCGCGCTCATGTGCGGGAAGCCTTCTCGCGTCGTATCTGCACTCGAACGCGGATCTGCGAGCACCGTTCTGACCTCGTCGTACCCGACGACAAGCCAGGGCGACCGGCCGTCCCATTGCGGAACCCGCGTCAAAGCAGTCTCCGCTTGCAGCGCGGCAAGTTCACGGGGCGGATCGAAAGGGCACCGCGGATCCCGAGCGAGCGGGTAGGCGGGGCACTTGGGTTCAGTACTAGTCATCGGATCCTCGGAATCGGTTCATCTGTGCGAGTGCGCGCCAAGCGTTCTGCTCACGAGGCTGCGACGAAGCTCACGTAAGTGGCAGCCTATGCCATGTACTGCGGTGGGTGTCAAGAGCTTGCCCCCGGTGTTGCTAGTCATCGAGATTGAATCCCTCGTAGCCGGCAGCCGCTATGCGTTCGCAGGTCTCCCGGTAGGCGCCGACGCCACCGAGATAAGGCATGAACACGCGCGGTTTTCCGGGAATGTTCGCACCGAGGTACCAGGAGTTCGCAGTCATCATGAGCGAACGCGAAGCGACTTGATTGACGTGCTCGACCCATTCGTCCTGCGCCGCCGCATCGGCTTCTGCGATTCGCTTGCCCTGGGCACGAAGGTTCTCCAGCATTTCGACGATCCACTCGACGTGCTGCTCGATCGAAGTGACCATGTTGCTCAGCACGGAAGGGCTTCCGGGACCGGTCACGGTGAACATGTTGGGGAAGCCTGCGACCGCCACGCCGAGGTACGTCCGCGGACCGGCCTCCCACGCGTCGGCGAGCGCCTGACCGCCCCTGCCCTTGATGTTCAATCGGAGCAGAGGGCCGGACATCGCGTCGAACCCGGTCGCGAAGAGCAGCACGTCGTACGCCCGGCTCTCGGACTGCGTCCGCACCCCGTTGATCGTTATCTCGGCGATCGGGTCCTTGCGCACATCCACGAGCTCGACGTTTGACCGGTTGTAGGTGTCGTAGTAGTTCGTGTCGAGGCAAATGCGCTTACCTCCGATCGGGTTGTCACGCGGCGTCAGCCTCTCGGCCACGTCCGGGTCGCGGACGATGCTGCGGATCCGCTCCCTGACGTACTCGGCCGTGACCTCGTTGGCATCCGCATCCAGGAGAGTGTCAGCGAAAGTGCTGACGATGGAGCCGGCGCCGTATGTCCAGCGTGCGTCGAGCGCCTGCCGCCGCTCCGGCTCGTCGACCTCCCGTGCCTTCTTACCGGTGGACGGGAAGACGATCGTCCCGGTAGACGCTTTGCGACAGCTTTCGCGCAGCTCCGAGTACCGCGACTTGGCCTCGACGAGTTCGTCTCCGCCGAGAGGCCGGTTCTGGGCGGGCACAGCGAAGTGCGGCGTGCGTTGGAAAACGGTCAGATGGCCAGCGACCTTGGCAACCTCGGGAATCAGCTGGATCCCGGAGGAACCGGTACCGATGACGGCAACCCGCTTACCCGCCAAGTCGATCGGATCATGGGGCCATTGACCCGTGTGGTGAACCGGTCCCTCGAAGGTCTCCAGCCCAGGGATCGCCGGCACCGAGGAAGTTGAAAGGCAACCGACGGCGGTGATGAGGTAGGTGGCCTCGAGCGGCTCGCCGTCCTCGACTTCGACCAGCCAGTCACGCGTGACTTCCCGGTAGGTCGCCGCAAGAACGTCGGTGTTGAACGCGATGTCGCGGCGCAGGTCGAACCTGTCAGCGACGTGGTTGAGATAGGCGAGAATCTCAGGCTGGGCAGCGAACCGCTCTGACCACACCCACTCCTGCTGTAGCTCCTCGGAGAAGGAATACGAGTAGTAGATGCTAGGGACGTCGCAGCGAGCGCCCGGGTACCGGTTCCAATACCAGGTGCCGCCGACGTCCGCAGCACGTTCGACGACCCGCACGGAGAACCCGCGCTCACGCAAGCTGTGCAGTGCATACATGCCCGCGAAGCCTGCGCCGACCACGACAACATCGAACCGAGCCACCGATCGCGCTCCCTCAGTCACTTCGCGACAGTGCCCATGTCAACCAGCAACGAGGTGCCGGTGACATATCGCGCCTCGTCCGAGGCCAGGAACAGAACCGCGTTGGAGATGTCGATCGGCTCGACCCACGGCACCGGCAGGAGGTTGAGCGTGGCCATGCGCTCCTTGATCTGCTCTTCGGTCGGGTTGTCCAGGTCGGGTGCGAAGAGGTTGTAGGTCGCTTCGTTGTGGACGAGATCGGTATTGACCGTTCCCGGGTTCACGGTGTTCACACGGATGAAGTGCTGCGACAACTCCTGGGTCATCGCCTTCATGAGTCCGACCGTGCCGTGCTTGGCAGAAACGTAGTGCGCCACGTTGGGCGCCGCCTTCACACCCATCGCGGAACTCGTCAGGATGATCGAGCCTCCGGTGCCCTGCTTGATCAGGATTGGGACGACCGCCTTACACGTGTGCCATGTCCCGGTGAGGTTGACGTCGATTACGTCGCGCCATTCCTCCTCCCTGAGCTCTGCGACGGTGTTGTACGTCCACGAGCCCGCGTTGGCCGACACGATGTCCAGACGTCCGAGTTGGGCCACGGAGTCGGTGACCGCGGCCTGGAGCGCATCGAAGTCGCGAATGTCGACCTGTGCGGTAACCACCCGGCGACCAAGTGCCTTGACCAGCCGCTCGGTCTCGGCGAGGTCCTCGGGTGTGCTCGGCTTGGCGACGTTCGCACCCACCGGGCCGCAGATGTCCAGCGCAATGATGTCCGCGCCTTCCTCGGCGAGCCGAACGGCGTGGCTACGGCCTTGGCCGCGGGCCGCTCCGGTGATCAGCGCGACCTTGCCTTCGACCCTGCCCATGATCAGTCTCCTTGCTCCGTTCTTGAAACGACTGAAACGGCGTCGACCTAGGACGAAACGGAAGCGCTAGCTAGCACCCTTGGTTCCAGGCATCCCAGCCGGGGTAGCAACTTGCCCGGTGATTCGCGCGGCAGTTGCGCCGGCATCCACGATGATGTTCGTTCCGCTCACGTAGCTGGCGGAGGTGCTGTTGACGAAGAGCAGCGCTGCCGCCTGCTCATCCGGGCGAGCAGGCCGACCGATCGGCAGCTCGCGGTTGTCCCAGAAATCAGCACCGTAGAAGTTGCGGAAGTCCGCTGTCATGCCGGTGGAGGTGTCGCCCGGACTAACGGCGTTGAGCCGGATGCCCTGCCGGATCAGCTCGAAACTTCGGTGCATCGTGTAGAGGATCACCGTCGCCTTCGAGAACCGGTAGCCGGTGTCGACGACCGCCAAATGCTCCTTCACCCAGCGCTCTCCGTCGGTGAAGCTTTCGGTGGCCAGCAGCTCGCGAATCGGGTCAACAAGCTCGGGCCAGCCGAGTCCACCGACGGAGGCGACGTTGGCGATGGCCGCGCCGGGGGCATTGAGCTTGGGCAGCATGGCCTCGGTGAGGTGTCGCAGGCCGAGGAAGTTCACCGCCATGACCGGCTCAGGACCGAACGTCTGGGGAAGACCGGCGCAGTTGAAGTGCGCATCGACGCCGTCCGGTATCTGCTCGACCGCGGCGTCAATTGACGAAGGCTGGCTCAGGTCGACTGTGAGCGTGCGGGCTCCCGCCAGCTCGATCGGCCTGAGATCCAGTGCCACAACGTCCGCATGGGCAGCGACCAGCGAGGCCGCAGTCGCGGCGCCGATGCCCGAGGCAGCTCCGGTGACGACTACTCGCTTACCTTCGTAATCGCTCATGCGCGGAGCTCCTTCATCAGGTTGGTGGTGTCGGCAAGGTCCTCGAGACGTAGCACCTTGTCCACGAATGCTTCGGCCTTCTCCGTGGCGAGCGGGGTGCGGGCGTAGGAGGCGTTCACCATGAACTTGGAGACGACCTCGTCTGCGGAAAGCCGGCTGTACGGCCAGATGCCCTTCGGCTGGTCGCAACGGTGTTCAACAGTCTGACCATCGACGGTCTTGACCGTGATCCGTGCCGGCAGCGCCGCCTTGCGGATCGCCAGGCTGGGGTCGTCGATTGCCGTGATCTTCTGCGCGAACTGCAGGATCTCCTCGCGTCCCAGGTTCTCAGGCAGGAAATCATGCAGCGTGACATTGCCCGTGACGGCCGCTACGGCAATGGAGTAGGGGATCGAGAACTTGGCATCCATCGAGGTAGTCGGAGCACGACGGACCTCGATCGGCTGGCAAAGCGCGAGGGTGCCAAGTGTCGTCGCGATCGTAAGTTCCTCGACGTCGTCCGCCTTCAGACCGACCGTTGCGAATAGCTGCAACGTAGCGTCGATCGCCGGGTGCGAGCCACCGCAAGCAGGCCATACCTTGAACGACGCTTCCACTCCGCGGAAGTACTCGCCAAGACGGTCGAGCACGATCGAGCGGTCGTAAGCGTTGTCGAAATAGACCGGGAAGAGTCCGCCACGGCCTTCGAAAATGTTCTCGATCCCGTCAGCACCAGCGGCTGCCAGTTGAGCGGAAAGAACACCGTTCTCGTTCGGCAACGCGCCGTTGAAGGAAGCGATACCGGAGTTCGCGCTCCAGCGCATCTCAAGAGTACCGGCGCAGCGCACATACGCCTGGCCGAGCGCATTGTGGACGCCCTGAGCATCGAGACCGAATAGCTTGGCGCAAGTCGCGGCTCCGGCGAAGCTACCGAAGACCGGAGTGCCGAACCACGCGCGAGTGCTGTCGACTGCGGAGGCGAGGCGAACTCCCACGTCGTTGCCGATCGCGATCGCCAGCAACAGATCCTTACCGGTGGTACCGGGGCGACTCTCGGCAAGCGCGATACCGCTGGGCACGGTCGGCGTACTTGGGTGGTAGCCGGCGTCCCGTACAAGGTCGTCGTAGTCGAGTCCGTGTACGAATGCACCGTTCAGCCATGCGGCAGATGCGGCCGGGAGCTGGCCGTCGAAGCCGATGACGGTGCTCTCCGGCGTACCTCCGCGGGCCATAGCGGTGTTGACATAAGCGTCAACGCCGGGAGTCAGACCGGTGGACGCCAGCGTGACACCGATCGTGTCGATGATGCTGAGCTTCGTCGTCTCGATTACTTCGGAGTCGAGATCGGCGAAGTGGGCCGCCGCGACATACTCGCTCAGTGCGTATGAGAGGTCGCGGTCCTCGGCTGCTGCAGATCCGCCGGTAGTCATCAGGCACTCTCCTCGAGCCGGATAGCGAGCGCCGGGCACACGGCTGCGGCTTCGCGGACGTGCTCCAGGACGTCCTTGGACGGTGACTCGGTCAGCAGCATGACCAGCCCGGTGTCTTCCTCCTGATCGAAGACGGTCGGCGCCGACAGGACGCACTGACCGGCTCCGATGCAGGTTTCGCGGTCGATGGTGATCTTCATATCGCCCTTTCTGGCGGTCCCTAGTTACGTCGACGCCCGACGCGAGACGAACTGCAGAGGTGTGCGGATGCGCGCTGAGTGAGCGGCGTCACGTGCCTTTGGTGGCAGCCTATGACGTTCGCTGCACTCTCTGTCAATAGCCAGAGTACAAGACTCTCGAGATTTCTTAGGTGACAGTTTCTGCCAGATATGGCATTCTCCGACGCATGGTGGAAGCGGGATATCCCAGCGTCCGAAGGGTCGTTGTAGTCGGGGCCGGACTCGGCGGACACCGCACCGTTCTGGCACTTCGCAACTCCGGCTACCGCGGCTTGATTTCGCTCGTCGGGGATGAGGACGCGCTGCCGTATGACCGTCCCCCCCTGTCCAAGCAAGCGCTACAGACCGGTTCGACCGCACCCGCACTCAGCAATCTGGATCAGTACCGAGAACTCGGCGTCGCCCTTCATCTCGGCAATGCGGCAGTTCACCTGGATAGCGAGGCATCGGTCGTCGCCCTTGCCGACGGCTCTGCGTTGCCGTACGACGCCCTGGTCATTGCTACAGGCTCACGGGCGCGCACGCTGCCCTTCCTGGAGGACGTCGGAGCGCTAACCCTCCGCACGGAGGCGGACGCCTCAACGCTCCGAGCTGAGCTAGTGCGGAGTAGGCGACTCGCGGTGATCGGCGGTGGCTTCGTTGGCTGCGAGGTGGCCTCGAGTGCACGGACGCTCGGCCTGGACGTCAGCATCATCGAGGCGCTGCCCTCACTACTGATGCGGGGTTGCGGTCCGGTGGTCGGGGGACTGGTACGGACGATCCACGAGAACAATGGGGTCAAGGTTCTCTGCGACACCGGCGTCGTCTCGGCCCGGCGTGATGCCCATGGAATCACGCTCGGCCTGTCCAACGGCGAGGAAGGCCAATTCGATGTCGTTGTCGTTGGGATCGGGGGATACCTCGATCTCGACTGGCTCGCCACCTGCCCACTCGTCATCGACGACGGGATCATCTGCGACGCCTCAGGGCAGACGAGTATCCCCAACGTCTTCGCGGTTGGTGATGTGGCTCGCTGGCGTCAGCCCGACTCGAGCCTGAGCCCCCGGTGCGAGCACTGGACAGCGACTGTCGAGCAGGCGGCCGTCGTCGCTCACAACATCGCCAACAGCGACACACGTACGCACGACGCGACTCCGTACATCTGGAGCGATCAGTTCTCGACCAAGGTCCAAGTTGTCGGTCGGCCCAACCCTGAGGACACTGTAGAGATCGTCGAGTTCGGCGAGCAGGCGCGTCCAGTTGCGCTCTACAGCGAGGGGTTGCGCCTCACCGGCGCGGTAGGCATCGGCGCCGCCGCAGCGGTGGTCCGACTCCGGAGACTGTTCTCCGATCGGGACGTCAGCCTCGAGGCCGCCCGCGAGGCCCTCGGGCTGGGTCGAACGACCAGCGCCAGTCAATGACTGATTCGGCAGCTACTGCGACATACTGCGTATACCGCCAAATCGCGTGTAGCCTACGGCCGTGACCGAACCCCTGTCATTGCGCGAACGCACCCGGCTCGCGGTCCGCGAAGAAATGATTCGCTGCGGCATGGACCTGTTCGCCCGCGAAGGCTACGACGAGACGACGGTTGCCGAAGTCGCCCGCGCGTCGGGCATGTCCGAACGAAGCTTTTTTCGCTACTTCGCCTCGAAGGCCGACTTGGCGCTCGCCAGTCAGGAACAGATTGGCAAGGCGCTGGCCGCCCGACTCGCAGAACGCCCGATCGCGGAGCACCCATGGGTCTCCATCCGCCGAGCATTCGATCCCATCGTGACCACGATCGACGAAAACCCGGAAGGGCGCTCACGGCGGCTCATCGAAATGCTCCACAGCACCCCCGAGCTCGGCCATGCCCAGCTCGGCGCGCGCTACGAATGGGCACGGTTACTGACGCCACACGTTGCGTCGCATCTGCCGCCGCTTGAAGAGAGCGGGCTTCCCGATCCGCGCGCCGCGGCGATCGCGGTATCGGCCGTCATGTCGTACCAGACGGCGCAGGATGCGTGGCTTGAAAGCGACGGCAAGGCCTCGATGGCCGTCCTCCTCGACCAGGCGATGGACGCCGTTGCCGACATCAGGAAGATGAAGACGAAGCGAGCACTGGCAAAGCAGGCCTGAGACTGTGGCGTTCACTGACCCGTCCAGCCGGGTTGCCCGGAACGCTACGTGGCCAAGGCCTGCCCCAAGGACACCAGTGTCCGCCGTTCAGGCCGAAAGGTCGATGAACACTCGGAATCTCACGGGCCAGCAATCGCGCATGGTGTCAGCGAGACCGGCGGCCAAGTAAGAAGGCCAGCACGAGAGCGACGACGCCGCCGACGACAGGTATCAAGCGCTTGGCCACCGCTGGACCAGCCGAACCGAGAAGGTCGATGGGCACGACCTCGGCAGGGTTCGGCCGCGGCCGCGACACGGCCGACGTGGTCGGGGCGGGCTCGGGTGCAGAATCCGTCACTAACGCGGCTGGGCTGCTGTGCTTGGCCCCGGTGTTGTTTGCCAGGCCGGTGTCGCTTGGTGTTGCGGCCGTAGGGGCTGGTGCGGCGAGGACGTCGCCTGCGGTGAGCTTGCCCGAGAGGCAGTCGGCGAACTGTCCGATGAGCTTGTTGCCGACGTCCACCATCACGCCGCGGCCGAACTGGGCCGGTTTTCCGGTGATGTTGAGGTCGGTGACGACCACGACCTCGGTGGAGCCGGCAGCCTTTTCCGTCAGCACCGCGGTGACGACTGCGCTCGCGGTCCCGTTTCCGCGGGCGTCGCGGCCTTGGGCGTCTATGACGGCCCGATGCGCCGTTTCGTCTTTCTCGACGAAGCTGGCCTTTCCCTTGTAGGTCAGGCCGATCGGGCCGAGCTTGACCTTTACGGTGCCGGTGAAGGCATCACCATCGACGGTATCCAGCGCCGCGCCGGGCATGCAGGGCGCGATGGTTTCGACGTCGAGCAGCGTCTTCCAGGCTGCGTCGATACCGACGGGGACGGTGAATGAGTGTTCGAGCTGCACGGGGAGATCCTTCCAACGGTGACCGCAGAGCACCTCGTGCAGTTGCCCTGAGGCCGGCTGTGCGGCGGTCCTGCAAACCATGTGATTTTCATTCACTCTAGGCGCCGTTCATCTGGCGGCCTCTTGGATTGGCTACGTCATATTCGACCGATCACCTCGGCCAAGGCCTCGAACGCGGCAAGGCTGTGACCGGACACCAAGTCGTCGATGTAGGGCAGGGCGGCGAGCATTCCCCGGGTCGCAGGGGCGAAGCCAGGCCGGTGTTGATGCGGATGCACCCAGACCACGTGATCGGCCAGCCGCGCCAAGCGGAGCATCTGCTCGCCGAGCAGGCTGGGATCTCCCCGCTCCCACCCGTCGGAGAAGAGCAGCACCACCGCGCCCCGGGCGGTGCCCCGCTGTCCCCAGAGGTCCAGGAAGGCTCGCAGAGATTCTCCCAGCCGGGTACCCCCGCTCCAGTCCGGGATTGCCTCGGCGGCCGCCGCGAGGGCCTGGTCGGGATCGCGCAACCGCATCTGACGGGTGACGCGGGTCAGTCGGGTTCCGAGGGTGAAGACCTCGGTAGCGCCAGGGCTCACCCGCGCGGCGGCATGTCCGAAGCGCAGCAGCGCATCGGCATAGCTCGCCATCGACCCGCTGACATCGATCAGCAGCACGAGCCGCCGCGGTTTGACCCTGGGTCGCACTCGCCGCAGTTCGGCCGGTTCTCCGCCGTTGGCGAGAATGCCGCGCACGGTTCGGCTCAGATCGATTCGCCGGTTCCGGCCCGCCTGGTACCGCAGCGTCCGCCGGCGACCCGTGCGAGGGGCAAGCAGCTGGATGAGCAGTCGGATCTCCTCCCGTTCAGCGGCGGCCAACGTGGCCACGTCGCGATGCGCCAGGGCCTCTTGCGCCGAAGCAAGGCTGCGGATCAGGAGATCCTCGTGTTCGGCCGGCCCGGCGGGCGGGTCGGCCTCACTCGTCGGCAGCAGCGGAAACGGACGGTCGCCGACTACGAACTTGCCGGTGGGGGCACCGCGGCCGAGGAACCAACGCTGAAAGGTGTCGTCGTAGCGGGCGAGGTCGTCGGGGGCCGCGCACAGCGTCAGCCGGCCGGCCCAGTAGACCTGATCGATGTCGAGCGCGTCGATCTGGGCCAACGCGGCCAGCGCGGCCGAGACCCGGCCGGTGTCAGCAGGCACGCCGACCTCACGGAGCGCGGTCGCGAAACCGACCAGCTCCGCCGCGACGTCGGGCGAGGGACTCGCCGCGGCCGGATTCAGTTCGGCCTCGGCGTCGAGCCGTAGACACCCCACGCGGACGCCAGTTCGGGCAGCACATCACGCATGGAACGTTCCTGGTCCTCGTGGTACTTCAGCGCCGCCCCCAGGGTGACGCCGGCTCGCTCGAGGTCGAAGCTGTCCGCTCCCAGCAGGTGCAGTGCCTCCACCCAGTCGATCGTCTCGGCGACGCCGGGCGGCTTGAGCAGGCCGGCTCCGCGCAGAGCCCGAACTGCGGCCACCACCTGTTCGGTGAGGGTCGTCGACGCCTCAGGCAACCGTCGTCGGACGATGGCGACCTCGCGCTCGGCGCTCGGGTGCCCAACCCAGTGATAGAGACACCGACGTTTCAGAGCGTCGTGCACCTCACGGGTGCGGTTGGAAGTGAGCACCACCAGCGGTGGGACGTCCGGCTTGATCGTTCCCAGCTCGGGGATGGTGACCGCACCGTCGGCGAGCACCTCGAGCAGGAACGCCTCGAACTCGTCGTCCGCCCGGTCGATCTCGTCGATCAGGAGCACCGACGGCGACTTCTCCAGGGCCTGCAGGATCGGTCGGGCGACGAGGAACCGTCGGTCGTATAAGGATGATTCCAGCTCCGCGCCGTCCTGTCCGGCATTTTCGCGGGCCCGCAGGTGCAGGATCTGCCTGGGGAAATCCCAGTCGTAGAGGGCTTGGCTGGCGTCGATGCCCTCGTAGCACTGCAGACGCAGGAGTTCGGCGTGGGTGATCTGGGCCAGGGCGGTGGCGAACGCGGTCTTGCCGACCCCGGGATCTCCCTCGAGGAATAGCGGTCGCCGCATCCGCAAGGCCAGGAACGCCGAGGTGGCCAATCCGGGGTCAGACGAGTATCCGACGGAGTCCAGTGCGGTGGCGACCGCGGCGGGACTGTCGAAGGTCGACACGCGGGCTAGTTCGACGCGGCGGTGAGCGATCGGGCGGTCAACACCCGGGCCAGATGGCGGCGGTAGTCGCTGTCACCGTGCATATCGCCACTCGGCTCGGTTCCGTCGTCGGCCAGTGCGGCGGCATCGGCCACCGAGGCACCGTCGCGAAGCGCGGCTTCGGTGGCGCTGGCTCGGACCGGGGTGCCACCCATGTTCGCCAGGGCGACCCGTCCGGCCACCGTGGCGACCGCGACGATGGCCCAGTCGTTGGCGCGGCGAGTGAACTTCTCGTAGTGCGCGCCCGTGGCCCCGGTGCGGGGTACCCGGATCTCGACGAGCATCTCGTCTGGCTGAAGCGCGGTCGCGAAGTAGCCGAGGAAGAAGTCGGTGGCCGCGATAGTCCGTCGGCCGTTCGGTCCCTGCGCGACCAACGTCGCGTCGGAGGCGAGCACGGCGGCGGGCAGATCGGCGGCGGAGTCGGCGTGTGACACCGAGCCGCCGATGGTGCCGCGGTGGCGCACCTGCGGGTCACCAACGTAGGACGCCGCGATCGAGATGAGCGGTGCCTCGGCGTGGAGCACGTCGGAGGCCACCAGGTCGCAGTGTCGGGTCAGCGCTCCGATGGCCACCTCGTCGCCTTCGGTGCGGACGTAGGACGCTTCAGACAGGTGGCCGATGTCGACGATGACTGAGGGAAACGCGAAGCGGAGTTTCATCATGGGCAGCAGGGAATGTCCGCCGGCCATCAGCTTTGCCTCGTCGCCGTGCTCGGTCAGCAGCGAGATCGCATGCTCCACAGTCTCGGCGCGGGCGTAGTCGAACGCCGCGGGGATCACAGCGAGGCCCCGCTCGTCGTCTCTGCTGCGGCCAGCACAGCGCGCACGATGTTGTGGTAGCCGGTACACCGGCAGAGGTTTCCCTCCAGGCCTTCCCGGACTTCTCGCTCGGTGGGATGTGGGTTGTCGGCGAGCAGTCCGACCGACGCCATCACCATGCCGGGCGTGCAGAAGCCGCACTGCAGGCCGTGCTCGGCACGGAATGCGGCCTGAACCGGGTGCAGCTCACCATCGGCTGAGGCCAGGCCCTCCAGGGTGGTCACCGACGTATCGGCCGCCTGCACCGCAAGCACGGTGCAGGACTTCACCGACTCGCCGTCCACGAGGACCGTGCAGGCACCACAGGACGTCGTGTCGCAGCCGATGTTGGTTGCCTTAAGGCCCCGCACGTCGCGAAGGTAATGCGCCAGCAGCAGCCGGGGCTCGATCTCGTCGCTGTGCTGGACTCCGTTGACCGTGATCGATACCTGCATCAGTTGCCTCCTTCAGCGGCCTGGATGGCCGTCCAGACCCGGAACGACGTGGTGGGCATGTCGATGTGCCGCACGCCGAGATGGGCCACGGCGTCGACCACGGCGCTCTGCACCGCCGGGGTGGACCCGATCGTGCCCGCCTCGCCGATTCCCTTTGCCCCCAAGGGGTTGTACGACGTCGGGGTCTCCATGGTCACCAGTTCGAAGCTGGGCAGTTCGGTTGCCGACACGATCGGGTAATCGGCGAAGGTGGTCGTCGTCGGGTTGCCGTCCTCGTCGAACAAGACCTCTTCGAGCAGCGCCTGCGCCGCCCCCTGGGCCAGGCCGCCGTGGCGCTGACCTTCGGCGATCAGCGGGTTCATGATGACGCCGGCGTCGTCGAGGGCGATGATGCGCTGCAGCACGGCCTTGCCAGTCTCGGTGTCGACCTCGACCACGGCGACATGTGCACCGAACGGGTAGGTCGCGCCGGGCGCGGTGAAGACACTGCGGACCTTCAGCGGTTCGCGGGCGGCGAGCTCGGCGAACGTGGCACCGGAGCCGGGCACGCCGGTCACGGTCAGCCCTGCGTTCTCGAGGTCGACCACGAGGTCGGCCGGATCGACCTCCAGCTGATCGGCCGCGCGCAGCTTGGCCAGCTCGATGAGTTCCTGCGAGGCCTGCCGGACAGCCGCACCACCTTGCTGAAGGCTGCGCGAGCCGCCGGTGCCACCGCCTTCGGGGACCAGGTCGGTGTCACCCCACTTGACGGTGATCTTCTCGATCGGGATGCCCAGCTCGTCACTGGCCAACATCGCCCAGACCGTCGAGTGGCCCTGCCCGTGCGGGGAGGTGCCAGTCAGAATCGTGGCGGACCCGTCCGGATGCACTTCGACGGTGGCGTTCTCGTGCGGCGCGCCGGATTCGGCACCACCGCCGGTGATCTCGACGTAGACCGACACCCCGATCCCTAGTTGCAGGACGTCACCGCGCTCGCGGCGCTGGGCCTGCTCGGCGCGTAGCCCGTCGTAGTCGGCGGCGGCCAGGACCGCTTCGAGAGCCGCCGGGTAGTCGCCGGAGTCATAGAGCGCGCCGCCCTTGCTCGTGTACGGCTCGGTGAACGCGGCCAGCAAGTTGCGCTTGCGCACCTCGGCCGGGTCCATCCCGATCTCGGCGGCGAACAGGTCGAAGGCGCGTTCGATGGCGGCGGTCGCCTCGGGTCGGCCGGCGCCGCGGTAGGCACCGACCGGCGTGGTGTTGGTGACGACGCTGGCGAACGAGGTCTCGAGCCGTTCGATGTCGTACACCCCAGGGGCCATGAGCACGGTGAGCGTGGGCAGGATGCCGCCGACGCGCGGGTAGGCGCCGCAGTCCTGCAGCACCTCCAGGCGGTAGGCCTTGACCTTGCCGTTGCGGTCCCCGCCGATGGTGACGGTGTGGACCTGGGCCCGGCCGTGCGTCATCCCGACCATGTTTTCCGAGCGGGTCTCGACCCACGTGGCGGGTCGCCCGACGTGCCGGGCGGCCACCGCGACCATGACCTGCTCGACGTCGGCCCCGAATTTGGCTCCGAAGGCGCCACCGACATCGGGGGTGATGATCCGGACCTGCTCGGCCGAAAGCCCGAGCGCGGTGACTACGGCGACCTTGGTGCCCTGGGCGCCCTGGTTGGGCATCCACAGGGTCAGTCGGCCGTCCTCACCCCAGGCTGCGGCCGCACTGCGGACCTCCAGCGGCGCGACGGCGACCCGCTGGTTGACGATCTCGCGGGTCACGACGACCTCGCAGTCGGCGAACGTCTCAGCCGCGAACTCGGGGTCACTAGCGTATGCGACGTTCGTCCCGATCTCCGGGAACAGGAGAACGTCATCAGACCGGGCCTGCTTCGGGTCAACGACCACGTTGAGGGGCTCGTAGTCGATGTCGACCAGCTCCGCGACGTCCTCTCCGTCGTACCGGCCCTCGGTGAGAACCACTGCGACCGGCTCGCCTACGAACCGCACCACGCCGTCGGCGAGCAGTGGCTGGGCCATGCCGGCGGGGTACATCGGCATCGCTGGCCCCTGAGCGGGGACATCTGAAAGATCGGCGGCCGTGAGCACCGCGACGACTCCCGGCGTTTCGAGAGCCGCGGACGTGTCTATGGAGACGATACGGGCGTGAGCGATCGGCGAGCGGACGAAGGTCACCCGTACGGCCCCCGCCAACCGCTCGTCGACGATGTCCTCGGTATAGACAGCGCCACGGGTCAGAAAACCCGGGTCTTCCGACCGTCGGACCCGGGTTCCGAGGATGCTGCCCCGGGGAAGTTCAACCAACGCCTGTTCGGCCACGTCCACCATGAGTTCGGACGTTACTCGCGCCCTCGCGGAAATCGCAGCGCTGGTGATCACGTTGCCAAGCCGCTCGTCTCCCACCGGCCGAGGCCGTCCGTCTCGAACGCACTGCAACTCCGATCCAGCCGAGAATCGCCACCGGCCCCCACGCCTTCAAGCGCCCCCGTCAGGAGACCCATGGCCAGCCCAGAAACGGGCTCAGCGACCCGCCCAGCCGGGATACCGACGTCCTCATCGTCGGTGCCAGCCAGGCCGGCGTCCAGCTCGCGGTGTCCCTGCGCCAGGAGGGCTTCACCGGCCGGATCACGCTGCTCGGCAGGCAGGCATCACCTGGCTCACCGCCCGGGTCGCCGACGACGGCGCCCCCGAGGGCCACGACGTCGCGAACTCCTGGTGGCGGGCACCCTGGGCCTGTGCGCCGCCGGGGCCCCCGACGTCGCCGCCGCCATGATGGGCTGGGCCGAACGGAACGCCCTCACCGACGACGGCGACCTGCGCCCGGGCTCCTACTCCCCGCCCGGACCGACCAGTCCCGTCTACCACCTCTCACCGCTCGCCATCGCGTCGTGGCTGCTCGCCCGTTACGACACCGCTGTTGTCGTCAACGACAGGCTCAAATCCTTCCAGGACCCCGAGACCGGCGGCGCCTACGATAAGCGCGACTTCGCAGCCGATGACTTGCAGGAGAACCTCAAGACCGCTCAGCTCGGCATCTCCGCCCTCGTCACCGGGCGTCGCGACATTGCCGAGGGTGTCTACCGGTGGCTGCGCACCAACCTCTCCGACCAGCCGCACCTGCCCGGCCGCCTCTACACCGCCCGCCGCGCAGGCAAGCTCATCACCGAGTTTCCCGACGGGGAGGCGTTCCTGCGGGTCGTCGACTTCAGCGCGCCACGCCAGACCTACTTCCACCCCGGCATCGCTGCCGCGTTCGCCGCCGGCTACTTCCAGCAGACCGGTGACCCAGCCGCAC
>Ga0105247_10000809_pt1 | contig 23857 bp, 15 predicted proteins | sample KBSS24metaG_FD_81519 | JGI IMG/M metagenome (GOLD analysis project Ga0105247, IMG submission 81519) | Switchgrass rhizosphere microbial communities from Kellogg Biological Station, Michigan, USA - KBS S2-4 metaG | ecosystem: Host-associated > Plants > Roots > Rhizosphere > Soil | place...
CAAACGTGACGATCGCGGCGACGGCGAGTGATAACGTTGGTGTTACGCGAGTGGAGTTTTTCGTGAACGGAGCGTTGCAGTGCACCGACACGGCCGCGCCGTATAGTTGCGTCTGGCGCGTGCCTGCGGCAATGAATAAACCATATCAACTTCAGGCGCGCGCATTCGATCTGGCGGGGAATCAGGGGAACTCGACGATCCAGGTGACGGCGAGATAATTTGCCACGGCTAAAGTTTGATCCGGATCGTGCCCGCGTTGCTGGTTCGTAGCTGGTGCCTGATGCGGACGGTGCAGGCGCCGGCGGCAAGGTTGTTGGGTAGACGGAAGGTTACCTGCACGAGCTCCGTGTTAGGCATAGCGACAACCTGCTCCGCCGGAACATCGAACGACTGAGTGTTGCTATCAACCAGATTAACGATCACCGCCGAGGCCGTTTCGCCTTGCGACAGCGCAATGTTCCGCGCGAACACAATCACGCGCGTGTTGTGATCTGAGCCCTGGTTGAGTAGATCGCCGAGGTTCACGACCGGGAACGGATCACGCAGGAACGACAGCGAATCGAGCGCCGCGATCTGGTCCAACGCAGGACCCGATTCATCAAGCAGCAATTGCAGCGGCTCCGATGCCAGAACCGTGTAAGCAGCACTCTTGATCTGGCTCGAGGTAAACCCTGACCTGAACGCTTTGGCTTTCAATGTCAGCGAGTGGTCCACAGCGACCGCTGTGCCCGAAACAACGACCGGATCGCTTTCAGTCGGATCAGCTCCATTCGTCGTGTAATGAATGACAGCGCCCGCGGTTCCGCACGCAACGAACACCTGAGTGCCCGTCAAGTTTCCGGCGGGCGCACTGAAGATCGGTTTAGCGACAGTAAGATTCTCCGCAACGATCACCGGAACAGATGTTGAGCTGAGCGATCCGATGCCAAGCATGCCGAAGGTGTTACCGCCCCACGCCTTGATAGTGCCACCCGTGTTGGAATCACCGATGAGGGCAAAACTCGCCTGGCTTCCGGCCGCAGTCGCAAAGACCCCGGATAATCCCGGCACCAGCTCCGGCGACGAATGCGCTGCAATATCAGAATTGCCCAGGCCCAGTTGGCCCAGGTCATTTCCGCCGAATGCTTTGATGGTCCCGTCAGGCTGCGTCACGAGCGTGTGCGAGTAACCGGATGAAACTGCCTTCCCGAGCAGATTCTGGATCTGAGTTGGAACGGGAAAAACTCCGTTGACGTCGATGCCACGACCAAGCCGGCCCAGGAAATTGCCGCCAAACGACCAGAGAGTGCCGTCCTGCTTCAGCGCAACTGTAGAAGAGACGCCAAGACCGAAAGCGATCGTGTCTTTCAAAGCAGTCAGCTCAACGGGCGAAGTCACGGGCGCGCCTGATTGAGTGCCGTCTCCCAACATGCCGGAGATGGTAGTGCCCCAAGCCCAAACGGTACCGTCTGATTTAATCGCATACGAAATACCGTCTCCCGCAGCGACCCGAACAACATTCGTGAGACCGGGAACCTGCACCGGCGTCGCATGCGCAACAAAGTCCTGGACACCGATACCTAATTCACCACGTGTGTTCTGTCCCCACGTCCAAACAGTTCCGTCCGACTTGAGCGCCATCGCGTGAACCGTGCCGGCGGAGATGGCCGTAATCCCGGACAATGAAGTCACCTGGACGGGTCGCGAGCTTGTGACTGGCGTCATCGAACCGGTACCTAATGAGCCAAACTCATTGCTTCCCCACGTCCAAACGGTGCCATCTGTTTTGAGAGCAACCGAGGTGTGCCCGCCGGCGCCGATGTCTTTCACAAACATCAGATCATCGACCTGGACCGGTATGGTCTTATTGTCGCTGGTGCCATCGCCCAGTTGTCCGTAAAAATTGTGGCCCCATGCCCAAACCGTACCGCCGCGCAACACGAGCACGTACGCGCCTTCGGTATTCGATGAAATCTTTGTCGCACCACTGAACGGCACGAGCTCAACGACGTTTACCGATGTTGCCGCAGCGTTGTTGCCGGGATTGAGATCGGGATTGCTCGTCGCGACGGTAGCAGTTGAGTTGAGCGTGGCCCCACTCGCTGCCGTAACCAAAGCATTCACCGTTAAACTCAACTGCGAGTTAGAAGCGACGTTGCCAAAGTTTGCCGTAACTGTTCCGCCACTTAGTCCGGGCTGCGCGCAGCTGGGCTGACAGGACGAGGTGGCGGACGCGAAACTCACTCCCGACGGAAGCACAACCGAGATCGTTGCATTGAAGCCGGGAGCAACCGAAGTGTGAGCATTGACTGTAAAACTCACGAGCTGCCCGGTTCCAACCGGATTCGGTGACGCCCCAAACGAGTCGAGCACAAAATCAGTCGTGGGCGTGGGTGTTGGAGTCGGCGTTGGCGTCGGTGTCGGGGTTGGGGTCGGAGTTGGCGTAGGCGTTGGCGTGACGCCGCTTGCACTCCAAGTCAGAGTGACGTTTCCAAACTCTCCGTTCCAACCGTCGATGACGATTCGATAAGTCGTACCGGCGGTAACATTGAACTGAACCCGGCTTGCCCTGTTCTGGCCGGCCGTTATGTCGTCGTTCTGGGCGATACCGCCGAGTTGGTTGACTGCGGATCCGAGGTAAACAGCAAGCGTGGTATCGAAGGTGCTTCCGATCGTATCGAAAGTCGCCTGCCCATTTACAGTCGCTTGCCACGTGTACCAGATCGACTTGTCGCCGAGTAAACCGACGTGAATCGGTTCGCCAGCTTCTCGTGTTCCATTCGCGTTCGTGCCGTTTACTGAGCCCGAGTTGCCGGGAAGATTGATGGCGTCAGCAAAATTGTCATTGGGCGGACGCACGATCGGTGGTCCACCAATCGTGTAGCCAAACATGTCAATCGCTCTTAAATCGTTTTCGCTGATTGTGCGACGCAAGCCGTCGTCGAGTGTCGGATCCATGATGCCGATATACGGCCTCGTCGAGCTGAGAAAATCGTCGCGCCAGTGGCTTGATTGACGACCATCGCCGGTGCTGGGAGTTGGATCTGGACCACCAGTCGAGAGACCGAGTTCGAGCGTGGCGAAAGTGCTGAGCTGGTTGTTGAAATAAACCTGGTCACCGCCAATCGACATCACGCGGGGCGCTGTCGCAAACGAGGCTAGTGATGCAGTCGCAGGCCGGAAACGAAACAGGTCCCAAACGGCGACGGTCGTACTGGCATTCGGGCCACCGGAGTTTGAAAGAAAGCCCAGCGCGTGACCGATCTCGTGTGTGGCTACTGAGTCGAAGTCAGTTTGATTGGCGTTGATGCCGTCGTCGGGATTGAAGTCAAACGGGAACGCCGAGTTGAAACCGATACCGGCATCGCTCGAGCCAATGGGAACCGAATCAGGGTTGGTGATATCGGGCACTATCCCGAGCGCGCGGGCGTTTGGCCTGGCAACGCGGGCATTGTTGACATTAGTAACTACGCCATTCTGCTCGATGGGTACCTGGGTCGCGGGCAGAGCGTTGTAGAGCTGCGTCTCGGCAGCGCTCGACGCACGGTTTATTAATCGTTGTCTCAGATCGGAATAGGGTCCGACGGACGAGACAGTGGCGGTCTGGCCCAGGATGTCTGGATCATCATACGGCTGAGTGAAAAAGGTTGGTCCAAAGTCGACATCGAGCACGACCGTGATAGGTGTGGCGATGACGGCTTCCCAACGGTTAGCAGCGGTGATGAATGCATTCTTCGCTTGCTGGTTCTGTTCGAGCTGCGTCGTGCCGTGCAGGACGATGCGGAGTCCGGCAGATGGCAGGAGCGACAGGCCTGTAGTCGAATTGTCAGCCGATCGTTCCGTGGACAAACCCGTTTTGCCTCGGCGTGCGCCGCTATAAATGAGGCGAGTTTCCCCACCGCGGGACCGTTTATTGATCCGCTCGCGCTCAGTTTTAGTGGCTTCGCGACAGGCGAAATGCCCGTGCTGATCGCGGTAAACGATGAAGATCTCGTCGCTCGTACTGGTCGACGAAGTCCATGCTTCAGTTTGAAGCGGGGGCGGAGCGGAGCGTCCGGCGTGGGAGCTGGTAGGTCCGAAAATAGCCCAGCCAAGGGCGATAATCAGGCAGAAATAGGCGAATTTGGCGATTTTGGGCGCAGTGCGCACACGGGGGATGAATGACAACATCTAAAGCGGTACCACCTGGGAGAATCTGAGCTGAAGTTATAACGACAGGACCTAAAAAGCGTCTATTTCCCAAATGTGAAGACCTAACCTTAGACCACTGCGCCGTGGGAGTGTCTCATAAGTTGGCCCGACAGGCAAAATGCGGTCATCTCTGCGTTGTCTCTGCGTCCTCTGCGTCTCTGCGGTGAACTAATCTTTAAACCGCAGAGGCGCAGAGGACGCAGAGACAGCGCAGAGAATACTAATGTGTGGCGCTGGCGTGCAGAGTTAGATAGTCCAGGTCGCGATAGCGGAGGTGTTGGGAGGGGCTTTCGATGAACAGCAGGTACACGCCTGTTTCGGGGACGTTGATGGAGATTTCGTAGAGACCGTCGCCGAGTGAGTGCGCGATCTGGCGTTGTTGCCACGTTCCCGGTGAAAGAAAGACAAGGACGCCGAGGTCTTTCAAAGCTACGGGCCGCTTCTTCTGCGTGTCGGTGAGTCGAAAGCGAACTTTGTAATCTTCGCTTGCGGTGAGCGGCGCCTCCCTGTTCAAGTACTCAACGCGAAACGCCGTCTGCTGGTCGTCTTTTATTGCCGGGTTCGACTTCGCCGCCACTTCGAAACAGTGAACGACGCGGGGCGAGTCGAGCAAAACCGAAACGTTGTAGACGCCTGCTTTTGGAAGTCGCGCGGTGGTCGAATAAACACCAGACGTCTCTTCGCGCAGGCTACGATCGACAACCTTCACGGCCCGCGGCACACGGCTGTAATTTTGAAAATTACCCATCGGCGCGGCCATGCCTTCAGCGTAGTAATAGATCATCTGGTCAGCCGGATTCGCGAAAATCATCGCGTTGGGCTCCGGCGCGGCCGCAAACGCATCGGCAGTCGCCGCAAACTCACTCGCGTCACCGGGCGCGTTTTGACCGCCCGGAAACTTCACCAGATCGAGTTGCTTGCCCAGTGTGCTGAGCCGGATCGCCGACACCTGCTCCGAGCCGAGCGAGCGCACGTAAGCAAAGTTATTAGTAAACGCAAACTGATCGGGAGCTACGCCGACTTCCTGTTTATGGACCAGCCGGTTGGTCGAGGCGTCGAAGATGTACACATTCGAATCCGCCAGATTTGCCACAAAGCCCCAGCGTCCGCCGGGAGCAAAGCGCACAGTCTTCAGTCCTGGCGCCGTTGCGATTGTCGCGAGCAGCTTGTGCGTCGCTGCATTGATGACTACGACATTGCCATCAGCTTCGTTGCCCACGTAAAGCGCGTTGCTCAGAGGCGAGAATGTAAGCGACGTGGCTAGTCCGCCGGTCTTCACGTCGTTGAGCTTCCGTAGTTTCGGCACGCTGATGATGGAAAGTGTTCCCTGATCTCGATTGGTGACGAACGCGAATTTATTGTCGGCGCCGAAGACGATCTCGTGAGCGCCGGCGCCGGTTGGGATCTGTCTTGCAGTTTTCAGCGTTGCCGTATCGATCACTGTCACGCCATTGTCGTTTGCAACCCACAAATATTTCTCGTCAGGTTGCAAAGCGAGGCGTGTGGGCTTCACACCTGTATCTATGTTCGCGATCACTTTCCACGTCGTGGTATCGACAACCGCAACCTGATTCACGCGCGGCATGCTCACGAACAGTTTCAAACGATTGTTCGTCAACGCCCAATCCTCGCCCGGGCTCTTCAGCAGCACGAGCGCCAGTAACTTGCTGCCGCCAAAACCGAGTAGCGGATCGATCACCGAGAGATTCGCTTCCTCATTCAGAGTCAGGAGGTAGTAAGTGTTGAGATCGACGTCGGGACGCGAACGCATGCTGCCTTGCAGGAACGATTCGACTTTCGCGCGACACTGGTCCGGACCAGGCGCGCCCGGCCGTTCACGCTGAGCCACCCATGCTGCGGGACGTGCGCCTGATAATGGTGTCTTGCTTGTCGTGTCACGGATCCTGAAACGAAAGACCGCATCCTCTCCGGCGATTATTCCGGCTTTCGACGACGGCGGCGGCTCAGCAGTGAACTCGATCTCGATGCCGTCTTTGACGATTTTTTGCGGCGTCTGCGCGCCCACAGTTAAGCAGACACCAAGGAGTGTAACGAGTGTTAGTAACCGCATTGTTCATACCCCAATGAAATCGTCAACCGAGAGAAGAACAAGTCAGGAAGGGTGGCTTGCCCCCGCTGTTGGAAGGGCGGGGGCAAGCCCCTCTTCCTGACTTGTTCTATTGCCACTTGCTCAACTCAATTTATTGAGCAGTCGTGCAGACGTCTGTACAAAGCATGCCCTTCGGTCACGGCTGGCTTCCGGTTGGCGGAGGCGCACTCGGTGATACGCGGAAGATTCCCCAGATCCCACCGTCGAATTGGAACGACTGGAACGTGCGATACAGGAAATCTCCAGAGATATGGAATCGTCCTCCGGCCCCGCCTTTCGGCAGGAAGTCGAAATGACTGCCTGGTCCAAGTCCCGCCTGCGAACCAACCCAGTTCGAAAGTGGATTGCTGCCGAGGGCCTGCGACCCACTCACATACGGCTCGGATTCCCAAAGGTGACCGTGCAACAGGTACACGTTGTTGCGCGGATGACCGCCGGGATGCAGCATGCGGATGCGAAACTCCTGTCCCGGCGTCGCTGTGAACACCGGAGTCACCGGATCGCCTCCAACCTGTGCATTCGTCAGCACATTCGTGAAGTCGAAGTTACGCGTCTGTTGGAGTGGCGTGTCAGGAGCGAAGCCCATGCGTTTCCAGAGCGGCTCAGTTCGATAGTTCACCGCTTTCTGCCCCGAGTCTTCCGGATCTTCTGACTGGGCAAGATTCGGCACGGCGATACCAAGTTCACTCGTCGCTTCGCCGTTCATACCGTTGAAACGAAGATTCACGTCGTTCTGAAACATCGTCACAAAGTCGCGGAAGATCGTGCCGTCGGCGCGCGTGATATCGACCTGTGCACGCGATCCAGAATTGTCATTCCAAAGCGATCCCTTCGGCTCGATGATGAGCCCACCAAACGCGCCTTTGTTTGAATGCTTGATCGGATCCGACGGCGAGAGATTTGCAGAGCCAAACTCTACAGGCGTCGCTACGCCCGTGTTGTTTGGTCCAGTGACGATGTCGCCCGCGTACCACTGATACGAAACGCTCGTGCCGGGCGAAGCCGTCTGCACCGGATTAAAACCGACATTCATGCCGTCGCTGCGTGTGACATCAAGAAACACCATCTGTGGATGCAGACCAACGTCAGCCGATGGTTTCACCTGATTAGCATTGAAGTGGTCGACGATCATCGGCATTGTGTTGAAGCCGTCGAGATCGAACTGCGTACCCGCAGGCAGATTGTTCTTGAGTGTGAGCTCGATACACTCGCCCGCACTCGCGCGCAGGATCAACGGCTCAATATTGAGACCGGGGTTAATGGCGCCAGTCGTTGGATTGAGATCTGACGTGCGGAAGTACATGATCGCGGTCGGATCGTGAAGCTTGCCGCCGTTAGTCGTGCGCGAGTTATAAACGAGCGTGCCACCCGGCAGAGCTTTCTTCGCCGTAGTCGCAGTTACGTTGATCGTTCTGACCGGAGCCGTCTTCGGGCAAACTCCGTTGAAGTCGCCCTGGTTGGTCCAATCGAGTGTGTTGTTTTTGGGATTGTTCGGCAGCTCGAGTAAATCGACTTTCTTCGTTCCATAAACGCGCATCAATCCCCAGAGACCGTGCCACTGATCATCAGCGGCTTTACCGGGTTGATACAGATAATCCGCGGTTTTGCCGTCAGCCTTGCGCGGCAGTTTTGGCACGACGAACTCGAAATGCTCGCTGATGCCCATCATCTGGTTGTTGCGAAAACCGGAGTTCGGATCCGAAGGCTCAAACTTCCACTTGATGCCGTTGACATTGAAGTTGTGACTCTCCTCGTGCGCGCCAACCAAAATGCGAATCTGGACCGGATCGTCTTCATAGGCACGCAGCAACGGCGTGAACGGATCGCCCGGTTGCACGTCGGATGTTAACGGCGGATAAAAGTTGGGCTGCACGTTGAAGCGGCCATCCGCGCGTGTGACATTCGAACGATACACGTGCGACAGATCGCCTGCGACACCGGCAGCTTGTTTGTTTGTTCCCGGATCGCGCACACGCATCGACACCGGCTCGTTTCGATAATTAACACTCATCGTGCCGACGTCTGCGGCTGCAACCGCTTCCGGACATGGCGGCGCGAAGTTACTGCCGGGACAAATCGCCGCCGGCTCGAGCAGGAACGGCAAACCAACCTCGTCCTTCGCCGGTGGATTGATCGCCTTCAGGCCATCATAAGCAAATTGAAAATCCGCAAATTCCAAAAGGAACTCACGATAGCTTTCAGCAACATTGAAAGTCAGAATGTCAGCGCGCCAGGTAGTTGGACCACCATCAAAGCGCGGCGTCACACCGTCGCCACCAAAGATGACCCCGGTTTCCGGATGACGCCACTTCGATTTTTGCGGCTCAACCACGAGACCTGCATACAGCCCCGTTTGCTGGTGCGTTGATGGACCAAAGTGATCGTGTGTAAACACGGTGCGCAGCGTGCGATCGACACCGAGATTGTTCAGCACGTTGTCTGCATACCAGCGCTGCACAGTTGTCTGCGCGCCTTTCGTTCCAAAGAACGGATGGTTTTTGGCTACCGGACACGTGAACGTGCCGTCGCGCGGGTCGCCCGAATCGACGCCGGTGCAGCCGTTGAACTTACGAATCGCACGAATACGGTCGATTACTTCTTCAGGACTGAAACTACCATCTTCGTAATTGAACCCGTTCCCGGCTCCGTCTGACGAGGTTACGTCAAACTTCACGAGGTGAATGTGCTGGCCCATGACGTCCGTCGGTGTGCGCACCTGGAAGTCGTCCTGCACGTACACGCGCGGCACGAGATTCGTGATTTGGAAAGTGATGCAATCGTTTGTGTTGGCGCGGAAGAAAAGCGGCTCGGGTGCTTTAGTGCCATCGAGGGTCGGCTTCACATCGGCCCACAATGCCGAGATACGCGACTGCGGGTAATGCCACGCCGCTTTGTTGAGCTTGAGGTCGAGTTGAATGTTGGCGCTCTTGTAAAGACGCGGTACACCGGCCGCAGCTCCATTGTCGTCTTCACAAGGATCGGCGTAGGGTGCGCCGGCAACTTTCGGACGGCCATTCGTGATAAAGAGAGCAGGATTACCTTCAGGAGTAAAGCTGTCATGTGTCCGGGCCGCGTGGAAAGTCATCGCCGCGAGCTCCGCTGTCGTTCCACCTTCCGGAAACGCCACTGCCTGCGCGGTAACCAACGTTTTATCAAAATCGAGACGTGCTTTGGCTAAATCGAAATTCGGCAAACGTTCTTTGTGATGAACTGCGGTGCCTCCGATGATGATGTGACGCGCGAGTCCGCCGTCATCGATCGTGTCGAGCGGCGGATGCGACGGTCGATGTCCCGCCTGCGCCGCGATGTAAAACGGATAGCCCTGAAAAGTTGCGGTGGGCATCACTGGCATCGCGATCGTCGGAATCGGAACGACCGCCGGTATTGGTGTGCCCGCCACAATCTCACCATCCGGCTGCTTGCGTGATGTAGCTGTCGGCCGGCCGTTCGCGTCGAGCTGTGTGCCCGCTTCGAAAACGTCGTGAACGCGAAACAGTTCCCACATGCCCTGCGCGAAGTGTGGATAGAAGTGACAATGGAAGATCGCGTCGCCCGGCGTCTTGTTTCGATTGCCCGCACCGCCATAGGCGATCTCAGTCGTGAACGAATAAGCCGGGCCCTGCGCCTGGCTGTCGAGATAAGTCGAGTTGTCGCTTTCAGGCGTGTGCAGCCACTGGTGCGCGTGGAGGTGGTGAATGTGGTGCTCCTTCGGCCCGGCATGCATCACGCGCATTTTGACGTTGTCGTTCATGTATGCGTGGTGAACGTTTGACGGATCGTCCGGGAAGAACACTTTCGTCGCTTTTGGACCAGTAATCAGACCGCCGGCGCTGTTCCGCGTGTTGGCCGGGACATCGACGATCTGTGCGGGATCGCCAATCGCCCACGACGACAGGAAAAACTCTTCAAAGAGACATTCAGTGCATTTCGCCATCGGCCCGACGCCGAAGCGGTTAGCAAGAATTTCCGCGCCGATGCCGCCGGTGCCGTAGTTGATCGCGAAGCCGTCGCGAACACTATGCAGGGTGAAGGCGAGCGGGTTTGGTTGACCGTTGATCACGTCGTCGAATTGCGGAAACGCCTGCACAGCTTCGATCTCATCGTGATAAACCACCGTAAATTCACGAAACGGCTGATTGCGATCGGGCTCGACCGGATTCGGACGATAGGTACCGGCCGGGAAGTTTCCACGATTCGGACCAGTGATGATCGCGTTCAGATCCGTGTGCACGATGTTGTTGTTCGCATCGAGTATTTTGAGGATCGGCGTGCCCGCCGGCCGCGTGCTGTTTGTTGGATAGACGGCGTCGTAGTCGATGATGGGCTGCTTGCCCGGAGTTGTCATCGGCGTGCCGTCGGCGTTCTTCTTCGTCGCCAGTGAGAGATCTTTTTCAGTTACCTGGCTGCGATACCATTCAGCGCCACGTGCTTCGACGTTTATCGCGCCGAAAAGTCCCATCGGCAGCGAGCCGCCGTCGCCTTCACCGCCGGTTGTCGCAGCGGTGCTGTACATCAGGTGGTTGCCTTCTTTTTCAGCGTAGAGCGTGTATGTGATGCTGTTGCCGGGAGCGACGAGACTGCTCGGGTTTGTGCCTACGTTTGAGCCGTCGTCGAGAATACTGTTTCTGAGATTGAGGCCGACGGCGTGAATGCCGGCGGTGCGTGTTGCCGGTTGGCCGTCGTCGGCGCGCATGGGATCGAGCAGGTTTTGAAAAAGAATCTGCAAACAGTCGCCGACGTTCATGCGCAGAACAATCGGGCGCGCGCGTTTGTAGTCTTTCAGTATTACGTTGCCGGGGGTGAGTGCGGTGCTGGTGGATGAAGGTTTTGCTTTTACATCGCGTCGCAGGGCGTAGATCATTCCGGCGGGATTGACAGCGCCGAGGCGGTTGTAAAAGAACGGCTGATCGAAAGCGACGACGTCGGCTTTGATCGTGCGTTCACAGTTTGGTGTTGGGACGATTTCCTGCGCCTTCAGGATTCCGGCGTATAAGGTGATTAGTAACAACGCAGCGAACGAGACACACTTCTGCAGAGTCTTTTCGGATTTCATTTTGTCCCCCTGGATGGTCTAATTTATTTTTCTGCAAAAGTTATACCTGTAGAATTATTAGAGAATCACAAGAAGCGTGTTAAGTGGCGTGTCACGGATTTTCGCTCCGTGTCACACCACGTTTCACTTTCACGCAAAGACGCAAGGACGCAAAGGCGCAAAGAAGAGTTTGACCCGCCTTTGCGTCCTTTGCGTCTTTGCGTGAAAAATCTACAGCGAATTACGGAGGCCAAACTGGCGTAGTCGCCGGTAGAGTGTTGGCCGGTTGTAGTTGAGGATCTGGGCGGTCTTCTTGATGTTGCCGCCGGTGCGCTCGAGCGTTTGCGCGATCGCCTCGCGCTCGATGTCTTCCTTCGTCAAAAATGGAGGAATCACGCATAGAAAAGTCTGCGGACGTGACGTGCTCAACTGATCCGGCAGATCTTCCGGCATCAAAAATTCTCCCTGTGCAAACAGAACCGCGTGCTCGATCACGCTTTCCAGCTCACGCACGTTCCCCGGCCACGCATATCGCATCAGTATCGAGCGGGTCGCCGGTGAGATTCCTCGCACTGGCTTCTTGTACTTACGCGCGAGTCGCAACAAAAACGTCTCGCTGAGTAAAACCAGATCGTCAAGTCGCTCGCGCAATGGCGGCACTGTGATCTTCACCGTGCTCACGCGAAAATACAGATCAGCGCGCAGGGTTCCGTCTTTTACCATTTGACTCGTGTCGCGATTGGTCGACGCGATCAGGCGAAAATCTACGGGGATCTCGTGCTCGTCGCCGAGTCGACGCACGGTTCGCTCCTGCAACACGCGCAACAACTTCGTCTGCACGTAAACAGGCATCTCCGCAATCTCATCCAGCAGGAGCGTGCCGCCGGCAGTCGCTTCGACCAGCCCGCGGCGATCGTTGTGCGCGCCTGTGAACGAACCTTTGCGATAACCAAACAGCTCCGACTCGATTAGAGTGCTCGGGATCGCGGCACAGTTAATTCGAATGAACGGTAGCGCCGCGCGTTCGCTACGAACGTGCAAAGCACTCGCGATCAACTCTTTACCCGTGCCTGACTCGCCTTCGATCAACACCGAAGCATCAGACGGCGCAGCGGTGCGGATGATCGTGCGAACCTGGCGCAGTTTGGGATTATGGCCGACGATTCCGAAGTCGTCGCTTTCATCGACTACGAGTACACGGGCAGGCATGTGGGCGCACCCTTCCTTTTTAGTCTTCTGGGCGTGAGACCGGAGCTTGAGGGAAGGGTGCGATGATGCGCTTTAAGTTAGGCGAATCGAACACATAGTTGCGGCATTTTGGTCAAGACTCTTAATCCGCGGCTTCAATTACTGTGGCCGACTGTTTTGAATCGCGCTTGGACAGCGATGGAATAAGCATCGGCACTGATTGACGATACTTTTCGTAAGTTTCGCCATGTTCGCGAACGAGATCGCGCTCTTCGAATCGGATCGCGAGCAGGATGTAAGCCGTTGTTGCAATCGAAAAAAGCAAGTGCGCGGCGGTCATCACCGGCGTCATCCAAAACGCGAACAGCCAGCCGACGTAGAGTGGATGTCGCACGAGTTTGTATGGTCCGGGAGTTGTAAACCGCAAACCGTCTTGTGGACGGCCCAGCAAATACCGCCAGACCTGGCGCAACCCGAACAAATCGAAATGGTTGATCAGGAAGGTAGAAAAGAGAACCAATCCAAAGCCAAACGCAAACAAACCGCGCAACACGAATCGTCCAGCCGGATCTTCAACTGACCAGATCACGCCGCCGAGTGGCCGCCACAACACAAACAACAAAATCAGCGCGAGACTCGAGAAGAGAACGTACGTCGAGCGCTCGATCGGCTTCGGCACGATTCGCGTCCACCATTCTTTGAACCACTTGCGCGCCATCACGCTGTGCTGCACGGCGAAAATCGTGAGCAACGCGGCGTCGATCGCGAAACTGATGGCGAGCGGCCCGGTAGCCGCGCCGTCCAGTGTTCGCGGCACTCCGAAGTTGCCGATGAAGCCGATGGCGTACAAAAACGTTCCGAAGAAAATCACGTAGCTAAATGTCCCGTAGGCGAAAAACAAAATGCGCTTCAGCATAGCAGTTACTCCATTTCTTTCGTGCCGCAGAGGATCGCGCGATTCGCGGTGGCAGGCTATGGGAGTTTAGTCCCGGTTTGGCTATACTTCCGGGCCTTCGCATAGGACTTTTGTCTCAAGATGATCAAGAAGCCGGCACAGCGAATTCGATACCTGCGCACACTGGACGGCGTGCAACTCGCCTGGGCCGAAGCGGGCGCGGGCCCAACGCTGATCAAAGCCGCAAACTGGATGACTCACCTCGAATATGAGTGGGAGAGCCCGGTTTGGCGTCACTGGATCCGGTTCTTCAGTGATCATTTCCGGTACATTCGCCACGATGAGCGTGGCTGTGGCATGACTGACTGGAACGTCGGCGACCTGTCGTTCGCGCGCTGGGTCGAGGATCTCGAAGCGGTTGTCGCGGCAGTTAATCCACAGGAGCCGTTTGCGCTGCTCGGCATTTCGCAGGGAGCCGCAACGTGTATCGAGTATGCGGTGAGGCATCCGGAGCGCGTGTCGCGGCTCGTGCTTTACGGAGCGTACGCGCGTGGAACGTATCGTCGCGGCGATCCGGACAAAGAGCGCTTGTATCGCGCGCTGATCGACATGGCTCGACTCGGCTGGGGCAAGGACAATCCCGTATTCCGGCAAGTTTTCACTTCGCGATTCATTCCGGGCGCGACCGATGAGCAGGTTGGTTGGTTCAACGATCTCTGTCGCAAAACAACTTCACCTGAGATCGCTGCGCGACTACTCGAGACGCGCGCCACGATCGACGTCCTGGATCTGCTCGAGCGCGTCCAGGCGCCGACCTTGATCCTGCACTCGCGTGACGACGACGTGATTCCGATCGCAGAAGGACATATTCTCGCCGCCGGCATTCCGGGCGCGCAGTTTGTTGAGCTCGATTCGAAGAACCACATCATCCTCGACAGCGAGCCGGCGTGGGAACGCTTCTGCGCCGAGGTACTCGATTTTATGAACGTTAAAGAGTCAGGCGGCGAGGATCCGGCATTCGAGTCACTAACCGCGCGCGAACGTGAAGTGCTGGCGTTGATTACGGAAGGTTTGGGCAACGCGCAGATCGCGGAGCGTCTTTCGATCAGCGAAAAGACCGTCCGCAATCACGTGTCGAACGTCTTCGACAAGCTTGGCGTCTGGACGCGCGCGCAGGCAATGGTTTTTGCGCACGATCGCGGTTTCCGTACAAGATCAATTTAGGAGAACTATGAAAGCAATCCGCCTTCTTCTATTAATCATCTTTCTTTCATCGCCCGCGATCTATGCGCAAACACGGGAACCGCTGCCGAAACTCCTCTCCGTTCGCGAGCAACAGGCCGTGCGTGAAAGCTGGCTGAAGAAACGTCTCGATACGATGCTGCTGCTGATGATGCGTCAACAGAAGATCGAGATGTGGATCGTGACGAATGAAGAGTTTCACGCTGATCCGGTCACTGAATACATCGCGCCGCCGCTTCCCTACAACGGCCGCCGCGACTTCTTCATCTTCGCCGATCGCGGTGGAGATAAACTCGATCGCATCGCGCTCGTCCGCTATCCCGAAGAACACTTGAAACTATTCTTCGAAGTACTGAACCCGCCAGGCAGAGAGACTGCTTCAACACTGAAACGCATCGTCGAGGAAAGAAACCCGAAAACAATCGCGCTCAACATGGGCGGAACACGCGGCGCCACGAATGGCCTCACGCACGATGCTTACAATTTTCTGTCAGACACACTCGGCAAGGATCTCTCAGCGCGTTTTGTTTCGGCGGCTCCGCTTATCGTCGAATACATGGACACGCGTTTGCCCGAAGAGCTCGAACATTATCGAACGGCGGTGACTGTTACAGACCTTCTGACGCGGCGCGCGTTTTCGAATGAAGTGATCACGCCGGGTAAGACGACGGTGGGCGACGTCCGCTGGTGGTTTCTGCAACAGGTGAACAACCTCGGCCTCGGTGTGTGGTTCCAGCCTGACTTGCGAGTGCAACGACAAAATACTGAGACAGGTAAGACGCTGCAATTCCTCGAGGTGGCGGAGGAATCAATGGTAATCAAGCGCGGCGACGTGATTCACATCGATTGTGGTGTGAACTACCTCGGCTTGAGCACTGATTGGCAGAAGATGGGCTACGTGTTGCGCGAAGGTGAGAAAGATGTTCCGGAAGGATTGAAGAAAGCGCTCACGAACACGAATCGGCTTCAGGACGCGCTGTTCACTCATATCAAAACCGGCGCGAAGGGCTTCGAAGTCTATGATGCGACGATGGGGAACATGAAAGAGGCCGGTATCGAAGCGATGATCTACTCACACTCCGTCGGTAATCAGGGACACGCTCTCGGCGCGAGTGTCGACTTTCGTCGTCCGGCAGCCGGCGCGCCGTTGGAACCACCGTTCCGCGAAGGCTCCTACACTTCGATCGAGTTGAACACCTCGACCGCGGTTCCCGAGTGGGGCGGGCAGAAAGTCACGATCATGATGGAAGACGACGCCTACCTGACGAAAGAGGGAATGAAATGGTTCCGCCCTCGCCAAACCGCGTTCTACATAATCCGTTGAAGAGTTCTCACGCGGCGGCGCAACGGCGCTACGTTGGTGTTTTCCGTTGCGCCGTTGCGCCGCCGCGTGAGAAGAATCCATTTAGATAATCGTTAACGGCAGCGTGCGATAGCGCTTACCAGTTAGCCGCGATAACGCATTCACGACGGCGGGTGAGATCACCGGCACGGGTGGCTCACCGCAGCCCGTCGGAGGTTCGGTGCTCGGAACGATATGAACATCAATCGTCACCGGCACATCGACGATGTAAGGCGGCGCGTAACCATCGAAGTTACGCTGTTCGATGTGACCATCCTTCAACGTGATCGCGCCCTTCGCCACTAGCTGCGTCAATCCGAAACCGAGTCCACCCTGGAACTGGCTCTCAACCGTCAACGGATTAACCGCGAGCCCGCAATTAACCGCCACCGTAGCCCGGTGAATTCTCGGACGCTTGTTTTCGATCGACACTTCAACCGCACACGCTACCGCAGTATCGAACGATTCGTGACACGCAATGCCCGCGGCTCGTCCTCGTGGCAGAGTCTTTCGCCAACCACTCTTCTGGTCCAACAGCTCGAGCACGGAGTGAAGCTTCTTCGCATCGGCCTTGAGCAGTTTTTGACGATAAGCAATCGGATCGACTTTAGCCCGCGTCGCCAGCTCGTCGACGAGTGTCTCCATCACGAATGCATTGTGCGTGTGACCAACGGAGCGCCACCAGAGCACAGGCACATTCACCGTCGGATGATGCACAGTCACGCGAAAGTTCGGAATGTTGTAACTCGTGTCCTTCGTGCCTTCGACCGCAGTCTCATCGACACCATCTTTGATCATCATCGCAAAGGGAGTCCCGGCCAGTAATGATTGACCAACGACAACATGACGCCACGCGGCCGGCATTCCGTCACGCCCGATACCAATCTCGACGCGATGCACATGCATCGGCCGGTAATAACCGCCGCGCACATCATCCTCGCGGCTCCAGATCAGCTTGACTGGCGTGCCACGAAGTCGTTTAGCGATCAGTGCTGCTTCGCGCGGTATGTGAGAATCGGTTGTCGCGCGCCGGCCAAAACCGCCGCCGGCAAACTCTGTATGGAAAGTAACCTTGTCAGGCTTGAGACCGAGCACTTCGGCGATCACCACTTGGTCCATCGTCTGAAACTGCGAAGGCACCCACGCTTCCGCTTTGTCACCTTCGAACTTGACTGTCGCGTTGAGCGGCTCCATCGGCGCATGGGCCAAAAAAGGAAACTCATATTCGGCAATGATGCGATTCGCACGCGAGATTTGCTCCATCGCTTTTACGTCACCGCGGTTGAGCGCAACGTTACCGTCAGCCAGCGCCATCTGTTTGTAGCGCGCGAGTAGCTGAACGGTGTCAGCCTGCTCGACGCCTGACAAGTCCCAATCGATCTTCAAACGATCGCGCGCCTGCTTCGCCGTCCAGAATCGATCCGCGACCACCGCTACGGCAGTGCCTTTCGCGAGCGGTATCTCAAACACATCGCGCACTCCGTCGAGGCTACGCGCGTCGCGATCGTCGATACTCTTCACGCGACCGCCAAAAACCGGCGGGTGCGCCACGAGCGCGATCTTCATTCCCGGCAGATCGAGATCTAAGCCAAACTTCTGCGAGCCGTCGCACTTCGAGCGACTATCGAGACGCGGCACTCGCTTGCCGATAATGCGAAACTCAGACGCATTCTTGAGCTTCACATTCTGCGGCACCGGCTTGCGCGCCGCATCGTCAGCGAGCTCAGCATAACGTGCAGTACGATTGCCTGGCCCATACACGACGCTGTTCTCAGTGCGACACTGATCCGGAGTGACTTTCCAACGCTCGGCAGCAACAGCGACGAGCATCGCGCGAGCCTTTGCGCCGAGCTCGCGGTATTGCTGAAACGAGTGCGCGATCGATCCCGATCCGCCGACCCTCTGAATACCAAACATCGGATCTTTGTAAACGTCCGCGGCCGGCGCGAGCTCCGCGATGACGTTGGACCAGTCGGCATCCATCTCGTCCGCCAGAATCATCGGCAGCGCAGTCTGCACACCCTGCCCAAACTCGAGCCGGTTGACTGTGATCACGATGTGGCCGTCGCGCCGCACGTGAACAAACGCGTCCGGCGGATAGACCTTTGGTGGTGGAGGCTGCTGCGCAATCGCGGAAGGTTTATCGAGATAAAGCGAAATGAGTAGTCCACCGGTAGCAGCCGTGGTGAGCTGAATAAAATTTCGCCGGCTCAGTGCTGGTTGCATTATGCCGCTCCTTTGATCTGTCTTGAGGCGGTCGTGATTGCTTCACGAATACGCACGTACGTCGCGCACCGGCAGAGATTTCCGCCCATCGACTCCTCGATGTCCGTGTCAGTCGGATGCGGTGTTCCCTTCAGAAGCGCCACGGCGCTCATGATCTGTCCGCTCTGGCAGTAACCACACTGCACGACGTCTTTTTCAACCCACGCGTTTTGCACCGCGCGGCCGACAGGATCATTGGCCATCGCTTCAATCGTGACGATCTCTCGTTTACCAATCAGCGACACCGGGACCACACACGAGCGTGTCGCCACGCCGTCGACGTGAACCGTGCAAGCACCGCACGCACTGATACCACAGCCATATTTGGTGCCCGTCAGTTTCAACTCTTCTCGCAAGATCCAAAGCAGAGGTGTCGACGGATCAACATCCACTGCCTTCTCGGAACCATTCACACTGAGTCGATACTTTGCCATGTCTTTTATCTTCCTTTTGGACAGGGTGTGCCTGCTTCTACCCAGGCACGAGTTGCGGCGACAAATTCCTGGTGCGAGATGGGCGGCAGCGTGCGCATTGTGCCGTCTGGCCGGCGTCCGGGATTCCACGCCCAGAGCACAAGGTCGGCTTCTGCATGATGCTTTAACAACGCTGGTCGATCCATGTCCTCGTTCTTCGAACGATCTGTCACGGCGCGACAGACGGCAGCGCTGGACATGGGCCGATCATTCACGTCCTGCCACTGCATTGAGAGCGGCGCGAGGTGCCAGCTTGATCCACCCGGAACGCCGGTGCTGTCGGCGTTGCTCTCCTGATGACAACTGATACAGTTCAATCCGGGCACACCAAAGCCTTCGGGACCGCGCACGACGTTGGCGAAATGCCGGTGACGATCGTCGCCCTGTTGCGGATAGTTGGTGGCGGTGTGACAGTTGATGCAGCGCGGCGAGACGAGTACGGAATAGACCTGGTCCCACGCTGCGAGACCGGCGACTGCGTTTGGTTTTGCCGCAGGCGGGATTGTTATCGCAAACAGCGCCAGGATGAAAACCGGCGTAAGCAATCGTATAGACGCGAACATTCAAACCCCCTTCTGATCAGGGTTGGATTCGATATCAGGGGAACTACTTTGGGGTGTTCGTTAACTTATCACGCAGCGTGCAGGAAAGTCATCAGAATGTTTAGAACAAGTTGCTGAAACTTGTAATCCGGCTCAGCGTGTAACCTGCCCATGAGCCGGAATTACTTTCGAGCCTATGGCGCGCTTACGTTGTTGCTGAATCCCGCGATTTTTGCGGACACATTCTTTCGAGCACAAACACCGACACAAGTTTTTCGCGGGCTCTTTCTGATGGCGGTCGTTGAAGTAGTCGGCTTCGGTCTTGCGTTTCTGCGAAAGTGGGCCGCGCTTTACTTTTCAATACCGTTGTTTTGTTTTGGCATTCGGGAGATATTCGTCTCGACTTATGCGGTTCCTTTTCCTCTGAACCTGTTCGCGATGCTGCTCGGACTCTCGTTTACCATACCGCTGATAGTCACAATTCGCCTCTGGAAAGAACTGACCTGGGGCCGCACGTTCTTCTAACCTGATTGATCCTGGTCCTGTGATAGGATTCGGCGTTCCGCCAATTCTTCCCGGGAGCAAAAACATGAATCGCGTGTTTGTCTGTGCTTTGTGTGTGGCAGTTGCCTTTCTTATCAATGCGTGCGGGTTGCACAAACAATCTCAGTCCAGTGAAAGCACGAATCAGCCCGCTCAGATCGCTAAAGAATCGCCGGCAAAGTCGGAGGCTGCACCGCCGGCAAACCCCGGTGACTTGCAACCGGGCCAGGCGAGTGGAACTTACACAGCGAAGGGCGAAGTCGTCGAATTAAAATATTCCTACGCTGGTCGCGCAGAACGCTTTGGCACTGAATCGCTGGTAGTCCTGGTGACGGACAAGCCGATTCCACCCGATGCATTGGCCGAAGAGATTAAGTCGGCGACACTGTTGGAGGGGGAGAAGCTGCGCGGGCTCGAATACGTGTTCGATGAAAACGGTATGTGGGTTCGGTATCATCCGAGCCAGTATCAGGAAAGCAGCAGCAACAAACTCAAGGAATACAAAGTTGAGAACGGAATCGTACGCGGCTTCGACGACAACAAGGGCGACCTCTCTGATGGGAAGTACGCACGCTCAGTGAAGTTTGTGGCTGCGATTGCGAAGTGAACACGGCGGTGCTTTCACGGGGCGATCCTGAAGGTGGCGGAGTTGCTCACGTGATTGTGGAACACCAGCTTGATGACGCAGATTCCCGGAGCTATGCCGGTCGGTAATATGAAGTTTACCTGCGCTACGTTGAGGCCCGAGATGGATACAGGCGTGACCTGTGCGGCGACCATGTTAAAAGTCTGATTATTGCTATCCACCAGAATCACACCGACTGCTGAAGGCGGTTCGAAGACCAGGGTGAGGTGTTCGGCAAATACGATTACGCCGGTGTTCAGATGAAACGGATTAACCATGTTTGCGGGATTAACAACACGGAATGGATCTCTCGCAAACATCGAGTCCAGGGCCGCCACCTGGTCAACGGCTGGTCCATTCTCTTCGAGGAGTAATCTGATCTCGTCGTCGTTAAGAATTGTTCCCTTACCTTGACTGTCGAGTATGGAGGCGTTGGTGGCTGCGGTTAGATTGACGAAGAATTGCTCGTCATCTTCTACGTCAGTGTCGCCGATAACCTGGACCACGATCTGCCCGCTTGTTTGGCCTGCAGGAATCGTGACTGTACCTGACGCGGCCACAAAATCAACTGACGGCACTGCTGTACCGACCTGCGTCGCGAAAGTCACGATAACGTCCTGGGTGGCAGCCGACTGGAGCGTGACCGGAAAACTAAAGCTCGTCGTGCCGGAGTCTCCTTCCACGGCTGATACATCACCAATCGACAACCCGATTGTGCCAACCGTCGCGCACGGAGAAAACTCGGAAGTGTTTCCTGCTTGATCCGTGGCCGTCGCTGTCAGCAATTCGCTCAAGGCCGTTGAGACGGCAAACGTAACGTCGAAGTTTGCATTGCCCTGCGCGTCGGTGGTTACGAGCGTCGATCCGATCAAGTGTTCACCTTCACCACTGCCTGATGGATCGCAGGCGCTGTTGCGATAGAAGTCGAGATTGAATGAGCCGCTGGCAGAACTGTTCAAACTTCCTTTCACATTTGTCGAGCTTCCGCCGGCAGTGACTGACGCAATGACCGGAAAGTTTTGGAGATTATTGGCGCCGGTGTCTGCATCGCCAGGATCATTGGCGGTAGGACCAGTTGGGCCAAGATCGATGCCGAGACCGGGAGCGAATGGCGAGCCTGACGTGCCGTTGGAATGAATTGAGTTGCCGCGATACGAATTAGCAGTGCCCAGAGTCCCACCGTTGGAAATGCCTCTCAATCCATTGAAAGCGATCACATTGCGCTCGCCGGCTCCAATTCCTCCGACGGTGGTGTTGCGTCCGCCAAAAATACCATCGTCGAGATTAGGCAATGGACCTGTTCCGGTCGCGTCAGTACCGATCAAATTCCCCTGGATGATGTTGTTGGAGCTGCCGACAGTGATTCCATTGCCGTGTCCAAGGCCGCTTGCAACTCTGCCGTTACCGGAAATCAGGTTGCCGGCTCCCGCCGCGCTTCCGCCAATGACATTGTTGTTGCCTGAATCTATCCGAACGCCATCGCCGCCGTTGGGAATTGCTTTCATACCGTCGGCGCTTGTGCCGATGCGATTCCCCTGCACGGTTGTAGCTGTCGTGGTGAAGCTGCCGATGGAGACGCCGTTGAAACTATTACCGGAAATGACATTCCCGGCGCCGGGCGTCGTGCCACCGACCAGCGTGTTTGAAACGAAAGCGTCACCCGCGGAAGTACTAACGTCAACTCCTTCGCGGCCATTTCCGAGAGCCTTATCACCTTGTGCCGTAACGCCGATATAGTTTCCCTGAATTACGTTTCCGGTAATCGAATTATTAGCGCCCATGCAACAGAACAATCTCACCTGAACGCCGTTTTCGAAATTTCCTGAGATAACATTTCGCGCACTCAGCGACGTGCCACCGATGACGTTGTTTGAGCTAAACACCGCGACGCCGGAGCCGGTGTTAGGAATCGCGATCGTGCCAGTTACGTCTGTGCCGATGTAACAACCCTCAACATGAGAGCCGCCACCGGCAGTTCCGATAATGATCGCGCCTGTCGAAAAGCCGTTTATAACCAGACTGCGAATGGTACTGCCCGGCGCATTCACAAACAGCGCTCGCTCCGCCGACTTGCCGCCGTTCAGCTCGACTATCGGAGCTCCCGAAAAACCCGGTTGCGTCGAACCATCAATTACGACTGGATCCGTGATATCCGGGAGGCGAAGCACGGGTTGAATTTTGAGCGATGGTCCAGCAATGTTGAAGTTGATCGAGTCAAGACCGGGATTGGCATTAGCGTCCAGGATCGCCTGCCGCAGTGAGCCTGCTCCGCTGTCATTGACGTTAGTCACCACGAACGTCATGACGGGCGCCGCGTGCGTCTGAAAGTTTCCGTATGCGAGGTAGAGTGCAGCACAAATGCCGAGGACGAGTGAAAACGCCGTCGCTTTAAGCGCAATTCGATTACACGGGAATTGGGAGGGGATGGTATTCCTGATAACGAATCTCCTGTACTACGAGGATTGGACGGTTGCGCGCCGGGGAGCGAACGGCCTGCTGATTATAGCAAACCGTGAATTGAACGACGTTAAGGTTTCGGATGGACCAGCAGGATTCGTAAGCTGATGTATCCGAGCGTCAGGATGCCGCCGAAGATCAAAGTTACTGCGAGTGGTTTCACATGTGCCCAGGGACGCAGCAAGCCTTCAGTTATGCCAAAAAGTCGAGCAGGATCAATCAAAACATCCCAACTGTTCCAGCGCAGGAACCGGCCGAGATAGATCGCAAATCCGCTCAGCACTAGCGACATGAGGGCAAATATCCAGCTCCACGTCTGGCCAAGTTTGCGGGCCACGATTGTTTGCACGTCGATAAGTGAGAGGTAGCCGACCAGCAGGCCGGTTTCGGCGCATGAAAGCAGGAGTGCGAGGTCGTACCAGGCGGGAGCGTGTGAGGCGCGGGTCAGGTGGAGGATGTCGGTCAGGATGTAAGGCGCGTTGGGCAGGAACAGTAACCACAAACTCAAAACCGCCAACTGGATGGGCCAGGGCAATTCCCAGTGACGTGCAATGCGCAGGGCCGTACTTAGAAACAGCGGCATGCAGGCGAGGAAGAGGTTCGTAATGAGAAATCGATAATAGCCCGAGCCGGTTCGATCGATGCGCACGACGATCAGGCAGAAGCACCAAAACAGCAGCATCGACACGACGAAGAATCTTTTTACGTCGGCGGATTTCACGATGGTCGGCAGTCTCATGCCGACATAAATACCACAGGTACTTTGTAATGCCAAGTACTTTTTCTAAGTACTGGCGGGCTAATTGAAAATGAGGTGGAGGCCTGAGTCTGTGGTCTGAACCATGGTTGGCTCGACGCCGAAGACGTGTTTGATCCGCTCGGTCGTAAGGATTTCAGCGGGAGTGCCGTGGGCGACGATGCGGCCACCATTCAGCATCAGGATCTGATCGGCGAACCGGGCGGCAAGATTGAG
>Ga0105247_10000811_pt1 | contig 23812 bp, 20 predicted proteins | sample KBSS24metaG_FD_81519 | JGI IMG/M metagenome (GOLD analysis project Ga0105247, IMG submission 81519) | Switchgrass rhizosphere microbial communities from Kellogg Biological Station, Michigan, USA - KBS S2-4 metaG | ecosystem: Host-associated > Plants > Roots > Rhizosphere > Soil | place...
CTTGCGCCCTCCGCGGTGATGTCGGTGTTGCCGGGCGCGGCGCGTCTTTATGCGCTGTTCGGCGCGCCGGTCGGAGCGCACGGCCTCGGCTTCGAAGGCGTGCGCTATGGCTGGACCAGCGAGGGCGGCCAGACCGTGCTCGAAGTGCAAGGCGACGTGGTGAATCTCACCACCGCCCCGGTCGACGTGCCGACCGTGGTGATCGCGCTCAGGGACGAGAGCGGCGAGGAAATCTCCGAATGGACCACCGAGGTCGGCGAGGAGGAGCTCGCGGGCGGCGAACATGCGCCGTTCTTGCGGCAGATCCCCTCGCCGCCGAGCAATGTCCGCAGCGTCAAGGTGCGTTTCGCCAAGGCCCAGTAGCATGGCTCAAGCCGCGGCGGCCGAAACCGTCACGCCGCTCTACAGCGTCGAGCGCATTGCCGACAGGATCGACGCTCTCAGCCGTGAGATCGCCGCATCGTCGCCTGTGGATCTCATCATCGTGTCGATCTTGAAGGGCAGCTTCATCTTCGCCGCCGACCTCATCAGGGCGCTGCACCGCGAGGGCCTCAAGCCTGAGATCGACTTCATCTTCCTTGCGAGTTACGGCACCGGCATGATTTCGGGCGGCGAGGTCAAGGTTCTGCGCGGTGTGGAGACCGAGCTTGCGGGGAGGGACGTCGTGATCGTCGACGACATCCTGGATTCCGGCCGAACGCTCGCGTTCGCCAAGACGCTGTTCCAGCAAGGCGGGGCACGGCGGGTGCGCACCTGCGTGCTGGTCGACAAGCAAGTGCCCCGCGCTGCCAACATCGAGCCCGACTTCACGGGCTTCCGCTGCCCGCCGGTCTTCGTGGTGGGCTACGGCATGGACCTTGCGCACCGTTATCGCGAGCTTCCCTTTATCGGCGAGGTCCGAAATCCATGACGACGCTCACCCTCATCGCCGCCCTGATCGGCGTGATCGTTCCGCCGGTGGTGATCGTGCAGGCGCTGCGCAGTAGCGCGAAGGACCGCTGGCCGGAAGGTCTCTTGGTCGGCATCTATCTGGGGACGCTCGGCACCATCAGCGTCATCGCGCTGATCGCCTATTTCAGCTGACTTTCGAGCGATCAGAACGGCTTGATCAGGCGTTCGAGGTAATCGAGCTCGATGGTGGGCCGCGCCGGATCGCCGAGCCTGCGGCGCAGTTCGTCAAGCACCTCGCGCGCCCGCTGAATATCGATCTCGTCAGGCACCTTCACCGACAGGCCGAGATCGGGCCGATTGGAGCGGTCGGGACGGCCGAGCGGATCGCGGCCGTTATTGCCCGGGCCTTGCCCAGCCTGCGATTCGCCGCCCTCCATCATCTGCTCGGCGAGCGACTGGGCGCCTTTGCGCAATTTGTCGAGCGCCAAGCTTTGCTGCTGCGTGGCGCTGTCGAGATTGCCCTGGCCGATGGCTTCCTTGGCATCGCGCATGGCCTCTTGCGCGCCCTTGAATTCGCCGGGCGGCTCGCCGCCCTCGATGCGGAAGCGGTCGATCAAGCTTTGTAGCCTGTCACGCAGCTCCTGCTGGCGGTCGCCAAGCCTCCCATGCTGCCCGGGGCGCTGGCCTTGCTGCGGCTGCTGACCCATCTCCAGCTTGGCATTGGGAGGCGCGCCCTGGCCACCGGATTCGCCTTGGCCCTTCATGCTGCCTTGCTGCGCCTCGCCGGGCGTCTCCTCGAACAGCGGCGCCATGCTCATGCCGGGGCCGAACTCCATCGGCTGGCCGGGCGGGCTCACCTCGAACTGATCGTTAGGCTCGCCGCTCGAGCTCTGCTGGCGCTTCGCCGCGAACGTATCGTCGAGCAGCTTTTGCTGATTGGATACGATGTCGCTCAGATCTTTCATCATTCGTCCGACGCGCTGCTGCTGCGCATTCTCGGCGAAATTGCCGGTCTGCAAACGGTCGAGAATGTCCTTCAGCTCGGACAGCATCCGCTCGGCCATCTCCTTGGAGCCGGACTGGGCGAGCTTCTGGATGTTGCTCAGCATCTTGTCGATATCCTGCTGCGACACGAGCTGATCGCCGTTCTGTTGGCCTTGCGGCTGCATGTTGCCTTTGTCTTGCTGCTGCGAGGCGAGCGCCTGGAGATATTTCGACAGCGCATCGCGCAGCTCATCGACCAGTTGCTTGATCTGCTCCGGCGAGCTGTTCTCCTGCAGGGCCTTCGACAGCGCGTCCTGCGCTTGCTTGACGGCACGCTCGGCCTCGGGCAGGTCGCCTTCCTCGATGCGCAGCGCCACGTCCCAGAGCTGGTCGACGACGCTGGCGATGCCTTCGCGCGACTGGTCGCCGCGCAACCGCCAATAAGCATTGCGCAAAGCGAGATAGATGGTGCTGTCGTCGATCACCTTCTCGTCGCCCAGCGTGAGCGCGTCGAGGGCGTTGGCAACGCTGTCGGGAGCGCCGGGATCGCGCACCAGCTTCTTGCGCTGCTCGACCACGGCCTTGGCCAGCGGCTTGGTGAAGGTGCGCTCCGGCAGCACGAATTCATAGGGTTGGCTCTGGCCGCTCTGCCCGGCTTGGTCGCGCGCGACGAGCGTCATGCGCACTTTGAGTCCGGCCCAGGGATGGGCAGTCAGGTCTTGAGTGGCCTTGCCGTCGACGCGCTTGGCGTTGGCATGCGGCAATTGCAGCGGCATCACCGGCGGCTCGAGCAGGGGATCGGCTTCGACTTTGGCTGAGGCTTCCGCGGCGAGCGGCGCGAGGTTGTGCTCCTCGCCTTCGCCCAACGCAAAGCGTGCCTCGGCGCTCGCCACGCCGTTATCGTCGTCGGCACGGAACACCAACCGCAATGCGCCCCGCGGCGTGGTGGTCGGCGTTCCCATCAAATTGATGGTCGGCGCTTCGTCCTTGATCAGGTCGAAGCGCCATTTGGAAACGGTCTGGCCGCCGATCTTGACATCGGCGCTGCTTGGCTCGTTCAGCGCGACGTTGAATTCGACCAAGCCCGCGCTGCCGCCCTGCTTCGGCTCGATAGTCTTGGCCTCGGCGCCGTCGCGTCTGGTGACGAGGGTCACGGTCTCGCCCTGCGGCGCGTGCGTGCGCACGATCAGCTCGCTTCGCTCCGGCACCGACAGCGCCCGGAAGGATTCAGCCCCGGCGCCCACCGTCTCGTTGCCGTCGGCCAGCACGATCGGCGCGAGGCCGGTGTAGACCGGAGGCGTAACCCAGGCGTCGAGCCTGAGCAGCGCAGGCGCGCCGGAGGCGGCAGGTGTGAAGGCGGCGCGCAGCCGATCGAGCACGTTGCCTCCGGTCGCCAGAAATGCGGCGACCACGGCCAGCAGCAATGCCGCCCTGATCGCATAAGGGTCCTTGCGGTCGGTGCGTGGCGCGGGCCATGACGGCTTCAGCCGCCCGATCAGCTTGCCAAGACGCTGGCGATGCGCGGCCCAAAGCGCCGCGGTCTCCTTTGGCGGAGTGGAACCCAACCGGTCTTCATAAGACGACGCGGGGCGGTGCTTGATACCGGCGGTCCGCTCCAAACGCCGCAGCGCCTCCTGCCGGGTCGGCAGCGAGAGCCTTATCAGCGGCAGGAAGGAGACGATCAGCGCCAGGCCGAAACCGCCGAGCAAAACGCGATGCATCAGCGGCGGCAGGTAGCTCCACAGCTCGAGCAGAGAGAACACGAGAAAGGCGGCGACGACGAGGAAAGGCCACAGCAACGCTTCCCAGATGCGCTCACCGAGCAGCGCCAGCCAGCTCAAGCGCACCCGTCGCTCGAAGCGGCTCGCGAGCGCTTTATCCTCGACCTTTTGCGGCGAGGTCTCCTTCGATCGAAAAGCGGAACGCATCGTCTTCATTGTTTAGCACGCAGGCTTGGGGTCACGAGGATAAGTTGGGGAGCGAAGCGGGCGAAAGCGAGGCTTATTAACGCTCAGTCCAAAGGATTAGAGCCAGTTGGGCACCCTCTCCCTGGCCAGCATCTCCTCATAGCCGGGCCTTGGCCGTGTCACGCTGTAGCGGTTGCCGGCGACCAGCACCTCAGGCACCAAGAGCCGCGAATTATATTCGGAAGCGAGCACCGCGCCATAGGCGCCGGCTGTCATCACGGAAATGAGATCGCCCGCGTTAAATTCCGGTAATGCTCTCGCCAGCGCCAGATAATCGCCGGTCTCGCAGACCGGTCCCGCCACGTCGGTAACGATGCTGCGTGTGCCCGGCACGGGCTCGATGACGGGGACGATCTCGTGATAGGCCTCGTACAGCGTGGGCCGCATCAAATCGTTCATGCCGGCGTCGACGATGGTGAAGGTCTTGTCGGCGCCCCGCTTCACATAGAGCACGCGGGTGACGAGGACGCCGGCGTTGCCGGCGATCATGCGGCCAGGCTCGAACAAGAGCCGCAAGCCGAGCCCGCCCACCTCCTCCTGCACCAGGCGCGCATAGTCGGCCGGGAGGGGAGGCGTCGGCTGATCGTGGCGATAAGGGATGCCGAGACCGCCGCCGAGATTGACGAAGGAGATGGTGAAGCCCTGGCCGCGCAGATCGGCGACCAATTCATGCAACAGCGCGAACGCATTGCGGAACGGCGAAAGGTCGGTGATCTGGCTGCCGATATTCATATGCACGCCGGAGGCTTCGATGCCGGGCAGCTTGCTCGCCAGCGCGTAAAGGGCCGGGGCTTGCGCGAACGGCACGCCGAATTTGTTCTCGGCCTTTCCCGTCGCGATCTTATGGTGAGTTTTGGCGTCGACATCCGGATTGACGCGGAAGGCGATGCGCGCGGTCGCGCCCCGGCTCGCGGCCACCTCGCTCAGCGCTCTGAGCTCCGGCTCCGATTCGACATTGAAGGCTAAGATGCCGACGTCGAGCGCGACGGCCATCTCGGCCTGCGTCTTGCCGACACCCGAAAACACGATCCGCTCCGGCGCGACCTTGACCGCCACCGCGCGGCGAAGCTCGCCCTCGGACACGATGTCCATGCCGGCGCCGAGCCGGCCGAGCGTGGCCAGCACGCCGAGATTTGAGTTCGCCTTGACCGAATAGCAGACAAGCGCATCGGGCGGCGCGCCGGCGAAGGCATCGGCGAACACCCGATAATGACGCTCCAGCGTCGCCGACGAGTAGCAATAGAAGGGGGTTCCAACGGTCGCAGCGAGGTCGGCAAGATCGACCTCCTCGGCGTGGAGCACATTCTGGTGGGAGACGCCGCGCCGGTAGGCGAAATGGTGCATTTCTCGGGAGGTCTATTGCAGCAGTCGATCGATCCAAAGCTTCCGGTCAGGAGCCTGCGACATTTTCGTGGACGGATCGGCCTTGGTCTGAGGGTAAGTGGGCGGCGGTCGGTCCAATGAGCCACGGCGCCCACAAGCTGTAAGCCCGATGGCCGCCATCAGCACAAGCGATAAAAGGATGCGCAAAGCGCTTCCCATGGTCGTGCCCCTGTCCCTCGGCCTATTACTTGGCCCTTGACCTATCCTTTTATCGCGTTTGGCCTTCCTTCTCCAAACGCTTTATCCACCGTCTCGCCTCCCGTTTGACGTTGGAAGGGGCGGTTCCGCCATAACTGGTGCGGCTTTTCACCGATCCTGCGACATCCAGCGCCGGATAAACCTGTTCGGTAATGCGCTTCTCCACCGCCTTAAGCTCCGAAAGGGGCAGTTTTTTGAGATCGCAGCCCCTTGATTCGGCCAAGGCGACGAGCTTGCCGGTGACATGGTGCGCCTCCCTGAAGGGGAGTCCGAGATTGAGCACCAGCCAGTCGGCCAGGTCGGTCGCGGTCGAATGCCCGGCCGAAGCCGCCCGCTTCATCGCCTTCACGTCGGGTTCGAGGTCGGCGACCATCCCGGTCATGGCGGCGATGCCGAGCTTCAGCGCATCGAGCGCGTCGAACACCGGCTCCTTGTCCTCTTGCATGTCCTTGGCATAGGCGAGCGGCAGACCTTTCATGACCATCAACAACGCCTGAAAGGCGCCAGCGATGCGTCCGGTCTTGGCACGCACGAGTTCGGCCGCGTCGGGGTTGCGCTTCTGCGGCATGATCGACGAGCCGGTGGTGAATTTGTCCGAGAGCCGCGCGAAGCCCCATTGCGGCGAGGTCCAGTTGACGATCTCCTCGGCGAGCCGCGACAGGTGCACGGCGCAGATCGACGCGGCGGCCAGCGCCTCGAGCGCGAAGTCGCGATCCGACACCGCGTCGAGCGAGTTCGCCGCCGGCTTGGCAAAGCCGAGCGCGCTTGCGGTCGCCCTCCGGTCGATGGGGAAGGGTGTGCCGGCGAGCGCTGCCGCGCCGAGCGGCGATTCGTTCAGCCGCTTGGCCGCGTCGGCGAAGCGGCCCCTGTCCCTTCCCAGCATCTCGACATAAGCCAGCAGATGATGCCCGAAGGTGATCGGCTGCGCGGTCTGGAGATGGGTGAAGCCCGGCATCACCGTTCCCGCATGCCCGAGCGCCTTGGTCGCGAGCGCCAGCTGGAGCGCGTTGAGCGCGCCGTCGATCGCGCCGATCTCGTCCCTGACATAGAGCCTGAAGTCCGTCGCCACCTGGTCGTTGCGTGAGCGCGCGGTATGCAGCTTGCCGGCGACCGGGCCGATCAGCTCGGTGAGCCGGCTCTCGATGTTCGAATGAATGTCCTCGAGCGCGCGCGAGAATTTGAATGTGCCAGCCTCGATCTCCGCCGTGATCTGGTCGAGGCCGTGTATGATCTCCTGCGCCTCCTTGGCCGTGACGATGCCGGTCGCGCCGAGCATGGCGACATGCGCCTGCGAGGCGAGAATATCGTGCCTCCACAGCCGCTTGTCGAAGTCGATGGAGGCGTTTATCTCCTCCATGATCTGCGCGGGACTTGCGGCGAAGCGGCCGCCCCACATGGTGTTCGTCATGACGGTCTTAGCCTGGGCAAGACTTGCGTTAACAAGACTTGAGTTAAACGGGAAGACGTGAGCAAACGCAAAGAACGCGACAGCGCTGCGTCGCCGGCCATCTATCTCGTCGCCGCCATCGTTGCGGCGATTGCCGGATTCGGCACGGTATATGTGAGTTTCGCCCCTTCTGACAATGGCGAGGCCGAGCTTTCGGGATCGGGGTCTTCGGGGGAGGGGACCGCCAGCGGGCCTCTCGCCGGCCTCAATAAGGGCCCGATGGCCCCGCTTTTACTCAGGCCGAAGCCGCTGGATCTGCCGGAAATCGCCTTCGCCGACGGGGACGGCAAGCCGAAGTCGCTGGCCGATTTTGCCGGCAAAGTGGTGCTCCTCAACATCTGGGCCACCTGGTGCGTGCCCTGCCGCGAGGAAATGCCGGCCCTCGACAAGCTGGAGACCAAGCTTGGCGGCAAGGATTTCGAGGTGGTGGCGATCAATATCGACAAAGGCGGCTCGGACAAGGCTGCGGCCTTCCTCAAGGAGACCGGCGCCGAACACGTTGCCCTCTATACCGATCCCACCGGCAAGCTGTTCTCGACCATCAAGACGGTCGGCATGCCGACCACGCTGATCGTCGACCGAGACGGCAAGGAGATTGCCCGGCTGATCGGCCCGGCCGACTGGGCCTCGCCCGAGGCGATTGCCGTGATCGAGGCGGCGATCGCCGCGCCGGCTTCTGCCTCTTAGGGATTCACCGGGACGATCGCGTCCTTGTCGAGGCGATATTCGTATTTGCACGTTTCGGCGACCGGCTTGTTGCACGGCGTGCCTGGCGTGGTGACGTAGAGCATGTGCTTGCCGCCGACCTTGGCGAATTTATAGCTCTGCACGAGATCCTCGAAGAGTAGATCCCACTGCGTCTCGCCGTCCCACAGATAGATCTGCAGGGTGCAGGCGCCGTCGCTGCACAGCGGGTTGATGCCGCCTTCGCATTTGAGCTTGGAGTAGTCGGCGATCCAATCCTCGCCGCCGTCGCCGTTCACGTCCTCGACCGTGAGCACGGCGTCATGATTCGGCTTGCCGTTCAGGTCGGTGCAAGCCTGGTCGCCGTCGACGATCGCCTGGGCGACATTGTCGGGCGGCTCGGCGGCGCGCGCTGCGACATGCGCCAACGGCAGGGCTAAGGCCGCGCCGGCGGCTAGGCGGAGGAGCTGGAAGGAAACGCGGTTCAATTCGCGCCGGTGCTGGCAGTGCTGCGCTTCTTCGAGCCGCCCTTGCGACTGACCTTGCGCGTCGCAGACGGCTTCGGCTTGGCCACGCCGCAAACGGCATCTTTCAGATGCGCCGGACCGTCGGTCAGGGACGCTTCGATCGCCAGCCCGTCGATGCTGGTGCCGAATAGCGACTTCCAGAAATAGCGCTTAAAGCCGTTCTCCAGGAGATCGGTGGCGCGCGCCCGGCGCGTGGCGATCGACTGCTCTCCGAGAACGACCGCGACCAGCTTGCGGCCGTCCCGGGTCGCGCTTGCCACCACGTTGAATCCGGATTCGCAAATGAAGCCGGTCTTCATGCCGTCCGCGCCGGGGAGACTCACCAGAAGGCCGTTATGGGTACGAATGATCTGGTTGCCCACCTGAATCTGTACGGTGGTGAACAGATCGGCGTGCTCTGGAAACTCGACGATGATGGCGCGCGCGAGCTTGGCCAGGTCGCGGGCGGTTGTGACCTGACGCTCGTCCGGCAAACCGTTGACGTTGACGAAATTGGTCCGCGTCATGCCGAGATGCTGCGCCGCCTCGTTCATGCGCTGGACGAATGCCTCCTCGCTGCCGGCGACCTTCTCGGCGATCATCACGGCGACGTCGTTGGCCGATTTGACGATCAGCACCTTGAGCGCGGTATCCAGCGTGATGGTGCCGCCGATGGGAAGCCCGAGCTTGGAGGGGGCCTGCTCCGTTGCCTTCTGCGAGCAAACCACGTTGCTGTCGGGAGTGACCGTGCCGGCCTTCAAGGCTTGGAAGGTCACGTAGGCCGTCATCAGTTTGGTGAGGGATGCCGGAAACCACTGTGTGTCCGGGTCTTCGGCGTAAAACACGGTGCCGTTGTAGGGTTCGAAGACGAGCGCGGGGCCGGCTGACGCGCCTGAGGGGGCCAGCAAGACCGCTCCGACGAGGAGGCCTAGACCGGCACGCCGCAGCATCATCCCTCTTCCTCTCAATTAAATTACCTTCGCTCGCCACATGCCTGCCGAGCGCCGCAGCGAACTGCGGCCGGGACGCTTACGCGATGTTGACGGCCACCCCCAAACCCCCGGAACGACCCCGCCCCATAGTCAATCCAATTTCGACTGTTCCATGGCACATGGCAGACCGACGCTGAAAGCCCAAAAACTTGAAGGGCCGCGGCGGCGTTGCATGACAGCCGAATCGCAAGGGGCGCGGTGAGGCCGCATCCGCCGGAAGAGTAGCGCGCTCGTCTCAATTCGCAACTGCGAAATTGCGCTTCGCTGTGGCCCAATTACCGCGCGATGGCGGTCCCCCGTCAGCGGCGAGCGCTCAGGCCTTCTCGATCAGCACCGCGCGGAAGTCGTTGACGTTGGTGAGCGTCGGGCCGGTGACCATCAAATCGCTGATGGCGTTGAAGAAGGTCCAGGGATCGTTGTCGGCGAGCATCGCCTTGGCGTTGATCCCGGCCTTGGACGCCCGGGCGAGAGTATCCGGATAGATCAGCGCGCCGGCATTGTCCTCGCTGCCATCCACGCCATCCGTATCTCCAGCCAGGGCATAAATACCCTTCATGCCGTCGAGCGCTATTGCCAGAGCGAGCAGAAACTCGGTGTTGCGCCCGCCTTTGCCTTTGCCCTTCAGCGTGATCGTGGTCTCGCCGCCCGAGATCAGCACGCATGGCGGCTTTTGCGGCTGGCCGCGCAGCGCGCATTGCCGCGCTATGCCGGCATGCACCAGCGCCACGTCGCGCGACTCGCCCTCGATCGAATCTCCGAGAATGACCGGCGTGACGCCCGCCTTGCGCGCAACCTCCGCTGCGGCCTCGAGCGAGGCTTGCGGCGTCGCGATCATGATGTTCTCCACACGCGCGAGGCGCTTGTCGCCGGGCTTCGGCGTCTCATCGGCTTTGCGCAGGCGTTCGAGCACGGCCTTCGGCACGTCGATGACGTATTTCTCGATGATGCCGAGCGCGTCCTTGTTAGTGGACGGATCCGGCACGGTCGGGCCTGAAGCGATGATCGAGGGGTCGTCGCCCGGCACGTCGGAGATCATCAGCGCGACCACCTTGGCGGGAGCAGCGGCCGCGGCGAGCCTGCCGCCCTTGATGGCGGAGAGATGCTTCCGCACCGTGTTCATTTCGGAGATGGTCGCGCCTGATTTGAGCAGCGCCTTGTTCACCGCCTGCTTGTCTTCGAGCGTCAACCCTTCCGGCGGCAGCGCGAGCAGGGCGGACCCGCCGCCCGAGATCAGGCAGAGCACGAGATCGTCGGCCGACAATCCCCGCACCAATTCGAGGATGCGTCGCGCGGCCTCGCGGCCGGCAGCGTCGGGCACGGGATGGGCGGCCTCCACCACCTCGAGCCGGCTCGTGGGCACGCGATAGCCGTAGCGCGTCACCACCAGTCCCTCGATCGACCCCTCCCAGGCGTCTTCCAGCGCCTTTGCCATCGCGCCCGACGCCTTGCCCGCGCCGATCACGACGGTGCGCCCCTTGGGTCGCTTGGGCAGATGAGCCGGCACGCAGAGCGAGGGTAGCGCGGCGTCTACCGCAGCCTGAAACATGGCCTTGAGCAGCAGTTCGGGCGTCATTGTCCGGCTTGTCCTCCCCCTTACGGCCGTTGAAACTGCACAGACGATTGCAATAAGGCAAGCGAATGAACTACTTTGCTCATTCCTTTTGCAAGCGAAGCCGCGAAGCCCCGGGGGCCAAGGAGTTATGTCAGTACAACCGCGTGAAACTGCCGAAAAACCGGGCAGGCGTTCGGACGAGCAGCACAAGAAGCCAAAGTCGGATATCGAGATCAGCCAGGCCGCGCGGATGCGGCCGATCCTCGAAGTGGCGAAGGACAAGCTCGGCATCGACGCCGAGGACTTGATCCCCTACGGGCATTACAAGGCAAAAGTCTCGCTCGACTATATCGCCTCGCTGAAGGGCAAGCCCGACGGCAAACTCGTTCTCGTCACCGCCATCACCCCTACGCCGGCCGGCGAGGGCAAGACCACGACCACGGTCGGGCTGGGCGATGCGCTGAACGAGATGGGCAAGAAGGCCATCATCTGCATTCGCGAGCCATCGCTTGGGCCTTGCTTCGGGGTGAAGGGTGGCGCCGCCGGCGGCGGCTACGCGCAGGTCGTGCCAATGGAGGACATCAACCTGCATTTCACCGGCGACTTCCACGCCATCGGTGCCGCCAACAATCTGCTCGCGGCGTTGATCGACAATCATGTCTACTGGGGCAATAAGCTCGACATAGACACCCGCCGTGTCACCTGGCGGCGCGCCGTCGATATGAACGACCGGGCGCTGCGCGACATCGTCACCTCGCTGGGGGGCGCGGCCAACGGTTATCCGCGCGAAGCCGGCTTCGATATCACCGTGGCGTCGGAAGTCATGGCGATCTTCTGCCTGTCCAGCGACCTAGCCGATCTTCAGCGTCGTCTCGGCCAGATCCAAATCGGGCAGACCCGCGATAAGAAAGCCGTCACCGCCAGGGACCTCTCGGCCGCGGGCTCGATGGCGGCGCTGCTCAAGGACGCGCTCGCGCCCAATTTCGTGCAGACGCTCGAGAACAACCCGGCCTTCATCCATGGCGGGCCGTTCGCCAACATCGCCCACGGCTGCAACTCGGTGATTGCCACCAAGGCCGCGCTCAAGCTCGGCGACTATGTGGTTACCGAGGCGGGGTTCGGCGCCGATCTCGGCGCCGAGAAGTTCTTCGACATCAAATGCCGCAAGGCAGGGCTCAAGCCGGATTGCGTGGTTTTGGTCGCCACCATTCGCGCGCTCAAGATGCATGGCGGCGTGGCCAAGGACGATCTCAAGAAGGAGAACCTCGACGCCCTGGAGAATGGCTTCGCCAATCTCGAACGGCATATCGAGAACGTGCGCAAATACCGCGTGCCGGTGGTGGTGTCGGTGAACCGCTTCTCGAGCGATACCGACGCCGAGATCACGCTGCTCAAGCGGCTGTGCTCGACCATTGGTGCGCAGTGCGTGATGGCCGATCATTGGGCGCAAGGCGGCGCCGGTGCCGTCGAACTTGCCAACACCGTGGTACGCACCATCGAGGAGAAGCCGAGCGACTTCCAGCCGCTCTATCCTGACGACATGTCGCTGTGGGACAAGACGCGCACCATCGCCCAGGAAATCTATGGCGCCGAGGATATCACCGCGGACAAGGCCGTGAGGGACCGTTTTGCCGAGCTCGAAAAGCAAGGGTTCGGCAAATTCCCCATCTGTGTCGCCAAGACGCAATACAGCTTCACCACCAACCCAGACGCCAAGGGCGTGCCGTTGGGGCATCTCATCCCGATCCGCGAGGTCAGGCTGTCGGCGGGGGCGGAGTTCGTGGTGGTGATCTGCGGTGACATCATGACCATGCCGGGTCTGCCGAAGGTGCCGGCTGCCAACAATATCGAGCTTGCCGCCGACGGCAGGATCGCCGGTTTATTCTAAGTGCTGAAAGGGGTTGCCAGCCGCTGACGCGGACGCTAACACCCTTTGCTTTGCGACATGTGGCCAAATCCGGCGCAACCGCCGGCAAGATTCCAAGGGGAAACAACGATGGCTGGAGCGAGAAGGCCGGGGCGTAACTTCTTATTCGTGCCGGGGCCGACCAATGTGCCCGACCGAGTCTTGCGCGCCATGCACGTCGCCATGGAGGACCACCGTTCTTCCGATTTTCCCAAGTTGACTTTGCCGCTGTTCGAAGACCTTAAGAAGATCTTCAAGACGCGTGACGGCCAAGTCGTCATCTACCCTTCGAGCGGTACCGGCGCCTGGGAAGCGGCGCTGACCAATACCCGCTCGCCCGGCGACAAGATGCTTGCCGCGCGCTTCGGCCAGTTCAGTCATCTGTGGATCGAGCTCGCCCGCCGTCATGGCCTCGATATCGTCGTCCAGGAGGAAGAGTGGGGCACCGGCGCCAACCCGAATCGGATCGAGGAGGCGCTTCGCGCCGACAAGAACCACGAGATCAAGGGCGTGATGGTCGTGCATAACGAGACGGCGACGGGCGTCACCAGCGATGTCGCCGCCGTGCGTCGCGCCATGGACGCCGCCAAGCACCCGGCGCTGCTCTATGTCGATGGCGTGAGCTCGATCGCCAGCATCGACTTCCGTTTTGACGAGTGGGGCGTCGATTTCGCCATCACCGGCTCGCAGAAGGGCCTGATGCTGCCGGCCGGTCTGGGCATCGTCTGCGCCAGCCAGAAGGCGCTCGCCCAGATGAAGGACGCCGGCTGCCGACGCGCCTATTTCGAGTTCACCGACCACATGAAGGCAAACGCTACCGGCTATTTCCCTTATACGCCGGCTGTCATGCTGTTCCATGGGCTGCGCGAGTCGCTCGCCATCCTCCAGGAGGAAGGGCTCGACAATGTGTTCGCACGCCACCGCCATCTCGCCAAGGGCGCGCGCGCCGCTGTCGGGGCCTGGGGGCTCAAGCTGTGCGCCAAGGAGCCGAAGTGGCATTCCGACACCGTGACCGCGATCATGGTGCCGAAGGGCTTCAACGGCGCCGACGTGATCGATCGCGCCTATCGCCGCTACAATCTCGCGCTCGGCGCAGGGTTGTCGCAAATGGCCGGCAAGCTATTCCGCATCGGCCATCTGGGCGATCTGAATGAATTGATGCTGCTCGGTGCCATCGCCGGGGCCGAAATGGCCATGCGCGATGTCGGCATCAAGGTCGAGCTGGGGTCTGGAGTGGCGGCGGCGCAGGCGGAGTTCCGCGGGAGCACGCAGGCGCGCGAGACGAAAGTCGCCGCCGAATAGGGCAGGAAGCGCGGGGCTAACGGGCGGACAAGCCCGGTCTCGCTCGATTTGATTTTGGTCAAGACCTCCGGCGGCTTTTTCAGCTACGCGCCGGGGGAGGGTGAGGCATGTCGCGCCGGCTGAGGCCGGCTTAGATCAGGGGTTGGGTTCAGTGCAGCACGCGATCGTGTTCCTCGATCGAGAGTCGGTCGACGCCAAAGTCCGTAGGCCGAATTTCCCGCATACTTATAAAGAATATCAGTCGACCTGGTTGCCTGAGGACATCGTCGCGCGCCTCAAAGACGCGAGCATCGCCATCATCAACAAGGTGCCGATGCGCGCCGACACCCTGAAGCAACTCCCGAATCTCAAGCTGATCGCCGTCGCCGCGACCGGCACCGACGTGGTCGACAAGGCCTATTGCAAGGCCAACGGCATCACCGTCGTCAATATCAGGAACTACGCCTTCAACACCGTGCCCGAGCACGTCATCGCCCTGATCTTCGCGCTCCGCCGCAACCTGCTCGCCTATGTCGAGGACACCAGGAACGGCGTGTGGACCAAGTCGAGGCAGTTCTGCTTCCTGACGCATCCGATCCGCGACATTGCCGGCTCCACGCTCGGCATCGTCGGCTATGGCGCGCTCGGCAAGTCGATCGGCAAGCGTGCCGAAGCCCTCGGCATGCGCGTGCTGCCCTACGATGTCTTCCCGCAAGACGGGTTGGTCGATTTCGACACGATCCTGCGAGAAAGCGACATTATTACTTTGCATGTGCCGCTCACGCCGCAGACCAAGAACATGATCGGCGCCGCGGAGCTGAAGAAGATGAAGCCGACCGCCATTCTCATCAACACGGCGCGCGGCGGTCTCGTCGACGAAGCGGCTCTGGCCGAGGCGCTGAAGAACGGCACCATCGCCGGCGCCGGCTTCGACGTGCTCACTGTCGAGCCGCCGAAAGACGGCAATATCCTGCTCGATCCGAAAATTCCCAATCTGATCGTCACCCCGCATGTCGCTTGGGCGAGCCAGGAGGCGATGCAGATCCTTGCCGATCAGCTCATCGACAACATCGAGGCGTTCGTGGCGGGCAAGCCGCAGAACGTCGTCCAAGAGTAAGCGAGACCCCCATGAAAAAGCTGCTGTTCCTGTTCGATACCGACCCTTACGCCTCCGTGTTCGACACCGTCGTCGCCTATGACGGCGGCGCCGACCGCGTCACCGGCTACGCCAATGTCACTTCCGACAATGTCGGTGCTCTCGTCGACGGCACGATCTTCACCCGCGGCGGCAAGGACAAGCAGTCGACGGCGATCTTCGTCGGCGGCGGCGACATGCCGAAGGGCGAAGCGGTGCTGGCTACGGTGAAGAAGCGCTTCTTCGGACCGTTCCGCGTGTCGGTAATGCTCGACTCCAACGGCTCCAACACCACGGCCGCCGCCGGCGTGGCCCTACTTGCCAAGGCGAAGAGGCTCAAAGGCAAGAAGGCCGTCGTGCTCGCCGGCACCGGGCCGGTCGGCATGCGTGCCGCGGCTTTCCTCGGGCAAGAGGGCGCCGACGTCACCATCACCTCGCGCACCAAGGACAAGGGCGATCAGGCGGCCAAGGCGATCGAGTCGCGCTTCGGCGTGAAGGTCAAGGCGGTCGAAGGCGCCGATGACGCCGCCCGCGCGGCCGCCGTGAAGGACGCCAATATCGTATTTGCCGCCGGCGCCATCGGCTACCAGCTCTTGCCGCTCTCCGCCTGGAAGGACAATCCGAATATTCAACTGCTCGCCGACGTGAACGCCCAACCGCCGCTCGGCATCGAGGGCATCGAGGCGACCGACAAGGGCAAGGACCGCAACGGCAAGCTCGCCTTCGGCGCGCTCGGCATCGGCGGCCTCAAATTGAAGCTGCACCGCGCCTGCATTGGCAAGCTGTTCGAAAGCTCCGAAGGCGTGTTCGACGCCGAGGAGATCTACGCCCTGGCGAAAGAGATGGCTTGATGACGCAGATCAAGGACACTGCGATCGAGCCGTTTTTAGATCAGCTGGCAAGCAGCGCGGCGACGCCGGGCGGCGGCAGCGCCGCCGCGATCATCGGCGCCATGGGCGCCGCCCTTGTCAGCATGGTGTGCCACTTGACCATCGGCAAAAAGAAATATGCCGAGGTCGAGGACGAAATGCAGGACGTGCTGGCCAAGACCGAGGCGCTGCGCAAGAAGCTGACCGGTATGATCCAGGACGACGTGAAGGCGTTCGATGCGGTGATGGGCGCTTACGGGATGCCGAAGGAGACCGATGCCGACAAGCAGGCGCGCGACAAGGCGATCCAGGCCGCGCTTAAGCTCGCGACCGATGTCCCGCTCGCTTGCGCATATGCCGCGCGCGAGGTGATCGACCTCGCAGCGATCGCCTCCGACAAGGGCAATCTCAACGTGATCTCCGATGCCGGTGTCGGCGTGCTCGCCGGTTATGCTGCACTGCGAAGCGCCGCCTTGAATGTCTTCACCAACGTAAGAATGATTACGGACAAGACGTTCGCCGAGGCTAAACTCCAGGAGCTGAACCAGCTCCTGGCCGGCGCCGAAGCTGCGACCGAGAAGGCCTACGGCGTCGTTAAAGGCAAAGTGAGTTGAAGCTTACGGGGCAAGCCCCACCACACCCAATTAAGGGAGGAGACTGTGGACGTTCACGAGTATCAAGCCAAGGAATTGCTGGCCAGCTTCGGCGTGCCGGTGCCCAAGGGTGCCGTCGCCTTCAGCCCCGACCAGGCGGTCTATGCCGCGACCGAGCTCGGCGGCTGGAATTGGGCGGTGAAGGCCCAGATCCACGCCGGCGCGCGCGGCAAGGCCGGCGGCATCAAGATCTGCAAGACCTATCACGAGGTGCGCGACGCGGCCTCGAACCTGCTCGGCAAGCGGCTGGTCACCATCCAGACCGGCCCCGAAGGCAAGCCGGTGCAGCGCGTCTATATCGAAGTGGCCGAGCCATTCGACCGCGAGCTTTATCTCGGCTACGTGCTCGACCGTAAGGCCGAGCGCATACGCGTCATCGCCTCGCAGCGCGGCGGCATGGAGATCGAGGAGATCGCCAAGACCGAGCCTGAGATGATCCTGCAGGTGGTGGTTGAACCCGCCGTCGGCCTTCAGGCCTTCCAGGCGCGCGAGCTCGCCTTCCAGCTGGGCCTCAGCATCAAGCAGGCGCAGAGCGCGGTGTCGACCATCATGAACGCCTATCGTGCCTTCCGCGATTGCGACGCCACCATGCTCGAGATCAACCCGCTGGTCGTCGCCAAGGACGACCGCGTGCTGGCGCTCGACGCCAAGATGTCGTTCGACGATAACGCGCTGTTCCGCCGCCACAACGTCGCCGACATGCACGATCCCTCGCAGCAGGACCCGCGCGAGGCGCAAGCCGCCGAGCATAACCTCAATTACATCGGCCTCGACGGCGAGATCGGTTGCATCGTCAACGGCGCTGGCTTGGCCATGGCCACCATGGACATGATCAAGCACGCCGGCGGCACGCCCGCGAACTTCCTCGATGTCGGCGGCGGCGCCTCACCGGAGCGCATCGCCACTGCGCTGAAGCTTGTTCTGTCCGACACCAAGGTGCGGGCCGTGCTGGTCAACATCTTCGCCGGCATCAATCGCTGTGACTGGGTTGCCAAGGGCGTGGTGCAGGCGTGCGAAACCGTCGACGTCAAGGTGCCGCTGGTGGTCAGGCTCGCCGGCACCAATGTCGAGGAGGGCAGGAAAATTCTTGCGGAGAGCGGGCTCAAGCTCATCACCGCCGAAACTTTGGCCGAAGCGGCTGAGAAGGCCGTGGCGGCATGCCAGGGCCGGCTTGCGGCTTGATCGGGAGTAATACGTCATGAGCATTCTGATCGATGAAACCACGCCGGTGCTGGTGCAAGGCATGACCGGCGACAAGGGCACCTTCCACGCGAAGGAGATGATCGCTTACGGCACCAATGTCGTCGGCGGAGTCACGCCCGGCAAAGGCGGCGGCAAGCATCTCGACCGCCCGCTGTTCAACACCATGAAGGAAGCGGTGAGGGCGACGGGCGCCACCACCTCGATCACCTTCGTGGCGCCGGCTTTCTGCGCCGACGCCATCATGGAGGCGGCGGACGCCGGTATCCGGCTGATCTGCTCGATCACCGACGGCATTCCGGCGCAGGACATGATGCGGGTGAAGCGCTATCTGATGCGTTATCCCAAGGACCGCCGGCCGATGATGGTCGGCCCGAATTGCGCGGGCATCATCAGCCCCGGCAAGGCCATGCTCGGCATCATGCCGGGCCACATCTATCTGCATGGGCGCGTCGGCGTCATCTCGCGCTCCGGCACGCTCGGTTATGAGGCCGCCTCGCAAATGAAGGCCAAGGATATCGGCATCACCACCTCGGTCGGCATCGGCGGTGATCCCATCAACGGCTCGTCCTTCCTCGATCACCTCGCTCTGTTCGAGGATGATCCGGAGACCGACGCCGTGCTGATGATCGGCGAGATCGGCGGCCCACAAGAGGCGGAGGCCTCGGCCTGGATCAAGGACAATATGTCGAAGCCGGTGATCGGCTTCGTCGCTGGCTTGACCGCTCCCAAAGGGCGGCGCATGGGCCATGCCGGCGCCATCATCTCTGCCGCCGGCGACAGCGCGGCTGAGAAGGCCGAGATCATGCGCTCCTGCGGGCTCACGGTTGCGCCCAATCCGAGCGAGTTCGGCTCGACGGTTGCGGGCGTGCTGGCCTCGCGTCCCGAGCGCCGCGCCTACGCTTAGATCGGCCGTGCCGGCTCCTCCGAGCGGCCGGTTAGATTCAAGCGCGTCATGACCGGGTCGGCCCCGGCATGACGGTCTTGCTCATCGGGCCGATTCGGGGATGCCCGACGCCGCGGCCGGATGACCATCCAATCTGGCGAGATTGCGCTATAAGGCTGATGAACTGGCGCTTCGGCGCCGGCCCCAATCCACGAGAAGCCGACCGAAGCGGTCGGGAGTGTCTTGCGTCGCCATGAACGAGGAGCTGAAACCGCAAAGCTTGGAGACCGGCCCGCCCGACGCCGTCATCAGCGGGATTTCGGCCAAGGAAGCTTCCGATCTCCTGTTCCAGCTTCTGCGCGAAGTGGTGCGTCGGCACCAGCCCGAGATCGAACCCGTGCTGCTCGGCGGCGCCAATATTGCCGGCTTCAGCCCCGAGTTGATGGCCCGCGCACTGCAAGCGCAGGGGATCTGGTTCCAGCTTCTTTCCATTGCCGATCAGAATGCCGCGATGCGCCGACGCCGCCAGATCGAGCGTACGCGCGGCCGCGATGCGCTTCGTGGCACCTTCGCTCATGTCCTTGCCGAAGCCGCCGACGCCGGGATCCCGCCACAGGAAATCCAATCGCTGCTGTCGAGCTTGCGCATCAGGCCGGTGATCACCGCGCACCCCACCGAATCCAAGCGCGTCACCGTGCTGGAGAAATATCGCAAGATCTACCTGCTGCTGCGCGAGCTCGAGATGCCGCGCTGGACCGAACGCGAGCGTACCGCTCTCATCGACGAGCTGCGCGACCAGATCGAGCTCGTCTGGATAACGGGCGAGCTGCATCTGGAGAAGCCGACCGTACAGCACGAGGTCTCGCGCGGGCTGCACTTCTTCGACGAAGCCTTGTTCCAGAAGGCGCCGGAGCTGCTCGGCCTAGTCGATGCCGCGCTCGAGCAGTATTACCCCGGCAGCCAGTTCGAGCTGCCTCCCTTCCTGCAATATGGCTCCTGGATCGGTGGCGACCGCGACGGCAACCCTTGGGTCACCACCGAGGTCACCGCCTGGACGTTGCGGCAAAACGCGCTCGCTTCGCTGCGGCATTATCGCGAGCGGATCGTCGGTCTGGCCAAGGCGCTGTCCATCACCGAGCGCGCGCTTGCCGTGCCGCCGGGCTTCAGGCCGGAGCTCGAGCGGGTGCTTCAAGCCAGCGGCGAGGCGGAGCAGATCAAGACGCGCAATCCCGGCGAGCCCTACCGGCAATTTCTCTCGATCGTACTGCGCAAGCTGGACGCCACCATCGCCCGCGTCGAGGGGCAGGACATCGGCGGCCCCGGCGCGGCCTATGCCAATGCCGACGAGTTGATCCTCGATCTCCGCGTGGTCGAACGCGCGCTCGAGGAGGCCAACAGCCCCTCGCTCGCTGCCAATCTGGTCAAGCCGGTGCGCCGCGCCGTCGAAATTTTCCGCTTTTCGACCGTCAGGCTCGATCTTCGCGAGAACACCACCAAGACCACCGCCGCGTTGCAGGCGCTGTGGTGGGCGACCGCCGGCCACGGCGACGACAGCCCGCCAGAGCTCGGTAGCGCGAGTGGCGCTCATGGCTGTTCCGCGAACTGGCCCGCCCGCTCACCGGCCCGCGGTTGATCCCGCAGCTTCCGGCCGAGGCCTCTGAGCTGATCGACATGTTCGGCCAGGCGGCCGAGACCCGGCGCTCGCTCGACCGCGACGCCTTCGGCTCGTTCATCCTGTCGATGACGCGCTCGGTCGACGACATTCTCGGCGCCTATCTCTTGGCCAAGGAGGGCGGCGCATTTCTGGATGCCGGCGGCACCGAGGTGTGCGCATTGCCCATCGTGCCGCTGTTCGAGACCATCGGCGACCTGCGCGCCGCACCCAAGATCATGCGCGAGGCGCTGTCGGTGCCGCTGATCCGCCGCTCCACGCATTGGCAGGGCGACGTGCAGGAGGTGATGATCGGTTATTCGGATTCGAACAAGGATGGGGGCTTCGTCGCCTCCAACTGGGAGCTCGCCAAGGCGCAGTCGCAGTTGACCAAGGTCGGCGCCGAGCAGGGCATCCCGATCGCCTTTTTCCATGGACGGGGCGGCTCGGTCTCCCGAGGCGGCGCGCCGACCGGCCGCGCCATCGCCGCCCAACCTGCCGGCTCGATCAGGGGGCGCTTCCGCGTCACCGAGCAGGGCGAGGTGGTCTCTTACAAATATGCCAACAAGGGCACCGCGCTCTATCAGATGGAGCTGCTCGCCGCGAGCGTGTTCGAGCACGCGCTGAAATCCGAGCGCGAAGAAGCGCTGCGGCCGAAGCGCGAATTCGACGACATCATGGAGGCGCTGTCCGGCGCCAGCCGCGCCGCCTATACCGGCCTCGTCTCCCATCCCGGCCTCGTCCAATATTTCCAGGCGGCGAGCCCGCTTGAGGAAATCTCCCTCCTCAATATCGGCTCGCGGCCCGCACGACGCTTCGGTGCGCGCTCTCTGAGCGATCTGCGCGCCATCCCTTGGGTGTTCGCCTGGGCGCAGAACCGGCACATCATTACCGGCTGGTATGGCGTGGGCTCCGCCATCCACAGCCTACTCCAGGTGCGCGGCCAGCAGGGCGAGGCTCTGCTGCCGCGCCTGTTCGAGCAATCCCGCCTGTTCCGGCTGATCATCGACGAGGTGGAAAAGACGCTGCTTTTGGTCGATCTCGATATCGCCCGGGACTATGCCAGCCTCGTCCCGGAGGCGGGCGTGCGCGACACCATCTTTCCCATGATCGAGGAGGAGCTTGCGCTCACCCGCGAGATGGTCTTGAAAGTGTCCGGCGGCAGCGAGATTGGCGGCCGCTTCCCCGAATTCCGCCGTGCGCTCGCCGCCCGGCTTCCCACCATTAATGAGGTCAATCGCGAGCAGGTCGAGCTACTCCGCCGGTTTCGCGGCGCCGAGAGCGAGGCCGAACGCGACGCGTTCAAATCCGCATTGCTTTTGTCGATCAACACCGTTGCCGCCGGACTCGGCGCCACCGGCTAAATAGGGAGGACTTTGCCAATGAGCTTTACCCTGATCCAACAGGCGACCCCGCGTCTCCACCGCTCAGAGCTCGCCGTACCGGGGTCGAACCCGTCTCTGTTCGACAAGGCGGCCAAGGGCGGCGCCGATATCATCTTCCTCGACCTCGAGGATGCGGTTGCTCCCGACGACAAGGAGCAGGCCCGCAAGAACATCATCCAGGGATTGAACGATCTCGACTGGGGCAACAAGACCATGATGATACGCATCAACGGTCTCGACACCCATTACGCCTATCGCGACGTGGTCGATGTGGTGGAGAACTGCCCGCGGCTGGACATGATCCTGATCCCCAAGACCGGCGTGCCGCAGGACGTCTATGCCATCGACATGCTGGTCACGCAGATCGAGCAATATAAAAAGCGCGAGAAGAGAATAGGCTTCGAGCTCCTGATCGAGACGGCGCTCGGCATGGCCAATGTCGAGGCGATCGCGCAAAGCTCCAAGCGCGTCGAGGCGATGAGCTTCGGCGTGGCCGATTACGCCGCCTCGACCCGTGCACGCACCATGGGCATCGGCGCGCCGCATCCGGATTACGGCATCCTTTCCGACAAGGACGGCGACAAGCCGCGCGAGTTCTACTGGAACGACCCCTGGCACTATGCGCTGTCGCGCATGATGGTCGCTTGCCGCGCCTATGGGCTTCGCCCGATCGACGGGCCGTTCGGCGACTTCTCGGATCCCGACGGCTATCTCGCCGCGGCCAAGCGCGCCGCTGTGCTCGGCTTCGAGGGCAAATGGGCCATCCATCCGAGCCAGGTCGAACTCGCCAACAAGGTGTTCACCCCGTCGGAGGCGGAGGTCACCAAGGCCAAGCGCATCGTCGAGGCGATGAAGCAAGCCGCCAAGGAAGGCAAAGGCGCGGTGTCGCTCGACGGGCGCCTGATCGACATCGCCTCGATCCGCCAGGCCGAGGCACTGCTCAACAAGGCCAAAGCCATGAACATGGCTTGACCGCCCGAACGCCCGACTAGCGCTCCAAGGTCAAGCTGGTGGCCAAACGATAGATGCCGGACTTTGCGTTGAACTGCACGATGTTGATCGTGTGTCGCGCATCGGAAACTTTGATGCTCATGCGACCGGAGAACTTGTCCCCGGCGATCAGGGCATGGATGGTATCGTCCTTCGTCGTGCCGGTCACTGTGCCGCTTGCATCGTAGACGCTCTCGTTCCACGAGCCTTTGATCTTGTCGCCCTTGTCGGTGAGCTTGAGCGTGGTGTCGACCTCGTAGTCGTCGCCGGTGCAACGCAGGGTCTGCGTGATCTTGTCGCCGGCAACCGCATACTTCACCGAGCAGTCCACCTTCTTGGGTTGACCGTCGGCCGGCCAAACCGTGCCGCCACCTTTCCAGTCGCCCTTCAACTCGTCGAAGGGATCGCTGGGCGAGGCGGTCGCGCCGGGCGATGCCCAGACGGCAAGCGCGAGCCCCGCAACAGCCATGGCCTTCCGAGCGGACGACAGCAAATCGTATCCCATTGATTCTCCCCCTGATTCAAACCTCGAAAATCCGCCGAGGAACCGACTCCCCCGCAGCCTGGCTTTACCGCTTGGGGTCCAATAAGGCCCTAGAAAAGTGGCACAAAGCGGGAGTCGTCACTGGCGGAAGTTAGCCTCGAAAGGCTGGCAGGTCACCCCCAAGGATGGAGTCGCCCAGTCCAGGAATCGGGTAAAACCGGCGCTCGCATCGAGAAGGATTTGGGCGACGCATGGCCACCAAGAAAGCTTCAGCGCCGGCATCGGCCGATTTGCCGCCGCCGCCGGAAGGCCTGACGAGGGAAGAGACGCGCTCGGTCGCGCAACGCAGCGACTTCGCGCCGCGGTGGTCTACGAGATCATCCGCGTCTAGGGCGAGGGCGAGCTCGCCCGCAGCTTCGGGGCATTGTGGTGGTCGGCGTTCGCGGCAGGGTTGTCGATCGGCTTCTCGGTGCTGACGCAGGGTATGCTCAAGGCCTATCTGCCGAACACTCCGGGCGCCGCCATCGTCGAAAATCTCGGCTACTCGGTCGGCTTTCTTATCGTCATCCTCTCCCGGCAGCAGCTGTTCACCGAGAACACTTTGACGGCGGTGCTTCCCGTGATCGCGCGCAAGGAATGGAAATGGCTGCCCGCCATGCTCAGGCTATGGGGCATCGTGCTGGCGGCCAATCTCGTCCGCTGTTTTCTTGTTCGCGGGCTTGCTCGCTTATTCGGGAGCGCTCTCGCCGGAGATCGCCGAGGGCATCA
>Ga0105247_10000813_pt1 | contig 23797 bp, 20 predicted proteins | sample KBSS24metaG_FD_81519 | JGI IMG/M metagenome (GOLD analysis project Ga0105247, IMG submission 81519) | Switchgrass rhizosphere microbial communities from Kellogg Biological Station, Michigan, USA - KBS S2-4 metaG | ecosystem: Host-associated > Plants > Roots > Rhizosphere > Soil | place...
CTTCAGCCCGATCAGCTCCAGCTTGAACTTCTCGTGCGCGAGCTCCCGCTGCCCCTGCTCGTCGGAGATGTCGCGGCGGTGGAAGCGCTGCCCGGCCTTGATGATCTCCAGCGCGCGCTTCTCGATCCGCGCGAGGTCCTCCGGGGTGAACGGGCGCTCCGGCAGGAAGTCGTAGTAGAAGCCGTCCTGGATCGGCGGGCCGATACCCAGCAGGGTGCCGGGGAAGATGTCCTGTACCGCCTGGGCGGTGACGTGCGCAGCGGAGTGTCGCAGCACGGCCAGGCCCTCGGGGTCCGCCGCGGTGACGATCTCGACCTCGATGTCGGCCTCAGGCGCCCACTCCAGGTCCTTCAGCTCACCGGCGGCGCGGACCACGATCGCGCCGGACGGGCCGTTGGTGTCGATGCCTGCGGCCTGCAGCGCGTCCCACGCCGTCGTGCCGGCCGGTACCAGGACGGTACGGACGGATGCGGCGACAGGGCTGGACACGATGGGCTCCTTCAGATCGAGAACGGACGCAAGGAATGCTAGTGGCGTGCCGCGCCGTCTCCGACCGAGTATCTGCCTGCTGACCCTGCTCGGCCTGGTGTCCGCCTGCACCACGGGATCGACCACGAGCAGTGCGCCCGGCTCACACCGTCCTGAAACGACCCCGACCTCCCAGCGGCCCACACCCGCCACTCCCACGTCGAGCACAGCGCCCCCGGCCACGCAGCGGTTCACGGTCTCGTTCGCCGGCGACATCCACTTCGAGGACCGCACCGCCCGGCGCCTCGCGGACGACCCGGCCACCGTGTTCGGCGAGGCAGCCCCCGGTCTGGGGAAGGCCGACCTGACCGTGGCGAACCTGGAGACCGCGATCACCACCCGCGGTGAGCCGCAGGCGAAGGCGTACCACTTCCGCACCAACCCGACGGCGCTGACCGCGCTAAAGGACGGCGGCATCGATGTCGCCACGATGGCGAACAACCATGCCGCCGACTATGGCGACCAGGGCCTGGCCGACACCCTGAAGGCGATCCAGGACGGGCCGCTGCCGGTCGTCGGCATCGGCAAGGACATCGCTGCCGCGTTCACGCCGTACACGACCACGATCCACGGCGCGAAGATCGCGATCTTCGGGGCCGACCAGCTCTGGGACGAGACAACCCTGCGCCTGTTCAGCGCCGGAGCCGACAAGCCCGGCGTCGCCAACGCGCGCGATGACGCCGACCGCCTCGTCGCCGCCGTGAAGCGCTATGCGACCAAGGGTTACGTCGTGATCCCGTTCCTGCACTGGGGCGTCGAGGACACCAACTGCGCGAACCAGGTGCAGGCGGACCTGGCCGACCGGCTCGCGAAGGCCGGCGCCGCCGCCGTGATCGGCTCGCACCCGCACGTCCTGCAGGGTGCCGGCTGGCGTAGCGACGGGGTCTTCGTCGCCTACAGCATGGGCAACTTCCTCTGGTGGGGCGGCGGCACGCCGAACGAGGACCCCACCGGGGTGCTGACCCTGACGATCGCCCACGGCAGGGTCGTCAAGGACAGGTTCGCGCCCGCGCTGGTCGACAAGCGCGGCGTGCCCGTCCCGGCCACGGGCGCCACGAAGGACCGCGTCCTGCAGGTCTGGAACGCCGCTCGCGACTGTGCCCCCGGCGGCCTCTCCGGCAGCCCTCCTGGCTAACCACTCACGACACCTCTCGGCCCGCCGATAGTGCGGCTGGACACCTCTCGAACGCCAGGTGGGGCGCTCGCAGAAGGAAGGACGAGACGTGCCTAGCGAAACCACGACCTCCGACACGACTGCCACGCATCGCGTCGACGTGCGCCCTCAGCCACGGCGCGGGGTTGTCGCGGACGTGTCGGCCAAGCCCGAACCCGTCTACGTCACGCAGTCCTATCTGCCGCCGCTGGACTCGCTGCTCCCGTACCTGGAACGCATCTGGGAGACCAGGGTCCTGACCAACGGCGGAGAGTTCCACACCCGGCTCGAGACCGCCTTGCAGGACCACCTCGGCGTGCCGCATGTCTCCTTGTTCGCGAACGGCACGCTGGCGCTCGTCGCCGCCCTGCAGGAGTTACGGATCACCGGCGAGGTGATCACTACCCCCTATTCGTTCGTGGCCACCTCGCACAGCCTGCTGTGGAACGGCATCAAACCGATCTTCGTCGATGTCGACCCGGAGACACTCAACCTCGACCCGAAGCGGATCGAGGCCGCGATCACCCCGAAGACGACCGCGATCCTGGCGGTGCACTGCTACGGCCACCCGTGCGACGTCGCCGCCATCCAGGAGATCGCCGACACGTACAACCTCAAGGTGATCTACGACGCGGCGCATGCGTTCGGCGTCGAGGTGGCCGACGGCAGCGTGCTCAACCACGGCGATCTTTCGGTACTCAGCTTCCACGCGACCAAGGTCTTCAACACCTTCGAAGGCGGGGCGATCATCACGCGGGACGCCCAGTCCAAGCGCCGTATCGACTGGCTGAAGAACTTCGGGCACGCGGGAGAGACGACCGTCGTCGCTCCCGGGATCAACGGCAAGATGCATGAGTTCAGCGCAGCGCTGGGCCTGGTGCAGCTGCAGCACATCGAGCACGTCCTAGAGCGGCGCGGCGCGATCGATGCGCTCTACCGCGCGCGACTGCGGGACGTTTCCGGCATCAGGGTGCTGGACCGTAGCCCCGCAGAGACGGTCTCCAACTACGCGTACTTCCCGATCCTCGTCGGCCCCGAGTACCCACTCACCCGGGACGAGCTGAACGAGTTCCTCAAGGCGAACCACATCGTGCCGCGGCGCTACTTCTACCCGCTCATCTCGGAGTACCCGATGTATCGCGCGCTGCCGACCGCCGACCCGGCGAACCTGCCCGCCGCCACCGAGGCGTCTCGGCAGATCCTGTGCCTGCCCCTGTTCCCGGACCTCCCGATCGACACCGCGGAGCGCATCGCCGACCTGGTCGCACACCCGACGGACTGACCCGCCATGAAGCTCGGGATCATGCAGCCCTATCTCTGGCCGTACATCGGCTACTTCCAACTGATCGCCGCCGTCGATGAGTTCGTCGTGTACGACAACATCCAGTACACGAAGCGCGGCTGGATCAACCGCAACCGGATGCTGGTCAACGATGCCGACGCGACGTTCACCCTTCCGCTGGCCTCGGCCTCGGACTACCTCGACGTGCGAGACCGTCAGATAGCGGACGGTTTCGTGCCCAGAACGCTGCTGGGCAGGTTCGAGGGCGCCTACCGCAAGGCCCCGCACTACACCGCGACGATCGCCCTAGTGCGCGATGTGCTCGACACCGCCGAGCGGAACCTGTTCGCCTACCTGCACCGCGCGTTGCAACTCACCACCGAGCACCTCGGTATCGACACCAAGATCACGGTCTCCTCGACCGTGCCGATCGACCACCGCCTCACCGCTCAGGACAAGGTGCTGGCGCTCTGCGAGACGCTCGGCGCCAGCACGTACCTCAACCCGATCGGCGGGGTCGACCTGTACGCCCGCGACGAGTTCGCGGCGCGGGGTGTCGACCTACGGTTCCTCCGTGCCCTGCCCGTCGAGTACCGGCAGTTCGGCGGTCCGTTCGTCCCGTGGCTGTCCATCATCGACGTGCTCATGTTCAACCCGGTCGCCGATGTGCGCGATCGGCTCCTGGCGCAGTACGAGCTGGTCTGACATGCATCGGTGGCGCAAGCTCGGGCTGGTCTTCAACCCGCTGGATCACCCCGGGCGACCCTGGCTGGATGGGTTCGCCCAAGCCCCGTCGACAGTCCTGCTCGACGACCGGATCCGGGTCTATTTCAGCTGTCGCCCGCCGGCGGACGCCGACGGAAGCTACGTCAGCTACAGCGCCTGGGTCGATCTGGACCGTGCCGACCCGACCCGCGTGCTGAAGGTGGCGGACGAGCCGGTGCTCGACCTCGGCGAGACCGGCACGTTCGACGAGTTCGGCACGTACCCCTTCTCTGTGGTTCGGGACGGCGACCTCTACCGCGGCTACTACGCGGGCTGGACCCGTTGCGAATCCGTCCCGTTCAACACGGCGATCGGCATGGCCACCAGCCGCGACGGTGCGAGGTTCGAGCGGTACGGCCGCGGGCCGATCATCGGCTACACGCCGGACGAGCCGTTCGTCATGAGTGGCCCGAAGATCCGCCGCTTCGATGGCACCTGGTATCTGTTCTACATCGCCGGCCGGCTGTGGAAGGTCGTCGAAGGGCGGCCTGAGCCGGTCTACAAGATTCGCATGGCCACCTCAGCCGACGGCATCTGCTGGACCAAGCTCGGCCGGGACCTGATCGAGAGCCGCGTCGAGCCGGACGAGGCGCAGGCCAGCCCGGACGTCTTCTTCCACAACGGCAGATACCACATGTTCTTCTGCTACCGGTACAGCAGCCACTACCGAGGCAGGGAGTTCGGCTACCGCATCGGATACGCGCACAGCACCGACCTGGTCCGCTGGACGCGTGATGACGGGCTAGCCGGAATCGACATCTCGGTGCAGGGGTGGGACGCGGAGATGATCAGTTACCCGCACGTCTTCCAGACAGACGGCCGCATCTTCATGGCGTATCTCGGCAACGAGGTCGGCCGGCACGGCTTCGGCCTGGCCGAGCTGGAAGGCGAGCTGACGTGAGCGCGCCACCGGCGTTGCGCTGGCGCAAACTCGGGCTGATCTTCGACCCGGACGAGCACCGCCTGCCCGCTGACTGCATCGGCTGGGCGCAGTCGCCGCAGCCGGTGGTCTTCGAGGACTTCGTGCGCATCTTCTTCTCGACGCGCTCGCTCGACGCGGGCGCCCCCGGCAAGTTTGTGAGCCGGGTCGCGTACGTAGACGTGGCCAAGGATCTGTCGCAGGTCATCGGCGTCTCGCAGCGGCCGGTCATCGAACCCGGCTCGCTGGGCACGTTCGACGAGCACGGCATCTTCCCGATGCAGGTCATCCGCAACGAGGGCGCACTCTGGGGCTACACCTGCGGCTGGAGCCGGCGGGTATCCGTCTCGGTCGAGACCGCGATCGGGTTGGCGGTCAGCCACGACGGCGGTGTGAGCTTCGAGCGGGTTGGCGCCGGACCGATCCTGGCGGCCTCACCGCAGGAGCCGTTCCTCGTCGGCGACGGGCACGTGCGCAAGATCGGCGACACGTTCCACATGTGGTACATCTTCGGCACCACCTGGCGGCGTTACGCCGCCGACCAGGAGCCGGACCGCACCTACAAGATCGGTCACGCCACCTCGCCGGACGGCATCTGCTGGACGAAGGACGAGGGGCGACAGATCGTCGCCGACACGCTCGGCCCCGACGAGAGCCAGGCGTTGCCCTCGGTGATCGAGGTCGACGGCCGGCACCACATGTTCTTCTGCTACCGCCACTCGTCCGACTTCCGAACCAATCCGGACCGCGGGTACCGGCTGGGCCACGCATGGTCCGACGATCTGGTCACCTGGACCCGCGACGACAGCTGCGCCCCCGGGCCGACTGCGGGTGACTGGGACTCGGACATGCTCGCGTATCCGAGCGTCTTCGAGTGCGATGGGCAGACCTACCTGCTCTACAACGGCAACGCCTTCGGCAGGCGCGGCTTCGGCGCGGCGGTCCTGCTGTGCTGACCGAGTTCCGCCTTGGTGCCTCCTCCGCGGCGGACGTGGCGGCGCATCTGCGCAACTGCGATGCCACGTTCGTTCCCGCGCTCTCCGCGCGCGTCGATCTGGACGAGTACGCCGCGAAGCTGACTGCACGCGCGCTCTGCTTCGAGACCTGGGACGGGGTGCTGCTAGTCGGGCTCGTCGCCGTGTACGCCACCCCCGGCGTGGAGCAGGCGTTCGTCTCGAACGTGAGTGTCCTGCCGGACGCGCGTGGGCAGCGCATCGCGCAGACCTTGATGCGCGAAGCGATCGACCACGTCCGCGGAATCGGCGCGCGCCGACTCAAGCTCGAGGTCGGTGCGTCGAATCTAGCCGCGGTAGGCCTCTACACGAAGCTCGGCTTCCGGGCAGACGACGAGCCCGGTCCCGAAGCCACGATGACGACACTGACCCTTGGACTGTGACTGACGATGACGGCTGTACGGAACTACGACACCGAGACCCAGGACACCAGCGACCACAAGTACGCATACGGGTTCGACTTCGACGTGATGCACCCCTTCATGCTCCGTTCGTTCTCCCCCTTCCTGCGGCCGGGCAACGTCCTGGAGCTCGGCAGCTTCAAGGGAGACTTCACCGGCCGCCTGCTCTCCGTCTTCGACGACGTGACCTGCGTCGAGGCCTCCGGCGAGGCGCTCGCGGTGGCGCGGGAGCGGCACGGCGCACGGGTGAGCCTCGTCCATTCCCGCTTCGAGGACGCGACGCTGCCGACCCGTTACAACAACGTCGTGCTCACGCACGTCCTCGAGCATCTCGACGACCGGGTCGGCCTGCTGCGGCGCATCGGGGACGAGTGGCTCAGCGACACCGGTCGACTCTTCGTGGCCTGCCCCAACGCGAACGCGCCGTCCCGGCAGATCGCGGTGCAGATGGGACTCATCTCGCACAACGCGGGGGTCACCGCGGCCGAGCTGGAGCACGGCCACCGGGTCACCTACTCGCTGGACACCCTGGAGCGTGATGCCACGCAGGCCGGCCTGAAGGTCGTCCATCGCGGCGGCATCTTCTTCAAGGCACTCGCGAACTTCCAGTGGGATCAGGTGATTCCTGCCGGCATCGTCGACGCCGCGTATCTGCAGGGCTGCTACGAGCTGGGACAGCGTTACCCCGACTTGTGCTCCAGCGTCTTCCTGGTGTGCGAACGGGGCACCTGTGGTGCTTGATGACGCCACCCGCAAGGCGTTCTCCGGCGTGTCACTCGTCGTGGTTACCATTCGCAGCGACGACGCGCTGGGCGAACAGCAGGAGCAGGCCCTACGCGCGGCGCTCGCCCGCCGCGGGGTCGGACTCATCGCCGCGACGTTCACGGGTGACGGCAGTTGGCGGGACGACGCGGCCATGAAGAGTTCGCTGGTGCGCGAGGTGTGGGCCGACTCGGGCTCGCCGGTCCTCTGGATCGATCCGGACATCCATCCCAGCATCCATTTCGTCGAGTCCGAGTTCGGTGACGTCGATTTCGCGATCCACGACCGCTCCCGGCAACACGGGACGAAGCCGGTGGCCGCGCCGGAGTTCGCCGGACAGTTCATCTGGTTCGGTACGTCCGCGACGGTGGGCGAGCTGATCTCAGGGTGGGACGAGCGCTGCAACCAGACGCCGACCGTCGACGACGCGGCCCACCTCGCTGCCGCGTGGCAGGAGCTGCCGCTCGTGCGTTCGCCGCGGGTCAGATGGCTGCCGCCGTGGTACGCCGGCGGCGCAGGCCCGGAGGCACAGCGCGGAGTGGCGCTGGCACATCCCCGTTCGTTGTTCGCGCCGCCACCGAACCCGTATTACGTCCTCAGCCCGGACTTCAACGCGACGTCCTCCGGCGTCTGGGCCGTGCACGCCCTCTGTCACGCACTGAACACCGCGGGTTACCCGGCCTTCCTCGTCGGCGCCAAGAGCACCAATCCCGAATGGGACACCCCGCTCATCACCCAGGATCAGATCGACGTGCACACGTCCTTGGGCGTGGAGCCGATCGTCGTATATCCGGAGATCGTGACGGGGAACCCCTTGGGCGGCAAGGTTGTCGCACGGTACGTGCTCAATCGGCCCGGGTACTTCACCGGTTCCGATATGGGCGAACGCCCGAACGACCTGCTGTTCTACTACTCGGAACAGTTCGTCGACGGCCCGTCCGGCAATGCCGACTTCCTGACCGTGCCGACGATCAACCCGCTGCTGTTCCGACCCGACCCGACCCGCACACGGGACCGGACTCTCGTCTACCAGCACCGCTTTCCGCTCGAACAGATCGACCTCTCGCTGTTTCCGCCCGGCACCGAGGTGCTCTCGATGTCGAATCCACTACCGCTGGCGGAGCTGGCCGAACTCTTCAGGTCGACGAAGACGCTCTACAGCTATGAGCTGTCGGGTACGTGCACGATGGCGATGGCCTGTGGCTGCCCGGTCATATACCGCACCGAGGGCGGCATGACCGAGTTGCCCAGCACCTTCCTGTTCGGTGACAACGGCGCGGCGATGTGCACGGAAGAGGGCGGCCTCGAACGCGCGACCCGAACGGTCCGGGACGTGCACGAAGCCGTCGTCGGAATGGAAGTCACGTTCTGGGAACAGTTGGCCGTCTTCGTGCGAAGGACGCAAGCGGCCGCGGACAAGCACCGGAAGTGACGCCACCGACAGCGGCGATGGTCCGCCCCTGGACCAGGTGGTACTGATCTACCTGTGGCACTCCTTTACGAGTTCGAGGGCAAGCGGCCGGTCATCGCGGCGGACGCGTGGGTGGCGCCGACGGCGACGCTGATCGGCGACGTCACGGTCGAGTCCGGGGCGTCGGTCTGGTACGGCGCCGTCCTGCGCGGCGACGACGGGCCGATCGTGATCAAGGCGAACGCGAACGTGCAGGACAACTCGGTCCTGCACTCGGACCACCTCGCAGGCGGGACCGAGATCGGCGAGGGCGCCACGGTCGGGCACCTGTGCATGGTGCACAGCACGGTCGTCGAGGCGGGTGCGCTGATCGGTAACGGGGCGACGGTGCTGAACGGGTCCCGGATCGGCGCGGGCTCGATCGTCGCGGCCGGCTCGGTCGTGACCAATGGGACAGTCGTCCGTCCCGGCGTGCTCGTCACCGGCGCGCCGGCCGCCGAGAAGCGCCAGATCGCGGGCACGCCGCTCGGCGAGGCCGCCGCGCTGCCGGGCCTGCATTACCTCGAGATGGCCCGGCGGCACCGCGGGAGCATCGTGCCGATCGACTAGGTATCACCGCCCGCCCCCGGGACTCCTGAACCGCTGTGTGGATCAGAGTCAAGTGGGGGCGAGATGCTTGGAGAACTAAGAACACTGTGTGCAGGACTGCTCCTGCTCCTCAAGATCGCGGTTGTCGTCGCCGCGAGTTCGCGTGACGCAGCCCGACGCACATGAGAAGCTTCGCCGCATGACCGGATCTCCCGCTGCCTGGTACGCCGACCCGCTGGGGCGACACGAATTGCGCTACTACGACGGAACCCAGTGGACCGAGCACGTGAGCTCGCACGGGCGCCAGTCGGTCGACCCGCCGACGCAGCAGAGCCACGTCCCGACCGTCAACCGCGACACGTCCAAGGTCGTCGGCGACGTCGCGCGCGCCGGGACGGCCGGACAGGCCGCCTTCCAGGGCGCCGGGACGCTGTTCACCGAGTCAGTGCTCGTGGTGAACCAGAAGGCCAAGTTCATCGAGGTCAACAACGAGTACGCGGTCTACAACCAGGCCGGCCAGCAGATCGGCGCGGTACGCCAGGTCGGGCAGAGCAATCTGAAGAAGGCGGCCCGGCTGCTCACCTCGCTGGACCAGTACATGACGCACAAGCTGCAGGTCGTCGACATGGCCGGCAACGTCCAGCTCGCGCTGACCCGTCCGGCCAAGTTCGTGAAGTCACGCGTGATCGTCGAGAACGCGGCGCAGCAGCAGATCGGCGAGATCGTCCAGCAGAACGCGTTCGGCAAGATCCGCTTCTCGCTGGAGGCAGGCGGGCACACCTACGGCTCGATCAGTGCCGAGAACTGGCGCGCCTGGAACTTCTCGATCAAGGACCACACCGACACCGAGGTCGCCCGGATCACCAAGACGTGGGAGGGTCTGGCCAAGACCATGTTCACCACGGCCGACAACTACGTCGTGCAGATCCACAAGCCGCTCGAGGACCCGCTGCGCCAGCTCGTGGTGGCCGCGGCGCTGGCCGTCGACACCGCCCTCAAACAGGACTCCCGCGGCTTCGGCTGAGCTCGCGAAGCCGAGTTGGGCGGAGCGGCTGAGCTCGCGAAGCCGAGTTGGGCGGAGCGGCTGAGCTCGCGAAGCCGAGTTGGGCGGAGCGGCTGAGCTCGCGAAGCCGAGTTGGTCGAGGTATCGGTCAGCCGCCAGCCGCGATCGACACGTCCTGCCACTTCCGCCAGGTCTCCAGGCGTGAGGCGTAGTCGGCTTCGGCGATCGCGAGCGGAGCCTCGCCGAGGAAGAGGCGCAGCGGCGGCTCGTCGGCGTCCACCACCGTGAGAACGGCGGTCGCCGAGGCGGTCGGATCACCCTGCTTGGACAGCCGGCGGGCGCGCTGCTCCATCACCTCCGCGCGATACGCGTCGTAGGCCGGCGACCGCGTCGCGTGCCGGGCCGACGAGCCGCCCCAGTCGGTCGAGAAGCCGCCAGGCTCGATGATGGTGACCTTGATGCCGAAGGCGGCGACCTCCTGTGACAGCGCCTGGCTGAAGCCCTCCAGCGCCCACTTGCTGGCGTGGTACGCGCCGACGTTCGGGAAGGCGCTGATGCCGCCGATGGAGGAGACCTGCAGGATGTGCCCCGAGCCCTGCCCCCGCAGGAAGGGCAGCGCCGCCTGGGTCACCCAGAAGGCGCCGAAGAGGTTCGTCTCGATCTGCGCGCGCAGTTCGGTCTCGCTGAGTTCCTCGATCATGCCGAATTGTCCGTAGCCGGCGTTGTTCACGACGACGTCCAGCCGTCCGAAGGTCTCCTGCGCCAGAGCCACGGCGGCGAAGTCGCCGTCCCTGTCGGTCACGTCCAGTTGGATCGGCAGCAGCGCGTCGCCGTACTTGGCTGCGAGGTCGTTGAGTGTGCTGAGGTCGCGGGCGGTGGCCGCGACGCGGTCGCCGCGTTCAAGGGCGGCGATCGTCCACTCACGGCCGAAGCCGCGGGACGCGCCGGTGATGAACCAGGTCTTGGAGGTCATAGGGCCATTCCTACTCCGCCATACCGGAGGCTGCCACCGGTTCTTTCTCACGCGACGGATTCCTCGGCGGCGGGAATATCGGGGTGCTTCTCGACCGATCGGGAGTCGCCGGCCTGCGCCTGCAGGCCGGCGGCAACTACTCCCTGTTGATCACCGAAACGACGGGCTCAGGCGGCCGATTCGCCGGCCACAGGCAGACCGAGCTGGGTGGCGAACCAGGCGAGGATCTCTTCGCCGGCCGCGGCCCCGGACACCGCCGTCCGTTCGACGCGGCGCGCCGCCCAACCCTGTTCGAACAGCTCGCCGTGGCGCGGGTGGATGCCCCGGTCGGCCCAGAGCAGCAGGTCCACGTCCAGCAACGAGTCGCCGGCGGCGAGGGTCAGCGTGGCACCGGCACGGCGCGCGACCTCGGCCATGGCGGCGCTCTTGGTGAGCGGCTCGGGCACCCAGTAGAGCTTGCGGCCCTGCAGGGACGTGCACCAGCCGCGCTCGGCGGCCCAGCCGCGCATGTCCTCCTCGAAGCCCTCCGGCAGCCGCTCCGGACGGATGACCGCGTAGCAGAACAGGCCGTCCGCGCTGCGCAGCTTGTCGGTGAACCAGGGGTCGCAGAGGGCCCCGATGGTCGCCCAGATCTCGCGCTGCGGAGTCACGCCGGCGACGGCCGCGGCAACCTGCCGCTCCCAGTCCCGGTCGGCCCTGCCGTCGACGAAGATGACGCCGCCGTTGGACGCGACGGCATACCGCGGCACCGGTCCGGGCAGGTTGACCCGGGCGTACTGCTCCGGGATGCGCGTGGTCACCGGCACGACGAGGGTCTGCGCGGCCAGGCTGCCGAAGGCGGCGGCGGCGGACGCCGTCATGAAGGACGTCGGGACGCCCTCGTGGATCTCCACGCAGACGGGCTCGTCCGTGCCTCCCAGTTCGCCGAGGGCACGGCGCGAGTAGATCATCGTGCGGTCCAGATCGGTGGCCACGAGTGCCGTCATGATCCCCCCCGGTGGAGCGGCTTGATCAGTCCGATGCAGCTGTAGGCGAGGTCGTCCACTTCCTCGACGGGAACTCCCCGTTGCTCGGCCAACAGCAGGACGTGGGACAGGTCCGCGGCCGCGTCCGGGCGGACCAGGATCTTCCACGGCACGCGACGCAGCAGCACGCGCGTCGTCTCGCCCACGCCCGGCTTGACCAGGTTCACCTCGCCGATGCCGTACTGGGCGCTGATCGTCTCGACCTCCTTCCACCCCGACCAGGTCGGGGTCCGGTCGGCGAGTTGCAGCGCGGGCCAGTCGCGGTCGACGTCGGCGGACACCTGCGCGAACTGCTCGCTCACCGCGGCCAGGAACAGGTTCGAGACGTCGGCTCCGGCCAGGTCGGCGTAGAACTTCGCCCCGTGGAACTCCCCCGGCCCGATCAGCGCGTCGTTCAGGACGGTCCGCGACACCAGCCCGGAGACAGTCGAGTTCAGGCAGGCGGACGGGATCAGGAAGTCCTCGCGCGTCCCGTAGAGCGTCGTGCAGGAACCGGTGTCGGCCAGGACCGCCAGCGTCGGGTCGAACGACCAGCCGAACTCGCCGTTCACCGCATCGACCGCGGCTGCGAGCTCGCGCGTGATCGCACCCTTGCCCGTCCAGCCGTCGACGAACAGGACGTCCGCGGTGTCGTGGTGCCGCGCCAGGTGGTGCAGCGCGGCCGTGTCGATGCCGCGGCCGCGGACGATGCTGACGGCGTAGTGCGGCAGGTCGAGGCCGTGCCGGAAGGCGGCCCACCGGCGCATCAGGATCCCGATCGGCGTCCCGGCGCGCGCCAGCGAGGTCAGCACCAGCTGGTTTCCCCTCGTGGCCAAGGCAAGTTCGGTGACGACGCCGACTGCGTGAGCGAGCCGGGCGGCGCTCTCGTCGAGCGCACGGGCGAAGAGCTGCTGGTAGTCCAGCGAGGGCTGGTACTCGACCGGCAGGGACTCCGCGTAGTGCGCCTCCCCGGCCTGGATGGCCTCCTCGCGCTCCTCGGTCGGCGCCTCGAGCCGGACGTGCGACAGGTCCTTGAGCAGCCATGCCACCTCGTCGGCCGCATAGCTGCCGAAGGCCGGCCCGTACAGCGGCGCGGTCACGGCACCCACGCAGCAACAAGGACGGGGTGGACGTGCTGGGCGACACCGCCGAGCTGATCGAGAAGTCCGGCGGGAGGTTCGGTGTCGGTGACCAGGACGATGTCGGTGAAGGGCTGCTCCGACGTCACGTTGTAGGCGAAGCGCTCCCCCTCGGGGGTGTCGAACGCGAGCCCGGTACGGACGGCGTAGCCGGGTTCGTCCAGGACGAACACCGGTGAGCGGGTGGTTGTGCTGAACCAGACCTCGCCGACCAGCGCTTCCAGTTCCAGTCCGATCAGCAGCGGGGCGTGCATCAGTTCCTCGGTGCCCAGGACGAGGACGCGCTCGCCCAGGCCACGGCGCGCCAGCGCGTCCGCGACGGAGGCGGCCGCCGCGAGCGCGACCGGACGGTCTGCGGACGTGAACCCGTGTCGCCCGCCCTCCTTCACCCCCGCGGGCCAGCGAACGGACGACAGCACCTCACCGACCGGTCTTGGCGGATTCTGCGCGCTGGGCGAGCGATCTGCGCCGATCTCGGCGGTTGCACGGTCGAGGACGTCGTCGGGGAGGTGGACGTGGGCCTCATAGCGGGCGACGACGGCGATCTCGGTCCCGAGTTCGGCGGCCAGTTTGCCGAGCAGGTCCTCCCCCGCGCGCGCGTCGAGGATCGTCGCGACGACGTAGAGCGGACGGGCCACCTGGGCGTGCAGGGCGCGGATGGTGTTCGCGGCCGTCCGTCCGGTCGTCAGTTCGTCATCGACGAGCACCAGCGGACGCACGGTCTCCAGCAGGGCTGCGGAGGCGGGGAGCAGCAGGTGCGAGGTGGCGTGGCTGTGCTCCTCCTCGAACCCGCCGACGGGAGTCACCCCCGGGACGGCTCGGCGGGTGGAGTGCAGGTAGTCGGCGTCCAGTTCGTCCGCGACCGCATGCCCGAGACCGGTGGCCGTCTCCGCATACCCCAGCACCAAGGCGTCCGAGGAACCCAGTGTTGAACGCACCAGCGCACCGAGCCGGCGGCCCGTCCCGTATACCACCGAAGGGAATGCCGGAATGTGCTTGCCGAGCACGTGCGAGACCAGCAGGTGCGCGCGTTTGGGGTTGCGCCGCAAGGCCAAACCGACCACCGAGGTCAGGTCCGGGGTGATGGTGACACCCAGGTGCTCGCGGACCCAGAGTTGATCGTTCACAGCCGTATGCTCGCGCCGAGCAGGTCGACGAACGAGATGTCCTCGTTCGCGACGCCGAACGCCCGTGACCGCAGCAGCGTGCGGCGCGCCCAGGCCGTGTGCGGCTTGCTCTCGTTCATCTTGTTCCGGTACGCCGAGGAGGCGACGCCGCCGGAGCCGGAGGTGGCCAAGATGTCGGTCGCGTCCAGGTACTCCTCGTGCGACACGACGGCCAGCGCGTTGACGGTGGCGACGTGGCTGGGGTGGATCACGGTCTTGCCGACCAGCCCGTTGGCGCGGTCCAGGACGACCTCGCGGATCAGCCCGTCCAGGTCGCGGGACAGGATCTTGGCGCGCAGCCGCCGCTCGTCGTGCTCCTCGAACGGGGAGGTCCGCAACTGGGGCTTGAACATGCGCTCGGTGCCCGAGAAGTACTCCCACACGGGACCGGTGACGACGTAGCCTCCCTCGGCCCGTCCGAAGACGTTCATGATGTCGGCGATGACATCGGCGACGATCCGCACGTCGTACACGGTCAGGTCGCGACTGCGGCGCAGGCCGTAGACGCCCGACATGTCGGTCGCACCCATGCGCACGGCCAGCACCTTGTCGCGGTGCTGGTCCAGCAGGTTCCGGATGGCGGTCAGCGACTCGATGCGCGTCTCGCCGTGCACGATGTCGGGCGTCTCGAGCACGGGCATCGCGGTCAGCGGACGGCCGGTGCGCGCGGAGGCCACGGTGATCGCGTCCAGATACTCCTTGCCGATCGCCTCGGTGAACTTCGGCAGCACGAATCCGCTGAGCACGCCGAGGTGTTCGCCCAGTCCGTCCACGATCTCGTCGACCTGCTCGACGGCACGGACGCGGACGAACAGCAGCGGCCCGTCCACCCCGGACTCGGCGTACGAACGCAACTGGCTGATGGCGTTGTCCTGGGCCGCGGGCACCGCCTCGTCCGCCACGGAGTCCTCCAGGCAGACGACCATGCTGGTGACGCCGTCGCTGGCGCGCTTGCCGATGTCGTCGGCCAGCTTCGGGCGGTCGGCCGGGCTGTACAGCGTCGCGCCCAGGGCGACAGCAAGCAGGTCGTGGTCGGAGGCGGAGGTGAAAGGCTCCGGCTCGCGCAGGAACAGGCGCTCGAGCTCGGCGTCGTCAAGGAACCGGAAGTGCTGCATGGTCGTTCCTGCATACACGACAAAAGCGAAAACTGGGTTTCGGGACGGAACATGGCATGACGCAGATGTCCAAGGGCAGCAACCTGCCCGTCAACGCCGTTCGCGTGCGCGCGGCACTCAGCTGGACGACAGGCCCCGGAATCCCGGACGTCGACGCGTCCGCACTGCTGTTGTCGGCGAACGGCCGGGTGTCCTCGGACGACGACTTCGTGTTCTACAACCAGCCTGCGCATGTCTCAGGTTCGGTGCGGCACACCGGCAAGACCCCCGGCCCGACGGCGGTGGACGTGCTCGAGGTCGACCTCGCCCAGGTGCCCGCCTCGGTTGACCGCATCGTCGTCGGTGCGTCGTGCGATGGCGGGACGTTCGGGCAGGTGCCGGGTCTGCTGCTCACCCTCACCGACGGCGGGACGGGCGCGCCAGTGGCGACCTTCGCGATGCAGGCCACCAGCGAGACGGCCTTCCTGGCCGGGGAGTTCTACCGCCGCAACGGCGAGTGGAAGTTCCGGGCGGTCGGGCAGGGCTACGCAGCAGGGCTCGCCGGACTGGCCGGCGACTTCGGCATCAGCGTCGCCGAGCAGGCCCCGGCGGCGGCGACGCCGCCCCCGCCACCTCCGCCGGGCGCCGCGGCCTATCCGCCTCCGCCACCCCCACCGGGCGCCGGATTCCCGCCTCCACCACCTCCGCCACCACCGCCTCCACCACCTCCGCCACCGCCGCCAGCGCCCGCAGGCGTACCGAACCTGGACGGCGGCACCGTCAGCCTGGTCAAGGGGAGCCGGGTCAGCCTGGTGAAGTCGGGTTCGGCACCGCTGACCCGCGTCACGATGGGGCTCGGCTGGGACCCGTCGCCGGGCAAGAAGAGCATCGACCTGGACGCCTCGGCGATCGCCTACGGCGGCAGGAAGCCGCAGCCGGTCTTTTTCGGCCACAAGAGCGAGTTCCACTCTGCGCTGCTGCACACCGGCGACAACGTCACCGGCGAGGGCGAGGGCGACGACGAGCAGATCAAGGTCGACCTGAGCAAGATTCCCGCCGAGATCACCTCGATCGTCTTCGTGATCACCAGCTACCGCGGGCACAAGTTCAACGACATCCAGCGCGCGTTCTGCCGCCTCGTCGACGATTACGACGGCCGCGAGCTCGTCCGGTTCGACCTGTCCGACTCGCAACCGAGCACCGGCGTCATCATGGCCGGCCTCTACCGTGCCGGCTCAGCTGATTCCGGCCAGTGGGAGATGCGCGCCATCGGCGAGTACCAGGACGGGCGTACCGTCCGCGACCTGATCACCCCCGCCGAACAGTTCAGCCGTTAGGACAACCAGCTCGTAAGACGTAAGACGTCGTCTTACGTCTTACGAGCTAGGTCGCCCAACGCGTGCGAGCTAGCCGACTGCGACGTCGGCGACGTCCAGTGCGGCCAGGACTTCGGCGTAGTGGCGTTGGGCGCGCGTGGCGGCGGCGCGGTCGCCGGCCTTCTCATGTGCCTGGATCAGCAGCCGCCAGGACGCGTCCCGCCACGGGTCGATGCCGGTGCTGATGGTGGCTGCGTCGGCGGCGTGGGCGAAGCGGCCGCGGCCGATCTCCACCTCGGCCAGCATCCCGGCCGCCTCGGCGGCGCGGGCGCGGTACCGGTCCCGCACCGCGGCGACCCACTCGGCCGAGCCGTCCTCCGGCAGCACCTCGCCGCGGTACAGCGTCAGCGCCTCGGTCAGCGCCTCGGCCGCATCATCGACCCGTCCGGCCGCACCGGCCGTGCGGGCCGCCTCGAACAGCCGGTCGAACGTGCGCAGGTCCGAGGACGACCCGGCGCCGAGCACGATGGTGTACGCGTCGCCGTCGCGCACCAGCACCCGGCTGTCGCGCCCGGCCACGTCCGGCTGCAGCGCTGCCCGGACCGAGGCGATCGCGACCTGCAGGTTGTGTGCGGCCTTGCTGGGCGGAAGCCCGGGCCAGAGCAGGTCGGCGAGCCGCTCCCGGTGGAGGCCGACCCCACCATGGAGGGCGAGCAGGCGTAGCGCGGTGCGGGCCAGCGGCCGGATTCCGCTGAGGTCGGCAAGTTGCCCGTCGACGCTGATCGCGAACCCACCGAACAGGCGCAGGTCCACGACGGGCGCGCCGCCCGGTGCCGGGTCGGTCGGCTCTCCCGGAGGTTCGGCAACGAGCGCGGGACGGGGCATGAGCCGCGGCAGGACGGCGGCCGGCCGGACCGCGACCCACGGCCGCCACAGCAGCCCGACCGACCGCGCGGCCACGTCGGCCCGCTCGGTCGCCTCGGCGTGTCCCGATGCGACGTCGAGGGCGGCATGCGCGATCGCCAGTGCTCCGGGCACCTCGACGCGGCGGGCGAGCGACTCGGCGCGGCGGGCCAGGTCGACGGCGCCGCGGGCTCCGCAGCGCACCGCGGAGAGCGCCTGCACCGAACGGATCCAAGCCTCGAAGACCGGTGCGCCGAGAGCCTCGAACCGCTTGGCGCAGGTCTCCAGCAGGGCCAGATCGGGCGCGTCCGCCGCGACGCCGTGCAGCGCCCGTACGGAGAGGATGAAGGCGGCACCCCACTGATCGCCGAGACGGTCACAATCGGCGGCTACCTCGGCGCAGGCTCGGGCGTCGACCGGGTCGACGCCGGTCGCGAAGACGACGCCGTGGACGGCCCGAGCCAGCCAGCCGAATCCGCTGCGGGCCGCCTCGACCTGCACGGCGTCGAGCCGGCCCAGCGACCCTGCGCCGGCGATGGCGTGGACCACCGCGTCGATCGCGCGGGCCGCCGCCCCGGCATATCCCTCGGCGGACTCGGCGCACCCGTGCAGCGCAGGCAGGCCGCGGCGGTGGTCGCCGGCGAGCAGCAGCGCGATCGCCGAGACCAGGTCGCCGGCATCATTGCCGCTCTCGGCCGCCTCGATCGCGGCGGCCGCAGGATCGGACCGCGTCGCTGCGCGCAGCGCACCGGCCCAGCCACGCATCGGCTGCTCGGGGCCGGGGGTCAGCGCGATCGCCAGGCGGCCGATCTCGCGGGCCGCCGCCAGTGCGGTGGGGTCGCCCGCCTCGCGCTCGACGCGCCGCACCACCTGCTGGGCCGACGCCATCCGACCGTCCGCGACGAGCCGCTGCGCCTCGGCCAGCGCGACCCACATGTCGCCGTCGGTGAGCCACTGCGGCAGCAGGTCGAGCCAGTCCGGTGCGCTGTGGTCGGCGAGCCATTCCCCGTCGGCGTGCAGCAGGCGCCGGACACCGTCCCAGTCCTCGCCGCGACAGCGGGCCCGGATCGCCTCCGACTCGGCCCCCTGCGCCTCGAGGATGTCAGCGGCGCGCAGGTACAGGGCGCGGGTCTCGTCCGCGCCGAACGTCTCGTGCAGTGCGCCTTCGAGGTGGCGGCGCAGGACCTCGTGGTAGCGGAACGTCTCACCGTCGTCGTCGGAGGTGATCAGTGCCTGCCGGCGCTCGAGTTCGGCGAGCAGGCGATGACTGTCACCGCGTTCGAGCAACTGATCGCAGCGGGTGGGCGTGACTGTGTCGAAGACGCTGGTGCGCAGCAGCACGTCCGTCAGTTCGTCCGGCAGTTCGGCCAGCACCTGACCGGAGAGGTAGGCCTGCGCGAACCGCGAGCGCTTCGCGAGCGCGGTGACGGCGCGGCGCCGCTCGGCGGGTGCACGGCCGTCGGTGGCCGAGTGGAACAACTGCAGCGCGGCCGCCCAGCCCTCGGTATGCCGCGCGAGTTCGGCGGCGGCGTCGGGACGAAGCGGTGCCTGGTAGATCTCGCGGAAGAGGCGCTCCACCTCCCAGGAACGGAAGCGCAGCTCCTCGTGCGTGACGACCACGGCGTCGGCGAGCTCGGCGCGGGCCAGGTTCAGATCGGGCCGGCGACGCGAGCCGAGCACGACCGCCACGGTTGGGGGCAGCGCGAGCAGGAACTCCTCGATGCGGGCGCCGGAGGGCGATCCGTCCAGTACGTGCAGGTCGTCCAGGACGAGGGCGAGCGGGCTCTCGGCCGCGTGCAGCAGTCGCACGACCGCGTCCAGCGCGAGGTCGCCGGGCGGCGTGGGCGTGCGCCCACCGGCCTCGCGGACCACCGAGGCGACACCGTGGTGCAGCCGGGTCGCGAAGCGCGTGACGTTGGTGTCGGCGGCCTCGGCGCGGTGCCAGACGACCGGCAGATCCACCTGGCCGGCCCACTGGGTCAACAGGGTCGTCTTGCCGCAACCGGCGGGAGCGACGACCAGTCCGACCCGGCCCGGCCCGAGTTCGGTCAGCAGGTCAAGCAGGCGCGGGCGCGCCAGGAATCGCGTCGCGGCACGCTCGCGTGAACGCGACAGCTCATCACCACCACTTGCGAACAAACTCCGGCCCTGCGCGATCTCCCAGTCGTCGCCACACTCGCGGCTGTCGACGACACCACTCCCGTGCCGCGAGAGTTCCCGATCAAGAGGAGTACCGGGACGGGCAGACAATACATCCGTCCGTGCGAGCTTGGATTAGATCTATGCCCTTACATCCGTATTGTCGCGATATCTCCGTGCTAGCACGGAGATCGATCAGTCCCGGACGTAGAACTTGAGCTCGCCGAGGGCTGCGGGCTTGGTGCCCGCCTTGGTCACCGCCTCGACCTCGATCACGATCTCGGCGACGTTGTCCGTCCCGATGTTGAAGTCGTGGAAGCCGAGTTCGTCGGGCAGGTCCTTGGTGGTGACGTAGGCCTTGGACGCGTCCGTGTGGGTGACAGTGATCTTGATCTGGCTGACCCGCGCGGTCGCCTTGAACAGGTCGTCCTTCTCCCCGGAGGCGCCGGTGGCGACCTCCATCCGGACCAGGCGCACCTTCTTCGCGCCGGTGTCGAGGGTGCAGATCACCGAGTCGCCCTTGCCCTTGGCCGGCGACCAGAACCTGTTCGCCGCGCCGTCGGTGAGATTCGCGGCAGCGTTGCCGCCGGCCGACTTGGTCCCCTTCGACTCGCGGCAGAGCGCGGCCACCGGGTCACCCTTGTCGACCTTGTCGGCTGCCTTGTCCCAGATCTTCTTGATGTCGCCCCAGAAGATGATCACGGCCGCGACGATGATCGCGATGATCAGCAACGGGATCAGCTTGCCCAGGATGCGGGGACGGCCGCGGCGCACCTTCTTGCGGTAGCCGGCCTGCGCGCCGCGCTTCTCCTTCTTGACCCGGTTCCACCAGTGCAGCTTCACGACCGGCATGTCGGCCAGGCTCGTGCCGCAGCGGCGGCAGAACTTGCGTCCGGGTGCGTTGCCGGCGCCGCAGGTGCCACAGATCGTCTCGCCGGGCTGCGGCGCGCGGTCCTCCGGCGGAAGCGTCTTGCGCGGTGGCGCCTTCTTGACCGCCTTCTGCGGCGCACGAGCGGCGATGTCGGCGGGCGCGGCCTTGACCGGCGGGATGGCCGGACGCGCCGCGCCGGGAGCCGCCTTGCTGACCCGGCTCGGCGCTCGCGGCGGCACGGCCTTGGCCGGAGGCGGCACGACCGGGCGGGACGGGCCGATGCCCGCTGAGTGCCGGCCGCCCGCAGCCTCGGCCGGAGCCGGCGTGACGACAGGTGGAGCGGGCGGGGTCACGGGCGGCGGCGGGGTCACCGGGGCTGCCGGTTCGGCAGGCGGGCTCGCCGCCGGCGGCGCGTCGTTGAACGAGGTCGGCATCGGAGGGGGGCCCGCCGGACCTTGGTCAACAGGAGGTTGTTGCGGCTCCGGCGACGGTTCGGCCGTGTTGATCACCGCAGGCTCGGCGGCCAGCGGCGCGTCGTTGAACGAGGTCGGCATCGGAGGGGGGCCCGCCGGGCCTTGGTCAACAGGAGGTTGTTGCGGCTCCGGCAAGGATTCGGCCGTGTTGATCAACGCGGGCTCGGGCTCGGGTGCCGGCTCCTCGAAGGGGACGAAGGGCTCGCCCTCGACAGGCGCGACCTCCTCGAGGACGGGTTCGCCGTCGTCGGCGCGCTGCCCGCCGAACTCCAGGTAGGAACCACACTCACCACAGAACGACTCGCCGTCCTCGTTGTGGGTTCCGCACTCACCGCAGATGATCACGTGGTCTCAACCTTCACGGCATGGTGGATGTGGGCGGGCTTGAGCGAGGCGACCAGCGCCGAGAGGCGCGCGTGATCGACATCTGCACCCTTCGCGGCGCGGACCGTCACCCGGACCGCCTGCGAATTGTCGCCGGGGAACTGGCCGTTCGCCACCGGTGACCAGGACGTCCCTCCGCTGTCCAGGATCTCCACGTCACCCGGGTAGAGCAGCTTGAGCAGGTCGCGCAGGCCGGACGCGGTGCCGCGCCGCCGGTGCAGGTCGATCGCCTGCGCCACGAGGCTGCGGCGCTGCTCGATCGTCCAGCGCCCGTCCGAGTCCAGGCCGAGCCAATCGGCGAGCATCTGCAGGAAGTCGACGGGGGCCACGTCCGGCTGCACGTAGACCTGCAGGTTGTCCAGGGTTGCGAGGACGGGGGCGAGGCCGTCGTCGAAGGCCTGGACGAACCGGGTCAGGAAATCGTCCTCCTGCATGACCGCCGGTAGCTGCTGCGCGACCGGCACGGCGGTCGGCAGCCCGTCGACAGCACCCCTCACTGCCCCGTCACCTTCACCTGGTGCTCGAAGCTGAACACGAGCGCGTTCGGGTCCAGGTCGATGCGAGCCGCCGAGTCGCCGCGCTGCCCGGTGACGGGGTCGGCGGCGAAGATCTTGGCGTCCTCGACCAGTTCGGTACCCACCAGTTGCTGCAGCACCCCGTAGACTTCACCGGCCTGGACGGGCCGTCCGAACGGCCAACCGACGCCGTCCGGTCCCCCGCTGATCGGGTCGAAGTAGTCGTTGAGCGCCTTGATCGCCTGCGCCCGCAGCTCGTCCGGGGCCACCCGCCGCCTGGCGACGAGGCGCGCGACGACGGTGATGCCCTGGTAGAAGGGCGGCTCGATGACCAGCCGTGCCCCGACCGCACGCCGGTCGTCCAAGTGCTCGGCGACGTGTTCGAGCATCGAGTCGGGTGGGACGAGGTCGGCGAACTCGCGCGCGCCGTTCGGCTTCTTCACCGTCGAGGGCACGATCAGGACGCGCACCCCGCCGGCGTCGTCGGCCGTCTGGGCAGGGGCGCACTTGACCCGGGCGATGCCGGGCATGGCGCGCTTGGCCAGCACTTCGTAGTCCTCGGCGGTGATGGCGCGGTCGCGGGTACGCAGTTCCAGCGGGCCGCGGATGCGCGCCTCGTCGACGGTCTCGGCGGCGACACCGCCGTGGGCCGCGTTGCGGTTCTCCACGCGGTTGACCAGCGGGATGCTGCTGCGCAGGTTCTGCAACGCACCGGGCGCGACGTTGCCGGCGTGGCCGCCACCGGTGCGGTAGTGCGGCACCCGGATCGGCGCGCCCTTGGGCGGCACCGCGCCGTACTGGCGCATCGACCCGTCGGGCTCGCGGGCCGCCGGCCCGAAGTGCAGGATGCCCGCGCCGCGGTCGATGACGAACACCTTGTCGTTCGGGCTGCTGCCGGCGAAGGAGTCGACCTCGGTCCACTCGTCCCAGTTCGCGCCGCCGGCGACCTGCACGACGATGTCCTCGCCGGCGACGACGGGACGGTGGGCGAGTTCGAACTGCTGTCCCGCGACCCCTTCGGAGAGCCCGACGATCTCGTCGGTGATCGTCTCACTGTGGTGCGCCCGGACCGTCCCGCCGATGCAGAAGGCGGAGGCCTTCTTGATCCGCGGCGAGCGGGTGTAGGTCGGATAGCCGGTGTAGGGCTCGACGACCTTGCAGCGGATCCAGCCGCCGCGCACGCGTTCGATCACCGAGGCCTTGTGGTCCAGCGGCAGGTACAGCGTGACCTCGCCGTTCTTGTTCAGGCCGCCCGTGGTGTCGGTGTGGACGTCGCAGGTGGCCCAGCCCGTCCCGTCGTACGCCTCCCACTGCAGCGGTGGGTACCGCGGGTCGACACCGACGCCCTCGACCTCGCAGGTCATCTGGATCGTGATGACACCGCCGGGCGCCGCGTCGTCCAGACCGAAGTAGAGCAGGTCGTCGGCCTGCGGGGTGTCGGCGAAGACCGGGAAGAGTTCGCCATCCACCAGCGCCTCGGGACGGACGACGAAGTCGCCGTCCTTCACCTGCGTGGCCACCACGATCAGCTCGCGCGGGGAGATCGTCAGCGCGCGCTCGGTCTGGAAGACGATCGCGTCCTGCAGTTCGGTGCGCGGCGTGGCCACCTCCATCGAGGCCGGCACGGTGACGTCCTCGGCCTGTGGAGCGGAGAGCCAGAAGGTGACCTCGGCGGTGGCCGCGACGGGCGGGTGCTGCCGTACGCCGATGAGGTCCAGGAAGCTGATGTGCAGCTTGTCGGGGATGCGGTTCACCCGGTACAGCAACTGGTCGACCATGAACGCGAACGTCTCGATGAGCGTCACACCCGGGTCGTGCACGTTGTGGTCGCTCCACTCCGGGCAGCGCTGCTGCACCATGCGCTTCGCGTCGTCGACCAGGTCCTGGAACCGGCGGTCGTCCAGGTTGGGTGCCTCGAGGGGCATCACGCACCACCTTCGTGCTGGGGAATCGTGTAGAAGGGGAAGACCAGGTTCCTCGGGCTGTTCGTCCCGC
>Ga0105247_10000814_pt1 | contig 23775 bp, 27 predicted proteins | sample KBSS24metaG_FD_81519 | JGI IMG/M metagenome (GOLD analysis project Ga0105247, IMG submission 81519) | Switchgrass rhizosphere microbial communities from Kellogg Biological Station, Michigan, USA - KBS S2-4 metaG | ecosystem: Host-associated > Plants > Roots > Rhizosphere > Soil | place...
AATCATCGGCTGGTAATCACTCACATGTCCTCAGCATTGGATTGGCAATGCCACATTCGAGTAGGAAAAAGGGATCACCAATGAAGACTAACAATGGACTCGCGGTAGTTCTCATCCTCTCGTTAACCCTCGGTGCATGCAGCAAGTCATCTGATCAGTCAAGTATCGCGAAAGAAGGGCCAACACCCGAAGCAGCCGCAAGGAACTCCGCGGACGAACTCATTCAACGGGCCGAAACGAAGGTCCGCTCTGGCGTGGGGTTTGATCCGTCTCAAACACAACTTCGAAACGTTTTCGCTGTTGAAGGTAACGTGGTCTGTGGCGAGATTGCCTGGGTGGATGGCACAGGAAAATTGCGAAGCTTCGTGCCGTTCATGTACCGGTACGGAGTCGAGGTCAAAGACAACGAGGACCTTCGCGCGGCTCGATTCGCTCAGGTATGGAAAAGCCTTTGTGAAGGCCGCCCAGTGATCACGGGGAACCGTGCCCCTCTGTCTCAACATCTACAAAAAGACTTTGCTCAGAGGCTGCAAGCCCTCGCGGCCAACGGCGGCAAGGAAGAACCTGAGATGTTTCACAAGTACATTTGGCGGGATTTGGAGCAGATCGAGAAGGATCTGGACGCCGCTGCGGTTGCTCAGACCGAATCCGCGGCCGCGAAGGAAGATGCCGAGGCTCAGCAGTTCATAAATCAGGCGCGGGATGCGGCGAACGCTTCACAGGAGAAATAAGCGGCAACGTGTTCGTGCTGCGCTTCGTGGAGCGCTTGCCAGCTAAGGATGTGGCCAAGCGTTTGGCTATCACCCTCAAGCAAGTCCACGATCGCCTCGCGCGGCCTTGTGCTCATTCAAAACAAGATTGAGGCGCACCGTCTCGAGCACTTATGGACGCGAGTCTCGCACTCGCCCCCGGAGTCGATGCCATGAAAGGGCTTTGACAAACAAAGCCACCGCCCAGGCTCCAAGCGCAGACGGCGACCGCACCGCCCCCGCACCCGCCCTCCTAAGCTTCGAATGCGGCCGCCGCGGCGGCCCTACGTACGACCTTCATGAGGAGGATCGCCCTCTACCTCGAGCGCCACATGATAGGTCGGCCATCGTGGTCAATGCGCGTGCCTGAACCCGAGCATGGTTGGTAGCCCCTGAGTACTGGCGAGAAAGGGTCGGGGTTGTGCCCTTTTTTATTTCCGGGCTTGGCTCAGCTCAAGCACCCCGTCTTCAGAGCGCACGACCGCGACTCCGTAGCGAGCGGTTAGCAACTCGTCGATGAGATAGTCGCGCTTGTCGGTGCGGAACGTTCCTACGACGCACGCCCGCTCTGCCCACTCGTCCATGAAGCGGAAGCGCAGAGCGTTGTCGCGCCGAGCGAATTCCTCAAGCACGCTGGCGACTCGTGACGGCCAAGCGCCAATAACATCAAAGCCACTGGCGCTAGTCACGCTGATGGGCGCGGGCATCTGCGCAGTCATGAGGTTCGAGCAATCTGGCCACGAGCGGCTCAAATATATAACTCCGTCGTGCTCCTGGGCCTGGACATCACCGCTTTCGGTAAGCATGTGTAGAATGAACCTCGCGTGATCATTGACACGGAAAGATCCAGCAATGCAGACGCTCGCGCTGTACTCGTCCAAGAATTGATAGCGTACGGTGCCATCAATCTTGGCGTACTCCGCTAACACATCCCTACCACGCGATGGCTTGGCCCAGATGTGAGAGACGCCGTCCGACGCTTTGCTCACTTCCGGTGGCAGGGCTACGTCCTTACTCCCCCCTGGTCGATGGTCGGAGCAGTATGGAACAGCCTCGTCGTTCGGCAACTTGTCCGCGTGGCTTACACAAGGTGATGCGGCAATCAAACATATGACGAGCCTGCTCCACTTCATTGCGCGTCCTCCAGCGCTTTGCTAAGGGACACCGTGCCGTCGCTACCATGCTCGACCTGAACGCCGAAATGCCGCAGCACTCCAAGCACGGCTTTCTGGGTCAGAGGGAAGCTTCCTATGACACAGACACTGGCGCTGTAGCCGTCGCCGAAGTGATAGCGAAAGGAGCTACCGTGCTTCGCCAACTCCGCGAGAACGTCCAAGGCCCTAGCTTCGGAACTCATGTAAGGCTCGCCGTTGTCCATCTTCGCGACCTTCGGCGCCTTAGCCGGATATTCCCTGCCCAGATTCAAACACCCCTTACGAATGTGCAGCCAAGGAGGCAGCGGTCCCAACAATTCGCCCAGCGGACGGGCGGGCTGTAATGGACCGCCGAAGTGCTCCGGCTCCGGCCTGAGCACTACCACGCCGTCCTCTCGCTCGCGAACATCGACGCCGTGAGTCACAGCCACGTACAGCGGGAAGGCATTGGTGCTCGCGTATGAGGGGTTGCTCATGGCCAAGCATAGCCGACTAATCCACCCGTCCTTCCCGTCTTCGATGACGTATCGGTTCCTCACCGGGTCTGCGCGCTGATGGTCGGCGAGCAGGTCTCCGACGCGGTGCCAGTTGCCACCCCATGCTGGGAGCACGTCGTCGCCGACGTTTGAACATTGCGCTCCAGCCGCTAAGCCAGACCAGCAGAGCAGACCAATGCTCATCGCTACACGCATACCTGATTCCTCTCGGGTCGCCTTTCTCAATGTAAGCTGGAGACCCGTGCGTAAGGCGCTCCGCCTCACTCTTCTCGTTCTGCGCTCTTTAGAGCTCAAGGCGTAGGGTTGGCGCAACGAACGACCGTGACTCGGCCGGGTTCCCTACCGCCATGTCAGAACCCGTGCCGATCATCATTGGCGTCGTTCGGATTCGGACGTGATCTCGAAGCCGCCGGCGCAGCTCTTTGCACCAGGTGCAGACAACCGTCTCTGCGATCCGCATACGGCACTCTATCTGCAGCCTCTACAAGGTCCGGATACTCACCAGGACGAGTGGCGGCGAGCGCGGCGACCACGCAACTAATAGTGATAAATTCATCGGGTACAATGACCGGAGCACCAGCGGCTTGTGCCCCGCGCTCATTCATTCTTTGGTCACGAGCGCGCTCCGCCTCGCTCGCCACAACGAAGTCGCCGACCTCACGATGCTGTGCGGCTTCGATGACGATCTGCCGGACAGGGGCGCCCCCGGTAAACCCCCAGGTCGAGGATCACCTTCGCCACAGTCACCCTAAGTATGAGGGGAAATTCGCCCCGGGTGACGAGAAGGATGCGATTGATGGGGCAGGCAAGAATTCTCGTTGTCGAACATGATCCGACTGTCGCCGATTACGTTGTAGATGTTATTCGACACGGCGGTTGGGAGACCGCAGGCCCTGCTCATACCTTGATGCACGCTCTTGATCTACTTGCGCACGAATCTATCGACGGTGCGGTAATTGACTTGCGACCGGAGGCCGATGCTATATCGCTGCCCGTCGCATCGCTGCTCCACAAGCGCAACATTCCTTTTCTATTTATGACCGGCGGGATCTGCGCTCCCGCTTGCTTCCAGAAAGTGGCCATAGTTGGCAAACCATTTACCCACGAAGTGTTGATCAGAGAGCTCAGCAAACTTTTGATACTGAGCTGAGAGGACCCTCAAGACTGAGAAAGACGCGCATTGATGTTCCAAGGCACTTGCTCATGCCGGGATATCTCCAAAGTTTCGCGTTGTTCGCCTAACGTGCTCCGAGCGAAGTCGCTGACCTGGTTTACTTTGAGGTCCTGCTAAAGAATCAGCGTGCGCCTTCTGCGCGCTTGGTTGATCTGCTGCTCAGCGCGTCGTAATACTCCAACTCTCGGCGAAAGACATCCCGATCCAGCGGGGCCAGTACCTCATCCAACAGCGTGTTGAAGGGCTCCGTAGGCAAAGCAGCCGGCTCAGATTTTTTCCACGGCACTATGAAGAGCACCTTCGGCAGTTCTCGATGCCCCGTCACTGTCGTTGTCTCAAGCTGCAACCTATCAGCGGCGACCGCTACGGATCGCTCGGCGACAGAAGGCATTGCCCCCGCGTCAACTGAGACCGCCGCCGGCTGCAGGTAAAACTCTACGACGATTGCGGGCTGACAGGAGCATCCGATGGTCCGCAGCCGGCTCGCCACAGCGCGCTCGGCCACCCAAGGGTGGTCAATCATGTAGACCTGCCCCTCCGGATCTTCAAATACCACACCGGCATCTGCGCAGATGGATTCCGTGAGCTTGAACCATGCCTCCTTTCGAGTGAACCAGCCGACCACTGGACCTACGATGGTTTTCTTACACCCGTGCCAGGCACGGTGTCCGATGTAGTAGTCACTTCCGGCTCTTCTTCGGCCGAAAGCCTCAACTGCGCTGGCCAACGGTTGCGCAGGAATATCGTAGTAAGCGGGCCAATCGGCTCCAGGGCCAACGATCCCGTCAACTGCGTGCGTAACTTTGGTAGGCACAAAAGCCAGTGTCAATGCAACAACATATGGTCTCAACATCCGTGCGTTCAGTCTCGGGTTGATCAGGAATGACCCCGCATATCTGGCCAATGGCCTGAAATGAATGCCTTGGTCCGGGGATTACGGCATGCCAGCATCCCGGATCTCCTTACACCTCGTGGATGGCGTGGTCCTCATCAAAGCCACCCACCCTCCCGGTGGCCCTCTTCGACTGGCAACAGGCGGCTCTTGCGGATACTGTATATCTCCCCAGCCTCGCCTCAGCCATCATGCTCGTCGAACGCCTCCTCACTACTCCCGATGACCCCAGCGCGTTGTCGCTCCCTTTCGTGGAGGCTCCGGCGCTTCAAGCTGGGTTCCCTTCGCCGGCGGCCGACTTCATAGAATCGCGACTTGATCTGCATGAATTCTTGATCGCTAATCCGATCTCGACCTTCTACGCACGGGTAAAAGGCGACTCGATGCTGGATGCGCTCATCCATGATGGCGACATTGTGGTGGTCGATCGAAGCATCACCGCACGGATGAATCGGATCGTGGTCGCAACATCAAGCGTCGATCCTGATCGGTTGTACGTGAAGCAATTCGGCAAATCGGCCGGGCGCCCTGCCCTGCTCTCTCGCAATGAGCGCAAAGCGGCGTTGTACCCGCCGATCTACTTGGACGAAACGGAGTACGACGTCTGGGGCGTGGTGACCGCGGTGATCAGAAAACTATGAGAAGAAGACCATGTTCGGCATCATCGACGTCAATAACTGCTACGCGAGCATCGAGGCATTGTTCGATCCGCGTTTGCGTGGCAAGCCCCTCGTCGTAGCATCGAACAACGACGGATGCGCCGTAGCGAGAAGTGCCGAAGCAAAAGCGCTCGGCATCAAGATGACCGAGCCGGTTCACGAAATTCGTGAGCGTCATCCGCAAGTCATCATTCGCAGCAGCAACTACGAGCTGTATGCCGACATGAGTTCGCGCGTGATGCGTATCATTGATGAGTTGGTGCCCGAGCAGGAGATCTACTCGATTGACGAATGCTTCTGTTCGCTGCGGGGTATTGCCGATCGAGCCGCGCTTGCTCTCCAGGTCCGCGATCGCATTCGACTGTGGCTCGGCTTGCCGGTATGCGTCGGTATCGGCAGCTCAAAAACGAGAGCGAAGCTCAGTAATTTCATCGCCAAAAAGCGGCCGCAGTATGGCGGGGTGTTCGATATCGAGGCGCTCAGCCCTGACCAACAGTCGGAATTGATGGAGGGCATCGATGTCGATGAGGTTTGGGGTGTCGCCGAGAGAACGCGCACTAAGCTTGAGCGGCTCGGCATCACCAATGTGCGCCAGCTGCGCGATGCGGACCCAGAATGGATCCGCTTGCACAGCAGCGTGGTACTGCAGCGGACCGTCGAGGAGCTGCGCGGCCGCTCGTGCCTGGCGCTCGAGCTCGTGCCCGCGCCCCGAAAGCAAATTGTCGTTTCAAGGTCCTTCGGCAAGGCGGCGACCAACTTTCAGTCGATGCGCGAGGCGGTGGTCACTTACGCGAGCCGCGCGGCAGAGAAGCTGCGCAGCGAGCAGATGGTTGCCCGCTACCTGAGCGTCTTCATCCATACGTCGCCCTTCCGCGCCAATGATGCGCAGTACAGCGCCACGCGGACGATCAAGCTTCCGAACTCCACCAACGACACGATGGTCATCGCGGCGGCAGCGGCCGCTCTGCTCGAGAGCACCTATCGCGATGGATATCGATACGCGAAGGCAGGCGTAATGATGATCGACTTGACTCCGCAGGCGCACCGCCAGGCAGACATGTTCGAGTCGCCCGGCAATATTGCCCGCCGTGCTAAGTTGAATGCCGTGATGGACAGGATCAACAACACGTACGGTCGAGAGACGCTCAGGGTGGCGTCAAGTGGGCGTTCGCGCGGGTGGGCGATGAAGCGCGAGCACTTGTCGCCACGCTACACGACGCGATGGAGCGACATTGTTGTTGCTCATGCACGCTGAGCCTCGCCAGCAATGCCTCCGATGATCACATTCTCACATCTTGATTTGATGCTGGCTCCAAAAAAGCCAGAGGCTCCGTTTTCTGCAAAGGGATGGCTCTTCTGTCTCAAATACGACGGCTATCGATGCATCGCTACAAAGGAAGGAAAGAGCGTCAGGCTGACCACCCGTCAGGGCAAGGATGCCACGACCTGGTTCCCAGCCGTCGTTCGATCGCTCGCTGGGATAGGAGGAAGCTTCATCATGGATTGCGAGGCCTGCGCGGTTGATGAACTCGGGCGGCCCGACTTCGAGTCTATGAAGCCGATGCGAAATGGCGTCTTGAACGGCAGGATGGAAGCGCTATTTTGCTTCGACCTCCCGTATCGACGTTCGGATTTGCGCAAAAAGCCGCTCACCGAGCGACTCAATCGGCTACGCGAATTACTGTCGAATCCGATGGACAGCATCGTATGTGTCACTCACATCGAGGAGGCAGGAAAAGAGCTCTTCGAGAAAGCTCTCGAGATGGGGATCGAGGGCGTGATGGCAAAGCAAGCGGACTCTCCTTACCTCGCCGGTCGGAGCCCTTGCTGGCGTAAGTTCAAGATGGCCAACTATCACGACGGATGGAAGCGCACGAAGAGCGCGCCACAGAAGAACGCATGAGCCACAAGTATCTCGACTTCGACATTGATGCCGCGTGCCAAGCCGCCGCGAAGGAGGCGAATCACGCCGGTTGGGAGGTCGATCAGACCGCGAGACCTGATGGGTTCCCGGCAGGGCCACTGATCTATCTCTGCCACTACGAGTCGCAAGCCATCGTGCTGGTGAGCCTGGTCCTTGGCGGAATCGAAAAGATCCAAGCACTCTCTGAGAAGAACAACATCTCCTTCCAGGACGCCTGCAACACGCTCGGGACAGTGCTCGATGAGGTATCCACCCGACGTCGAAAGTTGGACTCCTCTGCGCGCAAGATCCTCTCGTCATCTGCCGCTCACTACATTGGCGGAACGCAGACCTACCAACTCGCGCGAGAGCACGACCTCAATCAGTTCATCGTGGTTCGTCATTTCGATGCTTCTTCCAAAGAACGCATGTTGCGCCCCTTCGTCTGCAATCACTCCCTCCCTATGAGCCCCGAAGACGTGGGCCGTGCTGTCGTTGAGATCCTTACAATCGACCGGAAGAACCATCCCGGACGATTCCCAAAGGGTGAACCACTTCGATTCCGGCCCAGGTCGATCTGACTCTGCCCTCGGATAAGATAAATGGTTGGCAAATGGAGGGTCCCTCATAGAATGAAATGAGGCCCTTTGTGAAGCTGGCGGCCGCACTTTGGCGGCTGGCAATCCCGATCCTGGGGCAGCTATCAAGGCGCAAACAGTGAAGTGGCCCCGCAAGGCCTCAGGGAAACCACGCATGTCGATTTCCGCACCGGGTCGTTTTGCTAACGACCGACAAGCGATGCTTCAGCACACCGCGGCCGCCGCCCAGCGTCGGCCCGCGGCGCCTCGAGCCAATGCGATGACATTCAACTACGACCTCATCATTGCGGAGTTTCGAAACGCCATGGAAGGGCGCGGGATCGTGCCTCCAACGAATCTCATCGCCGACGGCCGGATGCACCGCTGCGACGCCGAGGGCCGCAAAGGTCAGCGCGGAGCGGCATACAAGCTTCACATGGATGGCGTACCGGCGGGCGGCTTTGAGAACCATCACGATGGCCGCGGCTGGGAGAATTGGAAGGCCGAGATCGAAGATACCAGGACGCCCGCTGAGAAGGCCCGCTTTGCTCAGGAAATCGAGGAGAACAAGCGGCGTCGCGCGGCGGAGGCCAAAGAGAATCAGGCGAATGCCAAGGATCGGGCCGCCTGGATCTGGGGGCGCTCCGAGGCCGCGACGGCGGACCACCCCTATCTGATCCGCAAGCAGGTCCCGCCAGTGGGCCTGGGCCTCTACAAGGAGGCCCTGGTAGTGCCTCTGCACGACATCGAGTCTGAGCTCCATAACCTGCAGTTCATCAAACCAGACGGCAGCAAAAACTTCATGAAGGCTGCCCGCGTTGAGGGCTGCTTCTTTGGAATGGGTGAGCCTGGCGCGAGGCTCTACCTCGTCGAGGGCTACGCGACGGGCGCCAGCGTCCAGCAAGCGACCGGAAGCGGCGTTGCGGTGGCGTTCAACTCGGGAAACCTCATTCACGTCGCTCGAGCACTGCGCACGAAGTATCCCGATCGACCGATGGTCATCTGCGCTGACGACGACGCTCTCAACATCCTGCGTGATCCGCCCGTGCCCAATGCCGGGCTTCTCGCTGCGTACGAGGCAGCACGCGAGGTCGGCGCGACGGTTGCCGTCCCGCAATTCCCGCCTGCGCCAACGACATGGACGCCGGGCGAGAAAATGCGTGCGTCGGTCTTTCGCAGTCTCGTCGCTCAGGTTTCGATGGATCCGCAGGCTCGCGCTTATCGACCTGGCGTGATCGACTTCCTGGACTCATATGTGCAGCAACATATCGAGCTCGCCGGCGCCGAGTCGCTGTGTTGGGGTGACATCATGCTGCACATCCGCGCGGCAAAGATCCTCGCCGACGAAACCGACTTCAATGATCTGCAACACCTGTGCGATCTGCACGAAGTCAAGGCGTGTATCGAGCGCGCCGCGGCGCCGCCGGCTCGGGAAGTCGAAGAGCTATCGTTCGACATCTCCATCTAAGAAAAAGCCCGCGGCCCCAGGCGGGCTTTCGTCACTTCAGACCCAATCGTTCCCGATCAGGTTTGCCCGTGCTGCCGGCGATAGTCCCAGGGAGCAACCGGATCTTTCGATTTGCCCCACAACCCGATGCGAGACTGGCGGACGCTTTGTTCGATTGCAACTAGGCGATCATCGGCGCCTCCGGTGCGATCGACCCACGCCATACCCCGGCCCACTTGCGTCAGTGCGAGGCTCATCGACCCGATGTAGACCTCTGCGATGATCCGGCCCGTCGAATCTATTTCGGAGACACGAATCGTGGCGGGCTTTTGGAACGCAAGATCGCTCAGCGAGCGTTTTGCGTTCTCCGCGAAGTCCTGGCCCTTTTCTGGCGCGTCGGCTTGCGACAGACGAACGCGGAGCTCGCGCTGATCGTCGGTCAGCAACTTGAGCGTATCGCCATCCATGATGCCCACCACGTATCCACGCACCTCTTCGCCTTTGGCGTACAACTGAGGCGTCGCACCTGCAACCGCCTTCTGTGCGAATGACGGCGCATAAATAGCAAAGCCAACTGCGATCGCAGCGACCACTGAGTAGAAGATGTTGGTGATGAGCTTTTCCATAGGGTTCAGGTTAAGGAAAGCCGACTGTGACGCCGGCTTCTCGTTAATCGATCGTCTATCGCAGTTCCGACCAGCGCTGGATGCCCGTGCGGCCGCCATTGCACGAAACCATCACGTAGTGTCCGTCCGGTACAACCGCGTTGAACGAAGCATTATTGTCGGTGGACGAGCCGTTGCCCGCCGACCCCACCAACGCGCCATTCACGTAGAAGGATGCCGAGCCACCTCGTGATTCAATGCTCATATTGATGTTCACCTGGATCGCTCGGCCCTGGTTGTTGTAGTAGTAACCCCAGCAACCGCGCGAGCCCGTCACGTCGTACCAATTCTGACCTACGCCCAAGCTCGAACCGGCAGCACCTGCATACAACTGCGGCGGCGGCGAGGTGCTGTCAGAAACAGCGCTCACGCTGACCGCGAGCGCGCAGAGTCCCAACATCAACGCTCGACACGCAGAAATCGTCTTAAACATACTCTTCTCCTTCATTGTCAATCTGTAAATATGATCTCTGCGATGACCAGTTGAATTTTCTTGGAACGAGCGATTAGCTCGGGTCGCCGTAGCCAGGCACGGTCGAGAGTGAGACATGCTCGTGGTCCTGCTGACAGGGCGCACAGCGCGTCGATGCCGGAACGAGTTCCTTGCGCTTCGCATCGATCGTCACATCGCAATCAACGCACTCGGCCGTGCCGGTCCCCTTGCTCAGACTCTTCGCCTGCGCTGCCGCGGCGCGCACGCGCAGATCATTCACGCGGCCCTCGATGTTGCTCGAAATGTCGGCAGGGTCGGTGTGGCGATTCTGGGAGTAGCTATACATGATGAAGATTCCTCAAATTCAAAGTTAAACGTAGTGGTGGCCAGCGGCCGTGGGGTTACTGAAGCGAGTGAACTCGCCTTGAAACTGCAACAGCACCTCACCCGTCGGGCCATTGCGCTGCTTTGCGATCAGGATCTCCGCAGTATCGCGAGCCGGCGTTTCTGGGTTGTAAACGACGTCGCGATAGACAAACAGAATCACGTCTGCGTCCTGCTCCAGCGCTCCGCTCTCGCGAAGGTCGGCCATCACGGGACGTTTGTCGAAGCGCTGCTCGAGCGAACGGTTCAACTGAGAGAGCGCGATCACGGGGATTCCCAATTCTTTCGCGAGCGCCTTCAGCTTTCGCGAAATCTCACTCACCTCATTCGTGCGATTCTCGGACGAACCGTCGCCCTTCATGAGCTGCAGATAGTCGATGACGATCAATTCAACGCCCTGCTCGCGTCTCATGCGTCGCGCGCGCGAACGCAGTTCGCTCGGACTCAAGCCGGCGGAATCGTCGATGACAATCTTCGAGCGGCGAAGCTCAGTCATGGCGGCCGTCACGCGAGCCCACTCTGCCTCATCGAGCTGGCCGGTACGCAGGTGCTGAGCGTCTACCGAGCCGACCGAGGAGACCATGCGCTTGAAGAGTTGCTCTTTGCTCATCTCCATCGAGAAGACGCCGACTGCGATACCGTTTCTCAGCGACGCGTTCTCCGCGATGTTGATCGCCAGCGTCGTCTTGCCCATCGAAGGGCGTCCAGCGAGGATGATCAGGTCCGACTTCTGAAGACCGGCGAGCATCCGATCCAGCTGATGAAAACCGGTCGCAACGCCCGTCACCGGGCCACCGCTCTGCGCGCAGCGATCCAGGTCCTCGATGAAGTGCGGGACTAGGGACTCCATCGTGGCGTAGCCATGTCGGCCTCGACCACGATCGATCTGAATTTCGAGCAGACCAGCTTCGAGTTGCTCGACGATATCGCCTGCGACCGGAAGCTTTGATCCGTTGCAGGCCCGCGCAACCGACTGGCCAAGATGGCGCACGCGGCGCAACGTGGAGCGCTCGCGAATGATCTGCGCATGATCGACGATGCCGCCCGACAGGGCGTGATCAGCCTGTAACCTTGCGAGGTAGCTCAAGCCGCCACATTTATCGAGCTGGCCGGCGATCGTGAGTTGATTGGCCACGGTCACCGGATCGATCGACTGGCCGGCCTCCACGAGACGAGCAAGCGCCTCGAAGACGTGACGATGCTCGACCTGATAGAAATCAGCGGCCGTCACGATCTCGACCACGCTGTCCCACTGAGAAGCGTCAGCGAGCAACGATCCGAGCAGGCCTTGCTCGGCCTCGATCGAATGGGGCGCAATCTCAACGACGTCTGCCGTCAAGCCTGGTCCGCCATGTTGTCGCGATGCGAGCATCGGAGCCCTAGTAGTTACCGAGTTACTGTATATATTCTAGCTCTATAGAGCTTTTCCGCAATGAATTGTTGGATAGAAATTCTCACCTTTCCAGGTGAAATTCTGCGGATTTCAGTGCGCGAGCGACAATTGTGAAGTGCAGCGATCGTCTCTTCTAAAAATGCGACAACGATCACCTTTTAGATCGACGGTACGAACTCCACCTCGACGGGCGTCACCACTGAAGGCTCGACAAGCACTGCCTTGACCGGGTTCGGGGTGGATGAAGGCGCCGCGGGAATCTGTGGAGCGATGATGGCGGGAGATGGCTTCGCGGCAACCGGCGCAGCGGTGCCCGAGCCAAACTCCGCCGCCTTGACCGCTGGCTCCGCCCTGGCGTTCTCTGCAGACTCCGGTTTGGTCCACTTTCCACGGAAACCGCAGTATCCGCCCGATGACTTTTCAATGGAGTCGCAGAGTCTGGAGTGAGCGCCCTGCTCGTCGGTGCTGGCGTACACGATGCGAAGCGGCCCGATCTGCGTCCGATCGAGCTTGGCGCCCGTGGCCGCGATCGCCTGCCGCCCCTCGCTGTAGCTCAACTGCTCCTGGCCTGCGGTCATAGCGAGGAAGACGCGAACAAGGATGTGCGAATCGGCCAGAGCTCCGTGCAGTCCGCTGACTTGGCGCTCGCTGCGGCTCACGCTCAACCGATCACAAATCGCATCAAGGGTTGCACGCTGTCCTGGCCACTTCTTGCGGGAGAGCTTCATCGTGTCGATGATCTCGAAGGACTCGTTTATTCGGAATGAAATTCCGAGCCGTTCGAACTCGGCGTTGAGCTTGTTGACGTCAAACGTTGCGTTGTGAGCGACGAGCTTGGAGCCACGCGGCCGCCCTAAGAACTCAAGAAGCTCATCAACGATTTCCCGAAACTTCGGCTTGTCCGCCAGAAACCGTGCAGACAAGCCGTGCACGCGCTCGGCGTCCGCATCAATGCTGCGCTCGGGATTGATGTACTTGTGGAACGCGCGGCCCGTAGGCTTTCGGTTCACGACTTCGACGATGCCGATTTCAAGCACGCGATGATCGGCACCCAGGCCTGTCGTCTCGGTGTCGAAGATCAAGTAGCGTTCTTCAAGGCTACCCATGACTGAGGTGGCCGCTTGCGGCTGCCGAGCTAGATCGAGGGCGCGCATTCGAATTCTTCAAACTCGTGTCGAGTTTCCGTCTTCACGGACTGCTCGGGCTTCGGAGATTGCTGAGGAATACCCGCCTCGATCATGATTTGAATCTTGCGAGTGTTCTTCCAGTAGTTATCAGACAACGAGAAGAGGGTCTTCAAGCGATCGCCTGCGGCCACGGGAACCTCTCCCGTCTCCAAGTCGATCGAGTTGAACCACACAGCTCGAACCGCGGCGCCATCGCTCTCCAGCTCAAGCGCGAGGTGATTCTGATCGGCGCCAATGACCCTCACGTTGGTCACAAGGAAGTCGCCCTCGAACAGCGGATACTCAAACTCGCGCCCCCACGGCTCGAGCTGATGGATTGCATCGAGAAATTCGGTGGTGAACGCAGATGCGGGCAAAGTGCCATCGGAGAACCTGACTGGCCCGAGCTCACGACCATTCAATTGCGCCCGAACGGCTTGCTCGAAGAGGTCGGCAAACCGCTCGATGTCCTTCTGCTCGATCGTCAGCCCAGCCGCGCCGACATGGCCGCCGAATGCCTTGAACAGGCCGGGCGCGCGATCGGAAACCCACTGCAACGCTTCGCGCATGTGCACGCCGGGTACGGATCTGCAGCTGCCAGATACGATTCCTTCCTGCCCCTTCTTCGGTGAGATCATCACCGTTGGGCGGCCGTGGCGCTCGACGATGCGACTAGCCACAATCCCATGAACGCCTGAGTGCCCGTCGGCGCCGAGATCGACGACGATGGTCTGCTTTCCTTGCGCTGCCTGGATGTCCGAGTCATCGAGGGCGAGATCTTTCAGCCTTCGCTCGGTCTGCTTGCGCGAATCGTTCTCCTCGGTGAGAAACGCGTACCAACGCTCTGCAACTTCCTTTTGCTGAGCCATCAAGAATTTGATGCCTGGTTCGGCCTCATCCAATCGGCCGGCCGCAGATAGGCGAGGGCAAATTTGGAACGCGAGCGTATCCGTTCTCACGGGCGCCCCCTGCGAGCCGAATTGAGCCCGGAGAACTTCCCATGTGGGGCGCTTCGACTCGCGAATGCGTTTCAACCCTTCGCGCACGACGGCGCGATTGTTGTGTGATCGACCGAGCGATACGCAATCCGCGACGGTGCCAATCGCAACATACATGAGCAGGTCCTTCAAAGGCCCTTGCTCGGCGGTAATTTTCTGCGCGGCCACAAGCAGGCGATGCGTCTGGGCGATGAGAAGCCACGCAACCATGCACCCGGCAATCTTGTCATCCGGATACTTGCTATCCGGGTGCTTTGGGCTCACCACTGCATACGCTGATTTGGGCGGTAGCGGATGACCCGAGTCATCCACGGGAAACTCATGGTGATCCGACACGATGACGTCGATGCCGGCCTGCGCGAGCATCGCGATCCGGGGCTCATCACTGGAACCTTTATCGGCCGTGATGATGAGCGAGGGGCGGTTCTTCGCATTCAGGATGCGCTCTGCCACCGCGTTGTTCAGTCCATATCCTTCGCGCAATCGATGCGAGATATGAAGGGAGACGTTTTCCTCCTTCACCCCGAATACTCGAGTGAGCGCTTCTTTGAAGACGGCACAGCTGGTCACGCCGTCTGCGTCATGATCCGTTGCCAGACCGATGTGCTCGCCGTCAACGATGGCGCGTGCCAGACGCTCAGCTGCCTTGTCGATGTTCGATAGGGATCGAGGATCATCGAGCTGCCCAAGCGTCGGCGCGAGCAGCTTCCTTAGCTGGCCATCACCTGCAGAGATTCGGCCGGCAATGATTCGCGCAAGAACGGGATCGAGGCCGAGCGCGATAGCTTCGCGCTCGACACTGCGATCAATTGCCCGCTGCTGAATCTTCGGAACGATCATGACTTACGCGTCGTGGGCTCCAGATCAATTCGCACCAGGGGCCGGCAGGAACATGCCGAAATCCTGGTTGTTGAGATCCTGCGTATTCGCCGCTTCAGCCACCTGCGCAATGCTGCGCTCGAAGCGCTCGAGGATCTCCGTCGCGGAAGCGCTGACCTGCGCGGGAGTAAAGTTGTGGCCCGTCACCGTCACGCCCATGCCCGACATCTTCTTGATCTGTTCGATCGGCGCCACCAGGCGCATCGCCTCGCCGACGGTGAGAATCAAACAGAACTGCCCCTGGCCATCGGTGTAGCGAGTCGCATTGAACGCTTCCAGAGCGCGCGCCTTATCCGCTTCGATGGCAGCCATCGGACGAGCAGGCGCATCGAATTCGTCGCGTTCGGCCTGCGCATACTCCGCTTCGCTGTCGAGCGCAATCATCTTGTGCGCTAGAAATGCGGCGCCGGCGTCGGCCAACATGACGTAGCCACACTCCTGCGTAGTCACGAAGCGAAGCGTGATGTTTTCCGAACGAATCTGGTGAACGTTGTCGGGCAGGCGAATCATGAAAATCTCCGAGGATATAAGTAACGGTTCAAGTCAAATCGCAAACTTCACGCACACGCTGCGAAGGATTCAGTCGGCTCGGTCGGCCGCGTAATCAGGTCGTAGACCGACTCGGCGTCGAGCTTCACATCGCCACTCTCGAGCACCAGGTCCCAGGGATAAACCGTGCGCCACTGGTTCACTTCGGAGATTGCACGGCCAAGCCGATCCGCAAGCTCATCATCACGACCATCTTCTTTCGAGTATCGTGACTGAAGCCGCGTGCTCACCGCTTCTGCGGAGAGCGTGACGAACACCGTGAGAAATCGCATCTGCGCGTGATCGGCAAAGGCCCTCAACGCTTGGAGTCCTGAAGGCTCGACGATGATGATTTGAGGCAATGCGGTTTGCGCTGCAGAGCGCAGGTGCTTCAACTGCACACCGTAACTGGCCGAGGAATACTCAACGGTCGCGATGACCTCATTCGAAGTCCGCATTTGATTGAAGCGCTGAGCGGGGACGCTGAACAAATCACGCCCGACAACCTCGTCCGCTCTTGGAGAGCGCGTGGTGGTCGTAGGAATGCGTCCGAAACCCAAAGCTTGCAACGCACGAGCCAGCGTCGTCTTGCCGGCCCCGGAGGGCCCAACGAGAGCAATGAGCGTTGCATTAGACACGGTGGGGTCGCTAGATCGGTAAAGTAGATACTGTAGGTTCATTCTCCCATGGGGGTCATGACGGTCAATAATTAAGCGCGACGTCGAATCGCGGTGAACGGAGCGATTTATCGCCAGAATTGGCGATCTCGTGTCGAGGCAGGACCGAAATGAAGAGGAGCGCTACTTCGATGTGAAGCGGCTCACACTTTCAGAGGATTTGAGGCAGCGATGACTCAGCAGACGCGACTAGCCCGTTAGAGAGAAGTCTGTAGAGGTTGAAAGCGCGTCGGTTCGCTGAGCCCAATCCGCGATGCCTAGGCGACACTCGCTCGCTCCACCATTGGCCGGATGTCGAATGCTCCCATCGGTCGCGATTCCGAGCTTCGACAGTAAGCCTTCGGATGTTCGCCCAACAGCTACCACGGGAACGCCGTGAAAATGGCTCAAGAGGGCACGGAACACTTCCTTTCCCGCGTCGAGCTCGCCAGCTGTCGGTGTACGGTTAGTCTGTCCGTCGCCTGGGTCGTGCGGATGCCAGGCGAATGCATTCCAGAGAATCGCTCGATCGGCGAGGCCGTGCAGATGCAGAGCACCCCAAATGATCGTAGCCGACGGCTCACTGAATGGTAGGCGCCTGGAGGTGATGCGCTGGCCCTGCGTGCTCACTCGCGGGATAGCACCCTCGCAGATCAATCTCTCGGAAGTAAAAGCAATGCCACTTCGACGTGCGCCGAGGTGGCCTACCGCTTCACCCGTCAGCACAACCAAAGGTTCGCACGCGAGATGCGCCTTCAATCGCTCAAGGCGCTTCGCAGGACCCTGCCCGGGAATGTCGAACTGCTCGTCGGTGTCCGTCCATGGGTTGAACACGTTCGGCGAGCTGTACGATTGGAGCAGTTTGAAGAACCCGTTCATTTTACCGTCGCGGCGTGCTGTAGCCGTAGTGGGTCTTTTCGATCGGGGCGGCCGTGATCTCAGCAAGACGTGCGTACGCCTGCGCTTCGGTGTCACGCTTCTCGACGCCCTGCCAGCGATCCGGTCCAATACGACGCTCGATCCAGAAATGATCGGCCTCTTCGCTCAAGCATCGATATGGCTGCGAACCGGGCACCTGTTTGTAGGCTTGGACGCGATACTGACTCTGTGCTTCGCTGGGAACTGCACTCATTGCTTCAATCCTTCATTCAAACTGCCATCGACGTAATCATTACCAAGAACAGCTCTCGCATTGATGCGAAGCAGATCGCTTTCGGCAAGAATTCTGTTTGGCGCTTCTGCAATCTTTCGCTTACCGCCTTCGGCGGCCGCGTCATCGACCGTTATCTCCCACGCGTCATCTCCCAATGCCGAATTGGGAAGCGCTTCGAATCTTCCAAGACGCACTACATCGCTCCAAATGCGGGAGAGTGATCCTCAACCTGGACCACCGATGGGTCCCAGTCCGTAGTGCTGAACCTTTGGAGAAGCTCCTGGGCGGTGCCCGGAAACGTTGTAGGGTCTTCGGTGATGGAGATTTCCTCGATCTCATGCCACGCGCTTCCGCCGAGAGCATCCGCCTGCAAGGACCGCATGCCCACTTGCTCTGGAATGAAGCCCTCACCTCGGATCGCATCTCGTAAAGCCTGCTGCTCTCTCTCATTCAGCGCGCCAGCGACTACGATTGAGTACCGAACCTTGCCGTTATCAGCCTCACGACAGAGATAGTCGATGCGTGTGTTGCACCCGGATGTCTCGTCGAACGGATCGAAATTGGACTGAGATGACTCCCATGCCCGCTCGATGCGCCTGACCTCCTCCGCGGCCCCTGCACGCTCCTCCTCATCGCAGGACAAATAGCTCCGTCGAAACGCCTCTGCACCATCAATCGCCTCACTGAGCGTTGGCACACCGTCTGGATAGTCCGTGGTGCGCTCCAACTCAATCAGCTTTTCACCGTCCTTCCGATAGACAACATGGCTGACGACAAACCGATTGCCGCTCTGCACGACTTCATCCGTGCGAAAGCTCTGCAGATAGTGGCCATATGGCCTCGTTGAATGTCGAACTGTCATTGCGAAGGTTCCTTTGATTCGTTTTCGATGGCTGGCCGCGCAAGACGCCGCTTTGCTCGCCGCGGCTGCGGTGCGTAATACGACGCGCCATACCTTTCGCGGGCTTCATTGCTTGACGGCATCAGACGAGTGCGGAGCGATTCAAGAAAGTGCTCGAGCACCTGCTTATCTTTGAGGTCCACGGCATAGGCGAGCGCCCCGCCGAAATAGACGGCAGCCGCGTATTCGAGAGTGGCGAGCATGACGACGGTGTACACCTCGTTCGGTGCGGCGCCGCCTGGCGCATCGCCTGCCCAGCTCTGAGGGAACACGTAGGCCTTGACTTCCCGGTCAGTGAACCTGAAACGACCGGTGACGCGCGGCAACGTAGCTTCGTGTGCATCAGTGAATGCCAGCGCCAGGTCACGCACTGGATGACTCACGGCGATGCTCCAGGCGATGTTGGCAAAGCTCCGGCTTGATGACTCGCGTATCTTTGTGTCGCTTCGGATCGCGATGGGACGCGGCGATCGCGAATGTCGTCGTGGAGCTGTTTATGGACGTTTGAGTCTTTCAAATCCACCGTGTATGCATGCTCGCCGGCGAAATAGATTGCGGCCGCCTGCACTTTACGGCACATCACCACAACGGTATTCGCTTGCCTCGGTGAGGACCCGCCCATCCCTCCAAACCCCAATGCCGTTGATCCCCACACCTGTGGGAACATGAAGACATCGAGATCCTCATCGGCCGGCCGACGCTCCTCGACCACTTTCGGAAGCATCCCGGCCCGAAGTTGCACTTTGTAGTCGCTAAACGAAATGCCATCAGGACGCTGATCACGCTCATACTTGATCGGCGGCAAGCCGATCAGACGCGCATGATTCATGGCGTTCGCAACATCAGTGATTGGGTGGCCGGTCTTCATTGGGTTCGCCCACTTAGATGCCGATCTGCCCAAACATGTCGCTCGGGATCGTGCCTCGCTCATCATCGATCTCGGGTTTGACTCTCAGCGCATCGCGAGTCAGCGCTTTGCGACCCCACGCCTTTGCAAGGTATTCATCAACGAAGCGATCGTCTGCTTTGAACGCTGCGCGGGCCGAGTCGTCGCGAAACTTCAGCTTCACGTCAGTTGTGATGCCGCCATCCGACGAATGTGACCAGCTCGTTATTGATGGATGCGACTTCATTGCGCTCAACACGACGGCCTGGATTTCCCGAAGGCTTTGGTCGTAGAAGCGCAGAACGAAATCGACTTCTTTTGAAATGCGGCTCGCATTCATATCAAGCTCCAAGGGACAGAGCATCCACGTTCGCGTCGAACTGGCTCTCGGTCACGGTCATGTTCCAACGCCGCTCGAAAGCAATCGCAGCGCCCGGATCGGAGGTTGCACCAACGATCTTCTTTGTCTCGGTTGTTCGAATCAGATAGCCGACGCAATCACCCTTGGACGCGGTGAGGATCTCCACGTGCTCGTCATCAGGCGTCATCTCAAGATCAATTGTCGGTACCGGGATCAGCAGTCGCTCGATATGGGCGATACGCATTGGACGTGGCCCCACGCCAAACGCAATCCCGTGCAGAGGAATGGATTGGGTAACTAAAAACGCCTCCCGCTCAAGCCCGTCTGAGAATTTGATTGGCTCCCGAAAGGTTGCAATGTCGCCGCGCGCCAGCGGGCGACGGCCGCGACGCTCGCTATCCGCTACGCGTGACCAACACGCCCTCCTCCAAGCCAAGGCGCTCACACTTCCGGTATCGGTGAGCTTTTCCAGGATAGTGCGCGGGCAATGATTGAAGACGCCGGCGAACGTTGCGTCGGCACGAGAGGTGAAGCTGCGACGTCCATCTGAATAGGTGAAGGCCTGGCCGAGCGAGTCCTCATCGAGAATTCGCCACGCGATATTGGCCGACCCAGGAAGACCAGTCAGATGTTCAACCTGTGCAACCACGGCGCGCACCTGCGCGGGCTGAGCCGGTTTACTTACCTTGATCGCGATGTATGCGCATCCGGCGCCATACGCCACTTCAAGCGGCTCGAAGTGCGATTCGCGTATCGTGACCCGTAAACGCTCACGCAGAAAGTGCGCAAACGAAACGTGTGGCGGCTTGAAGGATTCAAGCCACCCCGACTTCCGGCGATCGCACGTTGCGCCTTTTGCGACCGAGTTCAAATCGAAGGCTCCTCGAAGAGCGACTCCTCTTCAGGTGCCTCCTCGAACAATGCGCGCGTCACCGGCTTCGCGATCGGCGCGGGTGCGAAAACTGCCGCCACCGCCACGCTGGTCTCTTTACTCGCTGGACGCGGAACTGCGGCGCGCTGCGGTTGTGCTGGTGGGGGTGTCAGTTTGGGCGCGAGGACCGTGGCAGCCGGCGCATCGGTACGACCCGGAATGACCACCTTCCCGTCGGCTGGATTGCCGTCCAGATCAAGCACGTTGAAGTCGCACTCCTCCGCCACCGTGTAGAACACCTGAATTCCCTCCGCCTGGAGGTCATCGATGAGCTTTTCCCGAGCGACCGTCGTCATCTTCTCGGCACCGTCAATGCAGACGAAGGAGAGATCTTTCGTGCCGGCCGCTGCTACGCGGACAGCAATTCGGTACTGCTCACCCTCGGAGAGATTGTTAATCGGAAGCCCGTTCACGTGAACGACTCCGTTCTCAATGCTCAGCCCCTCGATGGGGATCTTCGAACGACGGACGAGTTCGCCGGGAAGATTCTTGAGGGTCGCTACGATTGCATCGAGGCGCAGAGCGCGCGAAGTAATGTCCTTGCACTGCTTGTCGTACGCTTCCGCCTGATCGAAGCAATGCAGGTACATGCGTTGCTGATCGAGCGAGTGAAGAGTGGCCTGCGTCGGAGCTGGGTCGATGGGCTTATTGTTGGAGAGCCATTCACGACCGGTCTTGATGCGCGCGCTCACTGTCTGAAGTTGCGCCTCTTTCTCGGCGAGTTGCTTCCTCAGAGATTCGATTTCGCTATTCAGCGTCTTCTCATCTCCCTCGAGCTTCGCGAGCTGAGTGGTGCCGTCGGCGATTACGCGGTTGTGGTGCTCGATCTTACCGAGCTCCTTCGCGATCGTTTCCGACGAAAGACCTCGAACCGTCTCGGCATCAAAATCAGCGGGAATCTTTTTCCGCTCTGCGTCGCGCGAGGCCTCCGCCTGCTTAAGTTCCCCATTCGCGCCATGCCGTGCGTTATAGGCCGCCTTGTAAGCCTGGTTTGCCCGAGCCAGGCCATTGGCGCGTTGATCAACTTCCTGCAGGTCCACATCCTCGCCGCAGATGGATTCGAGCTCCGATTGCGACAGGTCCACGGGGAACACTTCCGCGAGGACCTTCGCCTTTTGGGTTTCGTCCATCTCGACAAATCGAACGGGGTTCAAAAGCAGCGCCGGGGCCATTTTCTTCAAATGCGTGGCTGGGGAACTGATCGGCTTGCCATTGGGCCCGATGACAACCGGGCGCTCGGCACCGTCATCACTGATCTTTCGAGAAGCGGTGGTGCCGTCGCTCATCACGAGCACGATGTCGCCATGATCCGCGCCCTGTCGAACCATCTTCGTTCGGACGTTCTCGTCGAACACCGCCTGAATCGCGTGCAGCAATGAAGTCTTGCCACTGCCGGTCCGGCCCGAGATTTTCAGTCCGTCACTACCAACATTGATTTCGGCATCTTCGATCGCGAGTACATTCTTAATACGTACTCTCGAGATGATGCGGCGCGGCTTTGAGCTATTGGTCATGAGTGCTCTCAGAAAAGGGAAAGCGAGAACGGAGCGTCTACGGCGACTTGCGGCGCTCGCCGCTCTGGCACGGGCTCCTTCGGTGCCGCGCGCTCCGCCTCGACGTCCTTCAGATATTTTTCTGCGATGACAGTCGGCATTGCGGCGTAGCCAACACGCGGCGACTCCTGCTTATGCAGGGCAATGCCCATCTCGCGAGAGAGCGTAAGATTCGCCTCGTACAAGAAGCGGCTGGCATAGAGCTGAACGCCGTCCGGGATTCCTCCCTTCTTCTCATTCATGGACGCCTTCAAATTGCGATCCCATGGGGCGACGAGCGTGAGCCGCTCCTTTGCCCGAGTGATACCGACGTAGAACAGCCTGCGCTCTTCCTCGAGCGTCTCAGGATCTGGATTTTTCCCCGAGAACGAAGGGAACTTGCCATCCGCGAGTTCGGGGATGATGACGTGCGGCCATTCGAGGCCTTTGGACCTGTGAACCGAGGTAACGAGAACCACATCCTCGCCGCCGTTCTTCACGTTTTGCATCAGCTCGCGAATGCGAGCCGTGAAGTCCACAACGGACAGGTCGAGCTGCTGAGCGAAGCGATGATACTCATCGATCATCATCTTCTTTTCACGCTGGGTATCCGGATGCGCGTGCTGCTTCTCGAAGTACTTGTCCAAATCCAGTAACGCGCGAATCTCCTCAAGTACATGCGAGGCTTTTGCGTCGGGTCCCAGCTTCGTGATCGTCGCCCAATGGCCAGCGGCCTCGCGCAGGTTTTGCCCGCTCGCGCGCCCAGCTTTATCGGCGGCACGCAGCAACACGTATTCCGGATTGTTGAAGCTCTCGGACATCGAGGCGACAAGCGCATCGCGCACGTCACCTTTCAAATAGAGCGTTGGCGTGACGAGCATGGCATCGAAGACTTCCTTGCGCTCTTTCTCTTCGAGCGAGCCAAAGCCCTTTGCAGCAAGCAACAAATAGCCGCGCATTGCCTTCAGTTCGCGACGATCGAGTGCTGGCTCGCCGCCTTCTAGCTTGTACGGAGTTCCCGTCGTCATGAGCGACACTTCAACGGGCAGCGAATGCGAGTACTCGCGCAGGAGGATGGCTATTTCAGAAGCTTTGCGGCCTTTCCCCATCCAGTCATTCACCGCATCCATCACCTGTGATCCGGAGCTCTCCTTCTGCGTCATGTACGTTCGCAGAAAGATCGTTGTCCACGGCGTGTACTTGCCGCCAGTGATGCACAGCTTGTCGGTGCGCTTCTCGTTGTTGGTGATCACATGATCGGCCGCCAAGGAAATGCAGTGGCCGAATCGAAACGTTCTTGAGAGCGTGTAGCGCGTGGTGCCAGGGAAGTCGTCTTCGAACTTCTCCGTCATGTACTCAGGCTTTGCTCCGCGAAACGCGTATATGCACTGGTCCTCGTCCCCGACAGCCATCACCTTCGCAGTGGTGCCGGCGATCACTTTGACCAGAGCCTGCTGACTCTCGTTGATGTCCTGGTACTCATCCAAAATGATGTGCTTATAGCGATTCGCAGCTATGCGCAGCGCGCGGTCTCGCGCGGCGCCGGTGCCCGATACGAGCAACTTCGTTGGATCGAAAATCAGATCAGAGAAAGTTCGGTATTCGCGCTCCCGCCGAATCTCTTCGAAGGCGCGAAACGCATCGCGGTACACACGCGACTTCACTTCGAGCCGAAGATCCTCGGCTTCGTATAGGTTCGACTTTGCCAGGTCGATGATCGTAAGCAGCTCGCCCACCGCCTCGGTGTCGATATCGACACGCTCCTCGTCGTTGACCTGGCCGTTGGCATAGGCGAGCGCCTCCCGGGCGAGGTTTGCGACTTCCCAGTCTTGTGTGAGCAAAGTCGCAGGTGGAAG
>Ga0105247_10000816_pt1 | contig 23727 bp, 18 predicted proteins | sample KBSS24metaG_FD_81519 | JGI IMG/M metagenome (GOLD analysis project Ga0105247, IMG submission 81519) | Switchgrass rhizosphere microbial communities from Kellogg Biological Station, Michigan, USA - KBS S2-4 metaG | ecosystem: Host-associated > Plants > Roots > Rhizosphere > Soil | place...
GGTTACGGCGGCGAAGACGACGTGCTCACCGGCGAAGACGTGACCAGCTACATCTACACCGACCGTCCCATCTATCGCCCGGCGCAATCAGTCTTCTTTAAAGGAATACTGCGCCAATGGACCACGAACGGTTACAAACTGCTCGATAGCAAAACCATCAACGTAGCGATCGAAGATCCAAACAACGGAAAGGTTTTCGAAAAGGAGCTCCCGCTTTCTGACAGAGGCACATTCAGCGGCCAGGTAGATTTAGGCGACGAAGCGCCACTCGGCAGCTACAACATCACCGCGACACTCGGCGAATTTCGCGCCAGCGGCTATTTCGAGGTTCAGGAGTACAAGAAACCCGAGTTCAAAGTCACTGTTAAGACGCCGCAACAGTTCATAGCGGTGGGCCAGAAAGCCCAGTTTACGATTAACGCGAATTACTTTTTCGGCGCGCCGGTGACGAATGCCGACGTGCATTACTACGTCTACAAGCAACGTTATTACCACTGGTGGTGGGACAACGATGCAGACGAATTTGACGACGCGGCTGGCCCGGCAAATGAGGGCGACGACGAGGACTCTGGTTACTACGGCACCGATCTGGTCACGGAAGGCGACGCCACGCTGAATGCGAGAGGCGAGGCGTACGTCGAGTTCGAAGTGCCTGCGCCTGATCCGAAAGAAGAATGGGATTATTCGTACCGGTTGGAAGCCCAGGTCACTGACGCCTCACGCCGGGAGATGCAGGGCGCTGCCTCGTTCATCGGCACGCGTGGCAGCAGTGTCGCTGACGCCTATCCGGAACGCTATCTCTATTACCAGGGCGACGCCGCCAGAGTTCGCGTGAAGACTGCGGACTATGCGGGTAAGCCTGTCTCTCAAAAAGTCACGCTCAAGTTCATCGAACAAAAGTGGGAAAGGACAAGCAGGTGGGAAGAGAACGAAGGCTATAAGTATGAGGTCGTCGATTACATACTCCACGAGCGCGACCTGGGGACGGGCGAAGTAAACACGGACAGCGAGGGCAATGCAACGTATGATTTTACGGTGCCCTCACCCGGCAGTATCTACGTCAAAACAATCGTCAATGAAAACGGCAGGGAGATCGTGAACCGCGGCGGCTCGTTTTGGGCTCCCGACAAGCAGGGCCAGTGGTCGGATTTTTCATATGAGAATTACGACGACAAATCGATCAAGCTTGTACCTGACAAGAAGTCATACAAGCCCGGCGAAACCGCGCACGTGCTGGCCATGCTGCCTACGGATCAAGCGCATTTGCTGGTCACTACAGAATTGTCTGAAGTGCTCAGCGTGCGGCAAATCGACGCCGCCGGTCGCAGCATCGTGATCGACGTGCCGATCGACAAGAAGTACGCGCCCAACGTTTATCTCGACGTGTCGTTCGTCAAGAACAACGACATGTACAGTCAGAACCAAATCATCGGTGTCCCGGCGCGCGACAAGATGCTGAAGCTCGATATCGTTCCGAACAAGAGCGAGTTTAAGCCGCGCGACGTCGCGTCCTACACGATCGTGGCGCGCAACGAGGACGGATCACCTGCTGCGAATACGGAAGTCAGTCTCGGAATCGTCGACGAAGCCATATACAGCATTGCACCGGAATCGGCCGGTAACATCAAGCGCGAGTTCTATGGCCGGCGCTACGACGAAGTGTCGACGACTCTTGCGATTCATTACACGTTCACTGGTTATGGTGGGGAAAAGCCGGGGGTTTTAGCGAAGAACAAGTCACCTTATCAGCTTGCCGACTTCAAGAACGAGAGTTCCTACGCCGAAACCACTGTTCGCAAGGAATTCAAAGACACCGCGTTTTGGCAACCTGATGTGGTAACGGGCGGCGATGGCAAAGCTACTGTGAGCTTTAACCTGCCCGACAATTTGACAACCTGGCGGGCAACGGCGCGTGGAGTAACAGCGGACACGCGTGTCGGCTCCAGCGTCCAGAAAACGATTGCGCGCAAAGACGTGATCATGCGTTTGGAAATGCCGCGCTTTCTAACGGAAGGCGACACAGTCACGATCTCTGGTCTAGTGCACAACTTCCTTAAGAGCGACAAGTCCACGAAGATTTCGCTCGAATTGAATGGGGCGCAGTTACTGGATCCTGCTGACTCAACAGTAACGATTCGCCCGAACGGCGAGCATCGTGTTGACTGGCGCGTACAGGCCAACACGACCGGGAAACTGACATTGCTCGCGAAAGCGCTCACTGACACAGAATCCGACGCAGTCCAGATGACGATGGACATCGTGCCGCATGGTCTAAGACAGACGGCCGGCAAGACCCTGACCGTCACACAAAATGACGCCGAGCAAACTTTTAATCTGGACGTGCCGGGACGCGCGGATACACAGGCGCGGGCCATGCGAATCGAAGTGTCGCCGTCGATCGCGGGCTCATTATTCGGCGCGCTGGATTATCTAACCAGTTATCCATGGGGCTGCACTGAGCAAACGATGTCCAGTTTTGTTCCGAACGTCGTCGTGGCCCAGGCCGTGAAGGACATTCCGTCAGCAAACATTCGTGTGTCGAACGATCTCGATGACAAAGTTCGAAAAGGTCTCGACCGGCTGTATGCCTATCAGCATGACGATGGCGGTTGGGGTTGGTGGAAAGACGACAAGAGCGATCCGTTTATGACGGCTTACGTCGTCGACGGCATGATTATGGCGCGCCGCGCGGGTTATCAGGTTGACGACTACCGGCAATCACAGGGGCGGCAAAAACTGTCGTCGCTGCTCAGCGCGGGCAAGAACGATAACGGCAATCCGATCGATGAAGAAACGCGCGCTTACATAATTTATGCGTTCACCGAAAGCGGTGAAGGCGATACGCATTATCTCGACGAGCTGTACGGCAAGCGCAACAATCTTGGTCCATACGGGCGCGCGCTATTGGCGCTCGCGCTGCAGGAGCGCAAAGACAATCGCGCGCAGGAGGTCGCGAAGCTGATCGAAGGCTCAGCGCACCAGGACGAGTTTGAAGTGCACTGGCAAACGGCGCGGGTGAACGACTATGGCCGCGATGTTTATCTTGACGCCGAAGCTACGTCGCTATCGCTGAAGGCGCTGTCGCGGATCAACCCTGAATCACCTTTGCTACCTAAAGCCGCGCGCTGGCTGGTACAGAACCGGCCCAACGGCTACTACTGGCGGTCGACTAAGGAAACCGCGTTCGCGATCTACGGGCTGACTGATTACCTGAAAGTCAGCAAGGAGTTGTCGCCTGACTATACGTTTGAAGTTTATTTGAACGGGGTCAAGATTGCGGGACAACACGTCGGCGCCGGCGATGCGATCAACGCACAGGCGGTGACGGTTTGGAAGAAGGGCGGCGAGATTGGTCCGTCAAACCAAATCCAGATCGTGAAACACGGTAAGGGCGCTTTGTATGTTTCGAGCGCGCTTGAATACTTCACCGCCGATGAGAACGTGGCGGCGCAGTCGGCGAACGGATTGAAGATCACGCGTGAGTATCTGCGGCTGCGCGTCTCCGAAGACGAGAGTGGCAAGGCGAGCTGGAAGGTTGAGCCGTTAAGCGGCGAGCTACGTTCCGGCGACCTGATTGTCGTCAGGCTGCGGCTGCAGGGCCCGCGCGCGCAGTATGTGATGATCGAAGATCCGATTCCGGCGGGCGCCGAACAAGTGGCGCGCATGAGCGGGCTTTATCTCAATTACTCGCTTGGCAATTGGTGCGATTGGTATAGCAATCGCGAGTTCCGCGACAACCGCACTGCGATCTTCATGAATTACTTTGACGGCGATGCGACGCTGCAATACGCAATGCGCGTCGAGGTGCCGGGCGAATTCAAGATCGCACCCGCGCGTGCCGAGTTGATGTACCAGCCGACAGTGCAGGCGAATACAGCAAACGACTGGTTGAGGATTCTGGACAAGAAGTGAAATCTCTTCTCTGTGCTCTCTGCGTATCTCTGCGCTCTCTGCGTTTAGGTTGCTGTTAACGCAGAGAACGCAGAGATACGCAGAGAGCGCAGAGAAATCGTGAGGCGATATGACTAACATCCTGAAACTTTGGTTCGGCGCAATCGTGACAACGTTCGCAAATGTGGGTGCGCTGCTGGTCTTTGCGGCCATCTACGCGTTGCTGCTGGTCGCGTCGTACCTCTTTATCTCTGTACGCGAGGCGACGGTCTGGCAGGTGCTCGTCACTTACGCGCTGATGATTCTGATTCCGCTCAGCTTCTTCATCCTGCAAGCGGCGATCATCAATCGTGAATTGGATCAGAAGTTACGTTGGCGCGTGATCCTGATCGACACACTGAAATTCCTCGTGATAACGATTCCGGCGTTGTTGCTTGTATGGCTACTCTACTACCTGCTGAACAAACTCGCGGCTCGATATCCAGCTCCAATCGTGGCAGTGGCGCCCGCTGCCCCGGCTGTTCGTTCAGCAACGCCAACTCCCCCGGCAACACCGCCACTTCACTGGCCCAGTTTGTTTTTTTCCACGCTGCGTTTTGCCCTCCTGGGTCTGGCTTTCCCGCTTGCGACAATTCATTTATGGATTGCGGTGGCCGGCGGTGGATTCCGCAGTCTTCTCAGACTCAAACGCATAGGCTCAGCACTCTTAGCCGCCTTTTCGTCAGACTCAGTTTTGATCTACGGCCTCGGTCTGATCCTTTTCTTTGTGTTTCCTTATGTCGCGCTGATTCCTACGTTCAAGCTTAACGGTAACAAGACGGAGTTCGTCGTTTTCGGCCTTCGATTGCTGCTGGCGTTCCTGTTCAGCCTGGTTGGCTGGGTAATCACCTTGACGGCCCTCACGAGAAATGTACCGGGTTGGTCTACAGAGGTTTCGGCCCCTGTCGTTGCACAACCTGCAGAGGCAGCGGCGTAGCTTAACTCCATGAAATTTGTTGGACCAGGAATACGGCACGTTAACGGCATGACTCGCGAGCATGCGCTGCTCCTTTTGTTTGCGAGCGCAGCGATTTTGTTTCTCATTCTCCGTTCGTCAAACAGCAAGCCGATCGCCGTCAATTGGCCCAACGACAGTTCTGACAGTAACGAAGCAGAAATTGATGCCGCACTCCAGGATGCAGCAGCGACGGCGCTCGCGAATCATGACGGCACCATTATCGTGATGGATGCGCAAACCGGCCGCGTTCGCGCGATCGTCAATGCCGAACAGGCGTATGCGCAAGCCTTAATGCCCGGCTCGGCGATCAAGCCTTTCACCGCATTGGCTGCCCTGCGCGCACAATTGATCGATGAAAACTCGCGAACTGTCTGTCCCGGTCGCTTCACGGGAATGAATTTCTCCCTGGCTTGCGTGCACGCCGATCACCTGCCGCCGTTTTCACCATCCGAGGCGATCGCTTACTCCTGCAACTACTATTTCGCGTCCGCCGGCCAGCGACTCGGCAGAGACAAGTTAGTGGCAACTCTGCGCGAGTTTGATTTTGGCCAGGCGACAGGAATCGCGGCAGAAGAAGTTAACGGCGTCGTGCGTCCTTGTGAGATCGGAAACAACGCACACGCTGACTGCAGAGAGCGAGCAGCCGTTGGCGAAAGTAATTCGATCCAGGTTACGCCCATTCAGTTGTTGACCGCCTACGCCGCTCTCGTAAACGGCGGGCATTTGTTCAAACCCCAAGCGGCTCCGGCAAATCATTTTCAACCGGTCGAGCGGGCCAACATCGATATCGCATCACAACATCGCGCCATCATCGTCGACGGCATGCGCGGCGCGATCCGCTACGGAACAGCGCGCGCAGCAAAACTCGATTCGTTGCCATTAACAATCATCGGCAAGACCGGGACTGCAACACCGACGACCGGTTTTCGCAGCAACGGCTGGTTTGTTGGACTCGCGGCCCCATTTCAGAGCAACCGCGAAATAGATCCGTCGCAGGTTGATCTGGCAGTGCTGGTCCTTTTGTCGCGCGCGCATGGCTCGGAGGCGGCCGAGCTGGTGCGACCGGTTTTCGAGACGTATGCGAACTACCGAAACCAGAGCATTTCAAAAGGCGAGATTGGCCCGAGTGATAAAAAGCCCGACGCGGCTCCACGTTTCCCCGACGTCACATCACCTGTCAAAGTTCATCTGGTAAGCGAAAACGTAACGCAAACACTCTCACTCGAAGATTACGTGATGGGAGTAATGCGCGCCGAAGGCACCGTTGAAGCTGAGCCGGAAGCATTGAAGGCCCTCGCCATTGCGATTCGCACGTACGCGCTGAAGAACAGCGGCCGTCATGCAAGCCGCGGCTACGACTTTTGTTCGACAACTCACTGTCAAAGGTTTGTTGGACCAAAAGGGTTTCCTCCTGACAGTCGCCTCTCTGCCGCAGTTCGCGCCACTGAGGGTCAGGTGTTAATCGACGACCGTGGCCAGGCGATCGATGCATACTTCGGAGCATCGTGTGGTGGTGAAACTGCCAACATTCACGACCTCTGGGGAGTCACTCCGACTCCCTATCTTCGTGGCGTGCGCGATGAATACTGCGACGCCGGTCCGCACGCGCAGTGGACCGATACCATTAGCCGCGCCGATCTCCTGCGGGCTTTGCAAAGTGATTCGCGAAGCGACGTCGGCAACCGGCTGGACCAGGTTCTGATCAGCCAGCGCGACGAAACTGGTCGGGCAGAGTTCATCAGGCTCGACGGTGAGCATCACAAAACCGTTCGCGGCTGGGACTTCAAGATCATCGTGGGCCGAGCCCTCGGCTGGAATGTTTTGAAGAGCTCGCGATTCGAGATTGCTCGTTCAGGATCGAACTTCATTTTCCGAGGCAGCGGTTTCGGTCACGGGCTCGGCCTGTGTCAGGAAGGCGCGCACGTCATGGCTGCGCGTGGCGCGAGTTATGAAAAGATTCTCGAGAAATATTTTCCCGGGACAGTCGTGAAGAAGCGGACTGAATCGAAAGCTGACATTTTGCTGAGCACGTTCGGCGATAGAGATTTCCGTCCTGCAGGACTGACCAGTGGCTCGCGCGTCCTAACGATCTCCTCCGAGCACTTTAATCTCATGTATCCTGCGAACGTCGACCGCCGCACCGCCGATCAGATTCTGAATACGCTCGAATCGGCACGCGACGATTATCTGCGCCGCGCATCTACTGTCCCGAATATTCCGCGAGTCGCCATCCGCTTAAATGAAAGCACAGGCGACTTCACCTCGCGCACGGGCCAACCGTGGTGGGCCGCCGCCGCGACCCAGGGCAACCGAATCGAATTGCAACCCGCGGCTGTCCTGAAGCAGCGCGGTGTTCTCTTCACGACACTGCGACATGAATTAGCGCACATCATGATCGATTGGGTCAGCGCCAAGCGCGCGCCACGCTGGTTGGAAGAAGGCTTTGCACTTTACCTGGCGGGTGAGGGCCAGTTGATCTCGCGTTACGCTGCGAAGGGCCAGTTTACAGAAGATGAACTGGAGCAGCGTCTACAGCACCCGCAGACGCAAGTAGAAATGCGCACGCTTTATGCTGAGGCATATCTCATGGTTACCGAGATGATTCGTCGTCAGGGCGAAGCGAGCGTTTGGAATAAGCTCTCAGATTATTAACACCTCTTCTCTGCGATTCTCGGCGTATCTCTGCGCCCTCTGCGTTTGAATTGCCGTTAACGCAGAGAACGCTGAGATACGCCGAGGACGCAGAGAAATCGTCCTTACTTGAACTTGAAGTTCGCGCGATGGATCGTGCCATCGTTCAACTCCACGACTAATTGTCGACAGGTGCCAGCCCACGATGGATCAGTCTTCCACACGTAAGTGTACCTGTCCGTTGCGGGATCGTAGCTGAGGCTGCTGCCGCCGGCGGTTACGGTTTCAGTCAGATCACTTGCAGGATCACTCGAATTGCACGCGATTGGTCCTGACGAAGGTGAGCCTGCTGCAAATATTCCCAATCCTTTATTTCCACTCAGGCTGAACTTCACCGGTATCGCTCTGCCAGCCTGGACCACATTGAAGACTGGAAGGTTGTCAACCGGCGGGAAGAAACCAGCGAAGTTGTACTGCACGATCACTTTGAACGTGCATGTGCTGGGAGTCGTGGTGCCGTCATCAGCCGATGCATGCACTGTCGTCGTACCGACCGGGAAAACGGAGCCAGAGGCAGGACTACTCGTCACACTCACACTCGACGAACAACCATCAGTTGCAGTCACTGCCGGATAGTTAACAGTCATAGACGTGGCAGTCGAGTTCGGAGGCAGATTAACTATGACGTCATCCGGACAGTCGATCACAGGCGAAGTCGTGTCGACGATGTTCACTACTACGTCATCTGTATCAGATCCGCCGCCGGTATCTGTAACTGTGAGCGTGATCGTGTGCGAGCCTTTGGGTAACGACACCATCAAGGTCGAGCCGGTACCGAGGGAAGTCGCACCTTCGGCCCATGAGTATGAGTTGATGGTTCCGGTGCCTGGCGTTGATCCGGTCCCGTTGAGCGTGACTGAAGTGGTTGCGCCGCCACACTCGACTGTTTGATCCGTACCTGCATCTGCAACCGGGGAAGCGCCGCCCGCGCCGAACTTTTGCACGCGATCGTTACCCGTATCCGCCACGTAATAGTTGCCGGTCGAATCTGCTCCGACATCCTGTGGTCCAGAAAACTCGCCGTTGCCGGTTCCGCTCGTGCCGCAGCTCGTAATGAACGTGCCGGTAGGTGAAAACTTCTGAATGCGATTGTTGTTTGTATCGGCAACATAGACGTCGCCTAAACCATCGACCGACACTCCCCACGGCGTATCAAACTGTCCATCGCCAGTGCCGTTCGTTCCCCATTTGGTAACGAACGTGCCACTTGTGTTGAATTTCTGAATGCGATGATTGCCGGTGTCGGCGATGTAGATGTTGTCTGACGCGTCAATGGCGATTCCTTCCGGCGCACTGAACTGTCCGTTGCCGGTGCCGCTGCTGCCCCAGCTCATAATGAAACTTCCGGCGGAAGTGAACTTTTCAATTCGATGGTTGCCGAGATCGGTGACGTAAACATTCCCGGCCGAATCAACTGCGACACCTCCGGCGCCGTTTACGAACTGGCCATTTCCGCTGCCGGCCGTGCCCCACGACAGTTGGAAAACCCCGCTTGAATTGAATTTCTGAACTATCCCACTCGTTCGTTCCGGGAATCCATCGGATACGTAAATATCGCCAGTGGTCCGATTAACTGCGACACCGGAAGGCGCGACGACCGATCCGGTGCCACTGCCTCCCGTACCGAACTTAAACTGGAAGACACCACTTGAATTAAATTTCTGCACGCGATCGTTTTGATCGGCAACAAAGACGTTGTCGGACGGATCAATTGCGATGGCCCGCGGCGTGATTACCTGTCCATCGCCGGATCCTATCGACGCCAGTATTGAAAGAAAGTTGCATGATGCTGACGCTGCGCTGGTCCACATCAATGCGGCAGTCACAAGAGGTAGAGATAGTAGTAGCCAGTATTTCCTGTTTCTTGAAAGAAGCGAGAGTCTAGTACAAAGCGTAGAGGGTGATTTCATTTGAGAGTCCTTCCGTTTTGAAGATCGGGTTAGGCGCGAGACGGCAGGGCCGGCTGCGTTGGACGGTCTGTCGGGGGAACTGACCGGATTAGGATTTAACGTGCGGGAAGATAAGGTGGGTTCGTGCCGTTGTCAATAGTTTGCGCTGTCTTGTTAATCCTGCAAATCATGTAATCCTGTAAAAGACTTAGACAGGATTGCAAGATTTTCATGATTTACACGATTACAATCTCTGAGGAGAGCGTTTTATGAATCGGACACTTGTGCGCGATTTCCTCTAACCGTGCGCGCTGTTCTTCGGTGAGTGGACCAGTGAAACTCACCGAGCGCTCGATGCGGTGAATGTACCCCTCCTTGTTTTGCGCACACTCCTGGCAATCCTTCGAATGGATCCGGTTTTGTTGCAACCGCACGGTGACATTCTCGAGTGGCCACTGCTTTCGTCTTGCATAGAGCGTCACCGTCATCGAAATACAACTGCCGAGCGCCGCGAGTAACAGCGTGTAAGGATCAGGCCCAGCATCCTCACCACCCGCCGCTACAGGCTCATCAGTGATGAATGAATGTCCGGCTCCGTAGCGCACCTCATTGCGCAGGTTTGTTAGAGAAGTAACCACAACTTCGCTCATCTTGAGAAAAGTCTGCCACAAAAAGGCACAAAAGGCACAAATTGATCGGAAAAGTTTTTATGCCTTTTGTGCCTCTTTATGGCTCCTGCTACACTCGCCGCGTTCCAAAAGATCAAACATGTCTGAGGCTGTTGCATGAAAATTCATGAGTACCAGGGTAAAGAACTGTTGAAGAGGTATGGTGTGCCGGTGCCGCGCGGCATCGTGGCGCGCTCGCCTGAAGAGGCTTACCAGGCGGCAAAAGAGCTCGGTGGCGATATCGTCGTAGTGAAGGCGCAGATTCATGCCGGCGGTCGTGGCAAGGGCGGTGGTGTGAAGCTCGCCCGCAGTGCCGACGAAGCGCGAGAGATTGCGCGACAGATGCTCGGCATGAAACTCGTCACACACCAGACTGGCCCGGAAGGACGTGAGGTGCGCGTGCTATTGATCGAGGAAGGGTTGCCGATCGACAAAGAGTTCTATCTCGGAATCGTGCTCGATCGCGCGTCAGGGCGGCAGGTGTTCATGGCTTCATCAGCAGGCGGCATGGACATCGAAGAAGTTGCCGCAAAGACGCCGGAAAAAATAATGAAAGAGACGATCGATCCCGCGATTGGCTTTCAAGCGTTTCAGGCGCGCAAGCTCGCGTTTGGTCTCGGGCTGCCGGCCGCGCTCGTGAACCAGGCAGTGAAGTTCATGCAGTCGCTTTATCACGCGTATGAACAGATGGACGCATCGCTCGCCGAGATCAATCCGTTCCTGTTAACGAAAGACAATCGCCTGATCGCGCTCGACGCAAAGATCAATTTCGACGATAACGCGCTCTTCCGTCACAAAGATTTTCTCGACCTGCGCGATCTCAATGAAGAAGAGCCACTCGAGATCGAGGCGTCGAAGTTTGATCTCAACTACATCAAGCTCGACGGCAACATCGCCTGCATGGTGAACGGCGCCGGTCTCGCAATGGCGACGATGGACATCATCAAACTTGCCGGTGGTGAGCCGGCAAACTTTCTCGACGTCGGTGGCGGCGCGTCGCAGGAGCGCGTTGAAGCAGCGTTCAGAATTCTGCTGGCGGATGAAAACGTGAAGGCGGTTTTGATCAATATCTTCGGCGGAATCGTGCGTTGCGACATGGTGGCGCGCGGCGTTGTTGAAGCGGCGCGAAACCTCGGGATCAAGGTGCCGGTGGTGGTGCGTCTTGAAGGAACGAACGTTGAGGAAGGTCAACGCGTCATTCGCGAATCGGGATTGAACTTCACGGTTGCTAACGGGATGAAGGATGCGGCTGAGAAAGTGGTTGGGCTGGCAGCTTAGCCACGGATTACACGGATGAAATGGATTAAACGCGTTTGCCGGTTCGGGCTCGTAGCCTTGTTTCTTTTTACCGCGATCGCAAAGCTTGCGATCCTGAACGCGTTTGTCAAAAACATGGGCGAGCTGTTGTCCTCGTCAGGGTTTGATTACCAGCGCTGGTCCTGGCCCGCGACGATCGTTGTCATCGGGGCGGAGATCGTAACGGCGCTGTTGTTAATACTGCCGCGCACGGTGCGGATCGGAGCGTTGCTTGCTGCGGTGTTGTTGATGGGCTTTGCAGGGTACGCGCTTTATTACGTTTACGGATTGCACGGCGAGCCACTGGAGTGCGGCTGTTTTGGCGGCATTATTGCGAGCCAGCTCGGAGTGAAGACCGCGCTCCGAAACCTCGCGCTCCTCGTGCCCGCTATCGTCGTTTGGTTTGGTTATCGAAGAACCCGGAAGGAGTCGTTGATTGGCCAGTATTGAATTTTGGGGTGGCGTCGGCACTGTCACCGGTTCGAAATATCTCGTCGTAACAGACAAAGCACGCGTCCTCGTCGACTGCGGACTCTTTCAGGGTCTCAAAGAGCTGCGCGAACGAAACTGGCAGGATCCGCCGTTTGATCCACATTCGCTCGACGCGGTCCTGATCACGCACGCGCACATCGATCATACCGGCTACCTGCCGCGCCTGGTCCAACAAGGCTTTCGTGGACCGGTTTACTGTTCGCGCGGCACGGGCGACTTGCTGAAGATCCTTCTGCCCGACGCGGGCCGCCTGCAGGAAGAAGAAGCTGACTATCGCAATCGCCACAACCTGACCAAGCACAAGCCGGCGCTCCCGCTCTACACGGAAAAAAATGCTTACGCCGCGCTCGAGCTCGTGAAGCCTTTGCCGAACACGGGTGAGACGTTTGAGCCGGCGCCGGGGATTCGCGCCAGCTTCAGAGTCTCGGGCCACATTCTCGGATCGAGTCTCGTGTTGCTCGAGTTGGAAGAAGGACGACGAGTGCTTTTCTCCGGCGACCTGGGCCACTACGACCAACCGATCATTCGCGATCCGGTACCGCCACCGTCGTGTGATTACCTGCTCGTCGAATCGACCTACGGCGATCGTTTGCACGATCCGGAAGATCCGAAAATCGCGCTCGCGCGGATCATCAACGATGCCGCACAACGACAGGCGCCAGTACTCATTCCCGCGTTCGCGGTCGGTCGTACGCAGGAGATCGTTTACCTGATTCGCGAGTTGGAAGACGAGAAAGCGATTCCGGTGTTGCCGGTGGCGGTCGACTCTCCGATGGCGGCGGCGACGACGCAGGCGTACGCGAACCGCAAGGAAGAGCAGGACGAAGAATACGCAAGCGTGCTCATGCAACAAAGACATCCGTTGCGCACACACTCGATGAGCACTGCTTCGTCACGCGAGCAGTCGAAGCGACTCAACGATGTGACAGGCGCGCGCGTGATCATCAGCGCCTCAGGAATGATGACTGGTGGTCGCGTTTTGCATCACGCGATCAGACTCGTGCCGGATCCTGATGCGACGATCGTCTTCGTTGGTTATCAGGCCGCGGGCACGCTTGGTCGCCGCATACAAGACGGCGAGCCTGAAGTGAAGATTCTCGGGCAGTGGGTACCAGTCCGTTGCCGCAAGGCGAAGATCGGCGGCTTCTCGGCCCATGCTGACTGGCAAGAGGTGTTGCACTGGCTCGAGGGAATGCAAGGCGGCGCGCCGAAAACAACGTTTCTGACGCACGGCGAACCCGAAGCCGCAAACGCGATGGCCGAACATATCAAAGAGAAGTTTGGTTGGAACGTACACGTGCCGCAGTATGGTGAGCGCGTGGAGTTAGTGTAAACTTTGGGCTTTTAAATTGATCTTGAGGAGCATTCATCGTTGAGCGTTCTAGTTGATAAATCTACACGTCTGGTTGTGCAGGGGCTGACCGGAAAAGAGGGAACGTTCCATGCGAAACAGATGGTTGAGTATGGAACGAACGTCGTCGCCGGTGTCACGCCCGGAAAAGGCGGCACCACGCACGAGGGAATTCCGGTTTTTAATACTGTTGCCGATGCGGTGAACGAAGCGGGCGCGAATGCTTCCGTGATCTATGTGCCACCTTCATTTGCCGCCGATGCGGTGATGGAAGCGGCTGACGCCGGCATCCCCGTGATCGTTTGCATCACCGAAGGTATTCCGACGCTCGACATGGTGAAGGTGAAAGAATATCTGCGCGACAAGCCTTCCCGTCTGATTGGTCCAAACTGTCCGGGCATCATCTCGCCTGGAAAGTGCAAGATCGGAATCATGCCGGGACACATTCATCGCGAGGGAAACATCGGCGTCGTCTCGCGCTCCGGAACGCTGACGTACGAGGCTGTCGGTCAACTGACGGCGCTCGGCCTCGGACAGTCGTCGGCAATCGGCATCGGTGGCGATCCGATCGTCGGCACGACGCACGTCGATGCGCTGCGATTGTTCCAGGCAGACGATGAGACGATCGGCATCGTGATGATCGGCGAGATCGGTGGCTCGGCTGAAGAAGAAGCCGCGGCGTTCGCTAAAGAAAATGTGACGAAGCCGATCGTGGCGTTCATCGCTGGACAAACAGCGCCGCCCGGACGGCGCATGGGACACGCGGGCGCGATCATCGCCGGCGGAAAGGGAACTGCCGCCGAGAAGATGAAGGCGCTCGACGCAGCGGGGATTCATGTTGTTAAGTCGCCGGCCGATATCGGTCAGGCAATGAAAGAAAACCTTTGACAGGATTTACAAGATTTTTCAGGATTAACATGTAAATCTTGTTCAATCTTGTAATTCCTGTCTAAAAACTACCAAAACCAATCAAATGTCTAACAACTTAACATTCGGCATCATCAAACCTGACGCGGTGCGCGCGGGTCACACAGGATCGATCATTCAGAAAATTCTCGACAACGGTTTCAGCATCCGTGGATTGAAGTTGATCCACATGACGAGAAAACAGGCAGAAGGCTTTTACGCCGTACACAGCGAGCGGCCGTTCTTCGCGGGCCTGACGGAGTTTATGTCGAGCGCACCATGTGTCGTCATGGCGCTCGAAAAAGAGGGCGCCGTCAAAGCGTGGCGCGATCTGATGGGCGCTACCGATCCCGCGAAAGCAGATGCGGGCACGCTGCGGAAAGAGTTTGGCGGCTCAGTCGGCGAGAACGCCGTCCACGGTTCCGACTCTGACGAAAACGCAGCCATCGAAATCTCATACTTCTTCAGTCGTTTAGAGCTCGTTTGAGGGAATGAAGTACTGTCCGGTTTGCAAAAAACAGTTTGACGAAGCCTGGCTGAGCTTTTGTTCAGATGACGGTACGCCGCTGATTCAGGACTTGACGCCACCCGCGGATCCCAACTGGAACCCGCGCATCCGCGAGCCGAAAGTCCAAACTGAGGACGAAGAGAAAACGAAGTGGCTACCACGAGATACGCCGCTTCCTGGTGGCTGGATCGCGCCCGACGAGCGGCCCCCGATGAGTCCCGGTCCGTGGACGCCGCCACCTCCGCCAGCGCTGCCGTACATTCCCATCAGCACCCAGAAGAGCCAGGGATTGGCGCTGGCCTCGATGATTACGAGCATCGCGGGGTTCCTGATAGGCTGTTTTGGTCCGCTTCCGGGGATCGCCGGCATGATTATGGGCTTCGTCGCGCTCTCGCAAATCAAGAGGTCGCCCGAGCAGTTCGGCGGCAAGTCGTACGCCGCCGCAGGCATAATCGTCGGCTCGATCAGCACCTTTTTTTACCTCGTGCTTATCCTCTGGATAATTCTGAGCGCCGCCCTTAGTTAATTCGTTAGCGGTGGTTTAGAATTCATCTGCATGAAGCGCTGTTCCACCTGTAACCGGACGTACACCGATCCGAATCTCAGTTTCTGTATTGATGACGGCACACCGCTGACAACGGTCGCGACAGACGACGATACGACTGTCGTCAGACCGCGCGACACTGCAGACAACGAGTGGAATGCGGTTGCTTACCGGCCGCCGAGTGCGTACGTTCCGCCCGGGACTCAGCCAAAGCCGCGCCGTCGCGTGTGGCCGTGGGTTGTTGGCATCGCGGGCGCGTTCATACTTGGCATTCTGGCGATCTCTGTCGCGGCGATGATTGTGGTGCCGCGGTTGCGGGCGAGACAGTCCGAGCGCGAGCTACCACGGGTAACAACAACTAAGCCGGCGAACTCGAACACCGCTGAGAACAGCAACACGAACACCGCCGAACCGAGTAACACAAACAGTAATTCGAATGCCGACGCTCGGCCGCCGTCAGATCGCGATCAGGTGCTGGCCCACTTGAACAATCTCGAGAACGAGTGGATGGTCGCGAACGTCAACGCAGATAAAAAAGCTCTCGATCGAATCCTGGCGGATGATTACGTCGGCCAGGCCGGTCCCGACGGCGGACTTGAAACCAAAGCACAGTACCTGCGTCGAATAGAACGCGACACTCAAATTGAAAAGTGGGACATGACTAATCAGAAAGTGACGCTGACGGGAGATCGCGCGACGTTAACGGGAACCGTCACGTTCTTTTTTCACGATGGCAGAGCAGGAAGTGCGGATTTTATAGATAAGTTTGTCTGGCGCGACGGCAGATGGCAGGCGACCGGTTCCGAATTGAAGGCGCGAGCGCCTGTTGGTACTAACCTTTAAGATGAATCGTTGTACAAGATTTACAAGATTGAGCAAGATTTACATGTTAATCCTGAAACATCTTGTAAATCCTGTCTAAGGTTTTTATGTCAATTATCACTGACGTTATCGAATCAACTAAAGCAATCATTCAGGGCATGGGTGTGACTCTGTCTTACATACCCAAACGCAAGTGGACGGTCGAGTATCCCGACGATCCCGTGACCCTGCAGCCACGTTATCGCGGTCAGCATCTTTTGCATGTCGACGAGCTCGGGCGCGAGAAGTGTGTCGCCTGTTATCTCTGCGCGGCGGCGTGCCCGTCAGAGTGCATCTACATCGTGGCCGCCGACGATCCACGACCGCCCGATCAGCGCATTGGTGTCGACGAGCGTTATGCTGAGGTCTACAACATCGACTACGGCCGTTGCATCTTCTGCGGTTTCTGTGTCGAGGCGTGTCCTAAGGATGCTATTACTCACGGCTACAACTTCGAGCTCTCTGTTTACAGCCGCGCCGATCTCCTCAAGACCAAAGACGATTTGCTGATCACGAAGCAGCTACAGTCGAAAAACTACCGGGTGGCCCAGTCGCACGAAGATGTGGATTCGGAATATAAAGAAGTCTGACCATCCACAGATTGCGCAGATTACACAGAAATGAGTCTGTGTAATCTGTGGACAAGGCTTTGACATGGCTCTGCGCGAGTATCACAAACGATGGGAGTTTGACCTCAAATCGAGTCCCGAGAGACTCTGGCCTTACATCGCTGACACCAACCGGTTCAATCGCGACACAGGGGTGCCGCAAATCGAAGTAGGTCCCGCCAACAAACAGCTTCGCAACGCGCGCCGGAAATTACGGCTCGGATTTTACGGCTTGCCGGTCGAGTGGGAAGAGCAGCCATTCGAATGGGTGAAGCCGGTGCGTTTCGGCGTCGAGCGTGTTTACAGCAAGGGTCCGCTCGCGCGTTTGCGAATGCGCGCGGAGCTGAAGCCAAACACGGACGGCGGCACGCATTTGATTTACGAAGTGTGGTCGACGCCGCGAAACATTCCCGGCGCGGTCGCGATACCGATGCAACTGAACTTTGTCGTCGCGCGCCGGTTTCGTGAGTACATTCAGAAGTACGACGACGTTGCGTCTCAGGGTGTGGCGGTCGAAACCGCCGCGCCGAACACTTCACAGTCTTCGTTTGATCTGCAACGCCTGTCGACGCTCAAGCAAAAACTGATCGCGGATCTCGAAACGGTTGAGTCGCCCGAGCAGAAGCTTGCCGTCGCCGAGCGTCTGTCTCAGTTTCTGGAGCACGGCGACGATTTCGAAGTCGCACGCATTCGACCATACAAGCTTGCGGACGAGTGGCATGAGCCGCGGCGACTCGTGCTCGAAGTTTGTTTGCGCGCTACGCGTGTCGGGCTGCTGGATTTTCAATGGGACCTATTGTGTCCGTTGTGCCGTGGTCCACAGGAAAGCGGACTCTCGTTGAAAGACATCAAGACGGATGTTCACTGCGAAACGTGCAAGATCGATTTCACCGTCAACTTCGATCGCTATGTGGAATTGACGTTTCGTCCGAACCCGGCGGTGCGAAAATTGTCAGTGGCGCCGTATTGCATTGGCAGTCCGCACTGGACGCCGCACGTCGTCGCGCAGCAACTTCTGCCTGCGGGAAACACGCGTGAGCTGTTGTTGCCGCTCGAATCCGGCAGTTATCGACTGCGCGCGCTCGAGCTGCCGGGATCGCAGGAAGTAACCGTGTCGCCGGAAGGCGAAGCGTCGGCGCACGTCACGCTTTCGCGCAATGGTTGGAGTGAAGAGCCGTTGCAAGTGAACGAGGAGTTTAAGCTCACGTTGCAAAACGAGACTGACGTCGAGCAGCTCATGATTCTCGAGCGACTCGAATGGAGCGATCAGGCAACCACGGCGGCTGAAGTAACGGCGTTGCAAATGTTCCGCGATCTGTTTGCCGCCGAAGCCCTCCGACCCGGCGAGCAGATCTCCGTCGGCACGTTGACCGTCCTCTTTACTGACCTGCGCAACTCAACCCAACTCTATCGCGAGATCGGCGATGCGACTGCGTTCGGGCGCGTAATGAGTCATTTCGACGTCGTGAGAAAATCAATCATTGAACACGACGGCGCGATCGTAAAAACGATTGGCGACGCGGTGATGGCGGTGTTTCGATCCGCTGCCGACGGTCTGCTCGCAATGCTCGAGGTGCAGCAAGCGCTCGCTGAGCCGGGTGACGGCAGCAGGCCGCTGCAATTAAAAGCCGGGCTCAACACCGGTCCGTGCATCGCCGTCACACTCAACGATCGACTCGACTACTTCGGCTCGACAGTTAACATGGCTGCGCGTCTGGAATGTCTGTCGGACGGTTCTGACGTGATAATCTCACGCTCGGTTTACGAAGATCCGAGAGTGCAGGAATTGATCGAGCAGGATGATTTCGACGCGGTCCCGTTTGATATGAAATTGAAAGGTTTCGAGAACGAAAGTTTTGAGCTATGGAGGGTCAGTAGGCGCTGATGCCCGCTCTCCTGGCCGCTCAGGAAGTATCAAAGATCTACCAGATGGGCAGTAACAACGTTACCGCCCTCGACAATGTCTCGCTCGAGATCAACGAAGGCGAGTTCGTCGCGATCCAGGGAACGTCCGGTTCCGGCAAGTCGACTTTACTAAACATGCTTGGAGGACTCGATCACCCGACGAAGGGTGAAGTGTATTTTGCGTCGAGACCGCTGGGGCCTTTCACGAAGAAAGAGATGGCGCGTTACCGGCGTTTCTCGGTCGGAATGATCTTTCAGAACTTCAATCTCATTCCGACGATGACGGCGCGCGAGAACGTTTCACTCGCGCTTGCGTTTGGTGGTCTGCGTGGGCAGCAGCGACGCGAGCGCTCGCGTGAGTTGCTGGCGCGTGTTGGTCTGGCAGATCGATTTGAGCACAAGCCTTCCGAGCTTTCCGGCGGCGAGCAACAGCGCGTCGCGATTGCGCGCGCGCTCGCAAACAATCCAAAAGTGTTGCTGGCGGATGAGCCGACTGGAAATCTCGATTCGATTCGCGCGCACGAGCTTTTGTCGTTGTTGCGCGACATGGTGAATCAGGATTCGTTGACGATTCTGATGGTCACGCACGATCACGAGCTGGCGAACAGCTTCGCGCATCGCATCGTGTTCATGAAAGATGGGAGAGTTGTATAAGTCCTATTGGTCCTATAGGACCTATATTTAATTTGATTCTCTGGAGGATTCCATGCAGCCCGCAACTCAAATGACGCTCGAGGCGCTGCGATCGGTGCCGCTGTTTGCCTCTCTCGACGACGATGCGGCGCGCGATCTGCGCAGTCTGCTTTCCGACAAGAATGTGCCGCAGAACACGCGGCTCTTTCGTCAGGGCGACAAGGGCGACGCGATGTATCTGATCGAGCGCGGGCGCGTGCGGATCAGCATTCGCGACGATGACGATCAGGAAGTGATCCTCGCAGAACTCGCGCAGGGTGACTTCTTCGGCGAGATGTCGATCATCGACGGGCGGCAGAGATCGGCAGATGCGAAAGTCATTGAAGACGCACAGTTCGCCATCCTCTCGCGCGAAGCGTTTCTCTCGTTCGTCCGCAACAACCCGGACGTTGCGCTCGAGATGTTGAGCGCGCTGACTGACAGGCTGCGACGAACTGACGAGCTGCTGCGGTCGAGAGTTTCACGTAATGCGAACGAAGAAGAAAAAGCTCGTTTGACTGTAGCCGACCGCGCGGCAGACTTGATCGCGGAGTTTGGCGGTAGCTGGAAATTTATCATCTTTTCGATCGCGCTTATCATCCTTTGGATCATCTTCAACACGTTCATTCTAATTCGCGGCTTCGATCCGGCGCCTTACCAGATGTTGAACCTCGTACTCGCAGTGATCGCCGGCATGCAGGCGCCGATCATCATGATGTCGCAGAACCGCCAGGGCGAAAAAGATCGACTCCGCGCGGATCTCGATTACCAGGTTAATCTGAAAAACGAGCTCTCGCTGGCCGAAGTGTTACGTCGTTTGGATGTGCTCGAGAGTGAACGCTTGCCGAAACTGATCGACGATATGAGAGCACAAATCAAATGATCAGAGCCATCTTCTTCGACTTCAACGGCGTCATCATCGACGACGAGACCATTCAGATGAAGGCCTACCATGAAGTTTTGAGTGGCCACGAGATCGCGCTCACTGAGGAGTTGTATTTCGGCGCGCTCGGGATGGACGACCGGACGTTTGTCCGCTCGATGTTTGAGCACGCGAAGAAGCCGTTGAGCGATCCGTTGTTGGAGGAAGTGCTCGGCGCGAAGACTGATCTGCACCGGCAGATGATCGAAGAGTTGCCGCTGTTTCCGGGTGTGTTGACGTTTTTGAAGGCCGCGTCGCGGGAGTTTCAGCTCGGCCTGGTGAGTATGGCGAATCTGGTTGAAGTTAGTTACGTGTTTCAGCGAGCGAATTTGACGCCGCTCTTTTCGGTGATCGTGACGGCGGAAGATGCGTCGGTGTGCAAGCCTGCGCCCGATTGTTATCTCGCGGGGTTGTTGAAGCTCAATGATCTTCGTCAACACGAGCGCCAGCTACCGCTGCTCGCATCGGAATGTTTGGCGATTGAAGACTCGCCGCCGGGAATTCAATCAGCACGCGCTGCGGGCATGCGGACGCTTGGCGTAACGAACACAGTAACTGAGGAGGCGTTAAGAGCGGCGGGTGCTGATGTCGTAACGAAGAGTCTTGCTGACTGGACCGTCGATGCGGTGAAGCTGGTTTTTTAGACAGGATTTACAAGATGTTTCAAGATTCACAAGATTGTTCTTGTTCATCCTGTAAAATCTTGTAAATCCTGTCTACGTCTGTCGCTATGAGTTTTTTAGACATATTGCATTTAGCCCTTCGCAATCTCCGCCAGGCGAAGCTACGCGCGATCCTGACGACGATGGGCGTGATCGTTGGCGTGGCGGTGATCGTGACGATGATGTCGTTCGGCCTCGGCCTCCAGCGTAATATGCTGGACCGCTTCAAAGCGCTCGACTTCTTCAACGAGATACAAGTCTTCGGTCAGGGCCTCAGCAATCTCGCCGGACTCGATCGTTCCTCACGTGGCCCAGAAGGCGAACGTCGCAACGATCGCCGTGCAGACAAATCACCAACCCGCATTCTCAACGACGCCGGAATCAGAGAGATTGCCGCGATACCCGGTGTCGCGTACGTAGAGCCGAGTGTCAGCCTGAACGTTTTCGTTCGTTCCAACGGTAAATTGCGGAGCTCGAATGTTGGCGGCGCTAACATTCCCAACGCCGCGACGCGCTTTCAACATTTCGCTGCCGGAAAGATGATCTCGTCTCCGACTGCCGGTGAAGCAGTAGTCACGGAACGCTTCATCAAGGACTTCGGTTATGACAAGCCCGCTGACGCCATCGGCAAAACAATCGAGCTGCTGGCGCCCCCATCTGAGAACAAAAAGGAAGAAGAAGAGGACACGCCGAACTTCTTCGGTATTCCGCTCGATGATCCGGGACTCGATGAGTCTAATCCCGATGTTGAAATCCAGACCTTTCGCATTGCCGGTGTCCTCGGTGAAATAAAGGAAGGCGTCGGTCAGGGCGGCTTGCGTGGGCTATTTCCCGGCGCGCAGATCTACATCCCGCTACAGTTGGCCCACGACTGGGCCATTCAGCATCGTAGCCCGATGGGCCAGGTAGCGCTGGCCCTCGCGCGTCGTGGCGGAAGCCTTGCGGAAGGTCAAAACGAGGGTTACGAAGCGGCGGTTGTGCGTGTAAGCGATCCGAAGCATTTGACGGAAGTGCGACAGAAGATCACGGAGCTTGGATTTGGCAGTTTCTCGATCGTCGATGAGATCGATCAGATACGGACGGTGTTTCTGATCATCGACTCAGTTCTTGGTCTGCTTGGCGGGATCTCTCTGCTGGTTGCGTCGTTTGGGATTGCCAACACGATGATCATGTCGATACTCGAACGCACGCGCGAGATCGGGATCATGAAAGCGATTGGCGCCGAGGATCGCGAGATCAGGATGATCTTCTTCGTCGAGGCGGCGGTGATCGGGACTGTCGGTGGCGTGATTGGAGTGTTGGTAGCGTGGGGAATCGACGGCCTCGCGAATCGTCTCGCTTACCGCTTCATACTCAAACCGCAGGGCGCGTCGTTTATCGATTTCTTTTCGATGCCGATCTATTTGTCTGTCGGCGCGATCCTGTTTGCGCTGTTGGTTTCAATTCTGGCGGCCCTCTATCCGGCCTCACGCGCCGCACGCATCGATCCCGTCCGAGCACTAAGACACGATTAGCCACAAAAGGCACAAAGAAGAACACAAAAAGCACAAAACATATTAGCTGAGGTGAGTCGCTCGATGTATTAAGCGAGATCCCTTCACTAATATGTTTTGTGCTTTTTGTGTTCTTCTTTGTGCCTTTTGTGGCTAAAACTAGAGTGGCTTGCCGCAGCGGTTACAGAATCGGGCGGCTGAATCTTTCTGTGGCGCACCGCAGTTCGCACAATTTCTTCCAACTCCCAGGTTCGCTCCGCACGACGAACAGAAGTCAGACTCCGCGATGTTCGCGGCGCCGCAGGTCCCGCAGCGTCCCGGCAACGGCGGAACGTAGCCGCCCGCTTTGCGCGAGATGTGATTCTCGATTATCTTCCATGCGTCTTCCGTAAGCTTGTATTGCCAGTAAGCTCCAAGTGCCGCAAGTGCGAGCAGCGGTGGAAAGACAACAACAACCCCGACGGCCGCAACCGCCGCTTTGTCGAACCACTTCTGCATCCCGATCTCTACGCGTGTGCCGCCGGGCTCTGGTGTGATCTTGATCGTGAGGGCCGAGGAGAGTCCGGTCAGATCTCTTAGCGTACTGGATTTGCTCGCCTGGAGAATGCTGGTGTTCGAAACCTGAAACGCCTGCACCTCAAACTCACTGTCAAAAACATTGCGAAGCTCTGCGCTGATCTGCGCAACGTCGGCTTCTACACCCGGATAGTATCTACTGTCCATCTATGAACTGGCCTCCACTGTCAATATCGCTATGAAAACTATACTGGTTCTCATTGTTCTTGTCTCGATTACGTTCTTAACCCCGCTAACGTTCGCCCAAACAGCAATCGACGGCTTCAGCGCCGAGCGCTCGACAGCCGAACGTCGTTGGGAAGAGCAGTTTCGCGCTGTTCCCGACCCGAAATCCGCGCGCGAACACCTGCGTCGCCTGACACTCGTGCCGCACATCGCCGGCACTAAAGAAGACTACGACACCGCCGTCTACGTTCGCGATCAACTCCGCAGCTACGGCCTCTCAGCGGATCTCAAAGAGTATGAAGTCTGGCTCAACTATCCCAACACGCCGACCGTGCTCGAGCTCATCACCAATCGTCGCCAGCCACTCAGCGTGAAGGAAGCAGCCGTGCCCGGCGATCCATCGTCGTCGAATCCGAAGATCTCGCCGCTCTTCAACGGCTACAGCGCGAGCGGCGACGTAACCGGATCAGTCGTCTACGCAAATTACGGTTTGCCGAACGACTACGAAGATCTCAAGAAAGCCGGCGTCGACGTGAAAGGCAAGATCGTGATCGTGCGCTACGGCAACTCGTTTCGCGGCGTGAAGGCGAAGGTTGCGGAACAGAACGGCGCGATCGGCTGCATCATCTA
>Ga0105247_10000817_pt1 | contig 23717 bp, 22 predicted proteins | sample KBSS24metaG_FD_81519 | JGI IMG/M metagenome (GOLD analysis project Ga0105247, IMG submission 81519) | Switchgrass rhizosphere microbial communities from Kellogg Biological Station, Michigan, USA - KBS S2-4 metaG | ecosystem: Host-associated > Plants > Roots > Rhizosphere > Soil | place...
ATTCGAGGTTGCCATTTGTCTTTTGCCATCCATACGTCAGGTTTCCATTGGTGATAATAATAAATTTAACAGGCACACTTATATTATACCGAAGGGCTTGCTGTAAAACAGTATCATCTAATTTTATTTCGGCGCCTTTGCATTCTATCATCATCCAGGGTTTGTGATCTTTATCATAGATCAATACATCAAATCTTTTTTTTAGCTCGCCTAATTGTATCTCTTTTTCTGATGCAATTAATGTGGCCGGATATTTCTGTACTTCAACAAGATATTGAATGAAATTTTGCCTGACCCACTCTTCCGGTGTTAGCAACAGCCATTTTTTACGAAGCTTATCGAAAATAAAATCATTATTATTCTCTTTCTTTATTCGAAACTGTGGCTCGGGATAAATTATGTTTATCATCACTCCAAAAATAAAGTTTTAATTTAGCCCATTACATTGGCATGAAAACAAAACAGGAAATAGTAAACAATTGGTTGCCCCGCTATACAGGCCAGGCGTTGCAAAAGTTTGGGAAATATATTTTGTTGACCAATTTCAGCAATTATGTGAAGCTCTTTGCAAGATGGAATAAAGTAAAGATAGTTGGCCGTGATAAACCCATGCAATGCGCTACGGCAGGCGATATTACGATCATTAATTTTGGAATGGGCAGCCCTACTGCAGCAACAGTAATGGATCTGCTTGCTGCCATTGAACCCGAAGCTGTTCTATTCTTAGGCAAATGTGGTGGATTAAAAAAAAGAAATAAGATCGGTGATCTCCTGCTACCGATTGCGGCTATAAGAGGTGAAGGAACGTCCAATGATTATTTTCCTCCTGAAGTACCGGCATTACCGGCCTTTGCTCTACAAAAAGCAGTCTCTACCACTATTCGTGATTATGAAGTGGATTATTGGACCGGTACTGTATATACTACCAACCGCAGAGTATGGGAACATGATACCCAGTTCAAAGAATACCTGCAAAAAATAAGGGCTTATGGTATAGACATGGAAACTGCTACCATCTTTATTGTGGGGTTTTATAACCATATACCAACAGGGGCTTTGCTGCTTACAAGCGATCAGCCAATGATACCTGAAGGAGTAAAAACAGAAAAAAGTGATAGCATGGTAACGACAAAGTTTGTGGAAACACATCTTAAGATTGGTATCGATTCATTGAAGCAATTGATAAATGAAGGTCATACGGTACGACATTTGAAGTTTTGAATCTTATGAAACTTTTTATTCTATTAACAGCTTTGTCTACAATTATACTTTCTGCCGGTGATTGCAGCAATAAAAAAAATTCAAATGCAAAATATAAAGGGCGTCTTGAAATAAAAGGTATATGTTTTAATTATACCATTAAGCTTCTTGAAGGCAATATTGATACATCAAAGATTGCGGGTAAATGGGTTGATGAAGTAACCAATAAATCTTATACTAATGTTTTTGCCTTAGAAAATCCTTGTTATTTTCCCGATTCAATTAAGCAAGGTGATGAATTTTATTTTCGTTTGGATACATCTGCGAACAAGGGTTGCATTAAATGCCTCGCTTATTATCCAACCCCGCCAAAGAGATTACCAATAATTGTTATTGAAAAATAATGTTGCCTTTAATACAAGTAAAAAATCTTTCTATTGATTTTATTTCAGAATCAGGGGTTACGCATGCATTAAAAAATATTTCTTTTTCTGTAAACAGAAATGAAGTGTTAGCATTGGTAGGTGAATCGGGTTCCGGAAAATCGGTCACCGCTCTTTCTATTTTACAATTATTGCCTTCACCACCAGCTGAATATTTATCAGGTGAAATACTCTTTTCGGAAGAGAGCACAACTATTGAACTTTTAAAAAGAAAACCAAGTGAGCTTAAAGAAATAAGAGGAAACAAAATTGCAATGATATTCCAGGAACCAATGACATCATTGAATCCTGTACTCAGCTGTGGAGAGCAAGTGGCTGAAGCAATACAAGTACATAAAAGAATTTCCAAACAAGAATCGAAACTGCAAACCATTGAATGGTTCAGCAAAGTAAAACTTCCTGATCCCGCTGCTATTTTTAGCAGGTATCCGCATCAATTAAGCGGTGGTCAAAAGCAAAGAGTAATGATTGCAATGGCTATGTGCTGTCATCCATCGTTACTGATCTGTGATGAGCCTACAACAGCGCTTGATGTAACAGTGCAGAAAACAATATTGCAATTGATCAAAGAATTACAGCAACAGCAAAACATGGCTGTCATCTTTATTACGCATGATCTTGGCGTAGTTGCCGAAATAGCGGATCGTGCTGCAGTGATGTATAAAGGTGAAATAGTTGAACAAAATACAGTGAAAGAAATTTTTTCAAACCCGCAACATTCATATACCAAAGCATTGATCGCATGTCGTCCTGTTAATCATCCAAGAGGAGAAAGATTGCCGGTAGTTAGTGATTTTCTCGAAATCGGGGGTCTGAAGTCTGAAGTCAGAAAAACAGAACTCAAAACGAGTAATCCGACATCTGACATCCGACATCTGACTTCAATTCTTCTTCGTGCCGAGCATCTTTCTGTCTGGTTTCCCTCAAAGAAAACTTTTTTAGGAAAAGCAATCACTTTTACAAAAGCTGTTGATGATGTAAGTTTTGAAGTCTATAAAGGAGAAACATTGGGATTAGTAGGTGAAAGTGGTTGTGGTAAAACAACTTTGGGAAGAACACTTCTTCGACTTATAGAACCAACATCAGGAAAAATAATTTACAATGGCATTGATCTTACATCCCAAAAGAGAGATGAGCTGATGCCTCTTCGTAAAGAAATACAGATAATTTTCCAGGACCCCTACTCTTCTCTGAATCCAAGATTAACGATCGGAAGCGCTATTACGGAGCCATTAAAAGTACATGGGTTTAACACAGCTAAAGAAAGAAAAGATAAAGTGATGGAGTTGCTGCAAAAAGTAGATCTAAGGCCTGAACATTTTAACCGATATCCTCATGAATTTTCTGGTGGTCAGCGCCAGCGGATCGTTATTGCAAGAGCCCTGTCGTTAAACCCGGCTTTTATTGTTTGTGATGAATCTGTATCAGCTCTCGATGTAAGTGTACAGGCACAGGTATTAAATCTATTGAACGATCTGAAAAAGGAATTTGGCTTTACCGTGATTTTTATTTCACATGATTTGTCTGTGGTCCGCTACATCAGTGATCGCATCATGGTAATGAATAAAGGAAAAATAGAAGAAACCGGCGATGCTGACTCTATTTATTATCATCCTCAAACGGATTACACAAAGAAGCTTATTGCTTCAATTCCAAAGGGACTGATATCCGGAAATATTTAAAATCGCAATCTGAAGCTGTTAGCCATATCTTCTTCGTCATCTTCATAGAATTCTTTAGCGCTTTTATGACGTGAATACAATAATTTCTTCAAAACCATATTCAATTGAGTTGACAGGGATTCATCCTCCTTTAATTTCGTATCGCTGAATTTTGTGAAATCATACATCCCGTATTTCGGGCTTGACAATAATGAAAAATCTGTAAGATTATCTGGCTTTTCTTCACTCTCAAATTCAAATTGTTTTGGATCCTCGGGCACTAATCCAACAGAAGCAAGCTTCCACGAAAGATCATTTTTCTTCATTTTGTATTTATAAAAATAGATGTATCCTTTCTTGCCTTTGTATGCTGTCTTTAACCTATCAATATATACGAGGGAATCGGGCTTGCCGGAAGTTTTCTTTTCCATTAGTGCGCTTTTCCCAAGATCTAAATGATTATTATAAACTACCGGGAATAAATCAAGCTTATCCAATTCCCTGAGATCAGAATATAATTCGTACCGGTAATCATCAAGGCTACCGAAATATTTCAAAAGACTATCCGGGTAAGGTTTATCATTACGGATCATTAATAAAGTAGTATTATACTTTAGTCTTTTATCATCAGAGTTCAGCATTTGCAGGATCAAAGGCTTTACACTTGTGTTGGTTTCCCAATAAGGTAATAGCAATGTTGCATACAGGCTGAGATCATCATTGCCATCGTCCTTATCATCATTGTTATCATCGTCCAATACAAGATCTTTTTTCCCTTCTTTCTCCTGCTCTACTTTTTCTATTGCCTTTTTCTTTTCAGCAATTGCCTGTTTTTTCAATTCTTGTTTTGCTTCTATCAGAAATTTGCTAAAATAAACATCGTAATCTTTTGGTTTTATCAGGTTGCTATCGACCATTTGTCCAAGCAAGTTCATCATTGTACTCTTATAATCTGTAAGATTGATCAAAGGCAACAAGCCGGGCAAAATAGTCCTGGTGAGCTTCAATGAGTCGAATAATTCATCGAGAAAACTTCCATTGTCATACCCGATATTCCTGTTATAAGCGCCTGGATTAAATGATGAGTAATTCGAATAACCGGGAGCATTCAGATCCAGTACCGGCGGCTCTGCATTTACAATATCACTGAAAGCGTTAAAAGAATGAGCAGTTTTTTGTTGCAATAAACTCTCCAGTACCGTGTATTGCAATTCCACCGTGTCATTTAATTTATAATAAAGACCTTTAAGATAATCAGTAGCAGTTTCTGTTTTCAGATCGCCTAATTTGCTGATCAATGATTTTTTTGTGTCTAAATACTTTTTTTCATTCCAGTTTACGGAAACAATTGCTTTTTCCAATAATGGAAGATCCTCATTATCGATGTTTATATCGCTAATCTGTTTCACTGCACGCTTATGTAATGTACTATCGTTGCTTGCCAGGTCATTAAAAAAGAGTTTTGATTTTTTTGCAAATGGATCAATACCTTTTAATGTATCCGCTGGAGTAAATGTTTCATAGAATTTTTTTACAAATGCACTTGGCTGGCTCAATGTATCAGATTCTGTCATAAGAGAATAGCTGATACCATTTTTATAAAAAGTTTTAAGCCATAAAGTACGACTGCTCCCCGAATCCGTAACGATTGACTCCCAGCCTTTCATTTTTTCTGGCATAGTAATTTTTTTCCGGCTTCTGATTATCCAGCTTGTATCCCCATATATAGATACCTGGTTACGCTTATCCCATGTAGCGCTGTCCTTGACGAAATGATATTTAGGCATGCGATAAAAAGTCACATAAATTTTTTCTCCTGTAGTATCATTGGAGATCACTTTATTCCGATAAGCTCCGCCTTCCAGCAGGTCATTTTCCGATTCACCATCATCGTTATTTCGTAAAAAATAACTGTTGCGTGGCATGTCAAGTTTTATCTTCTTATCCTGTGGAAATACAGGTGTAGTTACAGTAAAATAAAGCGAGGTATCTCTTTGCTGCTTAGGTTCGTTATAAACAAAAGGTTTTATCTCAAAGGAATTGAGAAAATTACGCATGGCTGTCGTTTCCTGTTTGCCATATGCTATCAACGTATAGTAATGTGGTCCCTGGATTAAAAACCGGGTAAGATAAACGGCCCCATTCTTGTCCCTGAATCTGCAATCCATAGCAGGATATCCTTTACAGGAAATTTGTTTGCGTGAAAGTTCGGTATCGATAAACTCTGAAGACATAAAACTTTCTTCCATGAGATGCAGATCAAAACTATCTTCTTCAATAAAATGATAATTATGAATATCTGATCTTATGATGCGATAATGTGCATTGGCTGTCTTGTCCTCGGCATCATAGATCCAACTACCGTCATTGCCAATATAAGGTTCATGAGGCAGGTCAACAGCAAAACCACCATAAGAAGGAGAATATTTTTTCCAGTTTGTAGCAGCATTATCATATTCTTTAAACTGGATAGTTCCGAAAAATTTCTTTGCCTCATCGCCGTTTTTTACATAATCGCCAGTGCCGCTCATTTTAAAAAAAATGATCTCAAAGGGAGTAATGAAAATATTGTAACGCTGCAGATCGCCGCGGCGTGTACGATTTGTTATATCGAACCCTTTGTAGCCATTTTTTGTAATAGCTGTTTTGGAAATAATTTTTCCGGGGATATTTTCATACAATAAACTATCAATTGTTTTATAAATTTTTTCAGTAGAATGTCCCCACATCCATCCATTCGTCATTACACGGGTAACCATATAATAACTTCCATTTGACATATCAGCATATTGCCTTTGATCCAATGCTCCATCATCACCCGACTTATAAAATTTACCGGGAATGTCGACTTTAAATAATCCATCATCTGCTGTCTCTGTTTTAAAAACTACTGGCACCCGAAGTTTATCTACCTGCTCCTTATCCTTACTGTCTCTTTCTCCCATTTTTACCGGACGCAGCTTATATCCCATTCTGCGAAGCAATTCAATAACACCACGATTACCGGGCAAGTGGGCAGCACCAACTCCAACAAATAATGCAGAACCTGATCTTATAATCGAATCAATTGAATTCGCTTGTATCTCATTTCTGCGATATAAAAACTTTTCATCGAACGCATCAGAAAAACTATTGAAACGATTGATGGAATCTAAAAGATCAAGATTTCCGCTGCGATAGGCTTCCTGTATTTTATCCGAAGAATAATCATCATCGCCATCATAGCTTTTTTCTTTTTTATTCTTGTCTTTAGCAGCGTCTTTATAAGCCTCAGACATTAGTCGCATGCTTTCACCATAGTTTTCAACACCAGCTACTTTTTTACCCCATTTTTTTCCGCATTGAAAAATATACATATCGAGATAAGTATCTTCTTCAAAATCGCTTGACTCATTTCCAAAAGTGCGATACAGCAAATTATTGATAGTAGAAGGGTTGCTATAAAGTGACCTTTCTATTTTTTTATCATATTTATAGAACTTCAGTGTATTGATGCTTAAGTAATCATTGGGTATCGATGAAAAATTTCCAAAGCGATAGGGAGAATAATCTTCACCGCCGAGATCATACTTATTCATATCCTCCTGCCAGGTTTCCGGGTTTGTTTCCAGTGCAACTACCTGCGCATTTTTTACCGCTACATAAAATGAATCGGGTAAATGAAAGGCAAGCTTGCTACTTACATGCATTGTTCCTATCAGGTAAGATGGCTGCTTTGTACCATTACCAGTGATCTCCCATAAAAGTGAGGGATACTTTTTATCTTTTAATTTCGGCTGGGATAATGCGAGAAAGTAAGATAAGGTTGTAAAAAGAACAAAAAAGATACGTTTCATAAAGGTTGTTGATCGTGGTTTATTTTATGTGATTTTTTTCGGATGATGGTAAAATTTAAAATGCCATTGAGAAAGAAAGTCCTTTGAAGTATTGCCAAAATCTGAACAAAATTAAGATGCGGTGATGCAAGAAAAAGCATAAAAATTGATCAGGGTTCATTAACACTCCTCGGCAATTTCTCTAAAAAATCACTCATTAAGAAAGAATGTGAAAAATTAAACGGGATTTTGGCTATGAATATTATACCTTTGCCCGCTTTAAAACCTCCTTTTAGGAGAAACATGACCAGACCCGGTGCCGTAAGACCGGGGATTGGATTCCTCTGGCAATGCCGGTTTGCGTCATGAGAATATTAAACAAATAGCATACTCATGAAGCTTTCACAATTCCGTTTCGATCTTCCTTTAAATCTTATTGCACAAAATCCAGCCAAAAGACGTGAAGATGCCCGTATGATGGTGGTTCATCGTCATACAGGCGAAATTGAAAACAAGCATTTCCGGGATATCATGGATTATTTTAATGATAAGGACGTGTTTGTAGTTAACAACACAAAGGTTTTTCCTGCCCGTATGTATGGACGCAAGGAAAAGACCGGGGCAAAAATAGAAGTGTTCCTTCTCAGAGAATTAAATAAACTTAACCGTTTATGGGATGTGATCGTTGATCCTGCCCGCAAGATCAGGGTGGGCAATAAATTATATTTCGGGGAGCAGGAAGACCTGGTAGCAGAAGTAATTGATAATACAACGAGTCGTGGCCGAACCATTCGTTTTTTATGGGATAACAGCGAAGAAGAATTCAGAGCTGTTTTGGAAAGATTGGGTGAAACTCCTTTGCCAAAATATATAAAACGTAAACCAGACGAAGAAGATAAGGAACGTTATCAAACTGTTTATGCAAAACATGAAGGAGCTGTAGCAGCGCCGACAGCCGGGTTACATTTTAGCCGTGAGCTGATCAAACGTTTGGAAATAAAAGGAATTCGTTTTGCTGAAGTAACCTTGCATACAGGGCTTGGAACTTTCAGGCCGATTGAAGTGGAAGATCTCAGCAAGCATAAAATGGATGCTGAATATTATAATATTGATGAAACAGCTTGTAAAATTGTAAACCGGGCAAAAGAATACGGACATCGGATTTGCTCTGTTGGAACTACCACCATGCGTGCAATGGAATCATCTTTTACTGCACAAAAATTATTAAAGCCATCTGAAGGATGGACCAATACATTTATCCATCCTCCTTATGATTTTAATATTGCTGATTCATTGGTCACTAATTTTCATTTACCAAAAACCAGTTTGCTGATCATGACCTGCGCATTTGCCGGTTACGAATTAACAATGGAAGCTTACAAAAAAGCCATTAAGGATAAATACAGGTTCTTCAGCTATGGCGATGCGTTGCTGATAGTGTAGCATTGATTTGCGGGAAAGTTCAAACAAATCAATTATGAACATCCAAAAGCGGGTTTACATTTACAGAGAAGGAAAAGAAAAAATGTATAATCGCATTGAACGCCTTGCAGACACTTCTGGCTTAACCGGTAACTGGATCAGTGAAGACAATTTTATTATTAGGGATAAAAATCCTTTGATACCTTTTAGTCTTGAAGGAGATCTTGGAGAAGCTGAAAAAGGTAAATTAAAAATTTTTGTAACTACCGGATACCGCTATATGCTTTTATTCACTTTACCTGTTGGTTTTATTTTATACGGAATAATGAAATGGCCGGTTAATGCAGAAAAAGGAGTTCTTTGGATCTTTGTGGGAGCATCCGCCTGCATATTTATATTCTTGCTAAGCTCCGTGATTATAAAAAATTTCAAGAAAAGATTTAAAGAAGCTGTTGACCTTATTTAGATTTTATTTTTTTCATTTCAATGTTTTGAACAAAGAAGCATTTACGGTGATATAGCTATTTATACTCTTAGCGGTGAGACGAAAAAGATGGTTAATAGCAATAATTATTATTCCAATCCAAACATGCCTCTGTTCAATTGTTGTAGAATTTGCTCTTTATGATCCGCAGAAACTAATAAAGATATATTGTGCGGACTGCCTCCGTATGAAACCATCCGAACCGGGATATTCATAATAGAACCAAATAATTTCTTGATCATATCTTCTGTTTGAGAAATTTCATTTCCCACTACTGAGATGATCGTTTGATTTTGATCTATTTCAACTGTTCCAAATGGTTCCAGTTCTTTAATGACCTCTTTCAAATGCGTAGCATTATCGATAGTTACTGATACCGCTACTTCTGATGTAGTAATCATATCAATAGGTGTCCGGTATTTTTCAAACACCTCAAATACCTTTCTTAAAAATCCATAAGCCAGCAACATGCGGCTGCTCTTTATCCGGATGGCAATGATATTGTCTTTTGCTGCCACAGCTTTTACTCCTACACTTCCTGCTTTTTCAGTAATCAAAGTTCCCTTTGCTTTCGGCTCCATTGTATTCAACAACTTTACAGGTATTTTATATTGCTGCGCCGGCCAGATAGATGCAGGATGAAGGATCTTAGCTCCGAAATAAGCAAGCTCGGCTGCTTCTTCAAAACTCATTTGCTCCACCGGCACTGTTTTCTTTACAATCCTTGGATCATTATTGTGCATTCCATCAATGTCGGTCCATATCTCGCAGACCTTTGCATTAATAGCAGCAGCAATAAGCGATGCAGTATAATCACTTCCTCCTCTTTTTAGATTATCAACCTCTCCTCTTGCATTACGGCAGATATAGCCCTGGGTAACAAAAAGTTTTTTTCCTTCATGCTGTTTCAACAACTGGCTAAGTTTAATTTTAATACTTCCTATCTGTGGTTCATCATAATGATCGATGGTCATAAATTCAAGAGCCGGCAACAACACATGATCAATGCCTTGCTCTTCAAGATAAGTGCAGAATAATTTTGTTGAAAGCAATTCGCCTTGTGCCAGAATGTCTTTACTTAACGCTTCGCTAAAAGAAATTTTAAGAATAATATTCAGAAACTCGAAATGTTCGGCAACAATTGATTTTGCTTTTGCAATCAACTCCGGTTTTTTTACCAGGTCATTGATGAAATTCTGATAGTGTGCCTCCAGCTTATCGATCGTTTGTTTTGCCATTACACGATCACCCTTGGAAATATGATAACCGATTTCTACCAATGCATTGGTGGTACCCGATAAGGCTGATAACACAACAAGAGTTGGTTCATCAGAATTGACCAATGTAACGATGTGGTGCATTCTTTCAGGCTTGCCCACACTTGTGCCGCCAAACTTCATTACTTTCATAAATACTCCCGGACCGCTGCTGCGGAAACTTGATTAAAAAAAATTGAGGTGCAAAGATAATAGTGCAGATAATACTAATATCAATAAAAAGGAATTTCAAATCTTTTACCCAATTCCTGCAGATCATGTATAACCGGCTCTAATAAAGGAATTCCATTTTGTTTTCTTTCTTTTTCCATTTCTCTTTCAGGATCACCTGGTATCAAGACCTTAGTTTCACCTTTAATAGTTTTAGCTGAACGAAAACCTTTTATCCAATTATCCATATGTTGTTTAAAGTCATCTGCCGGTCGAAAAGCGTCGATACGCATAGCCCCAAAAAAATGACCTATACCTTTTCCCGGTTGTTGTGCAGGCATCGGCACAAAGGCAGGAAATGGCGGAACCCACGGAGCATAATTAGCGCCACTTAGCAACGCCGAAAAAATATCAACAATAGCTCCCAGTGCATATCCTTTATGACTGCCATGCTCTCTGTCACCACCGAGAGGTAATAAGGCCCCTCCTTTTTTTAATTCATTCGGATCAATGGATGCATTACCATCTTTATCCTGTATCCATCCTACAGGAGCTTTTTCATTTTTACGTTGTAAAATTTCAAGCTTGCCATTGGCTGCAGTTGTCGTTGCAAGATCGGCAACAAAGGCTGGTTCTTTATCAGCAGGAGCTGCCACACAAATAGGATTTGTGCCGAGCATTTTATCTATAGAAAAAGTAGGCGCTACCAACGGGCTGGCATTTGTCATTGCTATGCCGATCATATCATTTTGCAAGGCCATCATGGCATGATGCGCTGCAATACCAAAATGATTACTGTTTTGCACACTTACCCAACCTGTACCAACTTGCCTTGCTTTATCAATTGCAACTTTCATCGCAAATGGCGCAATTACTAATCCTAAACCGCTATCGCCATCAACTACTGCTGTAGAAGGAGTTGCATGAATGATGGTAATAACCGGAGTTGCATTTATTCTTTTTACATCCCATAATCTTATATAACCACTAAGTCTTGCAATACCATGTGAATCTACTCCCCGAAGATCTGCGGATAATAAAGATGTAGTAGCAATAGCAGCATCTTCATTGCTGCACCCTATCTTTTTAAAAATTGCTTTTGTAAAATCGAATAACTGCTGGTAAGTAAAGTTTTGTTCAGGCATGCGCAAAGAAACAAATAAAAATGCTCCGTGTTATCGGAGCATTTTGGCCTTAAAATCCTATTGAAAATCTTAAGCTTTTAGAAAGGAAGATCATCAACCGGTTCTGTAATATCACTGGGCGCAGGAATATTACTTGTGGATGATGAAGCGCCTGAATTAGACATGGATGGAGCGCCACCTTCTCCGCGGCCTCCTAACAATTGTACTTCACGAACCCGGAGTGAAAGCGAAGCGCCGGGTGTTCCATCATTGCGCTGGAATGAACGGGCTTCAGGTTGTCCTTCTACGAATACCTGTTTTCCCTTCGTTAAATACTGTGCCACTGCAGTTTTATCTGTCCAGTAAGCGCAATCAACCCAGGTTGTTTTCTCCTGGTTGTTGCCTTGTGAATCACGATACTTTTCAGTATGTGCTACAGTAAAGTTGATAACATTTTTACCATTTACTGTGTTAACCACGCAATCTTTGCCGAGGTTTCCGATGATCTGTAACTTAATCATAGTGCTCAAATTTTAACGTACGTAAATATTATTAACGGGACAAAGTAACGGGATTTTGAGAACATGAGCCAATACCACTTTGTGGTAATTATTTCTCCATTTGAATTTTTCAGTCACATTTTTTTAGCCACGGATGCACGGAAAAATATCTAATATGTTTACCATCTGTTCCGTGCCTCCGTGGCTTTATATTTTAAGAGTTAAATAAATATTTCAAACGGAGATACTACCCGACTGCGATTTTATGATTTTTGTATATTCATTTATCAAACTGCTGCTATGAAGCAAGTCACCTTAAAGCCACTCAATCATCGTGGCCGTGAGAATATTGGAATCTATTTTCAAAATTATTCTTCACTAAATAATATCATTCGAAAATTAAAAGAGGTAAAATGGAGCCAGACCAACAAGTGCTGGTATATGCCATTGAGTTCGGATTCTTATAACCTAATAAAAGAGACGCTAAAGGAAATAGCAGAGATTAATAATGCTGAATTAAAACAATATCTTGAAAAAAGAAAACAAGTAGAAGCTACCAGTGTCCCACTTTCAACCAAACCAGTTTCGGCCAACTTTGTTACAAAGGCAATAACTGCTTCACCTGCATGGAAATTAAGTAAGGAGAATCTTGCTGCGCTGGAAAAATTTGTGGAGCAATTAAAATTAAAATCATACAGCCCCTCTACTATCCGCACTTATCGTAATGAATTTTTGCAGCTATTACAACTATTAAAAAATAAACCTGTAGCAGCATTAACGGCTGATGATTTAAGAAGGTATATAGTATATGCCATGGAAAAAGAAGGGATAAAAGAAAATACGGCGCATAGTCGGCTTAATGCGCTCAAATTTTATTTTGAACAGGTACTTGGAAGAGAAAAGTTTTTTTGGGAGATACCAAGACCGAAGAAGCCACAGTTATTGCCTAAACTTTTAAATGAAAACGAAATAGCCAAACTATTTAATGCATTATCCAATAAAAAACATAAGGCAATTCTGTTTACGGCATACAGTAGCGGCTTAAGAGTAAGCGAAGTTGTAAATCTGAAACTTCGTAACATAGATAGTAAACGAATGCAAATTTTTTGTAGAACAGTCAAAGGGGAAAAAAGACCGGTACGTTAATCTTAGCCCTGAGTTGCTTGATATTTTACGTCGTTATATTAAAATGAGTAAAATTAAACCGAAAGAATATCTTTTTGAATCGGAGCAAACAAAAACGGCTTATCCGGCAAGAACCGTACAGCAGATTTTTAGCAATGCAAAACATAAAGCCGATATAAAAAAGGAAGTAGGAATACATAGTTTGCGGCATAGTTTTGCCACGCATTTATTAGACAAGGGAACAGATATCAGGTATATAAAAGACCTGCTCGGTCATTTCGACATCAGAACTACTGAAAGATACCTCCATGTCAGCAAAAAGCAACTAGTAAATGTTGTGAGCCCTTTCGATGATTTATGGAAGAAAGAAGCCATAGATTGGTAAAATGTATAATGGTGGATTGTCCTAACAACAATACAAAATGTATAACGCTAAATTGTTTGTTTTCAATAGCCATTTTTCTTTGAGGCCTGCGTGCTATATCATAAATTTACGTGTTGGTGGCAATTTTAAAACGACAGTGCAAACAATAGGAGAATATCAAATAGACATCTATCCCGACGAAACTTTTAAGAAAGGATCGGCCGACAATTTGCATAACTACGACATTGAATATTTTGATGAAAGCAAATACGTGTTTCCAACAATGTTTGGCATCAAAGTTTTTAAAGGTGATCATTTATTGAAAACCGCAATCATCGGTTCTATTGGTGGTGGGACGACAAATCATAAAAACGCCATCATTTTCGAAGACACAAGATTCTTGATTTGCTGTGCTGACACCATATTTTGCTTATCAATTCCAGCCTTGACATTACTTTGGCGAACTCAGGCGGATCAAGCAACTTGTTTTGAAATTTTCAAGTATCAAGATAGTTACATTGTTCACGGGGAGCTTGAAATTTCACGGCTTGACAAAGACGGAAAAATAATTTGGCAACGAGGTGGTGCGGACATCTTTACAACAATTGATGGCGGACTTGACTTTGAAATGACGGGGGATTACATCATTGCAAAAGATTTTCAAAATCGAACTTATAAGTTTGACTATAGGGGAAACGACTTGACGGACAAAAGACAATTTGAGTGGTTACGATAAAAGAAAAACTGCCACCAACAGGGGTTTGGCGCTATGGCGGCTGACGAATAAGTTCTCGTCGTTCCGTTCGCTGCTCAGGTGCATCAGGGCTCGACTCTTTCTAAGTAACTTTTGCAATCAATTTAATCATTAGTATTTTTATTCAACATCGGCACCGGGCTGGACGTTTTTCAAATATCGCCACAGCGCCAAGCCCTGACCGTTAGCGGTAAGCATTCACAGCCTCCAATATGACACTTGCCTAAAAGTATTTGAATGTTCTTAACTAAAACTAAACTTGTTGTCGTTTCCATTTTGTTTTGCTCTTGTGGCTCAGGACAAGATCAAAAGGTTCCAATAAGAGGAAGGACAGCGTTATTTGATTCTCGAAACAACATCATTCATTTAAGAAATGACTCAAGTTGGCGAGAGATTGAACTAAAAGGAGATAAAAGGAAATCTTACAGCGGATTAATATTAAATAACACGACCAACAATTTCTTAGTCATTGAATATTCACAAAATAAAAGTGGTCGTACAGTTGAAGGTGACATTATAGAATTCAATATTAAAGGGGACAGTATCAATAAAGTTTTCGATTCCAAATCAAGTGAATTGGTCGGTAATCTATGTTTATCGAAAAATGACACTAAACTCCTATTCACATTGGAGAATGACTATTTTAATCCTTCAGACCCTTTAGGACAATTAAACCGACCCGTCAACATTCTAATAATGGATTTTAAGAAAAGAGAAATTATTAGAAAATTGGATACGGTCGGCATGTCTTTAAATGTTTGGATTAATGATGCTCCCTGGTTAAGTAATGAAACCAGTTTTATCTATGATTTTAGAACGGATAGGAAAATCAAAATGTATAATGATACAAGTGGGGAAAGGATGACAGAACAAGCTGGTATTTACCGGTACGACATAAATCTTGATAAAAACTCCCTTCTAATTCCGGATGGTTATTCGGGAGTAGTGTCACCATTAGAAGACAAAATTGCTTATTTAAAAGACAAGAGTATTTATATATACGATGTTAACACAAAATCAAATGAACTTTTATACAGCATGAGCAAAAACGAAAAGACAGCATTTGTTAATTGGACACCTCACGGTGATTATATATATTTCGAGAGCTACTCTGTAAACAATTTCGGATCCGATGGGGCTTTCTTAATTAGGCTTAGCGATAAAAGAAAATTGAGAACTGACTGGATCAAGACTTTTTACTGAAAACAATGATCAACAACATAACATGCCTACCGCTAACATTCAGTTTTGCGTCAGCAGGGGGCGACGAACATATCCTCATCAGCAGTACTACTATCAGCTACATATCCGGCTGACCGAACACAGATGAGCAACAAAATATGTTTTCAACTTTTGTACCTTCGATCGGCTGCAGTTCCGGGCTGGATGTTTTCCAAATGCCCTGCCGAACGCAAAGCTGTGACCGTTAGCGGCAAGCATAGACAGACATCACACTATAATAACATTCTAGGAACACGGAGATAGGCTTAGGTTCAACTAAGATTTATATCTTAGATAAGGTGATTATAATTCTACTTTAAAATATAATTCATGAACAAGAAAAAAAACTTTCAACTCATCGCGTTAGCGATAGGACTCTTTTTCAACAGTGCAGTTCTCATGGTTAGCCGTTTTGTGAGGATGCCCGATTTTGGTTTTCGGACGAAGCGGCGTACAATAGGCGCTATGCGAATCATAGCCGTTTTTGCCACTCTGCTACTCTTGGGCCAGCCCGCCGAGACTTTGGCCCAGCAGGCTCAGACTTTTCCCCAGCCGTTTGACCGTGATGGCGCAACCAAAGTGCTTGAGAACGATCGTGTTATCGTTTGGGACGTTTCCTGGCTGCCGATCGCCTATCCCACACATCGCCACCTTTACGATTATGCCGGCGTTTATTACACCAACGGTGACCGGGTCGTTGTGTCTCCTGAAGGCGTGCGTTCGCCAACCCACAGCACCGCCTGGTCTACTTTCTTCTTCCGTAGGGGCGTCACCCACAGCGAAGAAGGGGTGGGCACGGATACGCTGCGGGCAGTGTTCCTTGAGCTTAAGGAAACCACGCCGGTGAGCGCCGGGGACACCGCTTCCGCAGGGCTCGGCAGGAAGGTCCGCGAGAGTAACCGCTTGGTCATTTGGGAGTACATTGCCGCGCAGGATACGCAGCCCTTAGCGCATCGGCATGAAAGGGATGCCGTAGCCGTTGCCTTCATGGGTAAGAAACCAAAGATCACGTTCGTGCCGCGTGGCACCGTGGACCAAGGGCGGGAGACCGCCGGCGTGGACCGGACATATTTCTTCGAGTTGAAGTGAGGACACGTGGCCATACGGTCTTTCTAACCGGTGTTTTAATGGGCTTAGGGATTGGTATCATGCAAAGCAGCCACCAACATTGGGTTTTATCCAAGTTGGGCTCGACATTGTAATATCAGCAAGTTGCAAAGCCCAGCTTCAGTTCCAGCAGACGAATTACTATCAGCTTTTGTACATAACTTCATCAACATATTTTCAATCAGCAGTGGTTGTCGGCAGACGGAATACTAATTCTCAACCTGCATAAAGCCCAGCTCGTTGGCAGTCATGCAAAATCAGCACTCTACAATGAAAATAACGAGTCAATTAATTGTTTTAATTTTCGCGGTAACTTCTTTTACGGTAGACAAAAATTGCACTTCCATTATTTGGCTTGATAAATTATCTGGAGATTTCTCATTTGCCAAAAAACAGTCCATTTCTTGCGATGCTTGGTGTTATGAATGGGCGGGGACTAAGTCAGTTACCGCGAAACTCAAACATAAAGGCACAGTCGAATGTTATACGCATTTGAACGAGGCTACTCACTGTAGCTTAAGTTTGATTATAAGCAAAGACACTTGTGTTCCAACGATCGTCTTAAAAAGCGTTGTAGCAAACAGAGATAAAGTCTATCCATATAAAACCGGGTATATCAAAATAGACCAAACATTGTGGAAACAAAAAATATTGAAAGCGGAATTTGACTTTGAGTTTTCGAACGATGAAAATGACAAGAAAATATTTTGGAAAGGAAAGATTTATACCCGAATAAAATAGTGCACGAACGCCCAACATGAGTATCGCTAATCAGCTTTTGTTCAGACTGACTTAACACGGATGGTCTTTTGAATAATTCCTGATCAGTGTATCTTTATTCAGCGACATATCCGGGCGAAAGAATTTCAAATATCCAAACAACACAAAGCCCTGCTCGTTATTGTAAAAAAAGACGCTAACGAACCAATACAACGATAATAAACAGAACTATATGAGAAAAATAATTTCATTTATGCACATATCGCTTGACGGCTTTGTAGCAGGACCGAACGGAGAAATGGACTGGATTAAAGTTGATCAGGAAATTTTTGATTATGTTGGTAAACGGATAAGCGAAGGCGATACTGCCCTATATGGACGGGTAACTTATCAGATGATGGAAAATTATTGGCCCACCGCTGCAGATAAGCCGACAGCGACCAGGCATGACATTGAACATTCTAAGTGGTATAAAAAAGTTCACAAAGTTGTTTTATCAAAAACAATGAAAGACGCAGATTTGACTAATACAAAAATTATTAGTGACAACCTTTCGGACAAAATAAATGAAATAAAACACGAAGCAGGTAATGACATCTTGCTTTTTGGCAGCCCGACAGCAACACATTCACTTATTCAACTGAATTTAATTGACGGTTATTGGCTATTTGTTAATCCAATTATTCTTGGACAAGGCATTCCGTTGTTTACAGACATAAAAGACAAAATAAAACTCAAACTATTGAGTACCCGGCAATTTACTTGCGGAGTAACTGAACTGAATTACACCGTGGACAGGGAATAACAATGAAACGCTAACAGCACACCTTGCGTTACGGCGGAATATTTCCTCTAGTGTTATAATAAGATTGAATAATAAATTTTTCTAAGAAATGCTTTGAAATACAAAGTGATTTAATTTACTTTGAATTACAAAGTACTTTCCAGAATTAAAAACTCGACCAAATAAAGATTTGAGGTGCTAAATTCTTAAACTGATTTATGAATAGGATTGAAGAAATATATTACGAAGCAAAGTCTGACAAATTGCTTAAGGGATTTGTTGTCTTTTGTCGCATTGCCCTGGCAGCAAGCTTCATTCCATCGGGCATCGTTAAAATTAGGGGCGAAAGATTTGCCGAGGGCTTGCCATCCAATAATCCTTTAGGACATTACTTCGATGCCTTATACCTGACAGGATACTACTACACCTTTATTGGAATTGTCCAAATCATCATAGCTATATTATTATTGATCCCGAGAACTTCGCTTCTTGGTGCGCTGATGTATTTTCCGATCATCGTTAATATTTGTGTGCTCACTTATGCTACTCGTTTTGATGGTACAAGGCTTGTAACAATAATGGTCTTGGCTTGCCTGTTTTTGTTGATTTGGGATTACGACCGTTTAAAACACATCTTACCATTTAAGCAACTCAAAACAGATCCTCCTGTTATAAAAAAGCCTTTGGGTAAGCGTCTTCGGTTTATATTTTTTGGAGGTTGCTTTGCAGCCTTAGCCATTATCATTTTTGGTACTTTTTATTTATATGAGATCGTGCCGGGCAACTCTGAAGAAGAATGCAGAAATCAATGTGCCGGCAGTAAAAACCCCGCAGCTTGCGAAAATTTCTGCAATTGCATTTATGTACAAGGTAAACCTCTTGATAGTTGTTTGGCGGCTTTTAATAAGGCTAAAAATATGCGCATATCTAATGGGAAGTAGTAAGCTCTTTATCTTTATTGAATAGGAAGGATAGAGCCCGAACCTGTGCGGCATTTTTGACATTATATATTTGTTTTTGCAATTGACACTATGAAAGTTTTAGTTTTTGGACCATCTGGCTCAGGTAAAACCTATGTCTCACAAGCATTAAAAAAACAAGGTATCAATGCTTATGATGATGGTGATATTAAAGGTTTGTCAGCCTGGTATGACAAACAAGGAAATAAAGTTGTTGCCCCTAAAACTGCAAATGAAGCCCTGGAAAACCACTATTCCTTTTTATGGAGCAAACACATTCTAAAAAAATTCTTAGATAAATTTTCAGAGCTGTATGTTTTCGGAGGCTCCGGTAATATCTTTAATGTGATAGACCTTTTCGACAAAACATTTTTTTTGAAGATTGACCCCTATGTTCAAAAAGATCGAATACTTTATTCATCAAGAGAAACGCCACTGATGGATTTTGATGAAGAAGGTATAATCATTTGGGGCGACTGGATAGAGCAAGAAGCGAAGAAACGTAATATTCCTTTTATTGACGCAACACTTTCACCTGATCAAATTTTTAATATTATTAGCCAACGTTGAACATTGCAGCTAACCCAAGCCATTCAATGAATTCCGTTGTACGATATAACTATACTTGAACAGACAGATTTATTTATGACATACAGAGTTTCAGCAAGAGGACTTTTAATAGAAAATGACGCGGTGTTATTTATTGAATATCGCAGCAAGGACAATGAAATTTATTATTCGTTACCTGGTGGTGGGCAAGATACAAACATTGACCTGGCCCAAACTTTGAGAAACGAATTCTTAGAAGAGGTTGGGCTTGAAATTTGTGTAGGTAATGTTTTACTTGTGAGAGAGTTCATCATCTCAAACCCAAAAGAAGAAATTTGGAACAATGGTGTTCATCAATTGGAGATAATTTTTGACTGTAAACGACTTAGCAGCACTGCTGCTATCAGGACAAGCAAGCCAGACTTTGGAATGATAGGGACAAAGTGGATACCGATTGATAAATTAAAAAATTATAAAGTTTATCCGACAACAGACTTGATTGACATAGTAAAAAATAGGAACATCCACTATTTATTAACCAGGGAATAAAAGGCAATGAAGCCGAACACTGAAACGGCAGCCCAGGATATTTGTTTGGACGGATTTTAACCGCCACACCTGACATCAAAACATTTTTGAAAAAAATATTTATGAAAGAAATTAGCCGGGATAACGCTGTTATAAATTATCATAAATCTGGCAATGGTGAAATAATATTGTTGTTTGTTCATGGGTCGTATATTGATCAAACTTATTGGAATGAACAGGTGAAATATTTCAATCACCATTTTACTGTTATTACACTGGATTTACCCGGACATGGTTTATCAGGAAAAGAACGAAAAGTATGGTCAACTAAAGGGTTTGCAGAAGATGTAGTTGCCTTAATTAAAGAACTGGATTTAAAGAATGTAATTCTGATCGGGCATTCATGGGGAGCAGATGTAAATTTGTTAGCAGCCACAATGCATCCACAACAAATTATAGGTTTTATTGCTGTTGATTATTACAAAAATGCAGCTACACTTTCTATTCCCCAACATGAAATAGACAATGTAAAAACAAATTTGAAAAAAGATTTTGCCGGTACAAACGAGAACTATGCCCGTATGGCGCTTCTTACACCACAAACACCTGCTGAAATTACAAACCGTGTAGTAAAAGATTTCAGGAATGCTTATGAACCGATGGGTCAGGCTGTAACACCTGAAATTTTTGACATGTACAAAATCCAAAAAGATTTATTACCCAAACTAAAATATAAGCTTTACTTAATCAACATAGACTATATACCTACAAGTGAAGAACCTTTAAAGCAATATTGTAAAAATGGTTACGAAGTGTTGCATATAAAAGGGACAAGTCATTTTCCTATGCTGGAAACGCCTCAAGAGCTAAATAAAAAATTAGAACAGGTCATTAATGAAATTATAGGAACTAAATAAATTAAACTATAACAGGCCGGCGTTAATAATTAAACGACAAAATGAGCAATTCAATGTTCTGATTGTCCGGGAATTTCTGGAAATCCCGGGTCATCCAGGATTTGTACAGCACTGGCATCACCAAGATTTTTCCAATCATGGAGCACCCAAACAACTTTTTTATCCCGGGTCACTTCGATTAGTTGCGGCCCCGTACCTTGCTTTCCACGTGATGTCAAAATAGTGTTGCCATTTGCCAGCCTGGTACAACTTTGCGGAGCAGATGTAAATTGATATGGTGCAGGTAAATCGGTTTTACAATTAAATTCCCAGACTGTTTCGCCCTTTGTATTTACTTCACGGGTAAGCCATTCTTTTTCGTTAGTAATAAGGGTGTTCCCGCTTTTTAATCTTATAGCTGCCCACGGTGATGAAATATTATAACTCCATCTCTCCTTAAAATTTTTGTCGTATTCTACTACCCGATTTTTCAAAAGATATGAAACCAGGTAAGTACCCTTCGCTGTAATACGTACTCTTCGGAATTGAGCATGAATATCATTTTGTTCTGGTGGGCCATCGTACGGAATATTATGTTCAACTTCAATTTTTCCTGTTTTTGTATTTACGATCATCAATTTTGGAGGCAATCCATTTACAACAAACATCACTTTGTCAAGACCTATTGGCTGGCACGTATGAACTTCAGTATGCCCGGATCCTTTTGTATTGTTGCAATCATATCTCCAAACTATTTTTTTATCAGGAGTGATCTCTGCAATGTATTGCATGCGGGTAAACAAAATGTTTCCATTCGAAAGCATCCATACGTCATCATATTCCGGGCCTGTGCCGGTACTATAAGTCCAGATGACCTGCCCATCTTTGACCAATGACATTCTGTTGCAGTTTTCCCCTATATAAAGCATGGTATGTTGTGCTAATCCATTGCCCGGAAGATTTACGGGAGGGTTCTGTGTAGAAGTGATCAAAGGAGCAAACTCTTCTTGCGCAGCCATCAATGGTACTTTAGGCCGGGTGAACAGACCAATAGCATCCATGCATGGCGTTTTCCCGGATACAATGCCAGGTTTAATTTTTTTTTGAGCTAACGAAACACTGCACAATAAATGGAAAAATAAAAGGAATATAATGGCGACCCTCATCATGATTTCATAATATAACCTTACAATAAACTTTATATATTTTGATATTGCCTGGAATGATATAAAGGTAATTACTTTGACAAATTCTGGACAAGCAAGCTCAGTAAATTGCAATCGATAGTAAATAAAAAATCAAAACAATAAATTATTCAACCAACAATAAATCAAAAAAAATGAAAGCAGTAGTTATTGGCGAACCATCGGGAACCACAATGGAAACCATTATGAGTGTTTATCCAAGACACAAGGCAATTGTAGATAAATACATTGCCAAAGGTGAAGTAATTGGCATAGGGCCCTTTGCTGACAGAGGCAACATGGCAATTTTCAAAACCCGGGCAGCAGCCGAACAGTTTGTAACCGAAGATCCGTTCATATTAGAAGGGCTTGTGAAATCATTTGTTATAAGGGATTGGAACGATACTATGCTTTCCGAATAAAGAGTGGAATATAATTATTAAAGTTTACCTGTTCAACTTTATCACTTATTACAGGCCTCATTTTTAATTTCATAATTCCCGGAAACAGCATTATTCAGCCGGCAGATTCGTTGTATATTTGCAGCTTGCATTTTTTAAAAAGATAATTTAGAAAAGACAGTTCTAATTCCTATTTAGAGGCAGAAACATGAGTAAGAAAGGAAAAGTATTGGTGGCAATGAGTGGAGGTATAGACAGTACCGTTACTGCATTGATGCTTCATGACCAGGGTTATGAAGTAGTGGGAATTACTATGAAAACATGGGACTATGCCGCAAGTGGTGGCAGCAAAAAAGAAACAGGTTGCTGCAATCTCGATTCCTTTAATGATGCAAGGCAAGCTGCTGTTGAACATGGCTTTGCCCATTATATTCTTGACATCCGTGAAGAGTTTGGTGATTTTGTCATCGACAATTTTGTAGAAGAATATCTTGCCGGTCGTACACCCAACCCCTGTGTGCTTTGCAATACACATATTAAATGGAGAGCACTACTAAAAAGAGCAGATGCGTTGGGCTGTGATTTTATTGCAACAGGTCATTATGCAAAAATCCGGCAGCATGATAATGGAAGGTTTGTAGTAAGCAAAGCAGTTGATGATACAAAAGATCAGAGTTATGTATTGTGGGGATTGCAACAGGACCTGTTAAGCAGAACTATATTGCCATTAGCGCCATACAGAAAAACAGAGATCCGTCAAATGGCTTTTGATTATGGTTATCCGGAACTCGCAAAAAAAAGTGAGAGCTATGAAATCTGTTTTGTTCCTGACAATGATTACCGGGGTTTTTTGAAAAGAAATGTAGAAGGATTAGAAGAAAGAGTGAACGGCGGAAATTTTGTTGATAAACAAGGCAATATTTTGGGTAAACATAAAGGCTATCCCTTTTACACGATCGGTCAGCGTAAAGGCATAGATATTGCTTTTGGCAAACCTGTATTTGTAACGAAGATCGATCCTGACCATAATACAGTACTGCATGGTGATC
>Ga0105247_10000818_pt1 | contig 23710 bp, 27 predicted proteins | sample KBSS24metaG_FD_81519 | JGI IMG/M metagenome (GOLD analysis project Ga0105247, IMG submission 81519) | Switchgrass rhizosphere microbial communities from Kellogg Biological Station, Michigan, USA - KBS S2-4 metaG | ecosystem: Host-associated > Plants > Roots > Rhizosphere > Soil | place...
GATGGCGAGCTTGCCCGTGGTCATTTTCCAGTTCGCCTTGAGTCCCTATGAGGATTGGCAGCAGCTTGCCTGGACCGGGGCTCTCCTCATCACCGTCGCTGTACTGGGCTTGAGCATCTTGGCCCGAGCCCTTTCGTCCAAGAAGGTGCAGATATGAGTTTAGCTATTCACACTGAGGTCAAAGAGCCGGCGGAGACGCCTGAAGAGACCGCCAAGCTCGCCGAGAAAGTCTCGGTCCGCCGCCTGAACTTCTATTATGGCGCCTACCGCGCGCTTTCCGACATCAACGTCAACCTCTATCAGAACAAGGTGACGGCGTTCATCGGCCCATCAGGCTGCGGCAAGTCGACTCTGCTCCGCATTCTGAACCGCATCTACGACCTCTACCCCAATCAAAGGGCCGACGGCGAGGTCCTGCTCGACGGCGCCAATGTGTTGAGTCCCAAGCAGGATCTCAACCTGCTGCGCGCCAAGGTCGGCATGGTGTTCCAAAAGCCCACGCCGTTTCCAATGACCATCTACGAGAATATTGCCTTCGGCGTGCGCCTCTACGAGCAGCTGCCCAAGGCCGATCTCGATGCGCGCGTGGAAGATTCGCTGAAACGGGCGGCGCTATGGGAAGAGGTCAAGGATAAGCTCGAGGCGAGCGGTTTGAGCCTCTCCGGCGGTCAGCAGCAGCGGCTATGCATCGCCCGCACCGTTGCCATCAGGCCAGAGGTGATTCTGCTCGACGAGCCTTGCTCCGCTCTCGACCCGATCTCGACCGCCAAGATCGAGGAGCTCATCGACGTCTTGAAACGCGACTACACCATCGCCATCGTCACCCACAACATGCAGCAGGCGGCGCGTACTTCCGATTTCACCGCTTTCATGTATCTCGGCGAGCTTGTTGAGTTCGACGAAACGACGAGGATCTTCACTAATCCCAGGCAGCAGCGCACGCAGGACTATATTACGGGCCGTTTCGGCTAAGCGCCCGGAAGGAGACTGACCGAATGGATAAGCAACACGAACACATCGTCAGGTCGTATGAGGAGGAGCTCTCCCTCCTCAACAACAAGATCGCCAAGATGGGCGGTCTCACCGAGCAGGTACTCGGCCAATCCTTTGACGCGCTGGAGCGCCGCGATCCCGAGCTGGCCGCCGCCACCATCAACGAAGATGAGGCGATCGACACCTTGGAGAAGGAGATTGAGGAGCAGGCGGTGGTGATGATCGCGCGCCGCCAGCCTCTGGCGTACGACCTCCGCCAGATCATGGCGGCGCTCCGCATCTCGAACGAGCTCGAGCGCATCGGCGATCTCGGCAAGAACATCGCCAAGCGCGCGGTCGCCGTGGTGAGCGAGCAGCAGCCGAAGCAGCTCGCGCTCGGGCTAAAACACATGGGCGAGCTTGCCCTCGGTCAGCTGAAAGAAGTGCTCGACGCCTTCATCGAGCGCGACGCCGACCGGGCGCTCAAGGTCTGGTACAAGGACGAAGAGATCGACGCCATGTACAACTCGCTGTTCCGTGAGCTTCTCACCTACATGATGGAGGACCCGCGCAACATCGGGCTTTGCACCCACCTCTTGTTCGGCGCCAAGAACATCGAGCGAATCGGCGACCACGCCACCAATATCGCCGAGACCGTTTATTACCTGGTGCACGGCAGACCGATCACCGATCAACGTCCCAAGGGCGACACTACAAGCTCGACGCCGGTCGCGCTGAAGCGGTCGGCGGGGTAGCCATGCTCGAGATGAACACCATGAGCCCAGGAGCCAAGGTCTTGGTCGTTGAGGACGAAGAGCCGTTGGCGCTTCTCCTCCGCTACAACCTCGAAGCTGAAGGCTATACCGTCGATGTCGTTCACCGCGGCGATGAAGCCGAGGTTGCGATTGCGGAAGGCTCACCCGACCTGATCGTTCTCGACTGGATGCTGCCCGGCCTCTCCGGGCTCGAGCTTTGCCGTCGGCTCAGGACCGGCAAAGACAGCCGTACCATTCCCATTATTCTTCTCACCGCGCGCAGCGAAGAAAGCGATCGCATCAGGGGACTGACCACCGGCGCCGACGATTACGTGGTCAAGCCGTTCTCCTTGCCCGAGCTGATGGCTCGGGTGCGAGCGATCCTCCGGCGCACCAACCCCGAGCGGATCGCCTCGGTATTGAGCGTTGGCGACATCGAGCTTGATCGTGACTCGCACAGGGTGACGCGGAACGGCAGGCAAGTACATCTCGGGCCGACCGAGTTTCGCCTGCTCGAGTTCCTCATACAGAGCCCGGGCCGCGTGTTCAGCCGGGCGCAGCTCCTTGACGGCGTCTGGGGCCGCAACGTCTATGTTGACGAGCGTACCGTCGATGTGCATATCGGGCGCTTGCGTAAGGCAATGATGCGGGGGAACGAGACCGACCCCGTGCGCACCGTGCGGGGCGCTGGCTACGCCTTCTCCGACAAGCTCGAAGAGACCGCCTAGCGCGAAATGAAAGAGGCGCCGCGAGGGCGCCTCTTGTCGTCTCTTCTGCCGCTTAAGATTAGCCGTTGGCAAACCGTCTTTCACGCCGGCGCATCTGAACGGGCTGATAGGCCATGCGGGCATGATGCTCGCAATAAGGCAACTGCCCGCAGGTCTTGCGCCCGCAGAAATGGAACCCCGGCTCGCCAGGATCGCCGATCGGCCAATGGCACATCGCCTCTTTCAGCGTGAGGATGCTCGCCCGCTCATTGAGCGGGATGACAAGCTCCTCGAGCGGCGCGGGCTCGGCATCGAGCTCAGCCTCGTAGTGAGGCTTGAGCGCGACATTGCCGCGCGTGCTGAACATAAGCGATGGCGTGCGGTGCTGGCGCGGCACGTGCGTGCGCCGCGGCCTCGGGCTTGACGAGCGCGAGCTCGTCGCCCGCCCGGAAAGCCCAAGCCGATGCACTTTGCCGATCACGGCGTTTCTCGTCACTCCACCCAAGCGGCCCGCGATCTGACTCGCGCTTAGGCCCTCGGCCCAGAGTTTCTTCAGCAGTTCGACCCTCTCGTCAGTCCAAGCCATGGTGTGGCCTCCTCGAATTGGACCTAGAATCCCCCCGTCTCGTCTGGAGACGGCATTTCGAACACTCGGAATTACTGCTGAGAATGACCGCCCGGGCGCAACGCAGCACCCACGACATATTGTGGCCGAGCGGTTATTAACCTACTAAATCCGGCGAAACCCGGCAAGCGTCCGCCACGCTTGTGACACCCGTTTTCCACCGGAACGGACGGATTCTGCCACTTCTCCTTCAAGAACACAAACATGAGAGTGGATGGAAACGTGGACGAGCGTTGGATAAACGTCGCATGAGCGCTGATTGACAGGGGGGAACCGGAGACCTAATGCTCTGACTTACCTTGCTGCCGCCGATCGGCGGCAATTTTATTTCAGGGACACCACAGATAAATGTCGGCCCTCCTTCCGACCTATGCTCGCAGCGAGCTCTCCTTCGCGCGCGGGGAAGGCGCCTATCTCTACACCACCACGGGCGAACGCTATCTCGACTTCGCGAGCGGCGTGGCGGTGACGGCGCTTGGGCACGCGCATCCGCATCTGGTCAAGGCACTGACGGAGCAGGCAAAGAAGCTGTGGCACGTCTCCAACCTGCATCAGATCCCCGAGCAGGCGCGGCTTGCCGAACGCCTCACTGACGCAACCTTTGCAGACTATGTTTTCTTCGCCAATTCCGGCGCCGAGGCGGTGGAGTGCGCCATCAAGGCTGCGCGCCGCTACCACTTCAAGAACGGTGCGCCTGAGCGCTATCGCGTCATCACGTTCGAAGGCGCCTTTCATGGCCGCACGTTGGCCACCATCGCAGCCGGAGGCCAGGCAAAGCACCTTGAAGGCTTTGGCCCTCCGACGGATGGCTTTGATCAGATCGAGGCTGGCGACATCAAGAAGGTGAAAGCCGTGATCGGCGAAGTCACGGCAGGCGTCCTGATCGAGCCGATCATGGGTGAGGGGGGAATGCGCGAGATATCGTGGCGCTTCCTTCAGGATCTGCGGGCGCTGTGTGACGATGAGGGCATCCTGCTTCTGCTTGACGAGGTGCAGACTGGGATGGGCCGGACGGGCCGGCTGTTCGCCCATGAGTGGGCGGGAATCACGCCGGATATCATGGCCACAGCCAAGGGGCTCGGCGGCGGCTTTCCCGTGGGCGCCTGCCTCATGACCGAGGCCGTGGGCTCTGCCATGACGGCGGGAAGCCATGGCTCGACCTTTGGCGGCAATCCGCTTGCTATGGCCGTCGGCAATGCGGTGCTCGATATCGTGCTAGAAGACGGCTTTCTCGACCATGTCGCTCAGATGGGGCTGAGGCTCAAGCAGCGGCTTGCGGCGCTCAAGAACGAGCATGGCGAGATCATCGAGGAGGTGCGCGGCCAGGGGCTGATGCTCGGGCTGAAATGCAAAGTGTCGAACGTGAAGCTGCTCGAAGCTCTGCGCGCCGAGAAGATGCTGACCGTACAGGCCGGCGACAATGTCATTCGTCTCCTGCCGCCGCTGATCGTGGGCGAGGCAGAGATCGATCTCGCTTGCACCAAGCTCGATGCAGCGTGCGTCGCTCTGAAGAGTGGCGCGCTCGCCGACGCCTGACTTCCGCTCCGCTGTCCCATGGTCCCCAAGCACTTTCTCGATATTGATGCTTTGGACACCAAAACTCTGCGCGCCATCATCGATTGGGCCCATGAGATCAAGCGCAAGGGGCATGTGCCGAAGAGGCTGAAACGACGCGAGCGCCCGGTTCTCGCCATGATCTTCGAGAAGCCCTCGACCAGGACGCGCGTCTCTTTTGAGGTCGCCATTTACCAGCTCGGCGGGCAGTCGCTCGTCCTGAGCCCGCAAGACATGCAGCTGGGGCGGGGCGAGACGCTTGCGGATACCGCGCGGGTTCTATCGCGCTATGTCGATGTGATCATGTTGCGCACCGGACCGCACGCGACGCTGACTGAGCTTGCCGCCCATTCAAACGTTCCGGTGATCAACGGCCTCACCTGCCTGTCGCATCCCTGCCAAGTGATGGCCGACATCATGACCTTCGAGGAGGTGAAAGGGCCGATCAAAGGCCGCACAATTGCCTGGATCGGCGACGCCAATAATGTCGCGACCTCCTGGGTGCACGCGGCGGCACGCTTCGGCCTCAGGCTCAGGATCGCCTCGCCGAATGAGTTTGGCCCCGCGCCCGAGCTTCTCGCCTGGGCAAAGGAACAAGGCGCCGAAATCGAGGTTGGCGATGATCCACGCAAAGCGGCGCGGGAGGCCGACTGCGTGGTGACCGATGTCTGGGTTTCGATGGGCGACGGCGACAAGAAGAGGCGGAGCGCGGCGCTTCGGCCGTTTCAGGTCGATGGCGCCCTGATGGCTCTTGCGGCAGAGGACGCGATCTTCATGCATTGCCTGCCAGCCTATCGCGGAGACGAGGTGACCGCCGAAGTAATCGACGGACCGCAATCCGTTGTGTGGGACGAGGCCGAGAACCGTCTGCATGTGCAGAAGGCGATCCTTGCCTGGTGCCTCGGCGCCGAGCGTCGCGGCAGCAAGGCCACGCGGGCCAAGCGGCGCAAGGCGCGCGGAGCCAGAAAATGACCGAGCGCGGATCCGAGCAGCGGATCGAGCTTCGCATTCCGGAGGACGATCTCATCCTCCCGTTCCAGGCCGAGCATGCCGACGTCCTCGGCCGCCTGGTCAAGCTCGGGCCCACGGTCGACACCATCCTTTCGCGCCACGACTATCCAGAGCCGGTATCGCAGCTGCTCGGGGAGGCGGCTGCGCTCACGGCGCTGCTCGGCGCCTCCCTCAAATTCGAGGGCAAGTTCATCCTCCAGGCTTCGACCGACGGTCCGGTGGATCTTCTCGTCGCCGATTATCAGGTGCCCGGAGGCTTGCGCGGCTATGCCCGCTTTTCGGCCGAGCGGCTCGCGGAACTTCCTCCAAACGGGCGGCTTCTCGGCGAGGGCCATCTCGCCATGACCATCGACCGCGGCAACGACACCGAGCGTTACCAGGGCGTCGTACCACTGGAAGGCGATAGCCTGACTGAGGCGGCAGACACTTATTTCCGTCAATCCGAGCAGCTCCCGACCTTGATCAGACTTGCCGTTGCGCGGCACTATCGCGCGGGCAAAGCGGGCGGACGGCCTTGGACATGGCGCGCGGGCGGTCTTCTCGTCCAGAAGCTCACACGCGAAGGCGGGCGCACGAGCCGCAGCGACGCCGCTTTCGAGGAGGACTGGACGCGTGCCAAGTCGCTTGCCGAAACGGTCGAAGACCATGAGCTGCTCGACCCGACGCTTCCGGCCGATCGGCTGGTGTACCGGCTCTTCCACGAGGAACAGGTGCGCGCTTATCGTGCCATCTCGCTCGAGAGCTATTGCAGTTGCTCGCGGGCACGCGTCGAGGAACTTCTGAAGCGCTTCTCGCCGGAGGATTTGGCCGACATGGTAGTCGACGGCGAAGTGTGGGTGACGTGCGAGTTCTGCAACAGCCGTTACCGCTTCGATCCCGGCTCCTTCACCGAAGCCTAGGCGCTGAGCTCCTTCGCGAGACCCGCGAGGAAGGCCATGCAGGCGTCGAGTTGCTCGATGCTCACGAACTCGTCGGCCGCGTGCGCCTGCGCGATGTCGCCAGGTCCGCAGATCACGGACGGGAACCCCGCCTGCTCGAATAAGCCCGCTTCGGTGGTGTAGGAGACCGCGCGCGTTTGTTCCGTCCCGGTAAGTTTGAGCGCCAGCGCTACCACCTCTGAGGCGCTGCCCGCTACAAACGCCGGCACTGAATTCAACGCCGTCGTCTCGATCGCGGCCTCGTCCGTCACCTGCTTCATTTTGGGCAGGAGCGACTTCTCGGCAAACGCGGCAAGATTACGCGATGCCTCGCCCGGCGTGGCGGAGGGCAGACTGCGTACCTGCCATTGGAACTCACAATTCTTAGGCACGATATTGCCGGCGGTGCCGCCTTTGATGGTGCCGACACTGATCGTGGAGTAGGGCGGCTCGAAGTGCGGATCGTTCTCCTTCTTCGGAATGGCGCCACCGATGCGGTGGAGCTCGCAGACGAGAGCAGCGGCAACCGAGATCGCGTTGACGCCGAGCGCCGGAAGGCTCGAGTGTGCCTCGCGGCCATGCACGACCGTGCGGTACGCATCGATGCGCTTATGTGCGTCGATCACTGCCATGCTGGTCGGTTCGCCGACGATGATCGCGCGTGGGCGCGGAAAGTCCTTGCCGAGGCGGGCTATCAGCGGTCGCACGCCGGTGCAGCCCACCTCCTCGTCATAAGAGATGATGAGGTACACTGGCCCCTTCAGCGTTCGCATCTTGAACAGCGGCACTGATGCGAGAGCGCAGGCGAGGAAGCCCTTCATGTCGCAACTGCCCCGGCCGTGCAGCCTGCCGTCGCGTGCCGTGAGCGTGAATGGATCCGATGCCCAGCGCGGCCCTTCGACGGGAACGCAGTCGCTGTGGCCAGAAAGGCCAATGCCGCCATTGCCGCTACCGCCGATGGTGACGAAGAGATCGGCCTTGGCGCCATCGGGCGAGGGGATGCGCAACGAGCCGATGGCATGGCTCTTGAGATAGTCCTCGACGAAGCCGATCAGTGCGAGATTAGACTTCGAGCTCGTCGTATCGAAGCCGACCAGCGTTGCGAGTAGCTCCCGCACTTTGGATTGAGATGCAGTCAAAGGAACACCTGTGATCCAGCCCCGTGCGGTGAACCTAGGAGGCCTGGGTGCGAAAGCGCTCGGTGGCCCTCGCCTTGGCCTTCATCGCCTCGATTTCGCGGTCGCGCGGCGGAGCCGAGGTGACGAGAGAATCAATCAGCTCGCGTGCCGCGCGTGACACCTTGTCCACGGCGCGGTCGAACGCGGCCTGATTGGCTTGCGAGGGCCGGGTAAAACCCGAGAGCTTGCGCACGAATTGAAGCGACGAGAGATAGATCTCCTCATCGGTAGCGGGCGGATCGAAATTATGGAGCGTCTTGATATTGCGGCACATGACCATTCTCACTCGACAGTTCGCATTAACCCGAAACGGTGACACACGACGCTTCCACGGGCAAGCAAGCTTCCCTTAACGCGCGGCAGCAAGCGCTTGGTCAAGATCGGCCTTCAAGTCGCGCACGTCCTCGAGCCCGATGGAAAGCCTGATGGTGTTGTCGAAAATGCCGAGCTCGGCGCGAGCCTCTGGCGACAGCCGCTGATGCGTGGTCGTGGCAGGGTGCGTAACGAGGCTCTTGGCGTCGCCGAGATTGTTGCTGATCTTGAAGATCGAGAGCGCGTTCATGAAGCGGAACGCGTTCTTCTTATCGCCCTTCACCTCGAACGCGACCATCGGGCCTCCGCCATCCATCTGCTTCAGAGCCAATTGGTGCTGCGGATGATCGCTTCGGCCCGGATAGAACACGCGTTGAACCTCCGGCTGGTCGGCGAGGAAATCGGCTATGGCAGCCGCAGAGGCGCAATGCCGATCGACCCGCAAGGGCAACGTCTCCAAACCCTTGAGCAATACCCAGGCATTGAACGGACTCAGCGAGGGTCCTGTCTGCTTGAAGTAGTTATGAAATTTTTCATCAATGAAGGCCTTGCTGCTCAGCACAACGCCGCCGAGACAGCGTCCCTGGCCGTCGATGTGCTTGGTCGCGGAATAGCAGACGATGTCGGCGCCGAGCGGAAGTGGCCGCTGCAACATCGGCGTGGCGAATACGTTGTCGACCACGACCAATGCATTCGCCTTATGCGCGATTTTCGACACGGCCTCGATGTCGACAAGCTCAAGCACCGGATTGGTCGGCGTTTCAAAGAAGAAGGCTTTGGTATTCGGCCTCACCGCGTTCTCCCAAGCAGCGAGATTACGCCCGTCCACCAGTGTCGACTCGATGCCGTAGCGCGGCAAAAGATCCTCGACGACATAGCGGCAGGCGCCGAACAGCGCACGGGCCGAAACGACATGGTCGCCGGCCTTGAGAAAACAGAGCAGGGAAGCAGCGACAGCGGCCATGCCGCTCGCTGTTCCACGCCCAGCCTCTGCTCCCTCGAGCGCGCACATGCGCGCCTCGAACATGGCAACGGTCGGATTGGAATAGCGGCTATAGACGAAGCCTTCCTCGTCCCCCTTGAATCGCGCTTCGGCCTGTTCGGCGCTGTCATAGACGTAGCCTGAGTTGAGGAAGATCGCCTCAGATGTCTCGCCGAACTGGCTCCGCAGCGTCCCGCCATGCACGAGCTCCGTCGCCTTATGCCAGGCGATGCGGCTCCGGCCTCTCCGATCCTCCCTTGCCATCGACTCCACTCCTTGAACCTTCCCACGACCGGCCGACGGACACAAAAAAACCCGGGCTTGGCTGCCGCCAAAAGACCGGGTGACGAATTCTCGTCTCGCGCGGCCTTTTAGCGACTTGTTTTACGTGGCTGCAAGCCGGCCGGCCAAATCACCACGAGGCGACATTAATGCGCCCGTGGCCTATCCGTCGTCAAGACCAGGCAAGGGATCTTGTCCTAGAACGGCAAGGAGGAAGCTTAAAACGCCGAGCACTCCGAGCACGGTCCGCACGATATGCAGCCTGCCCCATCTTTCGATCAAAGCCCGGCTGTGCCGTCCCGCCTGCTTCTGCTCGATCGCGAGCAGGGCATCGTTGGTAGGTTTGATGACCAGAAGCGTCCACGGCCATGGCGCAAGCATGACGAGCGCGCCAACGAGAAATGCGGGCCTGCCGGTTTGCCACCAAGCGATTGTGCCGAGAAGAAACGCGAGCAGGGCAAGACCCGCCTGCATGATGGTGCCGCGTTTGTACGAGCGCTTCCATTCAGCGAGAAGGGGGCAGTCCTCAAGCCCGAGCCTGGCCGGCTGCTCGACGCAACTGACATAGATCGCAGCCCCCGTGAAAATGGCCGCTACGGTAAGCGCGAGATATCCGATAACCATGATGCCGTTTGCCTCCCAATCCGCGCCTAGAACCTCGGTTCCCCCTTGTGAATCCGGGGGAGAAGGCCGAGCTTAAGGTGACGAGGCCCGCCCGTCATGCCAAGAACATCTTCATGTCTCCCGCAGATTCGCAAACCGCTGAGCTGTTCCAGCGCCTGCCCGAGACGCCCCACGTGACCATTCCAGCCGAAGCCAACCGGAGCGTCTTCGCCCGCACCGGCATTCTTGCCTGCCAGGCCATCAGAGCCATGATCGGCGCTGGCGAGATTTTTGGCGCGCCCGAGATCGAGCCTGACCAGATCCAGCCGGCGAGCCTCGACTTGAGGCTCGGCAAGGTGGCCTACCGCATCAGGGCAAGCTTCCTGCCGGGGCCTGGTGCCACCGTGCGCGACAAGCTCGGCGGGCTCAAATTCCACGAGATCGATCTGACCAAGGGTGCCGTCCTCGAAGCAGGCTGCGTCTACCTCGTGCCGCTCATCGAGCAGCTCAAGCTCCGCTCAACCATCGCCGGGTTTGCCAATCCCAAGAGCTCGACCGGCCGGCTCGACGTGTTCACTCGCCTCATCGCCGACAATCAAGATACGTTCGACGCGGTCGAAGAGGGCTATTCAGGTCCGCTTTTCGCCGAGATCTGCCCGCGGACTTTTTCCATCAAGGTGCGCTACGGCTCGCGTCTCAATCAGATCAGATTCCGCCGCAGAGTCGGCCAGCAGCTCGACGCAGACGAGAGGCCTGGCCGCATTGGCGATCGCCGTCTTCGCGAAATCCACTCGGATATCGGACTCGTCGAAGGCGAGGCTGCGATCCGCGAAGGACTCAACTTGCGCATCAGCCTCGCGCCTATTCCGCCATCAGGGCTCGTCGGCTATCGCGCAAGACGCTATGCCGGCGTGATCGATGTCGATGCAGTTGGAGCCTACGAGGCGAACCAGTTCTGGGAGGCCGTGCACCTTCGCGACGACCGGCTCCTCGTGCTCGACCCACACGAGTTTTACATACTCGCCTCCAAGGAGAGCGTGTCGGTGCCGCCGGCCTATGTCGCCGAGATGGCGCCATTCGATCCCTTGATCGGAGAGTATCGCGTGCACTATGCGGGCTTCTTCGACCCCGGCTTTGGCTACACCGAGGGCAAGGCGCCAGGAGCGAAGGCTGTACTCGAAGTGCGCAGCCTTGATATCCCGTTCATTCTGGAGGATGGACAGATCGTCGGGCGCTTGGTCTATGACAAGCTCACCGACATCCCCGACCAGATCTACGGCCACGACATCGGCTCGCATTACCAGGCGCAGGGACTGAAGCTCTCCAAGCACTTCAAACAGGGCTGACTAAGCCGAGCAGGACCCGCCGCCAAGCACGCAGAACTTGGCGCAATGCGGATGGCAAAGCTTGACTGTGCCGTGTTCGAACATGCCGCCGTCGGCCTGCGCGGCTTCCGCCAGTGTCGCGCCCATCTCGAAGGCTGGATCGTAAGGAAGCAGCGTGCAGGGAAGCACCATTGGCATCGCAGCTCCCTTGCGCTTCACTACCATGCGGCTCGACGCGCACATCACGTCTCTCGGGTCTTTGTGCAGAATTCCCCAACAGGATTCGGTGATCTCAGGCACCTCAGCTCTGAGGTCCATTTCGGGGAACAGTACGAGCGAGGTGCGGTCGTAGGCATCGACTGGCCAGCCCCGCGCGGCGATCAGCACGGCATAGCCGGCCCGCTCGTCCTCCTCGCTCTCACCCCAGCACGTGCGACCGGCAAGCGCGATAGTGAAGCTTTGACGCGCCAGCCAATCGATTCCTTCGACCGTTTTGTCGAAGGTGCCTTCGCCGCGCTCCTCCTCGTGCAATCTTTTCGTGTAGTGGTCCAGGCTCACGCGCAGCACGAGCCGGCTCCCGTAGGTGTCGCGCAGCGCCGCGAGACCTGAAAGAATGCGCGGACGGAGCATCGGCTGCATGGCATTGGTCAGCACCAGCACCGAGAAGCCGCGGGCGAGCGCGTCGTCCAGCATCTCGATAATCTCGGGGTTCATGAAGGGCTCGCCGCCGGTGAAGCCGATCTCAGTGACCGGAAGGCGATCGCGCACGATCTCGTCGAGGAAGACAGCGGCCTCGGCACGGGTGATGTAGGCAAGCCGATCGTTCTCGGGGCTCGACTCGATATAGCAATTACGGCACTCGATATTGCAAAGGCTGCCGGTGTTGATCCACAGCGTGCGCAACGCCTCAAGCCTGACGCGAGCGCGGCGCTCGCCTTTAGCGGTCCAATCTGGATCGGCGAATTTTGCGGGGGGCGCGGCTAAGGCAAGCTCGCTCATGCTCCCACTATACGAGAGATCGCTTGCGAAGTTTGCTCGCTAAGCGCTCGCCGTCCTTCACATTCTGGCGACCGCTTTTGGCGTGGGTGCTTGTAGCGTACATACGCATGACTGTGGTCAACGTTGCGCAAGATTGGGCAAAATGGAGAGGTCAAACTTGGGGCATGTGATTCACGACGAGTCATAACCGCAATCGCTCTCAAATCGAGATTGTAGTGGCAAAAAGACGGGCTACTGCAGCATTGACGCGTCTGTAATCGTGTTCGCGACATAATCTTTCGGCGCCCACACCTTCCAAACCTGCTGGAAATCGTTGTAGCCCTGCTCGCCTGGCAACGTGTCGATGACATCGAGTTGGTTCTGCACGGGCCTGTCTTCGCCATCGCGATAAAAGATGTAGACCGGCGCCGGTGTGGTGCTCTGTACGTCTAGATGATAGTAGAGAGTCGGCTCACCAGTAGGCGAAAAGCCGAGCACGTTAAAAGGGGGAGTGTCGAAATCGATAGGCTGGTTCGGACTCGGCAATCTCTTGTCGGCCGAGCGCACCAAAAGCTTCCCTGCCCTGTCGCTGAAACGGTCCACCGTCGCAATAGGCGCCTGGTCAGGATTTTTGGGCTGCAATTCAGCTCTCGCAGGCCCACTACTTACGGCGAACCAACCTGCCGTGATCAACACTACAAGACGGATATCCATGAGTGGTCCTCCCAGTTAATGTTCCACAATGAGTGTTGAGCGGACTGGGGGCTCAGTAGCAGCTCTCTTTTTGCCGCTACACGACGAGAGTTAAACGCCAACAATCGGTTTCGAGTTCAAGGGTTTCACGACAGCTTCGGGAGCTCAACAGAGGGGACTCGACTGAAGGAGCTGGGGCCATCCCAGGTGTCAATGCTGATGTCCGCTTTGGTCATTAGCCGACATAAGGGCCCGTTCGCCTCATGTCCGCTTTACCCCCGAAAGCGGACATTCGTCGGCGCATTTAGCATGTTTGCTTAGTGCCAATAGCGGACATCATTCCTTAGTGGAGCGTTAGCGAGCTATCTTCATTGAACCTGAAAAAACCGCGTGAAAACGGCCATTGCCAAGGTTGTCCAGCTCGAGGACAACCTGCTGTACTTAAAACAGCTAGGATCAGGACCAGGATCTCGCCGCGCTGAGCGCTCCTCGGGCCGCTCTGGCCTGCACCAACCCATAAACGAAAGGCATCACCATGCACAAACGCAAACTCGGCAATAGCGGCCTTGAGGTTTCAGCCATTGGCTTTGGCTGCATGGGCCTCAACATCATGTATGGCCATGCCCTCGCCAACCAGGAGAGTGTGGCCCTCATCCGAGCGGCCGTGGAACGCGGCGTGACCTTCTTCGATACGGCGGAAGTCTATGGACCATTCAGCAATGAGGAGATCGTCGGGGAGGCTTTGGGGCCGGTTCGCGATCAGGTCGTGATCGCCACGAAATTCGGCTTCGACATCGATCCGGTGACGAAGCAGAGCACAGGCCTGAACAGCCGCCCCGAGCACATCCGAGAGGCCGCCGAGGGATCGTTGGCGCGTCTGGGCATCGAGGTTATCGACCTCTACTACCAGCATCGTGTCGACCCGAACGTGCCGATCGAGGACGTCGCGGGCGCAGTCCAAAAGCTGATCTCCGAGGGCAAGGTGAGGCACTTCGGCATGTCCGAACCCAGCGCTCAGACTCTGCGCCGCGCACACGGCGTTCAACCTGTTGCGGCGCTTCAGAACGAGTATTCGCTGTGGACCCGAGGCCCTGAGACCAACGGCATTCTCGAAGCCTGCGAAGAACTCGCCATCGGGTTTGTGCCCTATAGCCCCCTCGGCAGGGGCTTCCTGACGGGCGCCATGTCCAAGGAAACTCAACTCGGCGAAGGCGACTTCAGGAAGATGCTGCCGCGCTTCACGCCCGAAGCCATGGAGAAGAACCAGGCCCTAGTTGATCTCCTCAGACGCATCGCCGGCCGGAAGAACACCACACCGGCTCAGATCGCGCTGGCGTGGCTCCTAGCCCAGAAGCCCTGGATCGCGCCGATCCCCGGCACCACGAAGCTGCATCGCCTCGAAGAGAACCTGGGAGCCGCCGATGTTGCGCTCACGGCCGGCGATCTTGCCGAGATCGAGAGGGCGGCGGCGGAGATCCAGGTCGAAGGGGAGCGGTACCCCGAGCGCCTGCAGGCAATGCTTGGTCGCTGATCGGCCGGAGAAACGGGACTTACGCTTATCGGGCTTAGAAATTTGAAGCTGGGGGTTTCAAAGTTTTGGGGACTCGTTTCTCGCCTTGGGCTTGGAACGCTGTCCTAAATTTAGGACATGACATCGATCGATCCAGACATTCTGTGGAAGGCGCTTGAACGGGACAAGCAACAAGTCGCCCTTCTCTCTCGCATCGGCGAGGCGCTCTATGGTGACCGTTGGCAGACCCAATTAGCTAGGGCGTTGGGCATTTCCAGCCGAACCGTGAGACGTTGGGTCCTATACGAGGCGCAGATACCGTGGCCCTTATTGCATGAAATCCTTCCGTCTCTCTTCCAAGCCAAAGTTGAGCAGCTCACCCAGGTTTGTGATGAGCTCGTGGAATGGCGAAGCAGTCCACGCTCCTGAAGGACGTGTGCAAGGCCTAGCGCCCACTGGTCCATAGGGACCAGACGAGGACGACGGCACAGCATCCCACTTGTAAGGGGTCACGAGGACGACCGATGCGTCCATTGCGTCGGGTATGAAGTGTCAAAGGGCTGCGCGACCCCAAAGCCGACCCAACCAGCCCACAGGGGAGTGTCGGCCTTACCCCCAAAGGCGGACATGCGGCGAGCCTCTTCAAAGAGTCCGCTATGTGCCATAAGCGGACACTCGGAGGTTGGCGCCAACCGACTTGCTCAATAGTTTACAGGGTTCACACGACAGGGGGTTTTGAAGGAACCACCACAAACTTTCGTGGTTCAATGTCTCAGAGGTGACGTACGACGAACTCACTCCCGCACCCACTCCCTGCAGTTATTTAGGAAGTTTGTCGGCGAGAATTTCGAGCTTGTGAATCTCGGGTGTCTTGTCAAACAGATCACCGGCCTTGGCTTTTTCCATTAAGGCCGCTGCCACTTTGCCGTTGAGATGCGCCTCGCGCCCGGCCTCGTCGTCAAACGTGTCGAATATGGCGAAGCGGGATGGCCCTTCCTGAATAGCGAACCAGGAGATGGTGCCAGGTTCGGCATTCACCAAAAGCGCGGCCGAACGTAAAAAGTCTGCAACCTCCTTCTCTTTGCCCGGCTTCGCTTGCAGCGGGACGTACAACGCAAATTTTGTCATTTCACACTCCTTATGTGCTGGGTGTTTCAACCCTTATGTACATCGTCGAATTGAAGAGCCTCAGCGTGCTACCAGCGCAGCGCACGCTTTCCTACCAATAGGCCAAATATAGACATGAGACCGATTGCTAGCGCGTACCAGATCGCCACAAACAGCGGCGAGTCGTTCGTGCAGTGCATGGCAAAAACCGTGGCCCCCAAACTGCCGGCCAGCAGCCCTCCCACCGCCCCCATCACTGCAGGAGACGTTGGGGCGCCCTGGCGCAGCGCGTAGATGGTAGCCGTCAAAGGAAGAAGCGATAGAAAGAGGATGCTCGCGACGCACATCACCCCATTCACCCCCATCGCGCGAGATGGCCATGCCGAGACTGAAACTGTAACGAGTTCGTACAAAACCGCCGCCAAGAGTAGAAGTACGGGCACCATCAGAGCTCGCATCGCGGTTAGTGGGGTTGCGGTAGGCCTCGACAGGCGTAGAGCGACCCAAGTGGCCGCGATCATCAAGACCAAGTTAACGCCGAGTTTCATGTCATAGCGCCATGTTCCGAGAGCTGAGATGAAGTCGGGGCGCACCCCCAATGTTAACGAAAATAGCGCAGAAGAAATCGCGAGCCCGCCGATGATGGCCATGACCAGACCGTGTCCAACTGGCTTCGGTCCCGGCTGCGCCGCATGATCCGCGACAAGCGTGTTGATGAGTTCGTCTGTCCTCATTGGTCCAAATCCCTGCAGCTGACTGCCAGTGCTGATAAACCGCGATGTAAGGCTACGCGCACTGCACCTTCGGACATCCTTAAGCGGTCCGCGGCCTCTCGCGCGCTCATCCCTTCGATCGATATGGCGCGCACCACATCGCGCTGCCGGTCGGTAAGGACCGATAGAAGCCGCTCCGCGTCTCGGCTCGATAACCTTTCGGTCGGAATCTCGGCAGGTAAGACATCAATGAGGTCATCAATCGGCAATTCGATATGACGGCCGCGGCGGCGTAAGCTGTCAATCAGCTTATGGCGAGCAATTGCCGTCACCCATGGGGTGAGCGCTTCGTCCTCATCCCAAGTCTGCCGCTTAAGGTGGATGGCCAACAGCGTCTCCTGTACGACATCTTCAACATCGCAATTCCCGAATCCCGAATGCGCAAAGCCGCGGCGCACTACTTGCCGCAGGAGCGGTGCCAGCGCCTCTAATAGACGACGATAAGCAATCTCGTCGCCGGCGTTGGCCGCACGCATCCACTCGACCCAGATCCGATCTCTGTCCTGTGCGCGTTGCTGCTCCATTTACGACTCTTCGACGCCTTTTGTTACCAGGCAGATAGCCTTCCTACGCGTTGTCAGCCTTCACTCCAGCTCAAAAGAAGTTGAACAGGAGGTAGGTAACGAAAGCGACGTGCCAGGCGAACTACCTGTCATGTTTCACTCGGACGTCCTGGCCAGCCGGTTGGAACGCTTTGATTCGAAGGCCACTACCTAAGGAGATTCGTCATGAAGAAGCTCTTCCTCGCAGCCGCCCTGGTTGTCGCTTTTGCCGCACCCGCTCTGGCTCACGAGTTCCCGAATTACTATGCCACGGACTCTGGCGCCATGAGCCGCTAGGGCGGTTCGTGACCACATCCACCTCCCTACGGGCGCTCGCTTTTCTAAAGCGGGCGTCCGTGTTTTGGTTTTTGAACACAGCCTGCGACACTTGCAGGAAAGTTGATGACGAGTGGTCGTGTGACACTCTCACGCGAGGCAAATCACACCTCGTTTTGAAGAACACTCATGCTTAGCAAAACGGCAATGGTCCCGCCGCTTCGCTAGTTGGCGCTGCCGCGCTCGCGCCAACCATCAGCTTGGTACAGTGCAGGCGAGAACCACGGTTTCATCGCCGTCAACTATCCCTATTGCCAGGAAAACGCTTGGGACAGCCAGTGTCGGGGAGACCCTCCTGCCCACTCTCTCGCCAAGGAGCGTGGCTAAACTCGGCGAGTGGTTTCCACGGACCGCGTCGAGCCCACTTCAAAAGAAATTGAACAGAGCCGGGTAACGAATGCGACGCGCCGGGCGAATTAGATGTGATGCTCCATTTTCCATGCGTGACGAGGAATGCATCGTAGTCAGCAATCAACTTAGAGAAGGATTTTCGCCATGATGTTTGCCTGTCGATCTGGTGCTTCCATCGCCGCCGCCGCAGCCACAGTCATTCTCGCGGGCGCGGCTGTAGCGCCAGCGTCTTACGCCAACGAAGCCAGCGTCTTTGCCCAGGAGGACACTATGAGCAAAGACACCATGAGCAAGGACACCATGAGCAAGGACACCATGGGTAAGGACACGATGAGCAAAGAGACCACGAGCAAAGACACCATGGGCAAAGACACCATGGGCAAGGACACCATGAGCAAGGATGCCATGGGCAAGGGCACGATGGCCAAAGACAGCATGAAAAAAGATGAAATGAACAAGTAGCCTACCAAACACCGCCGAGCGGTGGCGGGCTCGCCCATGAGGCGAGCTCGCTTTCCGGTTTGCTTAACATCGCTCGACGGAGACTGCTCACGAAGACTGACGCCGGCGGCGTAATGAATCGCCGAGGCCATCCGAAATAACGATGAAGCCACCGAGTTGGTGGCGAGATTTAGGGCCCGTGCCCGAATTGATTGGCGGTCCCGATGGTGACCCTTCTATTCGCTCTCCTTGCCGGCATTCTCACGGTCGCCGCGCCCTGTACGTTGCCTGTTCTCCCGGTCCTTTTTGGCGCTTCCATCGGTCAGACAAGCAAAGCGCGGCCGGTTTTCATGGCGCTCGGCTTTGTTGCGTCCTTTACGATCGTCGCGATCGTTTTCAGCGCGATAACTCGGATAGTTGGAATTGACCCGGATAGACTTCGTACGGTTGCAGTCGGGCTTCTATTCATCTTCGGCGTCCTGATGCTCTGGCCAAGGCCATTCGAATGGCTAGGAGGACGCGCTGGCGATTTGCTAGACCGCGTCTATCGAATCCCGATCAGAGCGCAAAACGGAAACATCGGCGGTTTTGTCCTAGGCACAACCTTAGGCCTGGTCTGGACTCCTTGCGCCGGACCCGTGCTCGCGTCGATCCTAACTGTGATCGCGACCGCTCCCCACATCGAATGGGCAGCGTTGCTGCTCATAGTTTACGCCGTTGGTGCCGCCGTGCCCATGTTGGCAATCGCCTATGGCGGCCAGTTCGTCACCACCCGTGTCAGGGGCATCGCCCGTGTCTCGCATTGTCTGCAGCAGGGCTTTGGCGCGGTGATCATTGTCTTCGCGGTAGCAACGTATCTGCAATACGACACGCTCATCACTGCATGGTTTTCCGAGTTCTATCCAAACGGCCAACTCGGCCTGTAAGAGGAGAAATCCATGAATATTCGATCGAAAGTCGGTGCGACTGCGTTGGCGATCGCTTGTCTGCTGGGATTGGCGCAGGCGAGTTATGCCAACGAGGAAAGGGACCACGCTCAGCTTACCTTTGCCGAGGCTCAAAGCGTCGCCCCAAACTTTGTCGGTGTCAGCAACTGGCTCAACTCCGGCCCACTGAGCATTACTGATCTGCGCGGGAAAGTCGTCCTCGTCGATTTCTGGACATACGGGTGCATCAACTGCACCCGCACGCTGCCATACGTCACGAAATTGTATGACACCTACAAAGAAAGAGGGCTTGTCGTCGTAGGCGTTCATACACCGGAGTTTCCATTCGAGAAGGTGACCGGCAACGTCCAGACCGCGATCAAGCGCCATGGCATCAAGTATCCGGTCGCGCAAGACAACGACTATGCGACGTGGAACGCCTACCACAATCAGTACTGGCCGGCGCAGTACATCGTCGACCAAAACGGAAAGATCGTCTTCGAGCATTCCGGCGAAGGCCAGTACGATGAGATTGAACGAACGATTCAGAAGCTCCTCAATTATAAGAGCTAACGAGTGAACAGCAGTGCTGATGTTAGGCTGTAATGCTCGGATGAGTGTTGCTTGCATTAGATTTCTTTTGGCGGCCGTATTGGCAATGGCATCGACATGAACCCACGCAGCGGACGCGGCGTCCTTCGCGGCCAGAGATGGCGTCCAAGTGTTCGCGGATTATTATTCAGCAGGTTCGAAGGCAAAACCTTTGATCCTGCTGTTTCACCAAGCCGGTTCAAATCGCGGGGAATACGCAACGATTGGGCCGATGCTGGCCACGCTCGGGTTCAACGCACTTGCGATCGATCAACGATCTGGTGGTAACGCTTGGGGGCGGAGCAACGACACCATCAAACGCCTCGGAAAAAGCACCGGCTACGACGAAGCGCTTCCCGATCTAGAAGCAGCATTGCAGTGGGCCAAATCTTCCGGCGAGACTGGACCGATCATCCTATGGGGGAGCAGTTATTCGGCGGCTCTGGTGTTCTTGCTCGCTGCCAGTCATCCGCGTGAAGTTAATGCCATTCTCGCATTCTCACCCGGCGAGTATTTGCGCGGCCCATCAACCGTCCGAAAAGCTGCGGCACAGGTTTCGATACCCATATTCGTAACCTCAGCCAAGGATCCAAAAGAGATTGCAGTGGCTAAATCCATTTTTTCGACGCCTCGCCCTCCGTCGAAAAAATTCGATTCGTTCCGCAGATCGCAGGCGTCCATGGATCTTCGACCCTCCGGGAAGACCAGAACCCCGATGGAACCGAAGAAAATTGGGTGGCGGTCAAACAATTTCTCGCGAAATTCGCCGCCCCCCAATGACAACGGGGCGCTACCATTTCTCCCCGAACGGCCGAACATCGAGTTCGAACGTCCAGGCTGACTTGGGCTGTTGAGTAAGGAAGAACACCGATTGGGCAATGTCGTCGGGTTTGAGGAAAAATTCATCCCCCTTATCCGGCATCATCTCGCGCGTGCGCGGAATATCGATCACACCGTCGATGATCACCAGAGAGACGTGCAGGCCCCCCGGCCCCACATGCTTCGCAATCGACTGGGCAAGGGCACGTTGCGCGGCCTTGGCCGAGGTAAAGGCGGTAAAGTTTGCCCCGTGTTTTACGGATGCGGTTGCACCGATGACGACAATGTTGCCTTTCCCGGCGGCCAGCATATCCGGCAGCACCGCCTTGACAGCTGCTAGCAGCCCGAGCGCATTGATCCGCCAAGCGCCTTCGAAATCGGAGAGGTTGATCGTATCAACACTCCCGAACATGCCGGACCCCGCATTATAAACCAGAACATCAACACTCCCGAGCTCCTGTTTAATCTTGCCAAAGACCTTCTCGGGCGCGGTTGTATCCAAGGCGTCATAGGCATACGCACGCGCATCCCCACACTCATGTGCAAGCTCGTTCAAATAATCCTCATTCCTGGACAACAGGGCTATCTTGTAGCCTTCACTTGAAAACTTGCGGGCAATAGCTGTGCCATTGCCCGGACCGACGCCAATCACGGCACAAACCGGGTTGCTCATTTTGGTCTTCCTTCAGGCTGTGCCACTCACAACCATTGATGGGCCCTTGAGATTGATCTTAAGCCGTCTTACCCGCCTGAGGCGGCTTAAATAGCGGTACGCCTCTTCAGCGTTAACTGGCGTGAGCATCGGGCAGCACGGGAGAAGTGCCTATAATCGTCCATGCTCGCCAGCGCTTTTTTGACGCTGCTTTTTTAATGCCGGGAAGCAGAGTTATCGGAAGCAAAGCCTCAACTTAGGTTCATGGGACCCTCGCCATTCCCCTGTGGCTTTTCCTACACCGCCGCACGAATGATCGCGAGATGGGCGCTTCCAAGTGAACTTCGGACAGGCAGAAGTGCCAATAGCAGACGTACGGCCCCTGCGACCTTGATTACAGAATCTGGGGCCTCCATCCCGTCACCGCCAGCATTACTAGAAACCCCACCACGTAGGCCACCACGATGGACCATCCATGCTGCAGCCATTGAATTACGGACCGCCCTAGGGGCGCGCGGAGCCGGTAGCCGATGCCTGTCTCGGTCAGTCAGAATGTATTGAGAGCGTGTCTCGCTGGCTGCAAGGATCGCTGTTAGGGTGAAGGTCGGTGGATGAACAGCTTGAGACGCGGGTTAACCCTGTTTACGGACAATTGATTTGGTAGGTCACCAAATAATGTGCTTTTCCTTTGGCTTGCCGTTCGGCAAGTTCACCTAAAGGAGACGACTAATGAGGAAGTATCTAGTCGCAGCCGTTCTGATCGGCGCGTTTGTCGCGCCCGCTTTTGCTCTGGAGTCCGGGCCATACTATGTGGGCCTCGATACGAGCGCTCATACCTGCTCGGTAGTGACCGAAATGAAACCTGGCATGAAAAATATGGGCCAGTTTAAGACCAAGGATGAGGCCGAGAAGGCCATGGCCGACATGAAAGAATGCAAAGGAGCGATGTAATCATTCTCTGTGTAAGGGGCCTGACGCCAAGTCAGGCCCTGGCACACACTGCCCAAGGTGCCTCAGCAGCCAAATCTGGGCACCCGATTGCCCGACTTTATGATCGTGACAATTGGGCGTCGAATTATCTTCCGCTCCAGGGCGACTTTCTGGACGCGACGCACACCAATGAGGTGCTCTCGTAAAATGATCGGACGAGCTCTGGCCCTAGCGGCGCTGGTCGGATCTGCAGGTGTTGACGTCGTTCCTCTGACCCATGCCAAGCCCATTGCCGTCTCCCATGAGCTACTGCAGCAGGCGAGCATCATCACGCCGGAAGGCGTCACAGTCGATCCGAACAACAAGGAAGAGCTAAAACAATACGATAACCGCCACGACCTTTCTGAGCTGGCGGATACCCTGCGAAAAGGGTTTGGCGTAACGGCGTCCCATCTAACTCAACTGATCGCGTGTACGGGCACCGTAGTCTGCAGTGTTCCTTCGGCAGACGGAAAACGAATTGATACCTATCGGGCCAGCGGCAATGTAGCGCTTCAGCCCAACGTCCTTGTCACGGTCAAACACGCGTTTCAGGATTTGGACACGGGGCAGCTATTGCCGATTGATAAGTGTCGCTTTCGTAACTGGAAACATCCCAATGATGAAATTGCGATCATTATTGATGATCCGTCCCAACTCCCGCCCATAGCAACTTCTATGTCCAAAACACCGGAATTAAAAAGGCAAGACTTGACCGCAGTCAGACTTGCCCATCCTGTCGACGGTTGCCAGCCTTTAGCTATCCCTGAAAAAGGAGCGATGCTGCAAAAAGGTGATCGTGTGTTTGAAGCGACGGCGAAGCAAGATGGCATGCTCAGCCAGTGGAGTGGCCGAGAACCCGTTACCCAAATCGGGACAATCCGTCATGTTTTTCCCCCTGGCCCGGATGGTCCCTTAGCGTACTTTGCTGACTTCTCCGGGGGTGAAGGTGGCTCAGGCGGTGGAATCTTCAGGGTCGTAAGCGGGCAATTGATTCTTGAGGCGATTGTTCAGGGTGCCGGTACGCCGGATATGGACGGAAAGCCGTATAGCGAGGAAATTTATCAGAATCAGTCAGGAGTGGTGGGACTGGATGAGAGCGTTTTACATCCCATGCTAGCTCTACTTCCCCAGCCAAGACCCTCTCCTTAATAAGACGAGCCCTGTCACCTGAGCCTCTGCCATCAAAGCAGTTGCTATGCGACGTAGAGTCGGCCTGGCTGAGAAAGACGCTAACCTTTGTTCATAAATTAGGGCTGGCACCACGCCGCTCGCAGCCATGTGCCTAGTCACGAAATCAACCAGTTAGATACCTCACGGATGTCCGCTTTGGGTCATTAGCAGACATTAGAGAGCGGATCAGGCATGTCCAGAAGCAGACATGCTCATAGTCGGCATCGATGTCTGCTAAGTGCCACGGACGTTCCAGCCAGCTCGACGTCGTTGGAATCGCGCATTGTCAACCGAAGCTGGCGGAGAAAGGGGTGGCCTTTAAAGTCACTGACGATCCAACCATCGACACGACTTCACGCACCGGGAAGCTGGTCATGGGGATCCTTGCGCTGATTGCCGAGTTCGAGAATGACATCAGGCGAGAACGGCAGATGGACGGAATTGCCAAAGCGCGAGATCGGGGTGTGAAGTTTGGCCGGAAGCCCCAACTCTTGCCGGACCTTGTGAAAGAAATCCAATCGCTGAGAACTGAAGGCGTAACCGTGCCGCAGATCATGCGGCAAACGAAGCTGAGTAGGGCAAGCATCTATCGTGCTCTCGGCCGGTCTGACCAACAACAGGATTGA
>Ga0105247_10000819_pt1 | contig 23704 bp, 23 predicted proteins | sample KBSS24metaG_FD_81519 | JGI IMG/M metagenome (GOLD analysis project Ga0105247, IMG submission 81519) | Switchgrass rhizosphere microbial communities from Kellogg Biological Station, Michigan, USA - KBS S2-4 metaG | ecosystem: Host-associated > Plants > Roots > Rhizosphere > Soil | place...
CAGTCGCTTCTTCGCGCCCGCGATCGTGTACATGTCTTCGTAAAGCAGCTCTTTGATCCGCAGCGCCATTTCCACGTCGCGTTTGCGATAGACGCGCTGGCCGGCGCGGTTCTTTTGCGGCGCCAGCATCGGAAATTCCGATTCCCAGTAGCGCAAGACGTGCGCCTGCACACCCGCGAGCTCACAAACTTCCCCGATCTTGAAGAACAACTTTTCGGGAATGGCTACAGCAGGGCGACTCATTGAATAAAGCCTCGATTGATCAGTGGAGCGGTACTCCCTAAGCCGGGTTCAAAGTGTTGGAAGTGTTTTGGCAAGTTCGCCAACGTTCGTGCGACGCGAAACATGTTACCCGCGTGTACTTTAGCGTGTCAATACTTACACTTAGCGCACCTGACTTAAAACTTTTTCTTAAAAGTATCGGTTGAGGGTAAAACTCAAGTCTAAACATAGAACAAGTCAGGAAGAGGGGCTTGCCCCGCCGCTGCTTGGATTGGACGAGCGGGGGCAAGCCCCTCTTCCTGACTTGTTCTATGTTTAGACTTCCTGAACGTGTTCTATGTTTGGAAAGCGAGTATCGCGCACGCTATAATCCGCCGTTCCCCACGCACAAAGCCCGGAAGGAAACGATCCAAAAAGTGACAACCTCGCCAACGGTTCTCCGCCTTGCTACGCGATTCGAGCAGGTTGGTTTTTCCGATATCGTCAAACTACGCAACCGCATCATGGAGTTGCGCAGCGCAGGCGCAACTGTCTACCAGTTTGAAGGTGGCGAGCCTTTCATGCCGACGCCCGCGCCGATCAAAGCGGCAATGAAGCGCGCGCTGGATGAGGACCAAACTCGCTACGCGCCATCATCAGGCATTGCCGAGCTGCGCGAAGCAATCGCTGAAAAGCTGCGCACTCGTAATCGCATTCCCGCACAGTCGAATGACGTGATCGTTGTTAACGGCGGCATGCAGGGATTGTTCGGCGCGTTTCAATCGATCGTAAATCCCGGCGACGAGGTGCTTCTCTTCTCGCCTTACTGGACACCGATCAAAGATCTCGTGGCCCACTGCCAGGGCCGCACCGTGTTTGTGCCAACCAGCGAAGCACGCGAGTTCGGCTTTCAAGAAACACTCGCTCGTTACGCAACCGAACGAACACGCGCGATCTATTACAACACTCCACAGAATCCGAGTGGCGTTGTCTTCACATCTGATGAGGCAAAGGCAGTCGCTGAATTCGCACAGGACCGCGACCTCGTCGTCGTGGCGGACGAAGCTTATGAAGACCTGGTCTACGACGCCGAACACTGCTCGATCGCTTCGCTCGACGGAATGTTTGACCGCACGATCACTTGCTTCACGTTTTCAAAGTCATACGCGATGACCGGTTGGCGACTCGGTTATGCAGTTGCAACTGAGCCGTGGATGACTGGTCTAAAAAAAGCAACGCTCTATTCATCGAACGGTGTCTCCACGCCAACGCAATGGGCCGGTGTCGCGGCAATGCATATCGAGCCTGCGACACTCGCCGAAGTCACCGAGCAGTATCGACGCCGTCGCGATCTGTTGTTGTCAGGACTGAATGAGATCGGATTGCACTGCGCTCCTCCTGCGGGCGCGTTCTATGCCTTTCCGGACGTGAGTCGCATCAGCAAAGACAGCCGCGAAGCTGCCGAGGTACTGCTCAACCGCGCCCAGGTGGCGACGGTACCGGGAATCGTCTTTGGCGCGGAAGGCGAGAGCCACCTGCGCTTCTCTTTTTCCACTTCGATCGAAACCATCGAAGCAGGGCTCGATTCGCTTCGTCGTAATCTCTAACGATGAGAAGCGAATTCGACTTCATCAATTCACTCCGCCAGCGCGTCGCAGCTTCATCTCAATCGATCGTTACAGGTATCGGTGACGATGCGGCTGTCTTTCGCAGTAGCGTTGGAAAAGAAACCGTCATCAGCACTGATCTGCTGGTTGAAGATATCGACTTTCGTCGCACCACGACACCGCCTTACCTGCTGGGCCATAAAGCACTCGCAGTCTCACTTTCCGATCTTGCGGCGATGGGATCGAGACCGCTCTGGTCTCTGATATCGATCGGCGTGCCGGAAGATGTTTGGCAATCAGACTTCATCGATCGGTTCTATGATGGTTGGTTGGACCTCGCGAATCGTTATGGCGTGCAGTTGATCGGCGGCGATACGTCGCGCACGAACGAGCGCCTCGTGATCGACTCGATCACGATCGGTGAGTGCTCGACGGGAATGGCCGTGAAGCGAGCCGGCGCGAGTCCCGGAGATCAGGTCTTTGTTACTGGCTCCCTCGGCGCCGCGGCGGCGGGTTTGCGACTGATCGAACGTGGCGCACATCTCGCCGAACAGAACCTTGCTGACGAAGATTCGCAAAAACTCGATCACGTTTTGCTACGGCAGCTTCGACCTGAGCCACGCGTCGGCTGGGGCATCGTGCTGGGTGAGGAACGAATCGCCAGCGCAATGATCGATCTGAGCGATGGACTGTCGTCCGATCTGAATCACCTGTGCGCGGAAAGTAACGTGGGCGCGCTGATCGATGCGTCGTTGTTGCCGATTGACGAGCGGGTCGTGGAGCTGTGCGGGCGCCGGGCGCTCGATCCGCTGCAACTGGCTTTGCATGGCGGTGAAGACTTTGAACTGCTATTCACCGTGAAGCCCGAAAACATTGCGCGTCTGCCGCGACGAGTGGATGGAGTCGAGATCAAACGCATTGGCGAGGTCAGCCATGCGAACGACGGCGTCAAGATCTCTGAAGGCACACGCATCTGGGATCTCAGGCCCGGCGGCTGGAAACACTTTTAAGCTAGTAAAAATAGAACAAGTCAGGAAGAGGGGCTTGTCCCCGCCGCTGCCTGGATTGGACGAGCGGGGGCAAGCCCCTCTTCCTGACTTGTTCTATTCTTCTGACTTCTTTTATCCTCAACGTCCCATGCTCAAGTTTCGTAACACTCTCTCCGGCCGCGTTGAAGAGTTTCGCCCGCTGCGCGAGGGCGAGGTCGGCTTCTATTATTGCGGTCCCACGGTCTGGAATTACGGTCACATCGGAAACTTCCGCAGCGCCATCGCCGCTGACATCGTCGTCCGTTACCTGAGGTTCAAAGGCTACAAGGTCAAGCACGTCATGAACATTACTGACGTCGAAGACCGCATCATCGCCGAGTCGCAAAAGGCCGGGCTGACGATCGACGAGTACACCGCGAAGTACATCGGCGCACTCTGGGAAGACTTCGACGCGCTCGGCTGCGAGCGGCCCGACGTCGTCCCGCGCGCCACGCGTCACATTCCCGAGATGGTCACGTTGATCGAGAAGCTGCTAGCGTCGGACCACGCGTATCGTTCAGACGACTCGATCTACTACCGCATCGCTTCGTTTCCGGAGTACGGCAAGCTTTCCAAGATCAACTTCGCGGGCAACATCGCGGGGGCGAGTGAACGTGTCGACACCGATAAGTACGAGAAAGAAGACGCGCGCGACTTTGCGCTGTGGAAAGATCCTTCGAGCGAAACCGAACCAGCGTGGGACACGTCGATCGGTCGCGGTCGTCCGGGCTGGCATATCGAGTGCTCGGCGATGTCGATGAAGTATCTCGGTGAGACGTTTGATATTCACGCGGGTGGCATAGATCTCGTCTTCCCGCATCACGAAAACGAGATCGCGCAGAGTGAAGGCGCAACGGGCAAAGAGTTTGTCCGCTACTGGGTTCACTTCGAGCACCTGAAAGTCGACGGCGAAACGATGTCGAAGTCGAAGGGCAACTACTACACGTTTCGTGATGTTACCGCGAAAGGTTTTTCAGCGGCTGCGGTGCGTTACTTTCTGTTGAGTGTGCCGCACAACAAACAGCTTAACTTCACTTTCGACGCGCTCGCCGGTGCTGAGCGGACGGTCGCCAGCCTGCGCGATTTTCGCGCGCGTTTGAGTGAAGCGAAGACTGAGCCCGGCAGAAACGAGCAGCTATCTGAAACTGCTGCACACGCGCTGGAGGAATTTGAAGCGGGCATGGACGACGACTTCAACACGTCGATCGCGCTCGCGGCTATTCACAATCTCTCACGCGAAGTGAACACAGCGCTCGCGCGCAAAAAGGTCAAGGCCGAGAACCAGCAGGAGCTGCTCGCGCTGATCGATCGCTTTGACTCAGTGTTGAATATCTTCGGCAAGCAGGAACGCGAGATGCTCGACAGTGAGATCCAGGCATTGATTGATGAGCGCCAGGAAGCGCGGCGGCGCCGCGACTTTGCTCGCGGTGACGAAATCCGTGACGAGCTCGCGAGCCGCGGCATCATCCTCGAAGACACGAAAGACGGCGTCCGCTGGAAACGCAGGTAAGTACACAAAGGCGCAAAGTACATAAAGCACAAAATTAAAGAAAGTCAGAGTTCGAACTCTTTCTTTTTGTGCTTTTTGTGGCTAAGAATTGATCGGTTGGAGGTGATCGAGCAGTGAATGAAGCTTCTCGCGCTGCTCGTCTGAAAGGGTTACGAATCGCAAGCCGAAGCCGAGTGGCGGCGACTGGTGCGCGACCTCACCGCTGAACTCGATCCACTCGCCGTTCGGCAGTTGCAGCTTGAACGCGATCACTTCTCCAATCTGAGCTTCGCCCAGACTGTCGACGTAACAGCCACCTTCAGATAAATCGGTGACGCGGGCCGAATAATTTCCGCTCTTACCGTCCCAAACCGCGTCGAGACAAACGTCCCATCTTTTTTCGCTTCTGCGGTCGCTCATAGGTGAGTCAACGACTGCTGTCTTGGTGATTGGCGTTCAGCCGGCGGCAGGGTGAGCGCGACGGCTTGCCGCATTCATTCTAACTCGCACCGCCGGAAATGGGAACGACTTTGTTATCATGCTCCCCTAATGTCAACCACATCCCTGCAACCACAAGTCGCATCAGTCACGGAAATCAGGAGTCACTTCCCCGCTCTCGAACGCGTCCACAACAACTATCAGGTCGCGTATTTCGACGGGCCGGGCGGCACGCAGGTGCCGCGCTACGTCGTCGAGAAGATGACCGATTATCTTTACCATCACAACGCGAACACCCACTGGGCCTACCCCACGAGCGCCGAGACAGATGCCGCGCTCGAACACGCCCGCGAGGTCTACGCGGAATTTCTGAACGCGTCGCCAAGCGAGATCGCTTTCGGCGCGAACATGACGACGCTCACGCTGCATCTCTCGCGCGCGCTCAGTCTGGGCTACGAATCCGGAGATGAGATCGTCGTCACCGAGCTCGATCACCACGCGAACATCGATCCGTGGCGCCGTCTGACAGTCGAGCGCGGCGTGGTTATTCGCAGCGTAAGAATGGACACGGCAACAGGCCAGATCAATCGTGACGATCTGGAACGTTCCATCGGTCCAAAAACGAAACTGGTCGCGATCGGCGCCGCCTCAAACGCGCTCGGAACAATCAACGATCTGAAAAGCGTGATTGCGATGGCCCACGATGCCGGTGCGCTCGTGTTTGTTGACGCCGTTCACTACGCACCGCACGCGCTCATTGACGTGAAAGAACTCGACTGCGACTTCATGGGAATGTCAGCGTACAAGTTTTATGGACCACACATCGGCGTGCTCTACGCAAAACGCGAACATTACGAACAGATCGATTTTCCGAGGCTTGTCCCCGCGCCTGATTACGCGCCCGAGAACGCGGAGACAGGCACGCAGAACCAGGAGGGAATGGTCGGCGCAGCCGCGGCAGTCGAGTACCTGGCTTCACTCGGCGGTGGCACAAATCTGCGCGAGAATCTCCGCAACGTCTTTCACGAAACACACGCACGCAACATTGCTCTATTCACTCGCTTGTGGAACGCACTGAGCTCGATACCGCGCGTCACGCTTTATGGTCCACCGCCTGTTTCCGCACGCACACCGACTCTGGCTTTCACGATCGAAGGCTGCACTTCAACTGATGCTGCTCGGCGTTTGGCGGAGAAAGGTCTCTTCCTCTCGCACGGCGACTTTTATGCTTACACGATTGTCCAGCGCCTGGGTTTGGCGCCGGAAGGACTGATTCGCGCCGGTTGCGGCATCTACACGACTGAAGAAGAGATCGATCGACTAATTGACGGCGTTAAGGAAATCAGCCAGTAGCCCGTAAGCAGTGCTCTGTAAGTTCGGCCGGTGCGACATGATCGTCAATCCGGGAATCACATCGAGCTCAAAGTGAATCGCGAGTGATGTACCGCGCACGCCACCGAGTGGATCGGTCGTGGCCACCTGCTCGGGTCTGACAGACGCCGTCACTGATCCATCGGCGTTGACGATCACGCGTGAGAGTAACTTGTAAGGCCGGCCTTCTGCTCGCGCCGCCTGCAGTGTTGCCGGATCCAGTCCACGTATTCCTTCACGTCTCACGTTCGACGGCAGCAACGGCACTCGCAAAATCACGCGCGCAATCGCGCAAACCTTCATGATCGAGTCCCAACCGTCGACATCATGACTGGGATCAGTTTCAGCAACACCGAGCTCCTGCGCAGTCTTCACGCCCTCGTCGAAACTCCTACCCGCCTCCATCGTCTCCATAATAATGTTTGTAGTTGAATTGAAGGCGCCGCTAAAGCCACGCAACTTCACGGCAGGTAGTGTCTCGCGAAATAGTGAGAAAACCGGCGCGCTATCGAGCACCGTCGCCTCAAACATGAATCGCTTACCTTGCGCCACCGCAATCTCATTCAACTCGTCATACGCGTAAACAATCGGCGCTTTGTTCGCGGTAATCGTATGCGCGCCAACTTGCAATGACTTTCGCAGATACTCGATCGCCGGTTGACCCGTTTCCGGATTCAGCGACGTCGTCTCAAACACAACATCAGGCCTCGCACGCGCGAGCCACTCATCGATGCCCTGCACGCTCGCCGTCTCATCACTGCCATTGAGCAACTGCGTGACATCGATCGCATTCTCACTCGCGCGCCAACCCATCCGCCGCGTCGCCACACCTGCAATCTCCCACTCAATGCCGTACTTATCACGCAGCTCGTTTGACTTCGAGACGAACAATCTCGCGAGCGCGCGGCCAACATTGCCGAAACCAAGGAAACAGATTCGATAGCGTTTCATGTATATTAGACAGGATTTACAAGATGTTTCAGGATTTGCAGGATCAATCTTGTAAATCATGAAACATCTTGTAAATCCTGTCTATATGAAACAGTATCATGAATTGCTGCAGTCCATCCTGACGCACGGCACCGAGCATCGCGATCGCACCGGCGTCGGCACGATTTCGCACTTCGGATTTCATACGCGCTTCAATCTGCGCGATGGTTTTCCGATCGTCACGACGAAGCGTGTGCCGTTTCGCTGGGTGGCGGAAGAGTTGTTCTGGTTTTTGTCAGGCGATACAAGTGAGACAAACCTGCGCGCGCGGGGTGTTGATATCTGGGCCGAGTGGGCCGACGAAGAACACACAGCGAAATTCGGACGGCCCGCCGGTGATCTTGGACCAGTTTATGGTTACCTGTGGCGATCGTTTGGAGGAGATTATCCGGAAAAGAATGGCGTCGATCAGATCGCTAATCTGATAAAACAGATCGAGACGAATCCTGATTCACGCAGGCTGATCGTCACCGGCTGGGATCCACGCCAGGCTGATAACGTCGATCTGCCGCCGTGTCACACGCTCTTTCAGTTCAAAGTCGAGAACGGGCGCATCCTGCATTGCCAGCTCTATCAACGCTCTGCTGACGCGTTTCTGGGCGTGCCGTTCAACATCAGCTCGTATGCATTGCTGACGCACTTAGTCGCGCACGTCACCGGGCTCGAGGCCGGCGACTTCGTCTACACGCTCGGCGATTACCACATCTACAAAAACCATCTCGAACAGGTCCAGCAACTGCTGTCACGCGAGCCGCTGCCGCTGCCAAAACTAACGATCAACGATCCCGACAACAAACTCCGCGGTCTCGAAGGTCTATTAGCAGCGAAGTACGAAAACCTGAGCCTGATCGGCTACCAATCACACGGCAAGATCGCCGCCCCTGTCGCGGTGTAGAGACAAACATATGATCATCGGGATTGCAGCAGTCGATCGGAAAGGCGCTATCGGAAAAGGTGGAAAGTTGCCGTGGCACTACTCCGCGGACATGAAGTTTTTTCGTGAGACGACGACGGGACATGCGGTGGTGATGGGGCGGAAGACGTGGCTCACCATCGGCAAGCCGCTGAAGAACAGGCTTAACATCGTGCTTAGTCGTGATACGGATATCGAGCCACAGGAATCGTTGATCGTGTTCAGTGATATCGAGTCGGTGTTGTCGTTCAATAAGTCACTGTCAACTGACTTGTTCGTGATCGGGGGCGCGCAGATCTACGAAGCTTTCCGGGAGCATATCGAGAAGTGGATCATTACTGAGGTGCCGTTGACTGTGCAGGGTGCGGACGCGTTCATGCCCAAGGGTTATTTAGACGGATTTGAAGTGGTGGACTCGAAGTCTCTCGAAGACGGCCTGGTCGTGAAGTTCTATCAGAAATAAATCCGTGTAATCTGTGGCTAAAACAACTCCTCCAGCGCTTCATCGACGGACTTCACGCCAACAACTCTCACACCCAACAAGCGCTCCAATCCTGCCACATTCGACGCCGGCAAAACGATCTTCTTAAATCCCAACGCCTGCGCTTCGCGCGCGCGCACCGATGCCTGCATCGCCCCGCGCACCTCGCCAGTCAAGCCAATCTCGCCAAATACCGCGGTGTGTGGATCCACATTCACGTTCTTGAAACTCGACACGATGGCCGTCACGACGCCGAGATCTGCCGCCGGCTCGTCAACCTCCAACCCGCCGGCGATGTTTACGAACACATCATCACCTGTGAGCTGCAAGCCTGAGCGTTTCTCGAGCATCGCGATCAGAAGCGAGACACGGTTTTGATCGAGACCCTGCGTCATGCGGCGCCCGGTTCCGTACTTCGTACCTGAAACCAATGCCTGAATCTCAACGAGCAGAGGACGCGTGCCTTCCATACATGCCGTGACGATCGATCCGGCGACGTTGTGCGGTCGCTCCTGTAAAAACATCTGCGAGGGATTGGCCACCGGCATCAACCCTGTGCCGGTCATCTCAAACACTCCGACTTCATTCGCGGCTCCGAAACGATTCTTCACCGCGCGCACGATGCGATGGTTGTGATGACGCTCACCTTCGAAATAGAGCACCGTGTCGACGATGTGCTCCAGAATCTTCGGACCAGCGATCGAGCCTTCTTTCGTGATGTGACCGATCAAAAAGATCGGAATGCCACGATTCTTCGCGAGCAGGAGAAACTGGTGCGCCACTTCCCTCACCTGCGAAACAGATCCCGGCGCCGATTCGATCACACTCGAAAACACAGTCTGGATCGAGTCGACGATGATCGCGCCCGGCTTCAGTCGTTCGATCTCGTTGATGATATTTTCGAGATTAGTCTCGGGAAGGATGAAGACGTTCTTTGCTTCAACCGCAAGCCGCTCTCCGCGCAACTTGATCTGCCGTTCCGACTCTTCACCGGAGACGTACAGCACAAGCGATCCGGCGGCGCTGAGTTTGTCTGCCACCTGAAGCAGCAGCGTGCTCTTGCCGATGCCGGGATCGCCGCCGATCAGGACGAGCGTGCCGGGCACGATGCCGCCGCCAAGCACCCGATCGAATTCAGTGACGCCGGAAGGAATGCGAACGTCATCCTGTGATTCGATTTCTGTGAAAGGGACGGCGGAGACGTCGCGGAGTTTGAAGCCGCTGCGAACGCCCGTGCGACGCACCGGTTGTGATTTTTCTTCGACGAGTGAATTCCACTCGCCGCATTCGGGACACTTGCCGAGCCACTTGCCGGTTGAGTGCCCGCAGTTTTGACAAACGAATAGCGTTTCTTTTTTCAACTTAGTCTTAGACAGGATTACAAGATCGACAGAATTAACAAGATGCAATCATGTATATCATGAAAATCCTGTAATCCTGTCTAAAGTAACTCTCTCACATTCTCCGTCGGTCGTCCCAGCACTGCCCGATCGCCGCGCTCGACGATCGGCCGCTGAATCAGATCCGGATGCTCGATCATCAAACCGATCAACTCGCTATCACTGAACTTGTCTTCGGCGAGTCCGAGCTCTTTATAGACCGCCTCGCTCTTCCGCAAAAGATCTCGCGGCTTCATGTTCATCTTGCCCAAGAGCTCCGTGAGTTTCTTTCGACTCAGCAGCTCGTTGTAGTAATTGATCTTCTCGTACGGAATGCCACTCTCACGGAGCAGCTTGTCCATCTCGCGACACTTCGTTCAAGTCGGTTTTTCGTAAACTGTGATCTTGTCAGCCATGACTTACGGAAATATCCCCCTCACACTCGTAGCTTCAACCACTCTCCCAACTGCCAAAATATACGCACCGGTCCGCATGTCGGTGTTATAACGCTCAGCGGTCTGGTGCACTGAATTGAACGCCGTCTGCATCGTCTGTTCGAGAGTGTCATTGATCTGGCGTTCCGACCAGAAGAACGAATACTGATCCTGCACCCACTCATAGTAACTCACAGTCACGCCACCCGCATTCGCCAGAATATCAGGCACGAGGAAAACTCCCTCATCCTCCAGCACGCGATCCGCTCCCGGCGTCGTTGGACCATTCGCCAGCTCGGCAATGATCCTGGCTTTCACTTTGCCCACATTGCTGAGCGTGATCGCGTTCTCGAGCGCCGAGGGCAAAAGGATGTCGCAATCGAGGCTGAAGATCTCTTCAGGTTCGATCTCCTTCGCGCCGCTCAGTCCCGCCAGCGAACCGGTCGCGGCTTTGTGTTTCAACGCCTCCGCGACGTCGATACCCGTGCTTGAATAAACTGCCGCTTTCGAATCGCACGCGGCGACGACTTTCGCGCCATCTTCCGCCACGAGTCGAGCGATATTCGCGCCTGCGTTTCCGAAGCCGTGCACCGCCACACGCGAATCCTTCAAGCTCATTCCTTTCACGCGACAAGCCTCACGCAGCGCATACAAACAACCGCGCGCCGTCGCTTCCGCGCGTCCCTGTGATCCGCCGAGCGAGATCGGTTTGCCTGTGACGACACCGAGCTCAGTGTGACCACGCACCATCGAGATCGTGTCCATGATCCATGCCATCGTCTGCTCGTCGGTGTAAACGTCGGGCGCGGGAATATCACGATCCGGACCAATGATCGGCGCAATCTCGAAAGCGTAACGTCGCGTCAGTCGCTCCAGCTCGTTTCGCGACATACTCTTCGGATCGCAAACCACTCCGCCTTTGCCACCGCCGTAAGGAATGCCGACAGTCGCACACTTCCACGTCATCCATGAAGCAAGCGCTTTGACTTCGTCGAGCGAGACGTTTGGATGATAGCGAATGCCGCCTTTCGCTGGTCCACGCGCGATGTTGTGTTGCACGCGATAACCTTCAAACACCTGCACGTCGCCGCCGTCCATCTTCACTGGAATCGAGACGATCAGTTGCCGCTTGGCATTTTCCAGCACGTGACGCATGGAAGGATCGAGATCGAGGTAATCGGCCGCACGATTGAACTGTTGTTTCGCGATTTGATACGGGTTGAGGTCTTCCTGAAACGCCTTTTGGGTCGCCATGCAATCTCCTCCTGGCAAGAATGGGGCTCGGAGAGCGGCAGTAATCGTATGCGGTGCGCCAGCAGGTTTCAAGCGAACGGGAACCCGCGCGGCAATGTGGTGTCTAAATCAGCCGAGTAGCTCCTGCGACCCGAATGGCACCGGCAAATAGTGGAGGAACTCGATGTTTAATAATCTGATTGAATCCAGTTCGCACGCGCGGGAATACAAGCGTCGCGGGTCGTTTCTGCTCTTTACCACTGGCATTTATGCGGTGCTGCTGGTGCTTGGTGGCGTGGCGAGCATTTACGCTTACGATGCGCGTCTCGAGGAGCAGAATCTTGAGATCATTACGCTGCTGCCGCCGGTGGAGGTCGTTCCACCACAAGCTGAACCAGTATCACATCCTGACCGTCCAAGAGAAGCCAGCCCTGATGATTCGCGTGTGCCGTCCCGCGCGATAGCGATGCTCAGCGTGAATCACCCCGAGGTTGTGCCCGATAATATATCGAGCGCGCCGAACAAAAACTTGCCATTACCCGAAACTGGCCCAGTCCGTATAAATGGTGTGGATAGCGGTATCGGACCAGCTGGTGGTCCAAGATCTTCGGGCGACAGTGGAAGAGTGATAGTTCCGCCGGCTCAAATCGTCACCTTGCCGGATCAGCCGCCGCCACCACCTGATCCACCTAAGCCGCCTAAAGTTATTAGTAAAGGACCGATCACAGGACTGGCGATTTCATTACCCAAGCCGGCTTATTCAGAAATAGCCAAACGTGCACACATACAGGGCGCAGTCAGTGTCCAGGTTTTGGTTGACGAATCAGGTCGCGTAGTTTCGGCGAAGGTGTTGAGCGGGCATCCATTGTTAACGCTCGAAGCACAAAAGGCAGCACTCCAGGCACGCTTTTCACCGACGAGGCTCGGCGATCAACCGGTCAAAGTTTCCGGAGTCATAACCTACAACTTCGTACTTAGTAATTAAGACTCCTGCCCAGCAAAAGAGGTACGGAACACGGCGTTCCGTACCTCTCCCGCCTCTTCTCTGTGCAACCTCTGCGTTCTCCGTGTCTCTGTGGTTGTTTTTTGTTAAGACATAGTGAACCACAGAGACACAGAGAACGCAGAGGTTGCACAGAGAAGAAGTCAACTACAGACTTCGGATCCAGCGATCGATCTCGTCCATTGCGGTCTCGAAGATCTGGTCCGGTGATAGACCAAACTTCTTCGGCGCCTTGAACGAGTGGTCGCCGCCTTCGATCTCGTGAAATTTCACGGCGGGACGAAGCTCCTTGACCCACGGTTTGATCTCGTCTGGTGAGCCGAGCGCGTCGCGAGTTCCCTGCACAAACAGCATCGGCTTCTTGATGTGCTCAAGGTGCTCGACGCGCAGCTTTGTAGACTGCCCGGGCGGGTGCAGCGGATACCCGAGAAACACAAGACCAACAACGTCGCTCGCAAACATTTCGCGATGTTCACCAGCCATCACCTGCGACGCGATGCGACCGCCCATCGACTTCCCGCCAATCACCACCCGATTGTTCTTCAGTTTTTTATGTTTGACCGCTGTTTCGATTACTTTCTCAAAACAGCCTTCCAACTTGTGCTTCTGATCGGGAACCGAGCGGCCCTGTTCCATGTAGACGAAGTTGAACGTCATCACGTCGAGACCACGCGCGGCGAGGCCCTTCGCAAACATGCGCATGAACCCACTCGTCTGGCTCGCGCCCGCGCCGTGGCCCAACACGACCGTCACGCCGGCACGGTTCTTTTTGTCAGCCGGATAAAGCAACGCCGTCACGGCTTCTCTATCGTTGACCTGAACAGTCAGATTCTCGGCTTCGTCTGGCATTCGTTTATTTGACTTCTTTCGCAAGCATCGCAAGCGCGTCGTTCAACTCGTTCTGGAACCTGTTCGCCACGCCCTTTTGCACGTTTGGAGAGCTCTTCGAGAAGTACGCCAGATTGCCGTCAGCCTTCTTCCGGCCACGCTCCGCGTAGATCGCGCGGATCAGTTGCTCGTCAAACGCGGCATCCGTTCTGGCGCACGACACATTTGCTAATGCCTTGTGGACCATCGATGTATTACCGCCATGTTGCACCGCAGTGGACCACACGACGTCCTGTAACGCACGCGATCTGGTGTTCACATCGAGCTGGTCGTCGTTCAGTATCTTGGCGACGAGCAGATCGTAGTGCGTCTTCTTGATGTACTCGTGCTGGCATTTTTGAAATGCGTCCGTGTCGCTCGCGGCGATCCGCTTCCAGCACGCGGTGAACTCCGCACTACCGGCGCTCAGGTTTTGAAAATCAGTGAGCCACGGAAATCCAACCTGTGCAACGAATTTCTGCGGCACTCCCATCTTCGAAGCCATTTGATACGAGCCGTACGAAACGCCGCCCGGATCGCCTTTGCCGGTCGAGACCGTGCCGGGTCCTCGTCCACCTGTTTCATACTTTGCGGAGAGTGCGCCGAGGAGAGTTTCGGCAATCGCTTGTCCTAACGCGCCAGCAGCAGTGGCAGCAGCAGCGCCGGTAGAAGTAGTACTCGTCGGAGTCGAAGTTGGTTGAAGTGCCGGAACGACGTTCGCTGGCAGCGGCTGGGTAGTTTCTGTCGAAGTGTCGGGGAGATTTACAACTTGTCCGACCTGGATCCGGTCGGGATTCTTGATCTGGGGGTTCGCCTGCAGCAACTGGGCGAGGCTAATACCGTAACGCTTGGCGATTTTCGAGAGATTATCGCCGGGCTTTACTTTATAAGTCATTTTGCGGGGCTCCTTTTGCACTTGCGGATACTGCGGGAGAGGCATAGTAGTAAATCGCAGACAGGATTTACAAGATGTTTCAGGATTTACATGTTCATCCTGAAAAATCCTGTAAATCCTGTCTACAACTGCCTACACATACACGCGCGGCACCCTCTCGGAAACCCCACACGTCACCTCGTACGAAAGCGTCCCGGCAATCCGCGCCAGATCTTCCGCCGCCACTTTCAACTCCGCATTTTCACGGTTCCATCCGAGCAACGTGACCTGATCGTCGACCGCAGCTCCCGCCACATCAGTCACGTCAATCAACGTGAGATCCATCGACACGCGTCCCACCACCGGCGCGTACATCCCACGCACGATCACGTGCGCGCGATTCGAAAGCCCGCGCATGTAACCATCGTGATAACCAACCGGCACCGTCGCGATTAAACTTCGTCGCGACGCTTCAAACGTACAACCATATCCAATCGTCTCGCCGGTCGGCACCCACTTCAGCAAACATATCCGCGAATGCAGCGACATCACCGGCAGCAGTCCCGGGCTGGGCGTCGAAAGCCCCAGAACATCACGCCAAAGTCCATACAACACGCCGCCCGGTCGCACGAGGTTCCCCCACGATTCACGATACCCGTACACTCCCGCTGAATTGGCGAGATGCAAATGCGTGGGACGATAGCCGTGATCGCGAAAGACCAAAACCGCATCATCAAAACGCTGGATCTGATCGCGCGTTAAAGGCTGGCACGACGCATCGTCCGCAGCAGCGAGATGAGTCATGACGCCATCTATTCTCACGTTACGAAACTGACTCAGCGCCGCGACGAACTCGCTCAACTGATCGAAACGAATTCCGAGCCGGCCCATCCCGGTATCGATTTTTACGTGAACGTCTGCTACAACACCCGCATTCGCGGCGGCCTGGTTCAGCGCCTCGATCAGATCGAGACGATAGACCACCGGCGTTAAGCCATGTCGAATACAGGCAGCAGCCTGGCCCGGCCAGTAACCAGCAAGACACAGAATCGGCTGCGTGATTCCCGATTCGCGCAGCTCGATTCCCTCTTCAGGAAGCGCGACGCCGAACCAGTCTGCGCCTTCGCGCGCGAGTCGCCCGGCACACTGGACCGCGCCGTGACCGTAAGCATTCGCTTTGACGACCGCCATGACGCGCGCCGTCGGACTTACGCGTTGTTTGACCTGGTTGAAGTTTGCAGCAAGATTGTTGAGATCGATCTCAGCCCAGGTCGGCCGCCGGGCGAGCAGGTTTCGTAAGTCCTCAGATTCAGGCATCCACGTTAGTTTACTGTAATTTCCACCAGAAACAATTTGCGCTTTTCAAGCATAGATATAGAAAGGAGAGTTAACGATGAAAAGAATGATTGTCGGGTTATGCCTCATTTCCCTCCTGTCCGTTAACGTCTTCGCTTATGGAGACCGCGGACATCAACTCGTTGGCGCCATCGCCGACAAACGATTGGCCCAGGACCAGGCGGCCGCTCAGAAAGTTCGACAACTGCTCCACGGCTTAACGCTCGAGCAGGCAGCGATTTTGCCGGATAAAATTCGAAGCTTTAAGTGCGGGGCGACGCCGTCAGGAACTCCAGTCAATCGGCAACTACAAGCCTTCGTCAATGCAAACTGTGTCCAGCGACCGAAACACACAGACTATCACTTTACCGACGTTCCGGTTTTCAAGGCCGAGGAGTACGGCGCGGGCAGCGTCGGGCGTGAAGACTTCGATATCGTGCACATGATCCCGATGTGTATCCAGGTCCTCAAAGGTGAGGTGCCGGAGACGAACGATAAGAAGATCACCAAAACGATCGCGGTGATTCTGCTCGCGCATTACCTCGGCGACATTCATCAACCGCTACACGTCGGAGCGGAGTTCTTCAACGAGGATGGCGAGGCATTTCAACCTGAAGAGGAGAACGGAGCGTTCAAGGATCTGGGTGGCAACAGGCTCACGCTTTTCACCTTTCAGAAAAGCAAGTTAACGCAAGCTGGAAAAAATCTTCATAGCTATTGGGATGGTCAAACGGTCGACAACGCTTTTGGTAAGCAGACGAACGCGCAGGTGGCAAAGAAGCTGGGATCAAAAGAGCCTGCTGATTGGCAGTTGAACGGTGACGTCAGCACGTGGGCCATTCAAATCGCGAACGACCTCCTGCCGACCGCTCGCGAAGCTCACCAGCGGCTCCGTTTTGATGACATCGAGCTGGACAACGCGCAGCATCTGGTGAAAAGCGGCAGTGCGTTCGAAAAGAAGCACGGACCCGGCGGCCAGTTTTACGCGATCTGGGCGGCTGATGTAGTGCGGAAAGAGATTCAAAAGGGTGGCTGGCGATTGGCGGCGCTGCTCGAAGAAGTCGTGCAGTGATGGAATTTCTCTGCGGCTCTCTGCGTACCTCTGCGCACTCTGCGTTGAAATAGCCCATTTAACGCAGAGAACGCAGAGAACGCAGAGAAGTCAGACACGACCAAATCTTGTTAATCCTGTAATCCTGTCTTAGACTGTTTCCTCACCTCACAAACCTCGTTATGAAATCAAAAACTTTCATCACCTTCCTTCTAACCGTTCTCTTAATCTTCTCGACTATCACCGCACAAACACGCGCCGGGTGGAGTAGTGTCCGCACCAACCATCTCTTCGTTATCGGCAACGCCGATCCGGAAAGCCTGCGGCGAGTCGCGGTCTGGCTAGAGTACTTCCATGCCGCCTTCGCGCGGCTTGTCTCGCGCAATGTGATCGACTCGTCCGTACCAACAACAGTTATCGTCTTCCGGGACGACGCATCGTTTACGCCGTTCAAGCCGACCTACAACGGACGACCGGCAAGCATCTCCGGTTTTTTCCTGCCCGGCGACGATGTCAACTACATTGCTCTCTCACTCGATCCACGCGGAGATCCTTACGCCACAGCTTTTCATGAATACGTTCACCTGCACGTCAAAGACAACGTGCCCGGCGCGCCACTCTGGCTCAACGAAGGACTCGCCGAGCTCTACGAAGCGCTGCAATTCTCCGGTACCGACGCAGTCATCGGCATGCCGGAGCACAATTATCTTTACCTCCTGCGCCAGTCAGAGATGCTGCCGTTGAAAACACTCTTTTCAATCGGCACTGACTCGCCACACTACAACGAACGCGACAAGGCCGGGATCTTTTATGGAGAGTCGTGGGCGCTCGTTCATTACCTGATGTTCGGCGATCGCGCGCATGGGGATCAGTTCAAACGATTCCTGCAACGTGTCGCTAATGGCGACGATGCGGCCAAGGCGATCGAATCGACTTACGGAACGACTCTCGACGTGATCGAGCAGGAGCTCGAAACGTACGTGCGGCGCGGGAACCTCACGGCGCAGCGCATTACGGGTGTTGGTAATGCGGAAGCTTACCGTTCTTACACAGCCACACAACGCTCAACGCTGACGGACAGTGAAGCGACTTACTACCTCGCCGACATGGTTCTCCATAGCGGTCGTGACAAAGCAGCCGAGCGTGGCTTCAAGGAGGCGATTGCGCAGGATCCGAGTTTCATTCCTGCTTATGCGGCGATCGGCAAGATGTACGTTGAGCAACGTCGCTACGCCGAGGCGAAGACATATCTTCAGAAAGCGACTGCCACGCCGCAGAGTTATCTCCTCCACTACTATTACGCGTACGTTCTGAGTCGTGAAGGAATATCTGCAAACGGCGAGGTCTCGCCATACTCGCGCGAGAATGCCGCGTTGATGCGCGAGCAGCTCCAGCAGTCGATCAAGCTCGCTCCGAATTATGCACCCGCGTATTACCTACTCGGGGTCGTCGATTACTTTAGTGAGCGGACTGACGAAGCACTCGAGATGGCCCAAAAGGCGCAACAGCTCTCGCCTGGAAAGGCGAATTATGCCGCGCTGGTGGAGGACATTAAAAAATACCGCGCCGACAGCGCGACCGTTCGGCGCGAGCCAGTCAAGGGCGACGCGATCGCCGAACCAACGCGAACGACATCTTCGCGCCTGCTTGGCGGTGAGAGTGGTCCAGTAGCGATAAACGATGGGCGAACAGTAGAAAGCTCAGGCGCGTTGCCGGCGGTCGATGAAGTTCTCGACAAGTACGTGCAAGCCGTCGGCGGCGCGGCGGCGCTGAATGCGGTGACCAGTAGCGTGGTGAAAGGAACAGTCGACGTAGTTGGGGTAATCAGAGGTGGAACGTACGAAATTTACACGGTCGCACCAGACAAAACGCTTACCATCATGCGACCTGGCCCAACCGAAACATTCAGGTTCGGTTACAACGGCCACACCGGTTGGATACAAACGCCGGCCGGCGTGAGCCTGCTGAAAGGCGCCGAGCTGGAGGCGATGAAATTCGACGCGAACTTCTACGCAATAACCAATTTCAAAAAGAAATATGTGAAGTTTACCCTCGCCGGCAAAAGCAAGATCGGTTATCGCGACGTTTACGTGATCGACTTGCAGAAGCCGAGCGGCGCCGTGGATCGAATCTTTTTGGATGCTGGAACCTACCTACTGGCCCGCATGAACACTACCCGCCTAAACAAAGGCGTTTCCCTACCCGTTGAGATTTACTACGACGACTGGCGTGAGGTAAATGGCCTCAAAGTGCCCCACGTGATCACGGAAAGCTCTCAGAAGCAAACAACAACACTCACCGTGAAGGAAATAAAGAACAACGTTCCGGTTGATGCGAAGATCTTCGAGAAGCCGTAGACAGGATTTACAAGATTTTCAGAATTTACATGTTTATCCTGGAAAATCTTGTAAATCCTGTCTAACAACTTACTCGCGGTACAAATTATCGAACCTCATACTGGACGGCGTGAAGCGCAGGTCGACTGTTCCGGTTGGGCCATTGCGCTGTTTTGCGATGATTAGCTCGGCGATGTTCTTTCGATCTTCGGGCAGGGCCTCGCGCTCTTCCGCTGTTTTGTATTGCTCTTCGCGGAAGATGAAGGCGACTACGTCTGCGTCCTGTTCCAGCGCGCCTGATTCACGCAGGTCTGCGAGTTGGGGACGATGATCTGAGCGAGATTCGGGGGCGCGTGAGAGCTGTGACAGGGCGACGAGCGGCACGTTCATCTCTTTCGCCAGGCCTTTCAACTCGCGCGAGATTTGCGACACTTCCTGCTGCCGCGATTCAGTACGCTTCGATGAGCCACTCATTAATTGCAAGTAATCGACGATGATCAAGTCGAGCTTTTTCTGTTCCGCCGCGAGTCGTCGCGCTTTCGCACGCATCTCGAGGACGCTCAATCCCGGTGTGTCGTCGAGAAAGATCTTCGTGTCAGCCAGCACGCCGAGTGATTTCGCGATCTGCGCCCATTCGAGTCGTGAAAGAAAGCCGTTGCGGAAACGCTGCGCGTCGATGTTGCCCTGCGCGCAAAGCATGCGCATCACGAGGGACTCTTTCGACATTTCGAGTGAAAACACACCGACGCACGCGCCGGAGAGAATCGCTGCGTTTTCAGCCAGCATCAACGCGAAGCTCGTCTTTCCCATCGACGGTCGCGCGGCGAGGATGATCAGGTCGGAGTTCTGCAGTCCCGAAGTCATCTTGTCGAGATCGGCGAAGCCGGTGGTGAGTCCGGTCAGGACAGCCGCTCGACCTTCCATCTCCTGCACTTTCTCGAGCAAACTTTCAGCGATCGGTTTCACGTGCATGAAACCTTGTCTTACACGTTCGTCTGCGAGTTGGAAGATCGCGTGCTCGGCGTGATCGAGAATGAGCTCGGGCTCGTCTTCTTCGGCGAGTGCTTCCTGTGTGATCTTGTTGGAAGCTTTGATGAGCTGCCGCAACATCGATTTACCGCGCACTACTTTTGCGTAATGAGCGATGTTGGTCGAGTGAGGCAGGCCGTAGGTCAGGTTAGTGATGAAACTGATCCCGCCGACGGCTTCGAGCGCGTTTTCTTTCTTGAGCTCTTCGCCGATGAGAATCGGATTGATCTCGCCGCCACGCTCAAAGAGCTGGATCATCGCGACGAAGATGCGACGATGCGAAGGCACGTAGAAATCTTCGGGGCGGAGTTGTTCGATTGCCTGGCTGATCAGGCCGTTATCGAGCAGGACGGCGCCGAGAATGGCTCGTTCTGCTTCGGCACTGTTTGGTAAGGCACGTTCAAAGGGTTGTTCGCGAATAGGATCAGGACTGGCCATTAACGGATTATGTAATGTGGGTTTTCGCTTGAAAAGTAAGAGGCGCCGCACTTACCAGACGCGCGGCGCCCCACTATATAACAGGCTACCTGTTTTATCGTAATTTTACTCCGCGGATTCTTCCTCGTTGGTCTTCGCCAACTCAGCTTCCTGTTCCGGCGACAAATGACCGACGATCACTTCGCCTTCCGGCGCAACTCTCACCTTCAGATCGATCGTGACTTCACGGTGTAATCTGACCGGAACGGTGTATTCACCAACGCGCTTCAAAGGTTCGCGCAGGTGAATGCGATGACGATCGATTTCGTAGCCGCGCTCTCTCAAAGCCTCAGCCACGTCCATCGAAGTGACCGATCCGTAAAGCAGTCCCTGCTCGCCGGCTTTTCGCTTGAACTCGAGCTCGAGCGTGCTCATCTGTTCGCTCTGTGCTTCCGCACTCGAGCGCTCCTTCGCTTCCTTCTTCAACAACGCCGAGCGCTCGGATTCGATTCCCTTGACGTTGCCGGCCGTCGCTTCAACTGCGAGGTTGCGAGGCAAAAGGTAGTTACGAGCGTAGCCCGATCTAACTCTGACAATCTCGCCACGCGCGCCGAGATCATCTACGTCTTCGCGCAAAAGTACTTTCGTGTGTGCCATCTCGTTCTCCCTTTAGTCGGTCGTGTACGGAAGCAGCGCAATGTTTCGCGCTCGCTTGATCGCTTCCGCCAGCATGCGCTGGTGCGTTGCACAGCTGCCGGAGATACGTCGCGGCAGGATCTTCCCGCGCTCAGGCAAATAATTCTGGAGCAACTTCACGTCCTTGAAATCGATAAGGTCTACTTTGTCGATACAGAACCGGCAAACGCGCCGGCGGTGCATACGGCGACCACCGCCGCGGCCGCCCATTGGCCGTCTATCGCCATCATCGTCACTATCGTAGCCACCACCGCGCTGGCGGTCTTCATAATTGGTTGCCATAACTTATCCTCTTAACTCAAATCGAATCTATTCGCCGGAAGCTTCGGCAAACTCCATCGCTGGTCCACGACGCCGGTGCTCACCAGGCGCGGGGCGCTTCGCAGCTTTACGAGCGCGACGATCCTTCAACTTCTCCGCGCGCCGGCGATCTTCATCCACGCGCACCGTGATGTAGCGCAGCACGCGATCGTTGACGCGCATGCGGCGCTCGAGCTCGGCAATCTCCTTGCCCGAGCCCTCGATCTCGAGCAGCACAAACGTACCGTCTTTGTGGTGCAGGATCTCGTAAGCGAGCTGGCGCTTGCCCATCGTCTCGGCCTTCGTCACGACACCACCCTGATCGGTAATGATCTGCGAGAAGCTCTCGGTGAGTTTCGGCACGTCTTCATCGGCCGTCGGGTCTACTATGAAGACCACTTCGTACTGTCTCTTTGTATCCAACTCAAACCTCCAGTCAAAAGGTCACACCCAATTCAATTAAAAACGCTCATCGCTTTCAAAGCGCCATCTCTGATAATCGTTCGGATCGCATCTGCGCTCTGCGCGATCGTCTCCTCGACGATTGTTCGCTCACTGCGCGCAAACGAGTCGAGCACAAATCGCTTCGAGTCCGAGATCGGATGTTCCGGCTGAATTCCGATCCGCAAGCGGATGAACTCATCCGTTCCGATCGACGCGATGATCGATTTCAAACCGTTGTGCCCACCGGCCGAGCCGCGCTCGCGTATGCGAATCTTTCCGATTGGCAACGCGAGATCATCCGAAATCACAACGAGCTCATCGATGGGCGACTCGCTTTCGATCTTCGCGAGTAAACACGCGACTGCGTGTCCACTCAGGTTCATGAAGGTTTGCGGTTTCACTAACTTCGTCCGCGCGCCTTCAATCACGCCGCGACCGACCAGCGAACCGCACTCGCGACTATTAACGCTGATCCCTTCGTCGTGGGCCAACTTGTCAATCAACATGAACCCGAGATTGTGTCGCGTCGACTCGTACTCTTTCCCGGGATTTCCTAAGCCCACAATAAGCATTGGACAGGATTTACAAGACTTAAACAGGATTTACATGTAAGTCTTGAAAAATCTTGTAAATCCTGTCTAACAACTTCACTAGCCTTCTTCGCCCTCTTCGTCTTCCTTCTTGCCCTTGCCAATCACTTCGGGCTCGGCAGGCTCTTCACCCTCAGCCGGCGTTGCCGCAACCTCTTCCTTCACGATACCGACGGTCGCAATTACCTGCTCGCCATCAGTCAGGATCTCGATCCCTTCAGCCACCTTGATATCCGAGACGTGCAACGTCTCGTGAACGTCGAGATTGGTCACATCAACTTCGAGCGTGTCGGGAATCTCACGCGGCTCGCAACGAATGTCGATCTCGCGAATGATCTGTTCCAGCACACCCTGCTTCTCACGCACGCCGAAAGGCTCACCAGTCAGGTGCAACGGCACCGTCACTTCGATCTTCTGACCTTTGACGAGCCGCGTCAGATCGGCATGAATCAAGCGACCTTTGACCGGGTCGATCTGTCGATCGTGAAACATCACTTCACTCACGCCGACGCCCTCGACGTCGATCGTGAAGATCGTATTTCGTCCGGAATCAGACCTAAGGATCGCAGCCAGTTCACGGAGCGGAGCGACGGCGGCGACAGTTTCGGCGCCACCGCCATAAACCGTAACGGGCACTAGCCCCTCGCGCCGCGCGCGCCGCGCATCATTCTTGCCGCGACCATCACGCACCTTTGCCTGCACCTTGTAATCTTTTTTCTCCGCCATGATTTCTCCTTACAAACTTTCAGCGACCCGGGCCGCCATTCTTTGGTGGCCCAGGTCGCTGATGGTCTTCATTAAGCCATCAGGTGTTTGCCCTTCGTCTAAACGAAGAGCGAGGAAACTGAAGTCTCCTCGTGGATCGACTTGATCGCTTTCGCCAGAAGCGGCGCGATACTTAGTACTTTTATTTTATCCAGCTCGCACGCATGATCGCGGAGCGGAATCGTATTAGTAACGATTATTTTTTCAATGTCCGACTCGCCCAGCAACTCGACTGCCTTGCCGGAAAACACCGGATGCGTGAAACACGCATGTATTCGGTCGGCGCCAGCCTCTTTCAGGGCCTTCGCGACTTTCGTCAACGAGCCGCCGGTGTCGCACATATCGTCAACGATCAAACAACTTCGGCCACGAACGTCGCCAACCACGTTCATAACCTCGGCCACATTCGCCTTTTCGCGACGTTTGTCGCAAA